>Ga0115567_10006330_pt1 | contig 11327 bp, 10 predicted proteins | sample COGITO_mtgs_1204_2_FD_88679 | JGI IMG/M metagenome (GOLD analysis project Ga0115567, IMG submission 88679) | Pelagic marine microbial communities from North Sea - COGITO_mtgs_120412 | ecosystem: Environmental > Aquatic > Marine > Epipelagic | place: Germany:Helgoland, sampling site Kabeltonne...
CACGCGTGCCTCGGCAACCACGAGTTCGACCACTCCATCGAGGTCCTGGGGCAAAGGCTCGCCGAGTTGGACTGCGCCGTAGTAAACACCAACGTGAGTTTATTTCTATTTCCGTATTTCTATTTACTTCGTACGGGCAATTCGACTGACGTCGTGTTTTGTTTAGGTGTTCGCGTGTCCGCCGGGGGAAGAGGACGCGTCCGCGGCGGCTGCGTCCGCGGCGCTCGCGTCCGACGCGTCCGTCCCGTACCCCGAGCTGTCATCCAGCGGCGACGGAGAGACCGGGTCCGGATCCGGGTCCGGCGAGGCGACGAGCGCGTTTCTGGACCGGCTGCCCCGGTCGAGGACGGTCACCGTGGGCGGCGTCACCGTCGGCCTCATCGGGGTGTGTACCACTTCGACGCCGCTGTCCTCCGCGCGTAAACCCCACGGCGTGGTGTTCGCGGAGGCGGTCCCGGTGGCGAGGGAGCACGCCAGGCGGCTGGCGCCATCCGTCGACGCGATCGTCGCGTTGACGCACCAGACGCTTCCGGAAGATGCCCGGCTGGCGGAGGAGGTGAGTTCACGTCTATTTCCGTACCGCACGAGCGATTCGACTGACGTCGTGTTTTGTTTTTTGACAGGTTCCCGAGATCGCCGTCATCCTCGGCGGGCACGAGCACACGCCGTTCGCGGGGCGCATGGGCCACGGCGCGAACGCCGCGGCGGTGCCGATGGACGTACGCGCGTCGCGCGAGGGCGGGGATACCGAGTGCGTCAACGACCTCGCGGGGACTCTGTGCGTCAAGGCGGGCATGGACGCGGAGAACGTGGTGGTGGTCGTGGTGGAGGCGCCGGGAATCGACCCGGGACACACGATCGGCGCCGACCGCGGCGGGGAGTGCACCGCGGAGGCGGCCGCGGCGACGATGGCCGCCGAGGAGACGGCGTTGAACGGGGCGAGGAAAAATAGGGACGATCTCGGCGAAGGAGGGCTCTGGAGGAACAACGTCGTCGCCGCCCCAGAGCCGGAGACTTTGCCGGAGACATCGCCGGAGACGTCGCCGGAGACTTTGCCGGACCCGCCGGTCGGTAACGTCCACCACGGCCACGCGCACGACCTCCACCTCGCGTCCCCCGTCGCGCCCGGCGCGGAGGTTGGCACCGAGGTGACCGTGCGCCGGCCCGGGTCTGGCGTGCGGGTCTCGGCCAGGATGTTCTCCCTGCGGGGCTACCGCACCGACCCCGACATCGACGCCGACATATGGCGCAGGTCCGAGGTGCTCCGCGGCCTTAACCAGCACACGCTGAGCCTCCACGAGCACGCGCAACGGCTCGGGTTGGCGCCGCTGTCGTCCAGGGACGCGCGCGTCGGGCAGTGCTCCCTCGGCACGCTCTTCGCGACCACGCTTCGGGACGAATGCCGCGCCGACGTCTGCCTCTACAACAGCGGCGGCATCCGCGGCAACGCGCACTACGGGAACGAGCCGTTGACGTACGGCGACCTCGTCGCCGAGGTCCCGTTCGAGAATAACATCGTGACGCTGGAGATGTACGGCTCGGAGCTCGCGGCGGCGATTGCGTTTTCCGAGGCGGAGCGCGTTCGCAAATCTCGCGAGGGCGGGAGCTGGGGCGGGTACCTGCAGTGGGACGCGGGCGTGAGCGTTTCTAGAAACGGCTCACGCGGGGATACGAACGTCGACCTCGCGGACGAATCGGCGTGGTCCGTGGACGCCGTGTGCGGCGAAGGGTTCGACCCGGGTCGCCGGTACAGGGTGGTCACGTGGGCCGGTTTGTTGGACGGCGCGGATGACATTCCCGTCTTTCGCGACATCGGCCGCCGACTCGCCGCCGGCCTCGCCGATGACTGCACCGGCGACGACGACGAGGAGTGCGTCCCCGCGACCGTGGCGATCAGCGGCAGCGACGGGATCCCGTTCAAGAACCTCGTCATGCGGCACCTCTGCCGCAGGCGCTGGCTCGAGGTGGTCACGAACGTTCCGGGCGGCTTCTCCGGTCTCGACGGCGACGGCGACGGGTTGGTGCACGCGTCCGACGTACGGGACGCGCTGTTGACGCACACCGCGAGTTTATCCGCGGACCAAGAGGCGGAGGCGATGGTCCGGTCCTTCGACGGCGACGGCGACGGCGCGTTGACCGCGCGGGACGTGGAGACGCTCATGGAACACTTCGCCGGGGATCGGTTCGAACGGTCGGAGCGGTTGGCGAGTGAGCGAGCGGAGACGCAGGCGGCGGAGACGGCGAGGTTCGACGCGCTCGCCGCGGAGAGTCGTTCCCCGCGGGGGGTCCAGACGCTCAAGTCCAAGGGGCGGCGGGGTGCACCGAGGCGCGGCGGGGGGAAGGGAGGACGAGGCGAGGAGATCCAGGCTCGCGGGACCAAGGACTTTGGGAAGGATTTTAAAGACTTTCTCTGAGACTGACTTTCAGGGAAGGATCGATCGATGGCGAGAGTGTATTAACAGCGGGGACCGGGTTTTTGTAAACAATCGTTCGATTGAATCATGAGAAATAAACTAGTTGTGTTGTGTTTCACGGCGTCGGGTCCCCGCCTCGATGGCGATGACCTGTCGTCGTCTATTACGTCGCCCCGCGAGCGCCGCCGTCGTCTCCGAAGCCTTCGATATCCCGCGCGAATAAATACTCTCTTTTTCTCTTCGCGCCCAGACCCTCACGCGGGATCTCACATAGCCTTGAGCTTCTCCGTCGCCCATCGGACATCCTTGTCCGTGTCGAGCTCCTCCTTGAAGTCCCAACCGTCGCTCCAGTCCGACCAGGCGTAGCACTTCGCGGCGGCGAACTGCGAGTTCTTGCAGTACGTCTCCAGCAAGTCGCTGGTTTCCTTTCCGAGGGTTTCCAGCACCGACGGCAGGTTACCGCCGCGGTAGGAGTGGAAGGAGATGCTGCCCGGGATGTTCGGGGGCGCCTCGGCGATCTCGCGGTACTCCGCGCGCTGCTGGTTCTTCCACGGGTTGTAACGCTCCAGGCGGTTCACGGCGCATCGGTTAACGCACGAAGCGCCGACTCGCGCGTCTTGTGACATCTCGCTGTGCGGGTGCCAGACGTGGGTGATGTACGTGTGACCCGCGGCGTTGCGCCGTGTGATGTTGAGATCCTGCGCGCCGCTATCGCGCAGCCTGTCGTACAGGTTGGAGTCGTCCCAGCCGTACTGCTGCAGGCGCTCGTCGTACATGTTAACCTCGCGCAAGGTGTCCATGCGCGCCATGATGCACCCGTTGATGTGAATCTCGTTCTCATCCTTGGCGCTGCGGTAGTCGCCGTACCTGAAGATCTTGCGATCGTTCGCGTGGTTCTGGAGCGGGTTGAGCTCCAGCAGGCCGCGCTCGACGTAGGTGTCGCAGTCAACCTTCAAGACAACCTCGGTGGTCACCTTGGAGAGGCCGAAGTTGACCGCCTTGGCGAGCTGCCACTTGAGCGGCTCGCCGTCGTTTCCGTACACCTTGTAGAATGAGAGCGGCGTCGGGATCCCGGCGCCGCCCCACACGCGCGCCGTCTCGCCCCAGAGGTCGGCTTCGGAGGACCAGTCGACGAGGATGACCTTGTCGAAGGAGCGTTTCGTGCCGGCCTCGTCGTGCGCGGCTTTGACCCACGAGTTGATCGCGTTGCGGAACGCGGGCACGCGCTCGGGGACGAGATGGCAGGCGGCGAGGAGGGTGACCTGCGGCGGATCCAGCGGGACGTCCAGGCCGTCGGGGGCCCATCCGAGGAAGGACTTGATCCCGTTGGCGTGGGGCTCGAACGATATCCTGTGAGCCACGTGGTTCGCGCCGGCCGCGACGCAGGTGCACGCGATCGCGGCGACGAGCACCGCGCGCACGACGCTCGTGATCCGGTTCTTCTGGGCCGGGGCGCCGGGGATGCCGATGAAGGAGCGCTCCGCGCCCTGCGCGGAGGCTCCGAGAAGGGGCGCGTCTTCGCTGAAGGGCGCCATCGTGTCGGGAACTGGCCGCCTAGGTGCGCCGTTGATGTTCGCCGTGCGGTCGCGCGTGAGTGGCGGCGCGTAACCGACTGGCGCGTCGTGCGCGATGTTCTCGGATGTAACCAAATAGGTGTTACAAATAATTTTGGATTTGGAGCCGATTGTTTCAGACGACGGAAATTTTGAAAGCGATCCGTCGGTCGGATTTATGGGTAGACCGGTTTGAAAAAGCCAAATCGAAAGGAATTTTGAAACCGGAAACGGACAATCACGAAAGGAAGGGCGCGGCCCGCGTGTGTTCGACACGAGAGAGATGTTGATCGACGATGTTTTCACGGTTCCGTCCTCGGGACGACGAGGGGAGTGCGTATAAATGCGAGCGAATGTCTCTTAATTGAAGAACTGCTAAGTGTTCCTAAAATTTCGACGGGGCGCGTATTTCGCGCCGGCGTCGAGCGCCGAAGGTGACGACAATGACCCAACGGCTGTCGACCGAGGAAAGAAATGAAACCACACCGATTGTAACCCCCGATCACGGCGGCGGCTGCTTGGTGATGGCGAGCTCCTCGTGATGCCTGGCGATGAAGTCGAGCATGCTGGTGATCTCGAAGAGCGCGGTGTCGGGCATCTGGTGGATCCCATCCTTCCTCAGCGCCCGCTGGGGGTCCAGCCCGTGCTCCTTCCAGAGCTTGTCAAAGTCGAACAATGGCATCCCGCTCTCCGCGCTAACCTCGCGTATCAGTTGGTTGTTCCGCGCGCAGTGCCACTGATCCTCATCGTGGCAGTCGTACAGCGTCTTGATCATCAGCAGCGTCCTATCGATCGGCAGCCCGCTGTTGCGGATGGCGTTCTTGGTCATCTTCACGATGTTGAGGTAGTGCGCCTTGGCGTTGGCGGTGCCCCCCATCCACACGTTGACGTCCAAAATGACAACCGCTCTGCGTTCGTCTTCGAACGAGACGCTCTTCTCGAACTGCCTCAACGACTCCGTGGCGCGGTCCTGGAACGTGAAAGGCAGTTGCTGCGCGTGCCTGTACTCGCACGGCATGTCGAACCCGTCCTTAAACGACGACGCCATGTGCACGAATCCGATGCCGCCGAAGTTCCCGTTTGCGTCGTATTTGCCGCAGGTTGACGAAACCATGGACTCGAGCATGGTCATGCAGCACTGGCCGCCCTCGCAGCACTTCTCGTCGGGGTTGTTGAGCACGGGGGATGGGGAGAGCGCGCGGAGGTTCTGCGGCTGCGAGTACACCGTGGGCATGCCGTCCTCTTTGAAGCATCCCGCGCCTTGCGGGTCGAGCGCCGGGTCGAGAAGGGTCCGGCACGCGTGGTGCACCATCATCTTGGAGGTGGAGTCGCCGAGGAGGAAGACGTTCGCCTTGTCGAGGACGGACTTGAGCGCCCGGGATGAGATCTCCACGAGCCCAGGCTGGAGGTCCAGGCACTGGCATAGCTCACCCATGGCGCCGCAGCTGTTGTGGCGCAAGTCCGGCTCGCACTGCGGCGCGAACGTGTTGAACGGATCGGGCGTCGCGGGCGCGCCCCACGCGCCCAGTGCGGATAGTGATTGAACCCCCGCGGTCCCCGACGTCGCGACGGCGGCGACGGCGAGCGCCGCGAGCGCGACCGTCGCGCCCGCGACCTTCAACACGGTGTTAGGGTTCCTCGCGGGCGCCGCCGCGGGAACCTGCATGCTCGCGTCGGCCGACGCGGAGCGCATGGTTCAGTGAGCCGCGCCCTTCCGAAACGACATCGGAACACCCAAGTTTCTACATCGCTCAGAAATCGCGAGCTCCATCGCCTTGGATTTCGCGGCCCCTGACTGTTTGCCCGTGGATATTTCGTCTCGTCGGGAAAATTTCGCGCCAGGACTGACAACAGTCCCTCCGTGAAACCTTTTATTGCCTTTAGGATTGCTTTTTGGCAATCGGGTGTTACAACATTCGACGAGTTTTAAATCATGAATCCTCGGTTGGTCGTCTACTTGTAACGATACGGAAAAGGTGCGGCTCGCGAATCCTCTCGTCGTCGTTCGCGTTCGCTCAGAGCTGTGTGTGTCTTCAAATTAAAGAAATAGTTAAGTGTTCAAGGGCGCAACGCCGACGCTCCCAGTCCTCCGTCCACACGACCACCGTCGCACGACTCCCACCGATCAGTGGGACATCGCCGTCGGTCGCAGTTGGTCGCCGTTGGTCAGCGTCGGGTTGAGCTCGCGTTGAAAGTCTCGGTCCACGACTTTATCCACGATGCCGTTCATGTCCATGAGGGTATCGTCCAGCTGCAGCACCTTGGCGAGCTCGTACGCCATGAGCCTCACGACGGCGCGGAAGGAACCTTCCGTGGAGAGCTGCTTGAAGTTGAGGTCGAACCGCGCCGTCGCGTCGTCGCCCTCAGTCGCGCTCACCCAGCAATGGCCCCACTGCTGCCAGAGGTCGTAGTACGTCTCGAACCACCACCTGGATTCCTCCTTGGGCTGCGTGAACCATCCGAGCGACAGCGCGGAGTCGAACACCTCCTCCTTGTCCCGCGACGACGTCAGCACCAGGCGCCTGTCGCACATCGTCGTGAGCGTCTCGTCGAATTCGTGCGATTTGGCGATGACCACGCTCGACGGCTCCACGGAATCGCGCTTGCTGTAGTAGTTGTCCATCTCGCTCTTGATGTCCTGGCCGCCGTCGACGTTCTGCAGCGCGTTGGCCCATTCGTCCCTGTTGTTGAGGTTGCGAATACTTTCCGGGTACTTGTTCTCGCAGTCGAACCCGTCGGAGCAGAGCTGATGGAGATGGTAGTTCCAGTAGCCGAGGTACGTAGCCTTCTCTTGCTGCAGCCTGCCGGCGCGGTGCTCGTCCTCCATCATGTACTCCAGCACGTGCTCGGCGAGGGTACACTCCGCGGTGGACGCCGCCCTCGGGGACCCGGCGCAGACCACCATCGCCTTGCACTGGTCTGGGGGAGCGTACGTGCTCAGACCGATGTTCTGCGCGCTCTTGGCGAGGGGCGAGTGGCATTGCTCGTCGAGGCCGAGCGCCGAGAAGCCCGCGGGTCCGAAACCGCCTGTGAATGGGGACGTTGGGAGAGTTACCGCGTCAGCGACGGGATCGCGGTGACGTCGAATCGACTTTGATTGCGCGTGAACATCGCCGCGAAGGTGGAGGGCACGAGTCGAAAAATCATCCGTTGGACGGAGAGGTTTCCCGCGAAGGTGTTACACGGGCGAGACGTCACGGGTGCGGGGGGATCCGCGCGACGTGACGCGCGCGCCGTGAGCGCGGGCACGATCGTGCGACGCGGATCGACGGCAAAGACGTCGATGGAGAGTTGTGAGTGGTTCATGGGTCTATGAGAGTCTCACCCGTCGCCGCGACCGCGCACGCGCACGCCGCCAAGGTCCCCATGATGGCGACAGTGGCGAGGGCCCTTTTCCTCCAACCCCACCCGCTAGATGCGGCGTCCGCCCCCAACAGGAGCGGCGCCCGCTCGTCCGTTCCCGCCGCGCTCATGACTAAAAGAGCCGCCGTGGGTGGATCCAGAGACGCGTTCGAGTCTTCGTTCGTGGCTCGCGCTCCGCCGCGACCAGACCAAGTGACCGCGAAGACGGTTGTGGAGTGAGTATCGTGTACTGTAGGGGTTACACAAAAAATGGCCTGAACGGAAATTGGTTTCGAAAGGGGTGTGACTGTGAACGCGTACAGTTCGAATTACGAAATGCGAAACATGGGGCGAGTTGGTTGGTTTTGTAACCGGACTGCCTGTGTGTCGTAAGCAAAGAAATTGGTTGGATGGATTTTTCTTGGATTTTTCCCGAACCAAGAGAAAACCAACAACGTTTTTGCCGAAAAACGTGCCGAAAGAATGCCCCACAACCGCGTGACGCGACACCTAAACCGTGACGTCCGCCTCGAGACTTTTCGCATCACGCGCGATGGCCGCCGCGAAGACGATATCCATCGACGTCGTCTCCGACATCGTCTGACCTTGGTGCTTCGTGGGGAAGAAAAACCTCGAGCGCGCGCTCGTGGCGGCCAAGCCACGACTCGTCTCCAAGGACACAACCTTCACCACAACCTGGCGCCCGTTCTTCCTGATCCCACCCGACACGTGGAGCCGGGGCGTCGCGTCCGGGGAGTTCCCAGCAGACGCCGAGACCGTCGGCATCAACAAGCTCGACTACTACCACAGCAAGTTCGGCGGACCCGCGCGCGTGGCGCCCATGATCGAACGTCTGTCGGGCATCATGAAGACCCTCGACGTCGAATACAACATGGACGGAAACACCGGCCCGACGCTGGACGGCCACCGCATCGCGACGTACGCCGAGCGCGTGGAGGGCATCGACAAACAAAACGCGTTCATGGAGGAGATCTTCAAGTCCTACTTTACCAAAGCGGAGGCGCCGTGCGACGTCAAGGTTCTCAGATCCGCGGCGAAAAACGCGGGCCTCGACATGGAAGCCGTGGAAAACGTACTCGCGACGCCAACCGCGGAACTCGGTGAGATCGACGAACAGATGCAAAAGTTCGCGCGCGGCGTCAGTGGGGTGCCGTACTTCATCCTGAGCGACGGCAAGCGGCGGATTCGGATGAGCGGGGCGCAACCGCCGGAGCAATTCCTAGACGCGCTCGAGCAACTGGGCGCCATCGACGACGCGTGATGTGATTGATGATGAGCTCAGATGAATGAAGTCGGCGTGATGATCGAGACCGGAATATAACTCGGGGATCTCCGGCGTCGTGCCATGACGCGTGATATGACGACCCGACTCGCGAAAGCGCCCACCACGAGGCGCCGCGACGGGTAAGATGAAGAAGCGCGCGTGGCACGACGTCCCGACCTCCCCACCCGCGGGCTCGACGATTACCAAAAATACTTTTAATACTCTTCGCCGACTAAATAGAACGCGAGATCCTCTTTCGAGGAGCATCATTACTAGCTTACCCCACTCCCTCACAGCACCGGTCCGCGCGGGTACAGCTCCGCGAACGGCTCGTACGGCGGATCGTAAAACGCCCGGGTGGCGTCCGGATACCCCTTGCAGTTTCCATCCACGCACACGTACACATCCTTCCACAGTCCGTCCACCACCGCGTTTTGCGAAAATTCATTCTTGTAGAATATGACGGTACCAAACACGAACACCGCGCCAGCCTCCGTCACCGCGGTGTTCCGTTCGAACTCGCACTCCTGGACTAAACCGTTACCGTGGCCGTAGAAGAACGCGGCGCCCCCCTGTACACATACACGACGTCAATCTAGTTGCCATTAGAGTTACGAGAATAGAAATGAGTTACGAGAATGAAAATATAGACGCACCGCCCTGGACGTCGCCCTGTTCCCCGCGAATCGACACCCGCCGACGAGCCCGCCGTCCACCATGTGAAGCGCGCCGCCTCCCATCGCGGCGTTGTCCACGAAGGTACACGCGGCGAATATGACGTGACCGCTGCCGCTCCACGCCGCGCCGCCCCACCCGTCGGGCGCCTGGTTCCTGCTGAACACGCACTCGTCGAAGATGACCCAACCGGAGGAACCCGGTCTCGTCTGTACACAGAACACGACGTCATTCTACAAGTAATTGCCAAACGAGAATTGAAATAAACTCACCTTGACCCAAACCGCGCCCGCGTTGCCGCTCGTCACTTGGTTATCGGCGAAGACGCACCGGGTGAACGTGATGTTCCCCGGGACCGCGACGTCCACGTACTCACCCGCGTTCTTGTTCACGGCGCCGGTGTCCGGGTCGACGGGAGGGACGAGTCGTTTCTCGGTTCGATCGGCGTTCGCTGTACACAAAATACGACGTCGTCAGTCTGATTGCGCATACGAAACGAAAATAAAAAAAAACGTACCGATCATCACGGCGCCGCCCGCCGCCGACGGTTCCTCCCCCGCCGCCGGGAAGTACCGTCCTTCTCTGAACTGCACGTCCGTGAAGTCACCCCGCGCTTCGCCCTCCATGAACATGAACGCGCCGAGCCGCCCGCCTCCTCTTCGCAGACGCAGGTTTCTCATGATCAAGTTGCCGTCTTTGTTCACCACGAAGAGCGTGGCGCGCGCGACGTCGATCTCGCAGTGTCCTTCCGTCGTTTCCGCGCACTGCGGCCCCGCGCGCACGGTGACCTCCCTGGACACCGGGTACCCCACGACCGGCCACCGAAACGGCTCAACCCGCGTTTGGCCCTCGCCGGTGATATCCCCGGCGTCGAACGTGTCGTCGTAGTCGTACGTCGGGACAAACTCGAGGCTGAAGGATTTAGTAACGTTGATGCGCGCCACGTGCCTGTCCTCCAGGGCGTCGTAGAGCTGCTGCGCGGATGCCACGTCGACGTCGAGGCCCGGGGAGATGCCGTCGGTACCGACCGTGCCGCCGTAGGTGCGATCTCTCCATCGCGTCACCTCGTACCACTCCGCGGGGGTGTGCCCGCCGTGCGGCACCGGCTGCGGGCAGTTCTCCCATGACCAGTCCGAGCACGGCCACTGGGCGTAGGGCTCGATGACGGGACGGAGGTTGAACTGCGCGTTCACCTCGGCGTCGGGACGTAGGGTGGTGAGGAGCGCCAGGAGCGCGACGATGGGAAGGCGCATCGAAGCCCGGAAGGGTGACAACCCCGCTGGCTCGAAGCCCTCGTCCAGGTGTGAGGAAACGAATGATGGCCTGACGGGTCCTGACCAAAAGAAATCCGACCGCGCTGACATCAACCGACCACCAAATGGTAATTAATGGCAATTACCTCTATTGACCTATGATAGCCAGTCACAAAACGCGTGATGCGATACATGCAAATTTCTCAGTCACTCGAAAGTGCCATGTCAGCTGCCACGAGGGCGGCGTTTCACGTCTCGCGTCAAACACTACAAAAAGTATCTTGCTATCGCCGCCCCCGCGTCTACCATCCACACTTCCGAGGGGCGCCGCAGTCTCCTTTCGGGTCCTGAGACCGGCGTATCGGCGCCGCGGGTTCGTCGGTACCACGTGACGCGCCGTCCGCGTCGCGCATCGCCGAGTTCATCGTCATTGCGCGTCCGCTTCACCCCGCGTCGCCGTAGAATTCGTTCGGCCCGAGGAGGAGCCCATCGGTTCCTCCGAGGGAGGTTACTCCGACGCGACGCGCGACGGCCGCATCTCGACGATCGTTCACGTCGATCCGCGATAGGGACGGGGAAGCGCACACGCGATATCGACGATGCGCAGCGCCGAGGCGTCGCGCCCCGCGGCCCTCCCCGCGCCGTACGGAAACCCCGTCGTCGCCCCATCGTCTCCCCCGGCGCAGCAAAACGAAGATGAAACCGAGAACTCTTCGTCTTCGCCCGGCGTGAAGAACGAGCGGCTCAGGCTGAAGTACCGCGGCCGGCGGTGCCCGCGATGGAGGCTCCGCGGCGGCGACGCATC
>Ga0115567_10006331_pt1 | contig 11327 bp, 12 predicted proteins | sample COGITO_mtgs_1204_2_FD_88679 | JGI IMG/M metagenome (GOLD analysis project Ga0115567, IMG submission 88679) | Pelagic marine microbial communities from North Sea - COGITO_mtgs_120412 | ecosystem: Environmental > Aquatic > Marine > Epipelagic | place: Germany:Helgoland, sampling site Kabeltonne...
CCCACAGCCGCCATGCCCACAGCCGCCATGTTGGTGATCGGTGATGAAATTTTGTCGGGCCGCACGCGTGATGCGAACATGCATCATCTTGCGGCAGAGCTGACACGGATCGGTATCGATCTGCGCGAGGTCCGCATCATCGGTGACGAGCGGCAAGAAATTATAACCGCCGTCAGGGCGCTTTCAAAAAAACACGAGACGGTATTTACCTCCGGTGGCATCGGCCCGACGCATGATGACATTACAGCCGATTGCATTGCCGCCGCCTTTGATCAAAGCATCGACGTGCGCGATGATGCCCGCGCCATTCTTGCAGAGCATTATGCAAAGTCAGGCACCGAAATGAATGCGGCGCGTCTGCGTATGGCGCGCATTCCCGAACACGCGACGCTGATTGACAATCCGGTTTCGGCAGCCCCCGGTTTCACGGTTGGAAACGTGCATGTCATGGCCGGCGTTCCGTCCGTGTTTCAGGCGATGGTCGCGACAGTTTTGCCGTTGCTCAAGGGAGGTGCGCCATTGATCAGTCGCACGGTCACAATACACCGTGGCGAGGGTGATATTGCCGGGCCTCTGGGCGCTTTGGCGATGGAGTATCCCGATCTGTTGATGGGCAGCTATCCGTTTCAACGGGACGGAAAGTATGGCGCGAATGTTGTGATACGCGGTCAGGACGCGGCGATGCTGGATGAAGCAGTGGCTAAGCTTGAAGCAGTATTCGCATGAATATGCAGGCTCAGCGGCTGCTGGACGTCTGTGAAGGGACATGGCCCCCTGCACGTGTTTGGCGTGCTGGACCATGGACAATACGTGACGGCCAAGGGGGCGGAAAACGAGTTTCGGCTGCGACGGCAGAGGCACCGTTTGAGAACGGCGATATTTCCGTTGCAGTGGATGCCATGCGTGAAATTGGCCAACGGCCGTTGTTCATGATCCGCGAGGGGGATGAAGCACTTGATGCGGCGCTTGATGTGCAGGGTTATAATCTGATCGACAGCGTAAATATTTTTGCCGCGCCGATCGAAAGTCTCACGGACAAGCCGATCCCGAGGGTCACGGCCTTTACCATCTGGGAACCGCTGGCGATCATGGCAGAGATCTGGGCGCAAGGCGGTGTCGGTCCTGACCGGCTGGCGGTTATGCGGCGGGCCGAAGTCAAGACTGCCGTACTCAGCCGCTGGAACGAGAAACCCGGTGGTGTGGCATATGTCGGGGTGCATGACGGCGTGGCAATGGTTCATGCGGTCGAGGTGCTTGCCCAGCAGCGCCGTCAAGGCGTGGCGGAATGGCTGATGCGGGCGGCGGCGATCTGGGCGGCGGAACGGGGTGCGCGCGAAATATCCGTTCTGTGCGTAGCGGAAAATGCCGCTGCTAATGCGCTCTATCACAAGCTGGGCTTTGCGCAGATTGGTCGTTATCATTATCGCCAAAACCAAGAATGAGGAGGCCCAAATGGCCGATGAGAACCCTACTGCGTTGAACCTGCCTCAGGTCGATCCGCTGCCGGAAGCAACGCAGAAATACTTTGATATCTGCATGGAAAAGCTTGGTATGGTGCCAAACGTCCTGCGGTCTTATGCCTTTGATATCGACAAGTTGAATGCCTTCACGGCCATGTATAATGACCTGATGCTGGGCGACAGTGTCCTGACCAAGCTTGAGCGTGAAATGATCGCGGTCGCGGTATCATCGGTGAACAAGTGCTACTATTGCCTTGTCGCACACGGGGCGGCGGTGCGTGAATTGTCTGGTGACCCGGCATTGGGCGAAGCGCTGGTGATGAACTATCGCGTGGCACCCATTGATGCGCGGCAACGGGCGATGCTCGATTTCGCGGTAATGCTGACGGAGTCCAGTGCCCGCGTCGAAGAACCGGACCGCGAGGCGCTGCGCGCGGCAGGTTTCAGCGACCGCGACATCTTTGATATTGCTTCGGTTGCGGGGTTTTTCAACATGACCAACCGTGTGGCCAGTGGAATCGATATGCGCCCGAATGATTCCTACCATGCACAATTCAGATGATCGGTCGCGCGGCGGTATTGCTGTCGTTGTTAGTGGCCAGCCCCGTGGCCGCGCTGGACTTCAAAATGCCCTCTACCGCGCGGCTGACAGTCGAACGGAACACGGCACCTGATCGCTACGCTGCGCCGATTGGGGTGTTTGAGGCAGGAAAAGTTCCCGAACTGGTGATTGAGGGCGCTATTGCGCGCAGCGTATGGCGGATAGAGGCACCGGGGCTGACGCCGCTTCAGGTGATGCGACCCTTGCGAGACCAGATCGAGCAGGCCGGATATCAGGTCGTTCTGGATTGTGCGGCGGATGCCTGTGGCGGTTATGACTTTCGGTTTGAAACAGAGACGCTGCCGGGTCCGAATATGTACGTGAACATCCGCGCATTTCATTTCCTGACTGCCATTGCGGGGCCAAAGGAAGCGCCGAGTGGGGCCATAACCGTCCTGACCAGTAGCTCTGCCAGTTCGGCCTATGCGCAGATCATTCAGGCCGGCAAACTGGCAGGACAGCCTGTTCCGACAACGCAAGCGGCCCAAACGGTTACCGGTGATTTTGAGCAGAATTTCCTTGCTCAGGGGCATGTTGTGCTCAGCGGTCTGGATTTTGACAGCGGAACCTCGGATCTGGGCAAGGGCCCGTTTCAGTCACTGGAAAAGCTGGCTGCGTTTCTTAAGGATCGCAGCACGATTCGGATCGCATTGGTCGGACACACAGATTCCGTCGGCGGACTGGACGGCAACATCGCCCTGTCGCGGCGTCGCGCCCAGTCGGTGCGCGCAAGGTTGATCGAGGCGTATGGAATCGCTTCGGGCAGGTTGGAGGCCGAAGGTATGGGATATCTGGCACCAGTTGCGTCGAACCTGACGGCACAGGGGCGAGACGCCAACCGTCGCGTTGAAGCCATCCTGCTGGAAGAGTGAAAGCCCCCAAAGCATACTTTTAGGGCCGTCAATCCAGGGAGCCGACGGCCTTATTTTACCAGTCTGCCGGACCTTTTTCCGCGAAGGAATGGACCAGAAAATCGATGAACGCGCGCACCTTGGGTTGCGTAAAGCGCCCGGGGGGGTAAACGGCGTAGATGCCTTGGGTTTCCAGCGGCAATTCAGGGATAGCGTCTTCGACCAGACCTTTTTCCAGCGCCTCAGAATAGAGAAAGCTCGGCAAGTATGCGATGCCGAGACCGGAGATCGCCGCATTCAGCAGGGATTGCCCGTCATTGACCGATAACCAGCCTGCCGTCCGCACCTGACGTTTTTCGCCAGACGGTGCCGTCAGTTTCCACACATTCCCGGAAGATTGATTGGAATAGTGCAGCAGTTTGTGTTCGTTCAGATCATCGATTTTTTGAGGCCGGCCAAATTTGGCAAAATAGCCTGGTGAAGCGATCATGCGTTTTGTCGTCTCGGTCAATTTGCGGGCCCGCAAGGTGCTGTCTTCCAACTCGCCGATGCGTACGGCCATGTCGAAACCTTCGGAGATCAGTTCGACGTAACGGTTGTTGAGGACCATGTTCACCGTGATGTCCGGGAAGTCCGACAGGAATTCCGACAGGACCGGCGACAGATGATTAACCCCGAAATCCGTGGCGACGGATATTCGCAGCAACCCTGACGGAGCCGATTGCATGGAGGTGACCAATGCGTCCGCTTCGCCAGCATCATTCAGAACACGGCGGGCGCGGTCATAATAGGCGAGGCCGATTTCCGTCGGGCTGACCCGGCGTGTGGTGCGGTTCAGCAAACGTGCGCCAAGGCGCGCCTCAAGCGATGAGACGTGCTTGGATACCGCCGATTTGGAGATACCCATCTTTTTTGCAGCGTCCGTAAAGCCGCCCTGATCCACCACGGTGGCGAACGCTTCCATTTCTGTTAGGCGGTCCATGCCAATCCCTTCACGTCTAGTTCAAGTGCAGGGTATGTCAGTCAATAAGGGCATAAACGCGGCGCATCTGGGACAGTAGCAAGGAAAAAGAATTAACGTCCGCAGGCTGGAAACAGAGAAACAGTGTGTTTTCGGTGATCAGAACCAGCGGAATAGCCGCAATATGCCCAACATCACAAAGGCAAGGCCGATCATGCCGGCGCACAGAATCCAGAATGCGTTTGGACTTTGCATGCCCGGCATTCCGGCGATGTTCACCCCGAAAAGGCCGGTCAGGAATCCCAATGGCAAAAAAACCGCCGCCGCCAGAGACAGAACATAGCCATGACGCGCCTGCTGGTTGGCGACATGTTGGTCGTGTTCTTCCTGAACCGTGATCAGGCGTTCCTTGAGCGCATCCAGCTCCTCGACCGCTATGGTCGTACGGTTTGCCAGTTCGCGCAGCCGCAGTCCGTCCGGTGCAGGGATGAGCGGCAGGTCAAGGACTGCAAGTTGCTTGAGGGCGGCGCGCTGCGGTTCGAGATAGCGGCGCAGGCGGATCACGCTGCGGCGCACGTCCGGCAGATCTTTGGGTGGTTTCGTATCCTGATCGTCAAGATCGTCCTCATAGAATTGCGTCAGCTTGCCAATGCTCTGGACCTCAGTCTGGATGCGGGTCGTCAGGCGGTTGATGAGTGCCTCAAGGAACGCGGCGGGGGTGGCAGGTGCCTTCTGGGCTTCCGCCAGCGTGCGAATTTCCTCGATGGCGAAGACACGGCGCACCCGCACAGTGATAAGTGCGCGATCTTCGACCCACATTCGGACCGATACCATTTGATCGGTATCTTGCCCCTCATTGAGGTTGATACCGCGCAAGTTTAGGATCAGGCCATCTTCGTATTGATCACACCGGGGCCGCGTTTCAGGTTGCATCAAGGCCTGAGCCGGGATTTCAGCCAGACGTTTTGTTGCCCATTCTGGAAATTCCTGATTCGAAATATCAAAGTGCCACCAGCGGTATGCGCCGGGACCGGTCAGAGCAGTGTCGGACGGTACCTGGGTGGTCCCGTCGGGAAAGATATCGAATACGCAAAGGGGCATGAGGTGTCCGGCTGACAGTTCACGCATTTGTGCGCCTGAGCGCAGGGTGTTTCAAGGGGGCAGTTTGCGGCCTGCTTTGGAACCACGGACCCCCGATCTGGTTTTCGCGGGGCGGATGCTGCGCTGGTGTAAAAAGCCGCGACATTACGCGACCGGCTTGTTCAAAGGGAACGGTACGTGGTTAGCTTTGCCCGCGAACAAACTGCGCCGGACGACGGCGCGAAACTTGGGAAGAAGAAATTATGAAATCATACGTTTTTGCGCTCGCGGTATCTGTGCTTACAACCGGCCCGATAGATGCGGGGGAAACGCCGTCTGCTCAGGACGCGGAAGTTTACATCGTAAATCTCGAAAATGGTGCCGAAGTCACCAGCCCGGTCAAGATCGTGTTTGGTCTTAGCGGTATGGGCGTGGCCCCCGCCGGGATAGAAAAGGAGAATACGGGGCATCACCACTTGATGACCGATCTCGCGCCCTTCGGTGAGGGCGCCGACGATGCGGACATGACCGAGAACGGGCTTTATGCCGATGAGAACCACACCCATTTCGGCGGAGGTCAGACCGAGGTGGTCGTTGATCTCGCACCGGGTTCGCATACGCTGCAACTGGTTCTGGCGGACCTGAACCATGTTCCACATGACCCGCCCGTGATGAGCGAACAGATCACCATCACGGTAAAGGAATAAGCCCCCCCGACGGGTCGGCGTCCGCAAGGCTGGTTTGCTGCCGGTTGCGGGCGCAAGATGGTGTGCTTACAGCGCTGCTGCCAGTCGTGTGCCCTGATCAATTGCGCGTTTGGCGTCCAGTTCGGCCGCGACGTCCGCACCGCCAATCACGTGACATGCAATTCCTTTCGCCTCCAGCGCGTCTGCCAGCGACCGCTCGCAGAGTTGGCCGGCGCACAACACGATGGTGTCCACTTCGATCAGAGTCGGGTTTTCGCGCGCTTCGCCGAATGTGATATGCAGGCCCGCATCGTCGATTTTCTCGTAGTTCACGCCGCCAACCATGTTGACGCCTTTCATGTTGAGCGCGGCACGGTGAATCCAGCCCGTGGTCTTGCCCAGACCTTTGCCGAGCTTGGTCGCCTTGCGCTGTAACAGCGTGATCTCGCGTGCGGAGGCGTGGGGTTGCGGACCTTCAGGGGCGAGGCCGGCGCGATGTTCCTGGGTATCGGCAACGCCCCATTCCCGCATCCATTCAGAAAGGTTCAGCGTCGGGCTAGTGCCCTCGTGTGCGAGAAATTCAGATACGTCGAACCCGATTCCGCCCGCACCTATTACCGCCACGCGCTTGCCCGCCTTGACCGTGCCGTTCAGCACGTCGATGTAGCTGATGACATTCGGACGGTTCTGACCGGGGATTTGCGGATCGCGGGGGATGACACCGGTGGCGATAATGACCTCGTCAAAAGCACCCAGATCATTGGCGGAAACTTCGGTGTTCAGCTTTACGGTGATGGCGTGGTGATCAACCATGGCACCATACCAATCGACAAAGCCCCAGAATTCTTCCTTGCCAGCGACCTGCTTGGCGAGGTTCAGTTGCCCGCCGATCTGCGACGCGCGATCAAAAACGGTAACGTCATGCCCCCGCTCTGCGGCTGTGATCGCAGTGGAAAGGCCCGCAGGTCCCGCACCGACGATGGCGATTTTCTTGGGCTTGCTCACGGGCTCAACGATCAGTTCGGTTTCATAGCAGGCGCGCGGATTGACCAGACAGCTTGAGATCTTGCCGCCAAACGTGTGATCAAGACAGGCCTGATTGCACGCAATGCAGGGGGCGATTTGCGCGGATTTCCCTGCTGCGGCCTTGGCGACGAAATCGGGATCGGCCAGCATAGGCCGCGCAAGCGACACCATATCCGCGCAACCGTCTGCCAGTACACCCTCCGCGACTTGTGGCGTGTTGATCCGGTTGGACGTGATCAGCGGGATGCCGACCTTGCCCATCAGCTTTTTTGTGACCCATGCAAACGCCGCGCGGGGGACGGATGTGGCGATGGTTGGAATCCGCGCCTCGTGCCAGCCGATACCGGTGTTGATGATCGTAGCACCAGCGGCCTCAATGGCCTGGGCAAGCTGCAGCACCTCGGCATAAGTCGATCCGTTGGGAATGAGGTCGATCATCGACAAGCGGTAGATGATGATGAAATCGCTGCCCACAGTTTCGCGGACCCTTTTGACCACCTCGACAGGCAGGCGCATGCGGTTTTCGTAGGAACCGCCCCAGCGGTCCTCTCGTTTATTGGTGTGGGTCACGAGGAACTGGTTGAGGAAATAGCCCTCTGAACCCATGACCTCAACGCCGTCGTACCCTGCGTCTTTTGCACGGCCCGCGCAGGCCGCGATGTCGGCGATTTGTTTTTCGATACCTTCCTCGTCCAGTTCCTTGGGCGCAAACATGGAAATCGGCGATTTGATCGCGGACGGTGCCACGCAATCGGGGCTGAACGCGTAGCGGCCGGCGTGCAGGATCTGCATTGCGATCTTGCCTCCTGCGTCATGGACGCGGTCGGTGATGATCTTGTGGTTCACGACATCCTCGTCAGTGATCATCATCGCGGCCCCATGCGCCACGGATCCTTCGGGGTTCGGCCCGATCCCGCCCGTGACCATCAGGCCGACATCGCCGCGCGCGCGGGTTGCATAAAATTCTGCGACGCGGTTCCAGTCCTTGGTTTCTTCAAGTCCCGTGTGCATCGACCCCATCAACACGCGATTTTTCAGCGTCGTGAAGCCCAGATCAAGCGGGGCAAGAAGATGGGGATATGCGGACATAGGGCTACCTCTGGTAGTGGGACATTGGATTGTGCAAGATCATGACCTCGCGGCAATCCCTTGTCATCCACAACGCTGCGTCAGGAAGTTTGAGGCGGCCGTCCTTGCGTGGTATGGGGCAGGCGACCCCAGCAGGAGCGTGCGACGATGACCCCCGAAGACATTTCAAAACTGCCCTACCGCCCTTGTGTTGGCGTGATGCTGATCAACGCGCGCCGTGAGGCCTTCGTGGGACAGCGGCTGGATTATAAATCCGACGCCTGGCAAATGCCCCAAGGCGGTGTGGAGAAAGGCGAAGCACCCCGCGATGCCGCCCTGCGCGAGTTGGAGGAAGAAACCGGCGTCACCCGTAATCTGGTGAGCATCGAGGCCGAGAGCGCGCTGTGGCTGCCCTATGAGTTACCGCACGATCTGGTGCCAAAGCTGTGGAAGGGACGTTTTCGAGGGCAAGAGCAAAAGTGGTTCCTGATGCGGTTCAACGGAACCGACGATCAGGTAAATATCCAGACGGCAGAGCCCGAGTTTTCGCGCTGGAAGTGGATGGCGGTGGATCAGTTGCTCGATAATATCGTGCCGTTCAAGAGCACGGTTTATTCTGCCGTTATCAGCGAATTTGAGGGCCACCTGTGATCCGCATCGCCACACTCGCTCTGCTATTGCTGCCTGTGCAGGTTCAGGCGCTGTCCTGCCTGCCTCACTCTGTCGAGACGGCATTCACCGATGCTGTAGAGGCAGAGGGGGATTTTGTGATCGTTCGCGGGGCGTTGAAATTTGACACGCGCAAGCTGCCAAAGGTTGATTGGGCGCGGCAAAGCGATACGCCCCCCCTCACCCAGATAGAGGCGGTCCTGAACGGCAAATCGTTGACATCTGCCGGATTCGCCATCCCCTTTGATCGCAAGGTCACGCTGGAAATTGCCTGTTTTGGCCCGTGGTGCGCCAAACCGCTGAGCGGCAGCGACGTTATTGCGTTCGTAGAGCGTCGCACGGAGGGATTTGTCGTAGCGGCCAATCCGTGCGGTGGTTTTCTGTTCGATACGCCCAAGCCCGCAGTGATCCGCAAGCTCAAGGCGTGTTTCGCCGGCAAGACCTGCGATGCGGCGTTCCGCTAGGGTCTCAGAATCGGCACATGCGGTCCGGCGGTCTCGGGTAAGATGCCCGTGACGCGGGGATCATCATCAATTTCGATCTGCTGTCTATAGGGTGCGAATCCGCTGCGAACGTAGAAATTCAGCGCCTGCGGGCTGTCGATGGTGCACGTGTGGACGTGGAGCCGGTCGATCTGAATATCGAAGGCGCAATTTACCGCTTGATCCATAAGATAGGCACCCGCGCCCCTGCCGATCAAGGCGGGCGAAAGGCCGAAATAGGCAAGTTCGCATTCATCTTTGACGCGGAAATCCAGTTCCAGTAGTGCTTCTGGTCCTTCGTTTTTCAACAGCGTGTATATCTGCACCTCAGGATCATTGATGATCTGCTCAAGTGCCGCATCTTCCATCACAAGTCGCCCGTACCACAGCCACGGCGCGCCGATGCGACGGAATATATCGCGGTAAGTGTCGATATCAGGCTTGATCCGGGTGAAAGTCAAACCATCGGGCAAGGGCACCTGGCGAAAATTAGGTGTGCGCATTTCCAGATGGGTGACAACCATCGCCACCTTGCCTTTGGGCACGTCGTGATAGCCGTCACCCAACATCAGTCGATCAGACCTTCGGTACGGAATGCGGCTGCCATGTCGCGTTGCGGACGTGGCCCGATATGGCTGATGACCTCGGCCGCGCAAAGGTTGCCCATACGACCGCAGGTTTCCAGATCGCGGCCCGTGGACATACCAAACAGGAACCCTGCAGCAAATTGATCACCAGCACCGGTGGCATCGACAGGGGTGACCTTTTGGACGGGGACGTCCACGCGCTTGCCGCCTTCTATCAATGTAACGCCATCGCCGCTGCGGGTGCAGATTACGGTGGTGCACATGGCGGCAGTCTTGGCGAGTGCTGCTTCGAGGTCATCCGTTTCAAACAGCGATCGGATCTCGGCCTCGTTGCCGATGACATAATCCAGCTCATCGTCGATCATCCGCAGAAAATCGGCGCGGTGACGATCGACGCAGAACGGATCGGATATTGCCATACCTGCCTTGCCCCCTGCCTTGCGCGTCAGACGGGAGGCCTCAAGAAACGCCTGTTTTCCCTTGTCCTTGTCGAACAGATATCCTTCGAGGAACATGATCTTTGCCGCAGAGGCCACATCATCGGGCACGTCGGAACTGTCCAGATCGGTGGATATTCCAAGATAGGTGTTCATCGACCGTTCGCCGTCCGGCGAGACAAAGATCATCGATCGCGATGTAGGCAGGTTACCACCCGCGACAGGCGCATTGACGAAGTCGGTTCCTGAATCTGCCATCGACTGTGCATAAAACCGACCCAACGCGTCGTCATGCACACGTCCGATAAACGCCGTGGCCAAACCCAGCGCACCGACACCCGCGACTGTGTTCGCAACAGACCCGCCGGGTGTCTGGAGGCGGTCTTTCATCGCGCCATAGAGCACTTCCGCGCGGTCACGTTCTACCAGTTGCATAATGCCTTTTTCGACGCCCATGTTACCCAGAAACATATCGTCCGCATGAGAAATCACATCGACGACAGCGTTGCCGATGCCGACCAGTTCGTAGGTTTTCATAGGTTCTTGTCCTCGTATTGGCATAGATCGCGGATGATGCAGGTGCGGCACATGGGCTTGCGCGCCTTGCAGACATAGCGCCCGTGCAGGATCATCCAGTGATGGGCATGGAGTTGGAAATCAGCCGGGATGTTGTCTTCGATGGCGCGCTCGACCGCGTCCACAGTTTTGCCGGGTGCAATGCCCGTCCGGTTGCCAAGCCGAAAGATATGCGTGTCGACGGCCTGTGCGGGCTGGTGCCACCACATGTTGAGCACGACGTTCGCCGTCTTGCGCCCGACGCCGGGCAACGATTGCAAGGCCGCGCGTGAATTGGGGACTTCGCCTGTGTAGTCATTCACCAGGATCTGGCTCAGCTTGATCACGTTTTTCGCCTTCTGGCGGAACAACCCGATAGTTTTGATGTGCTCGGTTAGACCGTCAATCCCGAGGTCAATCATTTTTTGTGGTGTATCGGCGATCTGAAACAGCGCGCGTGTGGCCTTGTTGACACCTGCATCGGTTGCCTGCGCGCTTAAAGCGACGGCAACCACCAGTGTATAAACGTTGACATGGTCCAACTCGCCCTTGGGCTCCGGTTCCGCCGCTTGAAAGCGGGAAAAGATCGCGCGGATCGTATGATAGTCGAGCTGTTTTGCCATAACCGCGGGTATGTGCGGGATTATGGGCGGGAGCAAGGCAAACGCCACCAATTTACGAAAAATCTGAATGGTGATCTCAGCAAATTATTCAGGGTTTTGCGTCAGTCTGCGCGCAAATCAGGCGCAGACGTGGCTTGGGACTTGGTTTTCAGGCGCAAAGGATTTTGGGATGGATCACGACAGCATGGTTGCACCGCTCAGTGGCTTTGGTCCCGGTGCCATCGTGATGACATCGATGGCG
>Ga0115567_10006339_pt1 | contig 11319 bp, 11 predicted proteins | sample COGITO_mtgs_1204_2_FD_88679 | JGI IMG/M metagenome (GOLD analysis project Ga0115567, IMG submission 88679) | Pelagic marine microbial communities from North Sea - COGITO_mtgs_120412 | ecosystem: Environmental > Aquatic > Marine > Epipelagic | place: Germany:Helgoland, sampling site Kabeltonne...
ACCGCCTGCGGTCGGTTCCCAGGGCGAGTGGAGCATTCAGGCCGACGGCAATAATGTGCAGGCCGAGTTCCGCGACGGCAGTGGCACGCTGCTGGGTTTTGCGCTGACTGGTGAAGCCACCAAAGCCAAACTGGCGCTGCAGAAAGAGCTGCCGCCGATCATCGCCTGATGCCCACTCCGGTGGCGCCCGAACAGGCCGAAAGGCATACCCGGGCGTGGCTGGCACAGTGTGTAGTGGGCATGAACTTGTGCCCCTTCGCCCGGCCTCTTACTGACGCACCTGGCCTGCGAGTCGCGGTTTGCCAGGCCAGCGCGGAACAGGATTTGCGCGCTGCTTTTCTCTCTGAGCTGGACCGTATGCAATCCTGCAGTGAGGCAGACATTGCTACCACGTTGCTGGTGTTCAATCGCGCTCTGGCGGACTTTAACGACTACCTGGATTTTCTCGACGACGCCCAGTACCTGCTGGAGCGCGCGGGGCTTGATGGGGTGGTCCAGTTGGCCAGCTTTCACCCCGACTATCAGTTCCAGGGCGAGCCCGCCGGTGCGGCGAGTCACTACAGTAATCGTTCGCCCTGGCCCACCCTGCACCTTCTCAGGGAGGCGATGGTGACGCGCCTGGTGGACAGCTACCCCAACCCAGAGCAGATCCCCCGCAACAACGTGGATCAGCTGGAGGCAATGGGTACAACCGCCCTTGCCGCCAAGTGGGATGCGCTGTTTTCAAGCGAGCAGGACTAAACGCGGGCAAAGCGCTGTTTGGCTCCAGTCCAGCGCCTGACCAACTGCGCCTCCACCTCCGGTTGGTCCCTGAGGGCCGAGCCCAGCACTTGAGCCTGATCGAGCAGATCTCCATGGCGGCTCAAATCGGCAATCCGGAACGCCATATCGCCGGTCTGTCTCGTACCCAACACTTCACCCGGGCCGCGCAGGGCGAGGTCCTGCTCGGCAATATAAAAGCCGTCGTTGCTCTCCCGCATCGCGGTGAGGCGCTGTTTGCCGTTGGCTGACAGCGGCGTCTGGTACAGCAACACACAGTGACTTGCCGTATCGCCACGGCCCACCCGGCCCCGCAGCTGATGCAGCTGCGCCAGGCCCAGTCGCTCTGGATTTTCGATCACCATCAGGCTGGCGTTGGCGACGTCCACGCCGACCTCAATCACGGTGGTTGCGACCAGCAGCGCGAGGTCACCGCGGGTGAAAGCCTGCATCACGGCTTCTTTCTGTGTGCTGGACAGGCGGCCGTGGATCAAACCGATGCGCAGGTGTGACAGGGCCTCGGCCAGCTCCGCTGCGGTTGACTCCGCTGCCTGGGCCTGCAACACATCGCTCTCTTCCACCAGCGTGCACACCCAGTAGGCCTGCCGGCCCGAGGCACAGGCACCGGCTATTCTCTCGACTACCTGTGCCCGGCGCGCGGAGTCGATCAGCACCGTGGTGACCGCCTGGCGCCCAGGCGGCAGCTCGTCTATTATCGAGCAATCGAGGTCGGCGTAGGCGACCATGGACAGCGTCCGGGGTATCGGTGTCGCCGTCATCACCAGTTGGTGGGGACGCCCGGTTCGCGCGCTGGCTTTTTCGGTTAATGACAGGCGCTGGTGGACGCCAAAGCGGTGTTGCTCGTCCACCACCACCAGGCCCAGTTGGTGAAAGACCACATCCGCCTGAAACAGCGCGTGGGTGCCGATCAACAATTGCACTTCTCCGCTGGCCAGGTCGTAGAGGAGGTTTTTGCGCAGCCGGCCTTTGATTTTGCCGGTCAGTACCGCCGGCGTAATACCCAGTGGTGCCAGCCAGCTGCTGAAATTCTGACGGTGCTGTTCGGCCAGGATTTCAGTGGGCGCCATCACGGCCACCTGATAGCCGTTGCTGATGGCCTGCAGTGTGGCGCTGGCAGCCACCAGAGTTTTGCCGGAACCAACGTCGCCCTGCAGCAGTCGCAGCATGGGCGTACTCCTTGTCAGATCAGCGGCGATTTCCTCTATCACGCGCTGCTGGGCAGCCGTCGGCCGGAAGGGGAGCGCGGCAAGCAGGGCTTCGTGTGTTTGTACATGTCGGGGTAACTGGGGCGACGCAACACTTTGCTGCTGGCTGCGCAGCCTTAGCAACGCCAGGTGGTGTGCCACCAGCTCCTCCAGCGCCAACCGTAACTGTGCCGGGTGGCGGCCCTCCTGTAACTGAGCAATGGCGGCATCCGGCGGTGGGTTGTGCAGGTAGTGCAGTGCTGCCACCAGGCTGAAGCCGCCATTGAATTGCGCCGGCAACAGGTCCTCGGGAGCCGCTTTGGCCAGCAGGGCCAGCGCTTGTGCGCACAGGCTCCGCCACTGATTCTGGCTGATCCCGGAGGTGGTGGGATATATCGGTGTCAGGTGTTCTTCGGAGCTGTGCTCGCCCGCCTCGCAGAGATTGTACTGTGGGTGGTACATTTCCATTCCGGCGCTACCGCGTCGAACACTGCCGAAGCAGCGCAGTCGGGTGCCACTGGCCAGCTTGTTTTTCTGCGCTGCGGTGAAGTGAAAAAATCGCAGGGTCAGTGTTCCGCTGCCATCCTGAAGCCTGGCGACCAGGCTGCGGCGGCGACCAAACACGACATCAGCGGCTCTGATTTCCCCTTCCACGACCGCTTCGAAATTGATCTGCAGTGCTGCAATAGGCGTGACCCGAGTGCGATCCTGGTAGCGCAGTGGCAGGTGAAACAGCAGGTCTTCGATGTGATGCACGCCATATTCGGCGAGTTTTTCCGCCAACCTTGGGCCCACACCTCGAAGGCTTGTTAAGGGCTGCCTTTCCAGTACTGCAGTTACCACGGGTCAGACGCCCACGCAGGGGTTTGCTTTACAAAACAACCTGGAGAGGCAAACGCGGTGACAATAGGCGCAGGTATGGGTCAAACTCATAGCTCGGTGGTCTCACTGGGACAGTCAACGGGAGCGGCAGGGCCACAGTGTACCGAGATTGACAATTGGAATAGAACAGCAATTAACACCGCAAGCTCCGCTGGAGAGTCGCCATCGTGTTAGAACAGCCTGAACAGTTTCACGCCCCCCGTCATGTTGCTGTGTTGGGATGCGGTGATTTGGGATCGCGCCTGGCCGACTTGTTGCCGCAGCACTGGCAGTTTACGGGCCTGCGGCGCGAGCCCGCGGCGCTACCTGAAGGCTTGCAGGGCCTGTCGGTGGATTACACCCGGCCGGGGGGCCTGTCGTCACTGGAGCGGCTTGCGCCAGACTATCTGGTGACAACGCTCAAACCCCTCGGCCGCGGCCCCGCTGGCTACCGAGCGGGTTTTGTCACTGCGACCGAAAACCTGCTGGGGGGCCTGGGCGCGCATCGGCCCGCCGCGATCCTGATGATTTCCAGCACCCGGGTCTATGCCGAACACAGGGGTGGCTGGATCGATGAGCGCAGCGCGCTGGACACCGATGACCCTGCCGCTGCCGCAATCGTGGCGGCGGAGCAGCAATTGCTGGACTCACCCCATCGCGCTGCGGTGCTGCGCTGCGCCGGCATTTATGGCGGTGCCGACAGCCGCTTATTGTCACGCATCGCCGGTGGTGAGGTGTGTGCCGCGCAGCCGGTGCACTTCAGTAACCGGATTCATCGCGATGATGTGGCGGGTTTTTTGCTGCATTTGATACAGGGCGTGGAGCGCGGTGTGGAACCCGAATTGCACTACACCTGCGTGGATGATGCGCCGGTACCGCAATACGACGTAGAGCGCTGGCTGGCGCAGCAACTGGGGACCGAGCCGCAGACGCAGCGCACCCCCGGCGAGCGGCATAAACGCTGCAGCAACAGGGCGCTCACCGCCAGTGGCTATCGCCTTTTGTATCCCGATTTCCGCAGCGGTTACGGGGCGTTACTGGCGTCCCGCTCCAACCCGTAGGCGGCCTGGCGGGCGAGCCGGCGCTGTGCGCTACGCTGAAAGGCGTGTTCTACAGCGCGAGGGTGGCTTCGACTTCAATGGCGACGCCTTTGGGGAGGCCGGCCACCTGCACGCAGGCCCGCGCGGGATAGGGCTGATCGAGAAAGCGCGCCATCACAGCATTGACAGCGGCAAAGTCGTCCATATCGGTCAATGAAATATTCAGTTTTACCGCGTGGTTCAAACTGCCGCCGGCCGCTTCGCAGACTGCCGCGAGGTTGCGAAACACCTGCTCGGTCTGGGCGCTGATGTCGCCCTGCACGACCTCCATGGTTTCTGGCTGCAGGGGAATCTGGCCCGATAGCCAGACCGTGTTGCCCACCTTGACGGCCTGTGAATAGGGGCCGATCGCCTCAGGCGCATCGGGGGTCGAAATAATGGCTCGGTTAGTCACTTTGGGGACTCCTGCAAGTAGGTCGGTGCTAATTTTTAAGACGAGTGACCCGGCGCACCGAACTGATGGCTCGCAGTCGTTTCATAATGCCTGCCAGGTGCACCCGGCTCTCGACCAGCAATTCGAGATCGACAAAGGTGAACTGGTAGTCTTTGTCGTCAGTCGATATGCGTTCGATATTGACGCCCATACTGTTGATCCGGGTGGCCAGTACCGCGATCATGCCGCGACGATTTTCCACTTCGATGCGCAGGTGAGACAGGTATTCGCCCTCAATCTGATCATCCCAGCGCAAGGCGACCAGACGCTCGCGGTTTTCCCGCATTTCGCCCAGGTTTTTGCAGCTCTCGCGATGAACCACAACGCCTTTTTCGGAGCTCAGGTAACCCTCTATAGGGTCGCCTGGAATGGGGTGGCAACATTTGGCGTAGCTGACCATGAAGCCCTCGGTGCCGCGGATGGCGAGGGGCTGGGAGTAGCGGTCTTTCTGGCTGGGCTGCGCACTGTTGGCACCACCCAGCAGCTGCTGGGCTGTAATCGGGGGCAGGCGATTGCCGCGGGCGATATCGTCCAGCAGGTCGTTCAGGCCCTCGTATTCGTTGCGCGCCAGGTAATCGTCGATCTGCTCCGCCGGCAGGTCGTCCAGAGTGGTGTCAAACATCACCAGTGCCTTGTCCAGCAGGCGTCTGCCCAGAGCCACCGAATCGTCGCGGGTCTGGTGTTTGAGGAAATGGCGGATATTGGTACGCGCCTTGGCGGTGACGGCGTAGTTGAACCAGCTGGGGTTGGGCTGGGCTCCCCGGGCGGTGAGAATCTCCACCGTCTGGCCACTTTCCAGCGGTTCCGACAGCGGTGCAAGGCGGCGATTGATCCGGCAGGCGACGCAACTGTTGCCGACATCGGTATGCACCGCGTAGGCAAAGTCCACCGCGGTGGCGCCGCGTGGCAGTTCGAGAATACCGCCCTTGGGGGTAAAGACGTAAATCTCATCCGGGAACAGGTCAATTTTGACGCTTTCGATAAATTCCAGCGAGTTACCGGCCCGCTGCTGCATCTCAAGCAGGCCCTGCACCCATTCGCGGGCGCGGGCATGGCTGGCATTGGCGCTTTGGCCATCGCTCTTGTACAGCCAGTGCGCGGCAATGCCATTGTTGGCCATTTCTTCCATTTCCAGAGTGCGAATCTGGATCTCAATCGGCACCCCGTGCATACCCATCGCAACGGTGTGCAGTGACTGATAGCCATTGGCCTTGGGGATGGCGATGTAGTCCTTGAACTCCCCGGGTACCGGTTTGTACAGGCTGTGGATGCAGCCCAGTACCCGGTAACAGGTATCTACCGAGTCAACGATGATGCGGAAAGCGTAGATGTCCATGATTTCCGAGAAGGATTTTTTCTTGGATTTCATTTTTTTGTAGATGGAATAGAGGTGCTTCTCGCGCCCGATCACCTCGACGTCATGACCTTCCTGTTCGAGGGTGGATTCGATCTGGTGGCGGATTTTGTCGACCAGCTCCTTGCGGTGGCCGCGGGACGCGCGCCGGGCGGCCTCAATGCGACTGGCGCGCATGGGGTGCAGGGCGCGGAAACCCAGGTCTTCAAATTCCATCCGCACGGTGTTCATGCCCAGGCGCATAGCGATCGGAGAGTAAATTTCCAGCGTTTCCCGCGCGATGCGCCGGGCCTTGTCGGGCCGAAGCACTCCCAGGGTGCGCATGTTGTGCAGGCGATCGGCCAGTTTGACCAGTATGACGCGAATGTCGCGGGCCATGGCCAGCGCCATTTTCTGGAAGTTCTCAGCCTGCTTTTCGGCCAGCGAGTTAAATTCCATCTGGGTCAGTTTGCTGACCCCGTCCACCAGGTCAGCCACAGTGCTGCCAAACTGGCCGCCGATAGCTGATTTGTCGATGCCGGTATCTTCTATAACGTCGTGCAGCATGGCGGCCATCAGGCTCTGATGGTCCATGTGCATATCGGCCAGAATACTGGCTACGGCCAGGGGGTGGGTGACGTAGGGCTCACCACTGCGGCGAAGCTGGCCGTAGTGGGCCTGTTCCGCGAAATAGTAGGCCCGGCGTACCTGCAGCGTCTGCTCGGGGTTCAGGTAGCTGCGCAGGGTGGAGTCGAGGGCATCAATGGTTTGCATAGGAAAATACGCCTGGGGACCCAGGGATGCCGTGCAGAATTACACCGACTCGCTGGCCTCCATGACTTCAGCCAGCTCGTCTTCCGCGTCCATTTCTTCCTCGCGGGTCAGGATGTCGGCCGTCACAAAGCCTTCCGCGATCTCGCGCAGGGCGATAACAGTGGGCTTGTCGGACTCTTCATCAACCAGTGGGTCTTTGCCGCCGGTAGCAAGCTGCCGGGCGCGTTTGCTGGCCACCATGACCAATTCAAAGCGGTTGTCTACGTTTTCCAAGCAATCTTCTACTGTTACGCGTGCCATGTGTGATTCTTTCCCATGCAGTGCGCTGCCTGGATTGCACCCAGACGGCGGGTCGACTGATATCTAACCGGATTGAGTAAAACTGGAGCAGCCCAATGGGGTCGCGCGCCGCGCGTCCAGACCGCCCACTGCCCGTGCAGCCGGGCTGCGCGGGAGGACCGGAGATTATACCGTGAAGGGGAGGGGGTGCGTCCAGCCTTGTAGTGGTCGATCCCGCGTGAATAATGCCGCCGAGGCACGAGCTGGGCCGGGGCTGCGCTCAACTCAATAACTCGGTGACCAGTGGGGCCAGACAGGTCGCCTGACGGGAAGTTTGCAGGCGCTGGCCGATCACGATGGCCTGCAGCTCGGCCAGGGCCTGAGAGAAATCCTTGTTGACCACCAGGTAATCGGACTCAATGTAGTGTGACATTTCCTCTTTTGCCTGCGCCATGCGAGTTGCAATGATATCGCTCTCATCCTGGCCGCGCTGGGTCAGGCGTTGCGCCAGCGTGGCGCGAGACGGCGGCAGGATAAATATCGAGCGGGTGGCCGGTAGCAGGTGCCTGACTTGTGCGGCGCCCTGCCAGTCGATTTCCAGAATGACATCGGAACCGCTCTCGAGCTGCTCCTCCACCCAGGATTGAGAGGTGCCATACAGGTTGCCGAATACTTTGGCGTGCTCCAGAAACGCCGCCTCAGCGAGCATGCCATTGAACACGCCCTCAGTGACAAAGTGGTAGTTCACGCCGTCCTGTTCGCCGGGACGAATGGGACGGGTGGTATGTGACACAGAGACTTGCAATCCCGCCGTATTCTCCAGCAAAGCATTGACCAGGCTGGTCTTGCCGGCTCCGCTGGGTGCTGAAACCGTAAATAGGGTGCCTTTTCCGCTCATGTTTGCTGCGAGTCCTGCGTTGTGACGTGTGCTCATGTAGAAAGGGAGATTGTAACCAGAATGGGGCCTCAGGTGTGAATCCGGACGCCACAATGTTGCGGTTCTGAAACAATGGCGTACGCAGGTCGGCCCGTTGAGAGTCTCAATGAGTATTGCTTTGGCGGGGACAGGTGTTACAGTTCCACCATGACATCCCCAGCAACACAGGTAGTAACTGCAGCCGATCGCATGGTGCGAGCGCGGTTCACTGGTGTCCGTCCCGGACAGGGCGATTAGGCGCAGAGTTTTTCAAGCTTAATCGCCCGCCCCGAAACACCCCAGTCCATCTATTGTTCAATTCTTCGGCCAGCCAGCGCTGGACGTTGTGTTATGGAAAAAGGTCTCTCTATGCCCAGTGAAGAACGCAGTGCCATTTATCTTAAGGAAAGCGACTACCAGCGCCTGACCTCGCTCTTGGCAAAAAGCCAGGTGCCCGCGGCGGAACTGCTGGAAGCCGAGCTGGCCAGAGCTGAGCTGGTGGATGCCTCGAGTTTGCCGGCGGACACGGTCGCCATGGCCTCGACGGTCACTTTCGCCGACATGGATAATGGCCAGGAAACCACCGTGACGCTGGTCTACCCGCATGAGGCCGATGTGGAGCAGATGAAAATCAGTGTGCTGACCCCGGTAGGTAGCGCGCTGATCGGTTTGCGCAAAGGCGACAGCATTGACTGGCCGATCCCCGGCGGGTCACTGCGGCGATTGCGGATTGTCTCGGTGATGGAGTCGAAGTAGAGGGTCTTTCGCCAATGAATGGGCCCGGCAACAGGCGACTCAGCGCTTATTCAATATTCTGGATCTGTTCCCGCATCTGCTCGATCAACACCTTTAACTCTACGGCACTTTGGGTGGTGCTGCTGGCGGTGGACTTGGAGGACAGGGTGTTGGCTTCACGGTTAAATTCCTGCATCAGAAAATCCAGCCGTCGACCGCAGGGGCCGCCCTTTTTCAGGGCTCTGCGAACTTCGCCAATGTGTGCGTCCAGACGGTCCAGTTCTTCGTCAACATCAGCTTTCTGGGCCATAAAGACCAATTCCTGCTCCAGTCGGCCCGGGTCAGCGTCCACGTCAAGGTCCTGAATGCGGGTGATGACCCGGTCGCGCTGTTGCTGCAACAGCGCGGGTAGTTGCTCGCGGGTGCAGGCCAGCTCCACCTCTACCTGCTCCAATCGGTCGAGAACCAGTTGACCCAGCTTTTCGCCCTCCCGCGCGCGGTTGTCGCGCAAGCTGTTGAGGGCCTCCGCAAACACTTTTGTCGCTGCCTGTTGCAGGGCCTGCTCGCTGCCTTCGGGTGCGGAGCAAACACCGGGGAACGACAGAACTTCCAGCGGGTTCAGAGGCAGGGCATTGGGCGCGTGACTGGCAATGCGCTGCGCTGCCTGGAGTACCTCCTGCAGGCGCTTTTCATCAATCGCCAGCGCGGCTCCGGTGCTGGCATCCTGATTTTGCAGGCGTACCAGGCAATCGAGTTTGCCTCTGGCCAGGGCTTTGGAAGCCTGCTCGCGGAATCCCCCTTCCAGCGAACGCAGGGTGTCGGGAATCTTGAAACTGCAGTCCAGGTAACGGTGGTTGACAGTGCGCAGTTCCACCGTAAGGGTGCCCTGGTCGGTGGCTCTGGACTCTCTGGCAAAAGCGGTCATGCTGTGAATCATCGGCTGGAACGACTCTTTGATACAACGGGGAGGGAGAGTGTATCAGTTTGACCCTGCGCCTCACAGACGCCGCTTGCGAGAGGCAGGTCGGCCCTGCAAGCGAGCCGGCGCTGGCGTATACTTGCCGCCCCGTTTACCAGTCAGGAGTCACCCCGCATGCAACGCCCCAGTGGTCGCAGCCCCAATCAGCTCAGAGACATCACTATCACCCGCAATTTTACCTGTCACGCAGAGGGCTCTGTGTTGGTGACCTTTGGCAAAACCAAGGTCATCTGTACGGCGTCTGCAAGCAGCGGCGTGCCACCTTTTCTGCGCGGTTCCGGTAGCGGCTGGATCACGGCTGAATACGGCATGCTGCCCCGGTCAACGGATTCTCGCATGGGCCGCGAAGCCGCCCGGGGCAAACAGGGTGGCCGCACCGTAGAAATTCAGCGCTTGATCGGGCGCTCGCTGCGCGCCGCAGTGGATCTCAAGAAGCTTGGTGAGAACACCATCACCGTCGACTGTGATGTCATCCAGGCCGACGGCGGCACCCGAACCGCATCGATCACGGGGGCTTGTGTGGCGATGGTCGATGCCATCAACCATCTGCAGCGAAAGAAACTGGTGCTTCAGGATCCTCTGCTGCAGATCATCGCTTCGGTATCCGTGGGCGTGTATCAAGGCGTTCCGGTTCTGGACCTGGACTACCCGGAGGACTCGTCAGCCGACACCGATATGAACGTCATCATGGGTGACGATGGCGGTTTTATTGAAGTGCAGGGCACGGCTGAGGGAGTCCCGTTCCAACGCGACGAGTTGAATGCAATGTTGGACCTGGCCGCTGGGGGAGTACAGGAGCTGATAGGCCTGCAAAAGCAGGCCCTGGCAGAGGGCTGAGCTGGATCAGCCCAGCTCGATATCGTAGTCCATAATGACCGGGGCGTGTGTGGCGAATTCCCGCGCTTTGTAGATCGCCCCGTAGTCAATGTTGTACTTCAGGCCCCGCGACACAATCTGGAAGTCGGTGCGCCAGCCATTGCTGTGGCGATCCCCGTCAGGCCACCAACTGAACTCATCACGATCGGAATTGATCTCGCGAAAAGCATCGACGTAGCCCGCTTCCAGTACCTCGTCCATCCACTGGCGCTCCTCGGCGAGAAATCCCGAGTTGTTGCTGTTGAGCTCTGTGTCCTGCACATCGGCGGCGGTATGGGCGAATTGCCAGTTGCCGCATATGATAAACTCGCGACGCTTGTTGCGAATTTTCAGTAGATGGTTCTGCAGTTGCTCGTAAAACTGGGCTTTGCGGGCCAGTTGCGCAGCATCGCCGGTCTCGGCGCTGGGTGCCAGCAGGCAGCCCACACTGAGATTCTCGTAATCGGCCTGAATGTAGCGCCCTTCCATGTCGAAATCGGCAAACCCGAGGCCGGTCATAATGGCCTTGGGTAATTGCCGGCAGTAAATGGCGACACCGTTGGCCTTGCCGTTTACGTCGTCAAAAAAGTAGGCGTTGTACTCTTGGGGGAAATACACATTGTCCTGCAGATCGTATTCGCCGCATTGCAGATCCTGGATGCAGATAAAATCAGCGTCCTGTTCGCCCAGCCAGTCGTAGAAGCCTCGCTCTGCGGCATTTTTGATGCCGTCCGCGCTGAAACTGATAATCCTCATTCATGGTCCCTTATAACGAGAGGGTGTATGATACCTGTGCCTGCCAGATCAGAATACTCTGCGGGTGTATACGGATCGCTTTCCCGCCAATAAGGGCCTAACTTCAGGCTTGGCAGGATCATCGTGCAGCCCCTCTGCAGGGCCTGTTATTGTCGACATTCGTATTTTCTTATTTATACAGCAAAACTCGGGCCGGTGGAATCCGCACGCTCGCTACAGGACCTTTCCCATCATGCAGAAATACCAGACAGAATTCATTGAATTGGCGCGTCGCCATCAGGTGCTGAGGTTTGGCGAGTTCACATTGAAATCGGGGCGCATCAGTCCGTATTTC
>Ga0115567_10006341_pt1 | contig 11316 bp, 8 predicted proteins | sample COGITO_mtgs_1204_2_FD_88679 | JGI IMG/M metagenome (GOLD analysis project Ga0115567, IMG submission 88679) | Pelagic marine microbial communities from North Sea - COGITO_mtgs_120412 | ecosystem: Environmental > Aquatic > Marine > Epipelagic | place: Germany:Helgoland, sampling site Kabeltonne...
CTTATTTTTATTTTTACTTTTATCTTTTAGCTCTTTTGCGAAAGTGACTCTGACTGGAGTTGATTTTAATAAATCCAGCTCTAAAGGATCTTTAAAGCTTGGCTTTAAAGGGGAGATTGATAAGTACCCTTCATTTGATGTCATTGGTGACACAATTCTTTTGAGATTAAAAGACGCTACTTTGGCCAATAATATCGATATGAGAAAAGACTTCAGTACAAGCTTAAAAGATACAAGAGTCAGAGCGTATCACAGCAAAAAAAATGAAGTTAAAGTTAAAGTGGCCTTTCCATTTAAGATGCAAAGTCACAAAGACCTAGTTGCCTTAACAATTAGAAATGATTATATCGAGTTGAGCTTTCCAAAAATTAAAGCAACATCAGCAGCTATTGCGAAGCTTAGTCCAAAGAAAGTTGCAAAGGCAGCTCCAAGAAAAGTAGAGAGAAAAGCTGATAAAAAAGAGATAGAAAAGTCGGCTGAAGTGACTAAAGAGTTATTAAATGAGAATTATTTAAATTCATTAGCAAAAAAAGAAGATTCAAAAAAATCTGATAAAGATGTAGTCAATACGGCACTTGCAGCGAATACAAAGGCACCAGCTAAAAAGGCTAAGTCTTCGTTTTCAGTAGCGAGTTATGCTGGCAAGTTTGTTGCATTCTTAGGATTAGTATTACTTCTATTTTATGGGGTTGTTACAGTTATGAAAAAAGGTTTTATCAAAAAAGGAAAGTTAGGTTTTTTAAATAAAACTGATCAAGTTACAGTCTTAAGTCAGACACATATTGCTCCTAAGAAAAGCTTAATGCTTATACAAGCGCACAACCAAGTTTTTCTAGTAAGTAATACTGATGCAGGGATTCATCCAATATCAGAAATTAATGACCCTAGTGGTCTTATTAAAAATGGTGAGAAGATTATCGCTGGAAATAACTTTGATGACTCTTTAAAAGAGTCTCAAAAAGGTGAAAAGAATTTTAAACTAAAAGAAGATATATCTGATTCAAATAAAAAATCTTCTTTATCAGATCTTATATCAACTAAAGATAAGGTTAAATTCTCTGATCAATTAAAGAACAAAGTAAAAAATTTAAAACCGTTGCAATAAAAGGGTAAACTTATGAATTGTTTAGGAAGAACAATTCCATTCTCAGCTAAAATGCTTATAGCACTCCTGGCCTTAGTTCCAGGATTTGCTGTTGCTCAGTCTAATGTTAATCTTCCTGGTTTAAGCGTAAATTTTGGTCAAGGAACAAATCTTGTAGATACAATGCAAGTTATAGTGCTCTTTACTGTGTTAACCCTTGCTCCAGCGTTTATTATTCTTTGTACATCTTTTACAAGAATCATTGTTGTCCTCTCTTTTATGAGACAGGCCATCGGTACTCAAAGTATGCCACCGAATCAATTACTTATCGGTTTGGCACTTTTTTTATCAGTATTTGTAATGATGCCAACTGGACAAAGGATTTATGACAATTCAGTAAAGCCGTTAATGGATGAAAAAATTAATACGACAACAGCTCTCAGTGGAATAGAAAAAGAAATGAGAGGCTTCATGGAGTTGCAGGTTAGAAAGTCTGATATAGGTCTTTTTTATGATGTTACAGGAACAGCAGCTCCAGCGACAATTAAAGATGTACCTCTTCATTTTTTAATTCCTGCTTTTATTATTTCTGAATTAAAAACAGCATTTCAGATTGGGTTTTTATTATATATCCCATTTTTAGTTTTAGATATGGTTGTTGCAGCTGTCCTCATGGCCATGGGGATGATGATGCTTCCACCAGTAATTATATCGATGCCATTTAAACTTCTATTATTTGTTTTAGTAGATGGTTGGCAATTAGTAACAGGTTCAATACTTAGGTCGTTTAACTAGGAGACATATATGGATAATGGTTTTGCAATTGAGATTACAAATCAAGCTATGAAGGTAACTCTTATGCTTGCAGCTCCGCTACTTGGTGGAGCTTTGATCGTCGGTATTTTAGTTTCCCTCTTTCAAGCGGTAACTCAGATTAACGAGCAAACACTTTCATTTATACCAAAGGCTCTAACTATCGTTGGAATCTTAGTTCTAGCAAGCCCTTGGATGATGGATACGATTACATCCTTCACTCAGGAGCTCTACTTGAGCATACCTTCGGTGGTGATGAGTAAATAATGATCAATGTATCTATCACAGATTACTCGATGATTGTTGCATTCTGGCTTTGTTTCACAAGGTGGACGGCCGTAATGTTTCAACTTCCAATCTTTGATAATACATCTGTTCCTGCAGTCGTAAAAGTTTTGTCATCACTGATGATAACTTATACTTTCTTTCCTCTCACTCAAGCTTCAATGCTTACAGAGATCGCAGCTGTTGGAAGCAATAATTTTTGGTACCTCACAATCTTTAATACTGTTGTGGGTCTTGCGATTGGATTCTTAGTTAAAAGTATTTTAAGTCTTTTTGTTGCCGCCGGGTCCGTTATGACTCAGCAAATTGGTTTTGCCGCTGTATCTTATTTTGATCCTACTCAGGGCGGAAGAGTTGGTCCATTTGAAAAAATAATCCAATGGACAATCATTGTTATGATTATCTCCACAGGAGCTTTGATGCCAATGTTTAAGGGAGTACTAAACTCTTTTTATTCAATAAGTATGGTTGATTTAGGGAAGTTTGCAAATATTCATATTTTTTATCACGATTTTTTTAAAGGTGTTTTTAATGCTGCATTTTTATTAGCGACACCAATACTTTTTACAAATTTATTATTGAACTTAGTTATGGGTATAGTCGCGAGGACAATACCACAGATGAATATATTAATGGTTAGTTTCGTTGTAAATATCGGAATTGGTCTCTTAGTCTTTTTTGCAATAAGTGAAGAGTTCTTTCAAGTCGCTTATAAAATGTACGTAGATAGACTAGGTGATTGGTTTCAATTTATAATGTAAGGAAAAGTGAATGTCCGACGAGGCAGGAGAAAAAACAGAAGAACCCTCCCAGCATAAGATTGATGAAGCTAGGAAGAAGGGTGATGTCGCTTCAAGTAAGGAGATCAATAGTGTTTTGATCTTAACTGGTACTTTTAGTGTTCTGATTTTTTCATCTTTATTTATGTTTGAATTACTAAGTGATTACTTGGCCTGGGTTTATGGTCTTGATGTTACAAGAGCTTACACTCCTGAGATTGCTAAAGAAATATTATCTAGAACTGTAATCGTTGTCTTAAAATCTCTCGCTCCTGTGTTTTTAACATCAGCTGCATTGGGGATTATTGCTCAAGTGATGCAAATTGGGATTTTATATTCTCCAGAAGTTCTAACTTTAAAGTGGGATAGACTAAACCCTCTTGCAGGCCTTAAAAGAATTTTTTCTAAAAAGGCATTGGCCGAAGTTGTAAAAGGTGTTTTTAAATTCTCTATCGTTTTATCTGTTACTTATTTTATTATAGGTGACAATCTAAATACTTTTAATGGTTTTTTACATACTGAAGTTCAAGAAGCATTTAGTTTTGGAAAAGTATTTGCTTTTAAATTAGCTTTATCAATACTTTTAGGTCTTGGAGTTGTCGCAACTTTAGACTTCTTTTGGGAGAAATACTCTTATAAGGAAAAGCTAAGAATGACAAAGCAACAAGTAAAAGAAGAATCCAAAGAAAGAGATGGTAACCCAGAGGTTAAACAAAAAATTAGAAGTATCCAGCGTGAGATGGCCCAAAAAAGAATGATGAACGATATTAAAACAGCGGACGTTATTATTACCAACCCAACTCACATAAGTATTGCCATTAAGTATGACGGTGAGACAATGGTTGCTCCAGCAATTGTTGGTAAAGGTAAAGAGCATTTAGCTTTAAGAATTAGAGAGATAGCAAAAGAGCATAATATACCAATTGTTGAGAACGTTCCATTAGCTAGAGCGCTTCATAAGACAGTTAAAGTTGGTCACGGTGTACCGAGATCTCTTTATAAAGCTGTAGCTGAAATACTTGCTTTTGTTTATAAAATGAAAAGAAACAATAAGGCCCGAAACTAGGATAAATTATGGATAAGATTAAAGCATTACTTAGAAATCCAGATATCATTGTCGCTTTTGGCTTAATGATAACTCTTGGGTTGATGATCGTTCCGATCTCTCCATTCTTAATGGATCTTTTTATTACGATCACTTTAGCCGGTGCAGTTACAATACTTTTAATTTCAGTTTATATTAAGAAACCTTTAGATTTTTCTACCTTTCCATCGGTACTTTTAATCGTCACTCTTTTTAGACTTTCACTTAACGTAGCATCAACGAGAAATATTTTATTAAATGGTGCTACTGATAGAGGTGCGGCTGCCGGGGATATTATCCAAGCTTTCGGTAACTATGTTGTCGGCGGAAACTTTGCTGTTGGTATTATTCTTTTTATTATCTTTGTTATTATCAACTTCATTGTTATTACTAAGGGTGCTGGTCGAGTAGCCGAAGTTGCTGCAAGATTTACATTAGATGCGATGCCAGGTAAGCAGATGGCCATTGATGCAGATTTAAACGCTGGCTTAATTGATGATAAAGAAGCAAAAAGAAGACGTGAAGAAGTAGCAGCTGAAGCTGACTTCTACGGGTCTATGGATGGTGCGAGTAAATTCGTTCGTGGTGATGCTATCGCAGGTATCATGATTACTGGGATCAATATCGTTGGTGGTATTATCGTAGGTGTTGCCCAAAATGGTTTATCATTTGGAGACGCCTCAGAAGTATTTACGCTCTTAACTGTTGGTGATGGTCTTATTGCTCAGATTCCAGCTCTTATCATCTCTGTTGCAGCTGGTATTGTTGCAACAAGAAATGCTAGTGATAAAGGTCTTAGTGCTCAACTTGGATCTCAATTTAGTGTTCAACCAAAAGCTCTTTATATAACTGCTGGTGTTCTTGTGATGTTCTCACTTATTCCAGGTTTCCCAATGCTGCCATTTATGATGGTTGCATCAGTCATGGCCTTTGCTGGATTTAGGATTGAACGAGGACAAACTGAAGCTGAGTCGCTAGCTAAAGTTGAAGAGACAGCTCAAGCAGAAAAACCAAGTGAGAACTTAGAAGATTTATTAAACCTAGAGATGATCGAGCTAGAAGTAGGTTATGGATTAGTAAATATTGTGGACTCAGAGCAAGCTGGAGATCTTCTTGAAAGAATCACACATATTAGAAAGCAGTTTGTAACTGATTGGGGAGTTATTGTTCCATCGGTGAGAATTAAAGATAATCTAGAATTAAAGCCAGGTGGATATCAAATTAAGATTAAGGGTATCGTCGTTGCAGAAGCTGATATGATGCCAGATCATCATCTTGCTATGGACCCAGGAACTGTTATTGAACAGATGGAAGGAGTCCAAACAACAGAGCCCGTATTTGGGCTAGACGCCGTATGGATTACAGAGAGCCAAAAAGAAGATGCTCAATACAACGGATACACTGTTGTCGATCTAGCAACTATTATGGCCACACATTTAACTGAAGTTCTTAAAACAAACCTATATGAATTATTTGGAAGACAAGAACTAGTGAGAGTACTTGATAACTTTAAGCAAGAATACCCTAAGATAGTTGACGATTTAGTTCCAGAAATTCTACCACTGGGAATTGTTTTAAAAGTTCTGCAAAACTTGCTCAGAGAAGGTGTCTCCATTAGAGATCTACGAACAATTCTTGAAACACTTGCCGAATATGGTACAATATTTAAAGATCCTGACTCTCTTACAGAGATGGTTAGAGAAGGGCTCTACAGAACAATTACTGAAAAGATTAAAAGTGACTCAGACGATATTCCACTTTTCACATTGGATAGAGGAATTGAAGAGTCGATCGCTCAAAATCTTATTCAAACTGAGCAAGGACAGAGCTTATCTTTAGATCCAAAGTTAACTCAAACAATTCTTGCAAGTTTAAATGAAAGTATTGAACAAGCTACTGACATGGGAGAGAAAATGATTGTATTATGTTCTCCTGTAGTTAGAAGACATTTTAAAAAGCTAACGGAAAAATTTATTCCAAATTTGATTGTTGTTAGCCATAATGAATTAAGTCCAGAAGTGAATTTAAGATCTTTGGGGACAGTGAGAGTTTAATGTATGTATGTTAAAAAATTTGAAGGCGAAAATTTAACGGAGACTTTGAATTTAGTTAAACAAGAACTTGGCCCAGATGCGATCATTTTAAAAACGATCACAAACAAAGGTTTAAAAGGTGCTTTTAAAAAAAGCAGAATAGAAATTACTGCAGCGATCTCAGAGGAGAGTTACGCTAAGAAATCTAAGGTGGATAAAGTGTTTTCTAAAGAACAAAAAAGTGACTTTTATAAATCAAGTGCAAGCGACATCAATAAAAGTATTAACTCTTATAATCAAACTCAAAATAAACCTCAAGCTCAAAATCAAGGCCAAGGTGGCTACGGAAACATGGGCCTTAATAAAGTTGTAAACACTGTCTCTAAGGCCTCCAATAAACTTATGCATAGCCTTGATGACTTCTTGGGAACTCCAGAAGATGAAGCTAATATTCCTGTCGTTAATGAAGCCTACGCTACTAGTGAAGACAATGATGACTATATCCTAAGTGACATGTCTGATTTTACTGACGATGAGCACGAAGAGATGAAAGCTCATACTCAGTCAGCTCCAGTTTCAACTCCAGCTGTTGATATGGAACTTAGAAATGAAGTTCAAGTTCAAAAAAATAAAATTAAAATGCTTGAAAATAAAATCGATCTTTTATTAAAAGAGATGGAAAATAAAAATTTCTCAGACACAAATGAAGAAAATACTGGTTTAGCTGAACTTAAGACAACTTTAAAAACAGCAGATCTAAGTGATAAAATAATTCAAGATATTTCTAAAAAAGCTCTCTTTGAATTATCAAAAGAAGAACTTAACCATAGAGATACAGTTTTTGAATTTGCTTTAAGTACTATTCACGAACTTATTAATGTGGATATGCCATTATTTTCAAAACCTGAAGTTGATGGCGCTCCAGTTGTTACCGCACTTGTTTCTGATGGAGCTATTGGACAATCGAGTATGGCCATTAAACTTGCTGTTTTAAATAGCGAGAGTAGGGTTATAAAATATAGAACAAATGAAGTTGATGATAATAAAACTGACTTTGCTGCTAAGTTATTTAATATTAAGTACTCAGTATCAAATTCTTTACCATCAATGCTCAGTGAAATAAGAAAATCCATCTCCAATGGAGAGTCTGTAATCTTAGATATCAAGACAAGTGGGCAAGAAATGGATGCCTCAAGAAAAATACTTGAGACCTTGAAACGCTCCTTTGAGCACATTGAAGTGCTTGTGACTACATCTGCGATAAATTCTGAAGTTTATAACAGAAAAATTGTCTCCAAGTATAAAGATTTCTCAGATGGGGTTATAATATCTTATGTGGATCAATGCATGAGCTTTGGTTCACTGTTGAATGTGCATTACGCAAATTTAGATCTACCTTTAAAGTTTTTTGGAACTGGTCAAACAATTCCAGATGACATTGAGGCCGCAACTGCCGAGAGGATTTTGGCAGCCATGTTTAGACTATAGGCGTAGAGGGAAGCAAGAGACATTTTATAGTTTGAAAGGATTTCAAACGAGGAGAAACAGGAAGTTTATGAAAAAAGCGAGTGAGTGGCTATTATCGTTTAACACCCAAGAATCTAGGCATGTCAAACATCTAATCGATCAAAGAAAAGAGAAGTTTAACAAAACCGTAACAGCATCTATAACAGGTGGTAAAGGTGGGGTTGGTAAAACAAGTATCTCCTTAAAACTATCAAAAGAATTATCAAATTTAGGATTTAAAGTATTACTTATAGACTGTGATACAAATCTTTCAAATACATCAATTAAATTAGGCCTTCCACTTTCAAATACTTTTTTCTCACTAGTGAGTGCTGAAAAAACATTTGATGAGTGTCTACATAAAGATGAAAATTTTCATCTACTAAGCGCATGTAACGGAAGCTTAGATCTTTTTGATTCTAAGTTAAATCTAGAAGAAGTTATTATCGATATCATCAACACTCACGAAGATGAATACGATTTTATTTTTTTAGATTGTCCAGCTGGCCTTAATAAAGAAGCTTTAACTCTAAACGCTTATTGCGATCAAAGAATTGTTGTCGTGACTCCTGATAGAGCTTCTATCACGGACTCATACTCTTTAATAAAAGTTTTAAATCATAAGTATGGTGTGAAAGAAAACCATCTTATTGTAAATATGTGTCACTCACAAGTTCAGTACCAACAAGTTGTAAAAACAATGAGTGAAACTGTAGAAAACTTCCTAAGCGCTAGAACTCATATTCTAGGTGGAGTCTCTAAACTAGACGTTATCCAAGGTCGTTTCGACGATACTTTTCTTGGTTCGGCAGAAAGTTCCACCACTAAAGAATTTAGTAAAATTATTAATCGATACACCGAAGAGCTAAGCAGAACACACGTTGAGAGTGAAGTCTCTCACACGCAGTCTGTAAATACTTTGGAACAAGAAGTTCATATTAGCTAAGGAGAAGCTCAATGTCATCGATTTCAGTAAAATTGAAAAACCTAAAAGACTACCGCCAAACACATGATCCTATCATCAAGGATAAGATTATTGTTGAATATGCTCCATTAGTTAAATTTATCGCACAAAAAATTGCTTCAAGACTTCCATCTAATATTGAATTAGATGACTTAGTTTCTTGTGGTGTTATTGGTCTTATGGATGCAATCAGTAAATTCGATGCAACGAGAGATAATAAATTTAAAACATACGCTGAGTTTAGAATTAGAGGTGCAATCCTTGATGAACTTAGAGCGCAAGACTGGGTTCCAAGATCAGTTAGAGAGAAATCTAAAACTCTAGAAAGAGCTTACGCTAAACTTGAAAAAGAGTATGGCCGTCCAGCTACTGACGATGAGATGTGTGTTGAACTAGAATGTTCAATGGAAGATTTTCACGAACTATTAAATAAATCAAAATCAGTTTCATTATTAAATATTGATGATTCAACTTCTTTTAATAGAGGTGATAAGAAACTTATGATGGGTCTATTAGAGCACAGAAGAGCCTCTAATCCATTTGCAGCAGTTAACTATAAAAGAGCTCAAGGTGTTATTAAAGATGGCATCAAGAGTCTTCCTGAAAAGCAAAGACTAGTTCTTTCTCTTTATTACTTTGAGGATTTAAACCTTAAAGAAATTGGACAGGTTTTAGAAGTAACTGAATCAAGAGTTTCTCAGCTTCACACTCAGGCCATTTTAAAGCTTAAAGCTAAGCTTAAGAATGATTTTGAGTCACATGAAGATTTAGCTGGTTAATTAAAAAATACATTTTAAATACTTAAGCCTCTAAAATTAGAGGCTTTTTCTTTGTCAAAGCAAAAACATTCATCCATAATAATATATAAATATACTAGGATTATGGATGATTCAGTCAATTACAAGAAAAAATACTCTCTATTACCAAGCTTCATTGGTTGTGATCATGTTGGCATTGATCTCAGTAATCTTTTATTTTTGGAGATTAGGCTTCTTAGATGGATCTAAGTCTAAGGATCTGCATAGAGCAAACTTCCTTCTTGAGAGCATCGAGCAAAAAAAACCAGTTAAAGAAATTAAAAAGCTCGTTTTAGACGAAAACAATAAGCTCGCTTTATCTGGCCTAGATAGTCTTGAAAAAGAATTAGTTGAAATCGATAAACTTTTATCTGAAGACGGTTTTAGTCAAGTAAGAGAAGAGCACCAACAAATCAAATCAAATGTAGCTTCACTAGTATCTTTTACTAAGTCAGATAAAGTTGTAGAGATCTTTCACGATAAAGTTCAAAAATTCTATGACTACGTAAAGCTTAATAACTGGAGAACTCTTACAAGATCTTCAAGTCGAATCCTTACAATGACAGGTGGCTATATTAATAAAAGCCGCTTTGATAGTTTTATCAAAAAAATAGAAAATGAAGTGGCCCTCATGCAAAAAGTCACTAAGGAATCTATTCTAACAAGAGTAGAAAAATCTGAAATCTTATCTCGTCTTGATCAGTTTGATATTGAACTTAAGATGCTTAAAAAATACAGCAAGCAAAAAGATGAATTCCTTGGAATGATTAAGGGCTACACTCAAACCCTCAATGCTTGGATAGTAAAAGTCTCTCCAGAGATTTCTGTTCAAAAACTTAAGCTTGAGCACATGGGGAAATACTTTATTATGAACCTTTTTGGCGTTCTAGGACTATCTATCCTCTTATTTGCTGGTGGGTTCTATTATAATAGAAAGCAGGCTGCTATTAATAGACTAAGCTTTGAAAGATTTATTCAAGACTATGTTTCAGAGAATTTGATTAAAGGGAAAATGCTATCTCTATCAAATTTTTCAGAGTCTTTTAAAGATTACTCTGTCGATACTCAAAACTACATCGAAAAAAGAATGAACTTTGGATCTGTTTTTGGGCAAGCTCTTCCTTTTGCAAGTATGCTCTTAGATAATAACTTAAGACTTATTTGGGCCAATAGTCAGTTTTGTGAAGATTGGGAAGTGAGCCCTGATAATCTTAAAAAATCAAATATAACTTGGGACTACTTAATAAAATTTACTAATTTAAAAGAGAACGATCCAATTATTGAAGCGGTTAGAAATAATGTCGCTGGAATATACCAGATTAAACTGCAGTTAAAAGAAAGCGCTAATCCTATTCCTTTTGAGATGTATGTCTCTCCAGTTAGACAAGATAACGAAACTAAAGTTATGGCATTTTTCTATCCTCTAGACTCACTTGAAGAGACGATCAATGATCAAGCAAAGAGTATTATCAATCCAGTTAATCGCCTACTAACAAGTATGACGACTAAGTCATTAAGCTTTGAAGAATTTGAAAAACTTGAGGCCGACTTTAAGCAGGCTCAAATTCCTTCTGTCTATAATTCATTTAAAACTTATTTAAGTGAGAATGAAAATCAAAAAGAGAGACTTTTTGATGAAATCGAAGTTTTAAACTCTAGAATGAATGAGTATGAAGAACTGATTGAGACGATTGAAAGCAAGAATGGATTAAACTTAGATATTCTTTCTGATTTTAATAAGGGACTTAAAACATTTAAGACAAATATAATTGATGTTATTGAAAAATCTAATGAGCTCAATTTTTCTAATTCAGATCAGGGCAAAATACTTTTAAATGCCGTTGAAAAACTTGAAGAACTTTATGATAAATATCAAAGCATAAGAAATCTAAGCGAGATGTCTTTAACTTCTATAACGAAGATGAATCATTTTAAAGATGAGCTCAAAATGCTTAGGTCTTATATCGATGA
>Ga0115567_10006345_pt1 | contig 11314 bp, 9 predicted proteins | sample COGITO_mtgs_1204_2_FD_88679 | JGI IMG/M metagenome (GOLD analysis project Ga0115567, IMG submission 88679) | Pelagic marine microbial communities from North Sea - COGITO_mtgs_120412 | ecosystem: Environmental > Aquatic > Marine > Epipelagic | place: Germany:Helgoland, sampling site Kabeltonne...
AATCCACATCTTGGCACCGCTGATGCGATAGCCGCCATCGACGGAACGGGCTCGAGTCACCATGGAACCCGGGTCTGAGCCGTGATCCGGTTCGGTCAGGCCAAAGCAGCCGATCCACTCGCCGGTGGCCAGACGCGGTAGATACTTGTCGCGCTGCGCTTCGCTGCCATAGGCGTAGATGGGGTACATCACCAGCGAGGACTGCACGCTCATCATAGAGCGATAACCGGAATCGACCCGCTCGACTTCCCGCGCTATCAGGCCATAGGAAATGTAATCCACTCCCGGGCAACCGTAACCCTCGATGGTGGACCCGAGCAACCCCAGCTCCCCCATCTCACGGAATATTTCAGGGTCGGTGTGCTCCTTGCGAAACGCCTCCTGCACCCTGGGTCGAAGGCGGCTCTGGGCGTAGTGAGCCGCGCTGTCGCGAACCATCCGCTGCTCATCGCTGAGTTGTTGTTCCAGCAGGAACGGATCCTGCCAATTCAATGCTTGCCACTGTTTGCGCTGCGCCATGGTCCTCACCTGTCACTCAATATCGTTGTACTAAAATAGCAGCTGCCTGTAGATATATAAAATATATGTTATATATTGCTCCCATATATAATGGATATGATTAATATGGATCTGCGCAAACTGCACATTTTTACCGTAGTCGCCCGTTGCCAGAGCTTTAGCGCCGCCGCGCGGGAATTGCATATGGCCCAGCCCGCCGTGAGTATCGCAGTACGCAAGCTGGAACAGTCGCTGGATATAATGCTGTTTGACCGCAGCAGCCGCCAGATTCAACTGACTTCGGAGGGCGACGAATTGCGGCGACGCGCCGAAACCATTCTGCTGCAGATCGAACAACTGAAACACGACTGCAGTGCACGTCGCGACCTGCTACAGGGTGAGCTGACAGTGAGCTGCCCTTCCATGCTCGCCACCTATCACTTGCCCCGGCTGCTGGGCGACTTCCTGCGTGAGCACCCCGGTTTACGCGCCAGCGTCAATCAGTTTGGTACCACCCGCATCCGTCAGCAATTACTGCAAGACGAACTGGAACTGGGTGTGATCAGCGAGCACAACGAGTCGCAGGAACTCAATGCCCTGGAGCAGGTCCCCCTGATCACCCAGCCGATAGTGCTGTGTGTCGCCTGCGATCATCCCTGGGCGCAAAGAGAGCAGGTGGCGATCGGAGAATTACAGGATTCCCCAATGGTGGTCTACGAAAGCGGTTACTTCATTCGCGATCGCCTGGATGAACTGTGCAAGGCACAGGGCGTCATGCCGGACCTGCGTATGCAGACCAACTTCCTGCCCCTGCTGATCCGCATGGTCAAACAGGGCCTGGGCAGCACTATCGGACTGGAAATCATGGCGGCTGAAGAGCCCGGGATTGTCGCTGTGCCGCTGGCGGGCGACGCGACCATCAGTATGGCGCTGGCAAAACGGCGCGGCCGCACCATTTCCCGTGCCAACCAGGCTTTTTTGGATTGGGCCGCATTCAAGTTATGATGGCGCATTGATCCGCCAGAATCCCCAAACTTCATGCGCGACCTCGCCGTCTACAGCCAGCGATTGGCCTCCCTGATCCAGGCCGTTCAAACACCGGACTTTCCCCATCAGCTGGTTGCCACTCTGCGCAGCCTGGTGCCGATTGAAGACGCCACGGTGGTGGTGTATCCGGAGCGGAACTTCCCGGTGGTGGAATATTTTGAAGAGCCGGAAGAGGTAAGCACTTCGACCCTGGATCGCTTCGTGCTGGGCGCTTTTGTACTGGATCCGTTCTATATCGCCGGAACCGAGCAGCAATTCGGGGTATTTCGTCTGCGCGATCTGTCACCCCAGGGATTCAGGGACAGCGAGTACTACAAGAACTGGTATCGAAACTGCGGCTACCAGGACGAGTGCGGATTTATTGTACGGCTCAGCGACTCCGCCTTCATCAATATCGCCCTGGGTAAAACCCGATCCCGCAGCCGTTTTAGCCAAAGCCAGGTCGAACTGCTGCGCGATATAGCGCCGGTAATCGAGACCCTGTGCCGCAGGCACTGGGAATTTGATACCCAGGCCGCACCCGGTGCAGTCGACCTGCGCAAACAGCTGCACGAAGCGCTTGATCATTTCGGCAAAAGTCTGCTCACCGACCGCGAAGCCCAGGTCATCAACCTGGTTCTACACGGACACAGTACCAAAACGGTTGCCGAGAAACTGTCCATTTCCATCGAAACGGTGAAATTGCACCGCAAACACGCCTACGCCAAGCTGGAAGTCAGCTCTCAGGCGGAGTTGTTTTACCTGTTTCTCGATTCCCTGATGAGCGCCAAAAACTACGGCGGCGGCGACACCCTGGTCGCCTATCTGAAACCACCGCAGTGACAAGGCGGACTCCGGGCGACGGGAGCGCGGTGACCAGATTTTACGCACGCCGCGAGTGAACCTCGCACCGAGTGCTTCAGTCCCTGAATATCCTGGACGGGAATGGTCTGCGACGGGGGCTCAAACCAGGCAGGCGCGCAGGCGCTGCAGATCCTCGTAACGGGTCGGAAGGTCGTCGCGCGCAACTGCAGTGCGCAGATCGCGCAGCTTCTCCAGTGCTCGCAATAACACCGGAAGCGGCGGACCACTGGCGGTGAGGTTCTCCTGGTAGTGCTGCTCCAACCCTTGCGCCGGACCGACAATAAACTTTTCCACCAGCTGGTCGTGGTGCTGGGCCGCCGCCTCACCATGGGCATCGCAGACTTCCAGAAACATCGCCAGATTGGTCTGGAACCAGGTTTCCTGCGCGCTGTCTCCCGCGTATTCCAGCAGTTCATTCAGCAGGCTGCGACGGCGCATACAGTCACGCAGGAGCTGTTGGTCTTCCGGCATCATGTAGAGGAATTTGTCCACCAGTAGCTGCGCGTAATAGGCGTGATCGGCCTGACACAGGCCGAGTAGCAGATCGATAACGTTGATCCCGGCAAAGTCGCCGGCATTGGCTCCGCGATACACATGATTGCCGACCCGGTGCGGCTTGAAGTAAGGCCGCACACAATAGAAAAATCGCTCGGTGTCGAGTTTTTCAAACAGCGTTGCGTTGTAGTGAACCACATCCCGCAGAGCGTCCCTGGCCACCACAAGCAGGTCGCAGGCCACCGGGTGGGAAATGCCCAGGGGCAGAATTCGCAACAGGGCATCCGCGGCGCGCTTGTAGGCGAATATGCCCCGGGCGTTGTAGTCGGTAAAAATGTAATCGTCTGGCAGCGAAGTGAAGCTTTTGTAGCGCCCGTTGACAGCCCGGTTGTGCGTACCGACATGGCTGGTGGCAAAGCGCGGCGTAACCCCCAGGGATGCCCCGAGCTGCATCGCCAGCGCCGAGGCCTCCTGCAACGGCGAACTGCTTTCATTGAGGTGCATGGTCAGGCCGTGGCGGGCACAGGCCGCCATGTAGAAACCGACATTGCCCAGCAGGTCAAAGCCGCGATCAAAGCCCTGGTCGGTATTGCCCTCGCGCAGCAGCGCCCGGATGTGCTTCCGCCCCTCGTCGTGTAACTGCCGTTTCAGGGAGACGCCGATACCCTCCACATTGGCGCGATCAGACTGGGCGAAATAGAGCTCTTCGAGCTGGGTATTGAATTGCATGAAGTCGCTGCGAATCCACTGGTCAAAATCGGTGACGTGGCTGGTCATAAACAGCTCCCGGAGAGAAAAAACACTGAAATTGTAGCAGCAACCGATAGAGGGGGTGCGGCGCCGGCCCCACCCCTCTATCCGGTTTTGCCCCCAGGCGGCGCGGAGCTAGAGTCGGCTGGCCCGCATGTAGAGAAACTGCAGCGCCAGCGTCGCCCCCGCCAGACTGGTGACCTGGGCGTGATCATAAGCGGGAGACACTTCCATCACGTCAAAAGCCACGATATTGAGATCGGCGATGCCCTGCAGGATCTGCAGGGCGCGGGATGAGGTCATGCCGCCGATTACGGGGGTACCGGTGCCCGGCGCGAAGGCCGGGTCCAGACAATCGATATCGAAGGTGAGATAGGCGGGCCCGTCGCCGACCCGCTCCCGTATCGCCGCCACACTCGCCGCAACGGATTGCTCAGTAACCCGATGCGCGTCGATCACCGCGTACTCATGATCGTGGCGATCGTACTCGGTACGGATACCCAGCTGGATCGAGCGCGAGGGGTCGACAATGCCTTCGCGGGGAGCCCGGTGGAACATACAGCCGTGGTTGTATCTTTCACCCTCGTCATAAGTGTCGGTGTGGGCGTCGAAATGAATCAGGGCCAGCTTGCCGTGGGTCTTTGCCACGCCGCGTAACAGGGGCAGAGTCACGAAATGGTCGCCGCCCAGGGTCACCAGAGTCTTACCCGCAGCGGCGATTTCAGCCGCCTGCCGTTCCACTTCCTCCAGCATACTGTCGCTGTCGCCATTGGCAAAAATCACATCGCCGAAATCAATGGCTTGCAGACGCTCACCCAAAACAAAATCCCAGGGCCAGCGCGCCTCCTCCCAGCGCAGATTGGCACTGGCCTGGCGTATGCCAGCCGGGCCGGACCGGGCCCCCGGCCGCCCCGAGGTACCCAGGTCGTAAGGCACCCCCATCACCACCGCATCCACCGAGCTATCCTGCAGATTCCGGTTCAATGGCAGCCCCATAAAACTGTATATATTGGCATACATCGAGTGGTCATCCACGGGGACCGACGCCGGTGTGTGCTCGCTCATGTTGTACTCCCGCTCCCGAAGAGCTTGTTTGTATTGAACCGCTGACGCTTACAGGCTGGCATCGTATTCCAGCGGCGTTACCTGTCGATCAAACTCGTCCAGCTCCTGCTGCTTCAGCAGCGTGTACACACGCTGGAACTCGCAGCCGAGATTGTCGCGAATAAAGTCAGAGTTCGAAAAACGTTCCAGTGCATCGGGCCAGTAGCGCGGCAAACTCGCTGGCACCTGCTCGTAGGCGTTGCCCTCCAGAGGTTCGGGCGCCTCCATTTGCTGCTCGATGCCTTGCAGTATACCGGCCAGGATGGTCGTCAACACCAGGTGCGGATGGGCGTCGGCGCCCGCCACCCGGTGTTCAATGCGAGTCGCCGGCGGGGCATCTGCCGGTACTCGCAGCGATACGGTGCGATTCTCATACCCCCAACAGGGGGCCAGCGGAGCGTGGGAACCGCGCTGGAACCGGCGATAGGAGTTCATGTTGGGCGCCAATATCAACATACTGTCAGCCATGCTCGCCATGCAGCCGGCAATCGCCTGCCGCAGCAACGGATTGCCCATGCCGGTACCGTCGTCAAAGGCGTTGTTGCCGTCACGGTCAAGCAGACTGCAATGCACGTGCATGCCATTGCCGGCCAGGTCACCAAAGGGTTTGGCCATGAAGGTCGCGCGCATCTCGTGCTGGCGCGTAACGCCTTTAATGGCGCGCTGCAGCATGATCGCCTGATCGGCAGCCTGCAGGGCATTGGCACTGTGGTACAGGTTGATTTCATACTGCGAGGGTGCGCCTTCTTTAATCAGGGTATCCACCGGCAGGTTCTGGATCACACTGGCGTCGCGAATCGCGTGCATCAGTTCGCCCATTTCGGCCATGGTGTCCAGGCAATAGGTCTGGCCTGAAGCCAGCGCCCCACCCACCCGGTCGGTCTGGGTATGCACCGGGCGCCCCAGGTCATCCTCGCGATCTTCCAACAGGTAAAATTCCATCTCGGTGGCCATCACCGGGGTGAGGCCCAGCGCCGCAAACCGATCGATCATCGACTGCAGCAGGAAGCGGCTGTCGAGTTCGCTGGGGCGGCCATCGGCCTCGCGCATGGACAACAGAACCTGGGCGGTGGGCCTGTTGGCCCAGGGAACTTGTACCAGGGTATCGATATCCGCTTCGCAGTAACCGTCTCCGTCGCCCGAGTCGAACACCCAGGCCTCCACATCGCGCCCCCAGACATCAAAGGCCAGCGAACTGGCGGGGAGCTTCAGTTCACCCTCAAACACCTTGTGTATTTTGTCGCGCGTGACCCATTTTCCGCGCATGCCGCCCGCAATGTCCGGGAGTATCACCTCAAACACCTCGATGTCGGGATTTTCGTCAAGAAACGCCTGCAGGCGCTCTGCTGTATTGGCCATGATGTCTGTAATCCGCGTTGTATGAGTGCTACCGGCCGCTGTTAAAACACCACCTTTGGGGTAATGGCGCAGTCAGGGCATTGTGACAGACTAGTGTGATAGCCATTTAACAACTTTATGCGAACGGCGACTATAACACTTCGGGGTAGACTACCGGAGTGGCGACCGCAAGGCCCCGAGGGGTATACGCACCAGAGGACCCGCAATGAACCGGAAAGCTGATACAACCACACTGCAAGCCATGGATCGCTCCCACCACCTGCACCCTTTCACCGACCTGGGTGATTATGCCGAGCACGGCGGCCGGATAGTGAACCGGGCTGAGCATATATACATCCACGATACCGATGGTCACACGATGCTGGACGGCATGTCGGGGCTGTGGTGTTGTAACCTCGGTTACAGTCAGCCGAAGATCGCCGAGGCGGTGTACCGCCAGATGCAGGAATTGCCCTACTACAACAATTTCTTCAAGTGCTCCAACCAGCCTGCGGTAGAACTGGCCAGCGCGCTGGTGGAAGTCACACCGCCGCAGTTCAACCGTGTGTTTTTCACCAACTCCGGCTCCGAAGCCAACGACACCAACATTCGCCTGGTACATCGCTACTTCGATCTGTTGGGCAAGCCGGACAAGAAACTGTTTATCAGCCGCAAAAACGCCTATCACGGCTCGACCATCGCCGCATCTTCGCTGGGGGGTATGGATGGCATGCACAAACAGGCTCGCGGCCTGGACTATGTACATCATGTGAATCAGCCACACTGGTACGCCAATGGCGGCGACCTCAGCTCCGACGAGTACGGCCTGCAGGTAGCTCGCGAACTCGAAGCCAAGATCCAGGAACTGGGTGAAGACAAGGTCGCGGCCTTTATCGCAGAACCCGTGCAGGGTGCCGGCGGTGTCATCATTCCACCCGCTACCTACTGGCCCGAGATGCAACGCATCTGCGACGAGTACGACATCCTGTTGATCGCCGACGAAGTGATCTGCGGCTTTGGCCGCACCGGCAAATGGTTTGGCAGCGAAACCTACGGCATCAAACCGCAGCTGATGACGTTCGCCAAGGCCGTGACCAACGGCTACATGCCGCTTGGCGGTGTGATGGTAGGAGACCAGGTTGCCGAGGTACTGCTTTCCGGCGGCGGTGAATTTACTCACGGGTTGACCTACTCCGGCCACCCCGCGGCCTGCGCCGCCGGCCTCGCCACTCTGGATATCCTGCGCAGCAGCAATATCATCGAAACCGCCGCCCAGCAAATTGCGCCGCACTTCCAGCGCCGCCTGCGCGAATTCGAAAGCCACCCGGTCGTCGGCCAGGTTCGCGGTGAAGGCATGTTTGCCGCACTGGAGCTGGTGGCGGACAAGGCTTCCCGAGAGCGCCTGGCACCCGAAAACGCCGGCGCCACCTACTGCCGGGACCGGGCCAACTCCAACGGCCTGATGGTGCGCCAGACCGGCGACGCCATGATCATGGCGCCCCCGCTGGTATGCAACACCGACGAGATCGACACCCTGATCGAAAAACTGGGGGTCGCGCTGGACCAAACCGCTGCTCACTACCGCATCAATTAATGATGTCCTGCGGCCATGTTGCCGCTGTGTCTGCTGAGCACTATTGCAGTGCTTCCAACCACCGCTGAAGGCTGAGCCCGCCCAAGTTCCACCCGGCGGCTCAACTATCTAGCCCCCGCGGGCATTCGCGGGGGTGACGGTGCTCCGTGCCGCTTCGTACACTGGTGCCCATCCACTACAGGAGGGACACCGCATGAGCGAGCAACGTCAGGTTCTGAACAAGCAAACAATGGGCATCACCGAAGGCCTGCCCCTCGAGGCCAGTACTGGAGGCCTCGATGAGCTGCGCGGAAACATCCAGCAGCTGATGGACATTGAAGCCATCAAGCAGCTCAAGCACGCCTACTTTCGCTGCATTGACACCGCCAATTTGGAAGAGCTGGGCGGCTTGTTCCATGAAGACGTACTCGTACACTTTATTGGCGGCAGTTACGAGTGGAAGGTGCAGGGTCGCCAGGGCTATGTCGACAACATCCGCGAATCGTTTTCGAATCAGGCGGTGGGCCACCACAATGGCCACCAACCGGAGATCCAGATTCTCAGTGACACCGAGGCCACCGGCATCTGGTACCTGGCGGATCACATGTGGTTACTGCAGCACAACGCGCACACCACCGGCACCGCGCTGTACTGGGACCGATATCAAAAGGTCGATGGCAAATGGTTGATTCGTGAAACGCGTTACGAGCGCCTGTACGAAATCAACAGCCTGCTGGAAGAGAACCCCAAACTGAGCACCCACTACCTGGGTGTGCACGGAGCTCAAGCGCCCGGGTAATCGCAGCCAGAAGCATCAATGCGCCTCGGGCTGGGCAGCTCCAGATCCAATTCATCGCGCCAACTGGCGCGCCCGTTGCTCAATTCACTGGCGCAAATTTCCACCGGCCAATCCCCCCACCGGCCGTGCGCTGATGTTAATTTCCCTGAAGCGTACTACCGGATACTGCGCAGTGAGGTCGGGCGCGACGAATCCGGCATTGCAGCCGCCGGTGCAGGGCTCAGGCAGTCGCACCCAAGATATTGATCGAGTCTGAATTCGCGCGTGTCGGCGTAGAGTCGTTTAACCCGCCAGAGTAGCAGAGCCGGCTCACAGCTTGCAGGCGCTCTTCCTATCGAATGTAGCGGAATTCCCGCCAGGGCGAGGGCTTTCTGCAAGCGGCGCTTTGCCTCTTTCATGTGCTCACTGCCCGGGAAACTCCATGGTCACAATAAGACCCGGCCCGGCATCGCCGAGGCTTACCTGGGCCCCGTGCCGATGCGCCACCGCGCGTACAATCGACAGGCCCAGACCGGTACCCTCTGTGTGCCTGCTCTGGTCCAGCCGGTAGAGCCGGCGAAACACCCGCTCGCGATCCGCATCGGGTATACCCGGGCCATTATCGCGGACCACCACACAGCGGCTGTGTACATCCACCCGAATACTGGCACCCGCACCGGCGTGCTTGATGGCGTTGTCAATCAGATTGTAAATCGCCCGAAACAGCAGGCTCGGCTCCCCCTTCACCTGGGAAGTATCACTGGCGTGAAAATTGAGCGTCTGTCCGGCGGACTCTGCCACCGGCAGCAGCAACTCCACGACGTCACCGGCAATCTGTGGCAGCTCGCAGGTAACCAGCTCACCTGCCGCGGCGCCTTTTTCCAGCCGGGACAATTCCAGCATCGCTTCAAAAGTTTCCAGCACCTGGTCGAGATCAGCCACAACATCGGCCATCCGCGGAGCGTTTTGCAACTCATCTTCAGCCGCCTCTTCCAGCCGGAAGCGGATACGTGCCAGCGGCGTGCGCAGGTCGTGCGCGACATTGTCGGTCACACTGGCGATAGATTGCAGGAGCTCATCGATCTCATCCAGCATACCGTTTACCTGCAGTGAGATAGCGTCGTATTCATCACCCGATTCACGCACCGGCAATCGCGTCAACTGTTCACCGGCCTTGATCTGCGACAGGCGTTCGCTGAGTCTGCGCACCCGCCCCGCAATTCGACGGTTGAAGAGAAAGCCCGCTACCACCGTCATCAGCAGCGACACCAACAGGGCAGCCAGCGAGGCCAGAATAAAATCGCGCTGATCCTGCTGCTGGTTGTCGTCGAACAGACCGACCATCAAGCTCCCGCTCGGCAGAACCAGCACGGTGCCAACCGCCATACTGATAGAGGTTTCGCCCTGCAGGTCAGACACCGCTACCGGGAAGCGCCCCGTGAGCGGGAAGCCGGGAATACCGGAGGGCAGTTGGCTCAAATTTCCCACCGTAGTATTAGGCGTTGCCAACACCAGAATCATGTTGGCCGCGCGACGGGCGCGCTCTGCCACCAGGTCCTGCAGGGCATCGCCCTCCAGCGCGCCACTGCCGGCCAGCTCGCTGTAGGTTTGAGCGGCCACTCGCACGCTCTGCTCCAGCTGCTGTTGGCGTTCTGCCAGAGTCAGCCAGTACACCATCCCCAGTACCGACGCGTTCACCAACAGCACGATCAGAGTAAATATCAGTGTCAGCCGCCAGGCGGATGTGCGTGTCTGTTCACGGCCTGCGGACCACATACCCCGCACCTCGAACTGTATGAATCAGTTGCTCACGACCACCCAGTTCCAGCTTTTTACGCAGCTTGGCCACATGCACATCAATCACATTGGTCTTGGGATCGAAGTGATAATCCCATACCGCTTCAAACAGAAGGGTACGCGAGACCACCTGCCCGGAATGCTCCAGAAGGTACTGGAGCAACTGGAATTCCTTGGGCTGTAGCTGAATGTCTTCAGCGCCGCGAGTCACGCGGCGCCCGACCAGGTCCATCTTCAGGTCGCCGACTTCCAGCTCCGTCACGCGTCCGGATGCCCTGCCCGAACGATTGGCCAGGTTCTCAATTCGCAGCACCAGCTCCGCAAAAGAAAACGGTTTGGTGAGGTAGTCGTCGCCACCCGCCTTGAGCCCCTTGATCCGCTCATCGACGTTGGACAGCGCACTCAGAATGATGACGGGCGTGGTACTGCCACTGGCCCGCAATGCTGCCAGAGCTGACAGGCCATCCAGCTGCGGCAGCATCCGGTCGAGCACAATCAGGTCGTAACTGCCGGTAGTGGCAAGGTGCAGGCCATCGACGCCATTGGCGGCCTCATCGACGTTAAAGCCCTGCTCACGCAAGCCCTTGCACAGATAATCGCGCGTGGCACCGTCATCCTCTACCAGCAGCAGTTTCATCAGTCGGCGCGAGTCAGCGACGGTATGGCCTGGCCGCTGTCTATGTCGATCAGGTGATCGCGCTCGCCATCGGGTCCTGCAATTTCCAGCTTGAGATAGCGCACTCCCCGCTCCAGCTCTACTTCAACCTCTTCGAGCAACTGTTTCGGGCCGAGTTGCAGTTGCGCTACAGCTTTACTGATGGTGTAGCCTGACTCCTGCAGGGCGCGGGCTGCTTTTATGTCGCTATCCTTGCACATTACGCCGCAGCTGTACTTTTCTTCCCGCTCGCTCACCGCACCATCACGCACAGCGATCTTGATTTTATATTTGGTCTCGGTTTCCAGGTTAATCAACTTGACCTCGTGGAACAGCTGGCCGTCGTCATCTTCCAGCTCGTATTCATAGGCCACTCCGGTCACGGCTTGCGAGGCGAGCTCCAGTGCCCGGGTGGCTGTCACACCGGACTGGCCGA
>Ga0115567_10006348_pt1 | contig 11312 bp, 11 predicted proteins | sample COGITO_mtgs_1204_2_FD_88679 | JGI IMG/M metagenome (GOLD analysis project Ga0115567, IMG submission 88679) | Pelagic marine microbial communities from North Sea - COGITO_mtgs_120412 | ecosystem: Environmental > Aquatic > Marine > Epipelagic | place: Germany:Helgoland, sampling site Kabeltonne...
CGCGCTGGTGCATTACTTCCTGCCGGAGTCCCTGCCCCAGCAACAGAGCCTGCACCCCGCCATTATAGGTCGCAATTACAGCGAACTGTTCGTGGCTCGGGATTTTATGACGGTCGCTCTGGGCAGCTCCCTGATATATGCCGCCATGCTGGTGTATCTGGCCGCTTCGGGTTTCGTGTATCTGGAGATGCTCGGTGTACCCCTGCAGTATTTCGGGCTGATCTTTCTCACCACCGTGGTGGGTTACTTCATAGGCAGCGCGTCCAGCGCCCGGCTTGCCAGCCATTTTGAATCCGCTGAAGTGGTGCGCATGGGAGCGATACTGGGCGCACTCGCCTGCTTTGTCATGCTGGTCTGCTCTTCGCTGTGGCCGCACAGCATCTGGGCCCTGATGTTACCCATGATGTTATATACCGCGGCACTGGGCATGGTGCTGCCTCACGCGATGAACCTGGCGCTGCAACCCTATCCGCACATGGCGGGCACCGCATCGGCCCTGTTGGGCTTTATTCAGATGGCGGTGTCAGCAACCGCCAGCGGAGTCGTTGGCCTGCTGTTGAGCGACTCCCCCGCTCCAATGGTATGGCTGATGTCCGCGCTCTCGGGGCTCGGCCTGTTGCTGCTACTGCAGGTGCACAACACTGGAATCGCGGACGACACCTGACCCACAGCCAAGGGCTATGGCATACTGTGCGGTCACTTACACAGCGGAGATCGGGCCTTGCACAATGCCGCCGATGTCACCCAACTGATAGGCAACACCCCCCTGCTCCACCTGCGCCAGGTGTCGCAGCTGACGGGCTGCACAATTCTCGGCAAAGCCGAATTCCTCAACCCGGGGGGCTCGGTGAAAGACCGCACTGCCCTGGGCATTATCCGAGCGGCCGAGAAAGCCGGTGAACTGCTGCCTGGAGGCCGCATTGTAGAGGGCACCGCCGGCAATACGGGCATTGGTTTTACCTTGTTGGCCAATGCCCTGGGCTACAGCAGCACGGTGGTAATGCCCATTACTCAAAGCAAGGAAAAAATCGACACACTGGAGTTGCTCGGCGCCGATCTGCACCTGGTCGGCGCCGCCTCCTACGCCGACCCCAACCACTACGTGCATACTGCAGAGCGACTGGCGGCGGAGTACGCTGCCAAAGAACCCAATGGCGCAGTCTGGGCCCGGCAGTTCGATAACCTGGCCAATATGGCCATTCATAGAGACACCACCGGCGAGGAAATCTGGCGCCAGAGCGATGGCAAGGTGGATGGCTTCATTTGCGCGGTGGGTACCGGTGGCACACTGGCCGGCGTCTCGATCGCACTGAAATCGCATAACAAAGATGTTCAGATCGGCATTGCGGATCCCGCAGGTGCCTCCCTGGCCAGTTACTTCCGCACTGGCGAACTGGCGGCGAGCGAAGGCAACTCCATAATGGAGGGCATCGGCGTCAACCACGTAACCGGGAATATCGCCCAGGCGCAGGTCGATCACGCCTTTGACATCAGCGATGCCGAAGCCCTCCCCTATCTGTTTGACCTGTTACAGCACGAAGGTCTGTGCCTTGGCGGCTCCTCCGCGATCAATATTGCCGGCGCGGTGCGCCTCGCCAGGGAACTCGGGCCGGGCCACACCATCGTCACCATACTTTGTGACTACGGCAACCGGTACCAGAGCAAGCTGTTTAACCCGGTATTCCTGAACAACAAAAACCTGCCCACGCCTGGCTGGATGACTATCTGATTCACTCTAAGGACTCAGCATGAAAATCGGCATTATAAGCGGCAGCCACCGCACTGACTCACAGAGCGGCAAGGTTGCCCGCTATATCGAAAACGCCCTGAAAACACAGGGCATCTGCGACCAGACCTGGCTTTGCGACCTGGCCCACAGCGACCTGCCGTTCTGGGACGAAGGCGTGTGGGACGCTGAAAATGCCAAATGGCAGGCCCACCTGGATCCCCTGCGAGAGCAACTGCACAGCTGCGACGGGTTTGTGGTCGTGTCTCCGGAATGGCACGGCATGGTGCCGTCAAAGCTGAAAAACTTTTTTCTGATGTGGACCGCCGGCGAAGAAATTTCCCACAAGCCCGCGCTCATCGTTACCGTGTCGGTGGCCGACGGCGGTTCGTTCCCGGTGGCGGAACTGCGGACCAGCAGCTACAAAAACAGCCGTATTTGCTATATGCCGGAGCACCTGATCATTCGTTACGTGGAGACGGTGTTTAACGACAACCCGCAGGATAACAAGGCCGAGGCCCAGGAGTACTTTGAGGCCCGGCTGACCTACTGCATGGAATTGTTGCACGAGTACGCGCTGGCCTTTCGGCAGATACGGGCCAGTGGCAAAGCGAGCTTGAGCACTTACAGCAGCGGCATGTAGAACTTCACTCGATGCGGCGTATTTGTGCTTAAACAAGGTGCGAGTGGGGTAGCTCCGCAGACCGTCCGCGACCATGGCTGGCCGGTGCCGAGCGCGGCATGGGTATCATGATTTCAACATGTCCGGAAAGGTCTGCTCCCAGATCGCGCACGACCTGAGAAGCGCCGTCCCGGCGGTCTCCCGGTGCATTGCCAGCACTTCGTGTACGTCAAAAACAAGCACGGCCCCTGAGGGGCCGTGCTTTTCGCGCTCTGTCACGCTTACTCTGCGCTTGAATCGCGCTCTTGTTCAATCAGGTAGTCAGCAATTTCCAGCATCCTGGCCTGACTGCCGGCTTTGCGGGTGCTGATTCGGTATTTACCGTTGACCATCATTTCCGGCGTGCCGGTGATCTTGGCGGCACGGGCGCGACTGTTGGCCTGGCGCACCTGGCTGCTGACGCCGAAGGAATTGTAGGCCTTGTCGAAGTCTTTCGGGGACACTCCATTGGCAGTGAACAGCGATTTGATTTCGTCGTCCGAGGCCAGCCGCTTGCCGTCAACATTCATCGCCTGAAACAGGATCGTATGCATGGTGTCCGCCACACCCAGCACCTCAGCGGTGTAATAGGCTTTGGCATGCAGTTCCATCGGCTTGTTCCACACCGCCGGGGAACCAATAAAATCGACGCCGTCCGGGAGGGTCTTTTTCCACTGGCCAATCATCGGTTCAAAGTTATAGCAGTGACCGCAGCCATACCAGAAGAACTCCACCACTTCGATCTTGCTGCTATCGGCAGTGCGAATCGGCGGCGAAATCAGGTCGTAGTGCTCTCCCTCTTTCCAGTCCTCGGCTACCGCTGTGAGGGGCAACAGCACCGCCACTGACAGGGCCAACATCATTTGTTTCAGCATGTGTATCTCCATAATAGCGTTCAATTATGACCGCAGCGTTAGCGCAACGTTCTATCTGGATGAAAAAAACGACCCGCAGCCCGCCTTGCTGCGAGCTGCGGTGCCTTATTTCAGTCCGGCTGCGTAGCTCGCTACTGCTTCAATTTCCCTGTCACTCAGGCCGAAAGCGGTAACTCGCATAATCTGGGTGTCGCCATCGTTGGTGCGGCCAGCTTCGTCTTCATGGCCCTTGCGGTACATTCTCAGCTGCGTGGCGATATAGTCTGCATGCTGACCCGCCAGAGACGGGAACCCCGCCGGGGCATTGCCCTGTCCGTGTGGAGAGTGACAGGCCATGCAGGCGGGCACACCGCGCTCGGCCACCCCGGAGCGATAGACTTTCTCTCCCAGTTCCAGCATCTCGGGGTTGGTCTGGCTGCCGCTGCGAGGCTGCGCTGCGTAGTACGCCGCGATATCCGCGAGCTGCTGGTCTGTTTTGCCATCGAGGAGTCCAGCCATGGTGGGAACCGGGCGGGCACCATCGCGAATATCCTGCATCTGTTTCAACAGGTAGCGCGCATTCTGGTCTGCCAGTTTGGGAAAGGTGGGCGCGGCACTGTTGCCATCGGCGCCGTGGCAGGCTGAACAGGTGGTGGTCAATGCCTCGCCGGCATCTGCATCTCCTTTTGGGGCAGGTGCCGCCAGGGCCGCCTGGCTCAGGCCGAAGAGCAGGCCGCATACAATCGCGATGTTTTTCATTTCACTTCCAGGTCTGGATTATTGGATAGGGGCCAGCTTACTGCGCCGGCTTGGCCATATATTCGATCAGGGCTTTGTAGTCTTCATCACTGCAACTGAAGCACATACCTTTAGGGGGCATAGCGTTGACGCCGTTGTTTACCGACTGCAGCAGTTTATCCATGCCTTTGTCGAGATGAGGTTTCCAGGCTTCTGCATCACCGGTTTTGGGCGCGCCGGCGGCGCCTGTGGCATGACACACAGCGCAGCTGCTGTTGTATTTATCCATCGGTGGCTCAGCCAGGCTCGTTTGAGCATAGGTCACAGCGCTCGCAACAGCGGCGCAGGCCAGGAGTGTCAACTTGTTCATGGGCAACCTCAATCTGAGTCGGGATTAGTGCCTGATTCGCAAGCTTTTGATAACTGGCGAAAAAGCTGTGGCATTATATACGAGTTATCCCATGCAAAAAAAGGCGACCTTCCAGCATGTCCGATTCGGATACCCCCTCGGCTGTCACTGCACCCGACTACCGCAAGGCTGAATTTCTAATCAGCGCCAGCAAGTTTCCGCAATGCCCTCCCGATGTCGGCTGGGAAGTGGCGTTTGCCGGCCGGTCAAATGCCGGAAAATCGAGCGCAATCAATAGCTTGACCGCAAACAAAAAACTGGCTCGCACTTCAAAGACACCCGGGCGAACACAGCTGATTAACTTTTTTTCCCTCACTGAGCAGCAGCGCCTGGTCGATCTGCCCGGCTACGGCTTTGCCAAAGTGCCACAAGCGGTAAAGAAAGAGTGGACCCGCCAGCTCGAAACCTACCTGCGGGAGCGGCAGAGCCTGCGCGGACTGGTGTTGCTGATGGACGTGCGACACCCCTTGCAAACCTTCGATCAACAAATGCTGGGTTGGGCGCTTGCGGCCCACATGCCCGTGCACATTCTTCTGACCAAGGCCGACAAACTCAAAAATGGCCCGGCCAGCAGCACCCTGTTGAAAGTCCGTAAACAATTGATCGAGCACGAGAACCTGGTCAGCGTACAGCTGTTTTCCGCGCTCAAACACAGTGGCCACAAGGAGCTCATTAAAGTGCTGAACGCGTGGCTGACCGATGCGAGCGTGTACGACAACGATCAGGCCGACCATGAAGGTCAGGGAGAGACCGCGCCAGGGTCTGATTTTTGAGCAGGCAAAAAAAGGCCCGGTTACCTATAGGGGGGTAGGGAACCGGGCTACCTTGGGTCTCTGGGGAAGAGACTGCTCTTGGGCGGCCCATGGAGAGTGGCCGCCTGAGCGTGTAGCAGCAAGCTACGATTAATATGACTGGGGTCTGGGGTATTAGTTCCAGCCCGGGCAAAAAACTTTCAAAATAATTTGCCCGCAGCCACTAGTGCGCTTCGTCCCAGTTGTCTCCCACCCCGGCCTCTACCAACAGCGGCACCGCCAGTGCCGCGGCACCGGACATCAGTTCACAAACCCGGTCACTGATCGTGCTGACGTGCTGTTCAGCCACTTCCAGCACCAGTTCGTCGTGGACCTGCATGATGATGCGCGCGTCCTGCTGCTCGTCCTGTAGCCAGGTGTGCACCGAAAGCATGGCTTTTTTGATGATATCTGCGGCACTGCCCTGCATGGGCGCGTTGATTGCTGTGCGTTCGGCCGCCTGTACCCGCATTTTATTGCGCGCATTGATTTCTGGCAGATACAACCTTCTTCCAAACAGGGTTTCGACGTAACCCCGTTCATGGGCCAGCTCCCGGGTACGATCCATGTAGTCCTGAACCCCGGGATAGCGCTCAAAATAGCGGTTGATGTAATCCTGGGCTTCGTTGCGACCGAGGTGCAACTGGCGCGCCAGGCCAAACGCAGACATACCGTAGATCAGGCCAAAATTGATCGCTTTCGCCTTGCGCCGCTGCTCCCCTGTCACCGCCTCCAGCGCGGTATCAAACACTTCTGAGGCAGTGGCACGGTGGACGTCCTGGCCCTCTTTAAAGGCAGTGAGCAAACCGGCATCGGCGGACAGATGGGCCATAATGCGCAGCTCGATCTGGGAATAGTCGGCCGCCACTATGCGGTACCCATCCGGTGCGATAAAGGCTTGCCGCACTCGCCTGCCCTCCTCCGTGCGTATGGGAATATTCTGGAGGTTGGGGTCGGATGAAGACAAGCGCCCGGTCGCGGCCACCGCCTGATGATAGGAGGTGTGAACACGGCCGGTTTTCGGATTGATCATCTCCGGCAACTTGTCGGTATAAGTCGATTTCAGCTTGCTGAGCGTGCGATACTCCAGCAAAACTTTGGGCAAGGGGTAATCCAGCGCCAGTTCCGCCAGTACCTCTTCCGCCGTCGAGGGGGCGCCCTTGGGCGTTTTGCGAATCACCGGCAACTCGAGTTTTTCAAACAGTATTTCGCCCAACTGTTTGGGAGAACCGAGGTTGAAGGGCTGCCCGGCCAGTTCGTGGGCCTGCTGTTCCAGTTCCTGCAGGCGCTTGCCCAGATCTCCGCTCTGCTGCTGCAGAAGTTCCCGCGACAGCAGCGCACCCTGCCGCTCAATTTGCGACAATACCGGCACCAGTGGCAGCTCGATATCATTGAACACTGATACCAGCCCCTCCTCCTGCTCCAGCCTGGGCCACAGGGCCTGATGCAGGCGCAGCGTGATGTCGGCATCTTCCGCCGCGTAGGGCCCCGCCTGCTCCAGTGGAATCTGGTTGAATGTCAGTTGTTTGGCACCCTTGCCGGCAATGTCTTCAAAGTGAATGGTTTTGTGGCCGAGATATTTCAACGCGAGACTGTCCATGTCGTGGCGCGTGGCGACGGAATCCAGCACGTAGGACTCCAGCATGGTGTCAAAGCGGATGCCGCGCAGAACAATGCCGTGATTGGCCAGCACGCTGGCGTCGTATTTGAGGTTCTGCCCTACTTTCGCCGCAGTTTCGTCCTCCAGCAGAGGCCGCAGCTGGGCCAGCACATGGTCTCGCTGCAACTGGTCCGGCGCGCCGGGATAGTCGTGGGCCAGCGGCACATACGCCGCCTTGCCTACCTCCACCGCAAAAGACACGCCCACAATGTCTGCCACCATGTAGTTCAAACTGGTGGTTTCTGTGTCAAAGGCAAAGACCTCTGCCTGCTGCAGCCGGTTCAGCCACGTATCCAGCGCCTCCTGGGTGAGAACCGTTTCGTAGGCCACCGCCACCTGCTCAGCGAGCACCACGTCCTCTTCACCGAGTATCTCGTCCAGCCAGGTATTGAACTCCAGGCGCGTGTACCATTCCAGCAGCGCTGCCTTGTCGGGCTCGCCGTTGCACAGGGAGTCAGGCGTCTCACTCAGTTCCACATCAGTTTTTATGGTGGCCAGCTCGTAAGACAGAAAAGCTTTATCACGCTCCGCTTCCAGTTTGGCCGCCATACTCTTGGCGCCGCGAAATTCCAGGCCGGCCACTTTATCCAGCGAGGCGTAGATATCCTCCATTCCGCCCAGGCCTTGCAGTAGCGCCAACGCAGTCTTCTCCCCTACCCCCGGTACGCCGGGAATATTGTCGATCTTGTCTCCCATCAATGCCAAAAAATCGATGATGAGCGCGGGCGGGATGCCGAACTTTTCCACCACGCCCGCTTCGTCCATCACCGTCCCGGTCATGGTGTTCACCAGGGTGGTGTGCGAATCCACCAATTGCGCCATGTCCTTGTCGCCAGTAGAAATAACAACAGGGCGGCCCTGGGCACTCGCCTGCCGCGACAGTGTGCCGATGACATCGTCGGCCTCCACTCCGGGCACACAAATCAAAGGCAAACCCAGTGCCCGCACCAGGCTGTGAATCGGCTCCACCTGCTCGCGCAACTCATCCGGCATGGGCGGGCGCAGCGCTTTGTATTCGGCAAACAGCTCGTCGCGAAAGGTTTTACCCTTGGCGTCAAACACCACTGCCATCGGACTCTGTGGATAATCTTTCAACAGTCGCTTAAGCATACTGATGACACCCTTGATCGCCCCAGTAGGTTCCCCTTTAGAATTTGAAAGGGGCGGGAGCGCGTGAAATGCGCGGTAAAGGTAGGAGGAGCCATCCACCAAAACGATGGGGGTCGCGTTATCTGTCATAGGGTATCTCGTTGCTATCAATGTCGGCCCAAAGGACCGGCGATCATGGAATCTTGCCGATGCGGGAATTAAAGCCCAGCGGGGCCCAAATTGCCATGCCGTTACCTGCAAGCCACCGAGCCGGCACCGGGCTGACCAAAAGTGTTACCTCCGTCACGCTTTCGCCTCACCGCTACAACTCCGTTCATACTGAATACAAGGCATATCGACCTCGCTTAAAAAAAATTCCTATAAAACAGTAAGATAATAGAGAATCGGTAATTTTCACAAAGGGCATCACAGGACTTGAAAGGTAACAAAAAAAGCCCAAAATAGACCTCATCGAAACAATTGTGTTACCTTGGCGGCTTAAAGGTAACACCTCAGGAGAAACAACAATGAAATTGCGTTCTATTTTGGCTTTGAGCTTAGTGATACTGCCACCGATTGCCAGCGCCCAGGGCGTGGACCAGCTGCTTGTGAGGGCTGCAACACAGGCATCTTCCGACGCCACCACCGTGCCTGCGGACAGAGATCTGGAACACGAAGCGTTCGCTCCGGTGCACCGCAATACAGAATCAGTGGCGAGACAACTCGATGCGGTATTGCAACAGCGCTTTGATCGCGACGGCGATATTCCGCGGCCGTCAGAAACGCTAATAGTGAGCACTCACTAATAGCCAAAGACTTATTTACCCTAGTCCTGCGATGCAGCGCTGGAGGAAATTCTCTGGCGGACCAGGCGCCTCAGATGGCCGCTTAGTGCTCCCAGAGGTAGCGTGCTGAGCGGTACGTCACTTTCATTTTGGCGAGATCCAGGGGGGCCTTGAAGAAACCGTGATAATCCCCTCGGGGATTTATTAGTACCACATTGGAACTATGATCGACCTGATAGTTTCCACCCTGGCCCGGTACTTTGCGGAAAGGCGTATTCAAAGCCGTCGCAAAACGGTGTATGTCCAGGAATTCGCCGGTCACGCCAGTGAAATCCGCATTGAAGTAGGGCACAAAGCTGGCCAGCTGCTCCACGGTATCTCGCGCCGGATCCACACTGACCATCACAACCCGGGTGTCCGCGACCTCGGTCCCTTCCAGTTCGCCAATAAAATTACTGAGGAAGCTCATGGTGGTCGGACACACGTCGGGGCAGTGGGTGAAACCGAAAAACACCAGCGTCCACTGACCTTCGAGATGGGCGGGGATAAATGCCTTGCCGTGGTGGTCAAGCAGGGAGAACTCGCCAATTTGACGGGGAGTTTCAAGAATATAGGTGCCGTTGGCCTTCATCTCCGCTGCACTCATGATGCGCGGCAATTGAATGCGGTGCACAAAACCAGCGATGATCACACTCATGAACACCACTACGGCGGCTACGGTCAGCTTGATGCCTCGCCGCTGGCGGCTCTTGTCGTCAGTCGTCATAAGGGTGCTCTCGTTACAGGGTGGCGACGGGGAACAGGTAGTGATCCACCAGCATTACCACAAACAGGGCCATCAGGTAGATGATGGAGTATCTGAAGGTTTCCATGGGCGCATTGGGATTGCGATCTCGCAGTAGCTCAATGGCCCAGTACAGAAACCCGCCGCCAAGCACCACCGCTCCAAGCAGGTATAAAGCTCCACTCATGCGCGTCACAAAAGGCAGCAGTGTGATGGCGAACATAATCAGGGTGTACAACAGGATATGTAACTTGGTGAACATCACCCCGTGCGTCACCGGCAGCATGGGAATATCCACTGCCGCGTATTCTTCCCGGCGATGAATGGCCAGAGCCCAGAAGTGCGGGGGGGTCCAGGCAAAGATGATCAGCACCAGCAACAGGGCGTGACCGTGGATCTCACCGGTCACAGCCGTCCAGCCAAGCAACGGCGGGGCCGCACCTGCCAAACCGCCTATGACAATATTCTGGGGCGTGGCGCGTTTCAGGAACATGGTGTAGACAAAGGCGTAGCCCAGCAGCGACGCCAGAGTCAGCCACGCGGTAAGCGCGTTGACCCAGACAATCAGTATTGCCAAACCCGCGCCGCCGGTCAGCAACGCAAACAGGGCAGCGTGAGGCGCGGCAACGCGGCCCTGGGCGATCGGGCGATTGCGGGTGCGGGCCATATTCTGATCCACCCGTTGATCGACCAGATGATTCACCGCCGCCGCCGCACCGGCGCACAGGGCTATACCCAGATTGCCAAGAATCAATATGTCCAAAGGCACCATGCCCGGAACGGCCATGAACATGCCGATAGCCGACGTGAGGATCATTAGCAAAACCACGTTGGGCTTGGTCAGCTCTTTGTAGTCGCGCCAGGTGGCTTTGGCTGTCATTGTCGTGTCTGTCATCGGCTAGTCGCTGGAGTTTTTCAGCAGGAATTTCAGATCAGCGATCACGTCCTTGTAGGGCACGCTGTCATCGTAGGACATCATAATCCACCCTGCGGGATCCACCAGATACCAGGTGTCCGGCGCCGCCAGGTGCTCGGAAAAGAGCTGTTCAAAGACCGCGGGGCTCGCGTGCAGGGCCTGCAGGCCGATATGCTCCTGCGTCAGGTAGTCCGCAAAGCCGGCCGGAAGAGGGTGGTTGTCACTCAGTACTGACACCCTTAATTCGGTGTCCCCGGGGCGCTCGGTAGCGACATAAAAGCGCTGGATGCGTCCAAGCTCCTTGCCCATTGCCATGTGAATCTGGCGCGCCGTATAGAGCAGGCTTTCACACTCTTTGGCACAGGTGTCGCCCTTATTCGGTATTACAAAGCTCCATTTCGGCTCCAGCTCAGCGAACTCAAAAGCTTTGCCATCAGCCAGCTCGAGGCCGGCCTCGGCAAACTGCCGCGGCGGCTGCACCAGTTCGCCGCGGTTGGCGGTGCCCAGGGTACCAATCAAATCGAGTTCGCCGCGAACCACAAAAAACCACAACCAGGTGGCCGCCAGTATCATGGTGACCGGAATACCGGCAATCAGCAGTACAATCAGTCGGTTGTTTTTACCCGTTGTCACGTATCAATTCTCTCTTTCGGAGCGCGGCCAAAACACACGCCACAGGTTACTGCTGCGCAGCACAAAAAGCAGCAACAGAGCTGCCGCCATACTGAACCATTGCACCGCGTAGCCTGTATGCTTCGCGGAACTCACATTCACCACCGGCCAGTTGGCCACCAGTGCCGCAGGATCATTTTCTTCCAGCCGCAGGGAGTGGGGATAGAACTCGCCCCCCAATCGGCTTGCCAGAGCAGGCCGCAGCTTGTCCATCTCCAGCGCCTGCA
>Ga0115567_10006351_pt1 | contig 11311 bp, 9 predicted proteins | sample COGITO_mtgs_1204_2_FD_88679 | JGI IMG/M metagenome (GOLD analysis project Ga0115567, IMG submission 88679) | Pelagic marine microbial communities from North Sea - COGITO_mtgs_120412 | ecosystem: Environmental > Aquatic > Marine > Epipelagic | place: Germany:Helgoland, sampling site Kabeltonne...
CAGTCAAATTCATCGCGCCAGTACGTCAACAGCGTTTTTAACCAGGCAGTATCAGTGCCATAGCCCCAGCCAGTGTCGGGCAATTGATCTGGCAGACGGGTGCGTTGCAGGCGCTCCTTCAGGTCAGCCAGGTCCGCATCGGGAATCGAAATCTGAAAGGGCGTTATGGCTTCATCTGACATGACGACATCGCTTTGGTTTTGGGCCTGGGAGAAGGCAGGACGAAGTGGCATCAACAAGACCAGACTGCCGCAAAACGCTACCCACAGGATGCGCCTCCAGCCCATTTCTGCCTCTCGGTGACCGCGCTGCATATGCAAGACCTGATTCGTTAATGTTGTCTCGATAGTATCTGGCCACCACGTCTGATTCAAGCGACTTGTACTGCCTGGCAAATTCGGTTTTACTGCTCCTTCAAAAAAAATTCGAGGTCGCCGTCATGCCGGATTCACCCTTCAGTTTTATCCTGTCAGCCACCCTGCTTTTGGTCACCAGCACCGCCAGCCAGGCGCAGACCGCCAACGTGGCCCTTCAGCAGCCGGCTACTGCCGTCACCGCAGAACGCCAGGCCAGCCTGCGCACCGAACTGCCTTTTGACGACGATCGGGATTTTGCCGAATCGCAACGCGGTTTCATCGCCGCGCCTGACTACCGACAGATTCTGGGCCCAGCAGGCAACGTGGTCTGGGACATTGGCAGGTACGATTTTTTACTGCAGGATCAGGATTACGACAGCATTCACCCTTCATTGCAGCGCCAGGCCACGTTGAACATGAACTACGGCCTGTATGAGGTGGTGCCGGATCTGATTTATCAGGTGCGTGGTTATGACCTGGCCAACATGACCGTGATCCGGGGCGAGCAGGGCTGGATTCTGTTTGATGTGTTGCTGACGCGGGAAACCGCAGCCGCCGCGTTGGCCTTTGTCAATCAGCAGCTGGGTGAGCGCCCGGTCACGGCGGTTGTGTATTCGCATTCACATATTGACCATTTTGGGGGCGTACGCGGCGTCATTGATGACGAGGATGTGCAAAGCGGTCGCGTCAATGTTTATGCGCCCGCAGGGTTTATGGAAGAAGCGATCTCCGAAAACGTATATGCCGGCAACGCCATGAGCCGACGCGCATCCTATCAATATGGCAACCCGTTGACACCAGGACCCTTGGGGCAGGTTGATTCCGCCATCGGTAAAGCCCTGGCCCGCGGCAGCAGTAGCCTGATCGCTCCGACTATTGTGGTTAGCGATGATTTTGAGGAACACACCATTGACGGCGTACGCGTGGTATTCCAGAACACCCCCGGTACCGAAGCCCCGGCAGAAATGAACGCCTGGTTCCCGGATCACAATGTGTTCTGGGCGGCGGAGAACATCACCGCCACCATTCACAACATTTACACCCTGCGCGGCGCACTGGTGCGCGATGCCCTGTCCTGGTCACGACAGATCAATGAAGCCCTGTACCGCTTTGGTCAGGATGCCGACGTCATGATTTCCTCACACAACTGGCCGCGCTGGGGCAATGAACGCATCCAGGAAGTCATGCGGGATCAGCGCGACGCTTACGCCAATCTGAACAATCAGGTACTCAACCTGGCCAATCGTGGTGTCACCATCAATCAGATGCACAACGAGTACCAGGTACCACAGTCACTGCAGCAAAGCTGGAGCGTGCGTCAGTACCACGGTTCCGAGTTTCACAACTCGCGCGCGGTCATCAACCGCTACCTGGGCTACTGGGACGGCAATCCGGCCACTCTGGCACCACTATCACCGGAAGATTCGGCGCCACTTTACGTTGAGATGATGGGCGGCGCGGAAGCCATTCTGCCACGTGCGCAGACCCTGTTTGATGAGGGCCGTTATCGTCTCGCTATGGAGATTCTCAACAAGCTGGTATATGCCGAACCTGACAACCAGACCGGCAAAGATCTGCTGGCAGCCACTTTTGAACAATTGGGATATCAGTACGAGAGCGCCAGCATGCGCAATGCCTTTCTGACGGCAGCGCAGGAACTGCGTCACGGGGTGGCAGCGGCAGGCCCGGCGCGCGGAACAAGCCCGGATCTGGCACGCGCCATGACCACTGCTCAGTGGTGGGACGCCGTCGCGACCCGCGTGGACAGTCAACTGGCCGATGGCATGGCGTTTAAAATCAACTTCAGTACGCCCGATAACGGCGAGCAGTTTGTTATTGAAATGCGTGGTGGCACACTGACCAACATTTCTGGCTACCGTGCCGACGATGCCGATGCCAGCATCACTATGAACCGTAGTGCGGTGGATCAGGTCATTATGGGACAGGCAACTTTGGCCAGTCTGCTCGTCAGCGGTCAGGGTCAGGTCACCGGCGATGTTGACGTGTTACAACAGTTGGCATCGGTACTGGTGGAATTTGACCCGGTTTTCGAGATCATGCCCGGCACGCGCTGAGATGCTGACAGAATGCGCTCACTCGCTGGTCACGTAAGCCGACATTTCTATGCCGAGCAGGCGATTGCCGGCCAGTTCCACCGAACCCGGATAACGTTCGTGACCGGTGGATGAGAACTCGAAATCGTAGCGGCGGTACCACTGCAGAACGCTGGTATCACCGCGACGCAGGCGGCTTTTTTGCAGCACCATGCTCTGGTCGAGCAATTGCAGATTCAGCTCTTTGCAACGACGCGCGGCATACTGCAGGGCGAACGCCTTGGCATCGCGTGATCGCCACCAGTGGTTGACCAGCACCACCAGCAGGGCCAGCCAGACCAGATCCATCAAACTCAGCATAAGGCGGTTCTTCTGTCAGGGTAAATGTTGTAAGCTCGGCTGCATCATACCAAAGCCTGAGAGCACCTGAGCATGAAAAAATCATTTTTGCGCTTCCAGTACAGCATGGCCGCCGCCGTGTTCTGTCTGGCAGCGCTGCTGAACCCCGCTGCTGTGCTGGCACAAACCGGCACCCACAACGAGAATGCGCTTATGAATGAAGAATCGCCTGTCCCCGGCATCAGTTTTCGTTTCATTGAGACCAATGGTATTCGCATGCGGCTGGCCACCATGGGCGACAGCGGCCCTCTTGTGATCATGGCGCATGGCTGGCCGGAGTCATGGTATTCATGGCGGCACCAGATCAAGGCCGTGGCCGACGCCGGCTACCGCGTGGTTGCGCCCGACATGCGTGGCTATGGTGCCACCGACGCGCCAGCGGACGTGGAAGACTACAATATCAGGACGGTGGCAGCCGACATCGTTGGCATCGTTGATGCTTACGGGGAAGACAAGGCCATCCTGATGGGTCACGACTGGGGCTCAATCGTGGCCTGGAACACGGTGCTACTGCATCCCGAGCGCTTCTCCGCGCTGGTGGCAATGAGTGTGCCGTATTCCGGGCGCCCGGCGGAATCTCCGCTGGCGAGCTGGCAGAGCGCATTTGGCGAGAATTTTTATTACATTCTTTACCATCAGGAACCCGGCGTTGCTGAAGCGGAATATGATGCCGACCCACGCGGCCTGCTCAGCCGCCTGTACCTGTCACCCGACTCGCCGCGTGAAGCGCCGCAGGTCACTGATCGACACCGGTCAGCCGGAGGCTGGATTCCGCGATTGGGGGCAGCCAAAGGTCTGCCCGACTGGCTGACGCAGGATGACCTGGATTATTTTGTCAGCCAATTTGAAGCTGCAGGCTTTCGAGGCGGTGTAAATTATTACCGCAACTTCCATCGCAACTGGGAAATCACGCCGCAACTGGCCGACAAGAAAGTGACGGTGCCGACGCTGTTTATTGCAGGCGAAAACGACGTGGTGATTGGCGGTGCATCTCAGGGCCGTTTGCAGGGCGCGATGAACCGTGTGGTGGAGGATTTGCGTGGTGTGGTGGTGTTGCCGGAAGCCGGCCACTGGATTCAGCAGGAACTGCCGGAAGAAACCAATGCGGCGGTGCTGGAGTTCCTGGAAGGGCTGTAAACCCTTCCAGGATCGCCTTCACATCATCGATTGCTGGTAATTTTCCAGACCCACGGAATCGATCAGACTGAGCTGGGTTTCCAGCCAGTCTACGTGTTCTTCTTCACTTTCCAGAATCGAGGCCAGTAGCTCACGGCTAACATAGTCGCGAATGGACTCGGCGTATTCGATGCCATCACGCAGATCCGGGATAGCCATATTCTCCAGCTTCAGGTCACACTCCAGCATCTCTTTAGTGTGTTCACCAATCAGCAATTTGCCCAGACTCTGCAGATTGGGCAGACCTTCCAGAAACAGAATGCGCTCGATCAGCTGATCGGCATGTTTCATCTCATCGATGGATTCTTCATATTCCTTGTCGGCCAGTTTGACCAGACCACGGTCCTTGTACATGCGTGAATGCAGGAAATACTGATTGATCGCCACCAGCTCGTTACCAAGCGCTTTATTCAGGTGTTTGATCATGGTTTTGTCGGCTTTCATGAATGACTCCTTATCAGACGGTGCATTTCTGGCGAACAACGCCCGAAAACAGGAGATAAGGGTGCTCTTTTACGCTCGCCAAGTCAAGGCAAAACCTTGCTAAGCCATTGACATAAAAAAGAAAAAGAGAGTGAAAACGAGAATGATTCGGGTTCGCCAGAGGCTGGCGAGGATGTCATGCCGCGTAGGCGAGATCCTTGATTGCGGAGGCCGCATCCTTGAGGCCGGCGGCGGAAATGGTTTCCGCGATGATCTGCTTGGCAAACTTGCCACAACGTCCGCAGTCACTGGCCAGGCCCAGATTGGCCCGCACATCGGCCATGGATACGTCACCGCCCGCGCAATATTCGCGGATCTGCGTATCGGTAATCTGACGGCATATGCAAACGTACATTCGGACGACCTCGGTAACAGGACTTGTTTCAGAACAGGATTAAGAATAAACGCGAATAGGAATGATTGTCAATACGATGCGCGAAAATATTTCATCCCCTCCCGCCTTGTCTCCATCGAGTGTCGCCCGGGCAACGCCTCTCGACAATTTCAGTTATAGTAGAACCGTGGCTCATTTATATCCGCAGGCTCTTTTATGCTGACCAACTCTTTGCTGACCAACAACAAGAATCCCGACAGATTGTTAACCCGCATGCTGCTCGCTGCAGTGCTTGCCGCTGGCCCCACACTGACTGCCCAGGCCCAAACCCAGGAGCAGGAGCAGGACCAGAACCAGAACCAAGAGATACCGCGCACGCTCGAGGGCCGGCCAGATCTGCAGGGCATCTGGACCAACGGCACACAGACACCACTGCAGCGTCCGTCGCGTTATGGCGATCAGCGCACGATGAGTGCAGAAGAAGCGCTGGACATGCAGCAGGGCGCGCAACAGCGTGAACAGCGAGCAAACGCGCCCAGCGATCCGGACCGGGCACCGCCCACCGATGGCAATACCGCCGCAGCCTACAACACCTTCTGGCTGGACCGTGGCTCGCAGGTGGTCAACATAGATGGCGAGTACCGGACCTCCATGATCATCGATCCGGCCGACGGTCAGATTCCTTTCCGCGACGACGCTCCCGAACAGAACCTGATGGAGCACTGGCGTGACATCCATGGCGACGACGCGTTTCTGGGGCCGGAGATGGCCACCATCGGCGAGCGCTGCCTGTTGTTTTATGACTTTCGCACCTCCAACTCCAGTGCCGGCCCACCGATGATGCCAATCATCTACAACAACAATTATCAGATCGTGCAGACACCGGACTATGTCGTGATCACGGCAGAGATGATGCACGATGCCCGCATCATCCGCCTGCAGGGCGAACACCTGCCACCAGAGGTGCACAAATGGATGGGGGATTCGGTAGGGCACTGGGATGGTGACACGCTGGTCGTCACCACGCGCAACATGCATCCGCAGCAGTCGCACTATGGCTCCGGTCCGGGCCTGGAAGTGACCGAAACGTTCAGGATGGCAACCACCGAAGAGATCGTTTACAGCTTTACCATGAACGACCCGGTGGCCTACACACAGCCGTGGACTGCAGAGATGGTGTTATACGCCCGCCCGGAAGGGGACCGCATTTATGAGTATGCCTGCCATGAAGGCAATTACGCTCTGCCCGGCATCCTGGCCGGCAAACGCCGCCAGGAACAACAGGCAGAATAAAAAGAGAGGAATAGCCACCGACCAACGATGGTAGCTTTTTAAAGCGGACCCCGTTCCCAGGGCCCCCAGATGGCAAAGGTAATTCCCGGCGTCTGGATATTGATAAACAGGAATTCACCCGTCGAATCAAAACAGGCACCGGCGACTTCCTGCTGACGATAGTCACCCGGCGCACACTGTTTCCCAGACGATGAGATATTGCCTTCGCTGAGCACAATATTGTTCTTGGCAAAGATGAATGTATCACCGGTGACCTGCAGCCCCATCACCCGCTCACCAAAGCCGAACTGATCGTCGATACCGCCGCCATCTTCACACAGGACGACGCCGCCACGTGGGCTCACCGCGATGTTGTCAGGGTTATTGGCCATCTGCGCACTGGTTGATGCAAACAGGCAACGCAAGCGATTTTCTGCCGGGTCCAGCATCCACACGGCACCTTCACCCTGCCCGGGCTCACCGTCCGCGTTTTCGCCAGCACTGGTATCAACAATGTAGAACAGGCCCTCCGAGTACCAGATACCTTCTCCGCGGCTGATGCTCAGGGCGCCGGCTTCGTTAGCCTGCAGATACGGACCACTGAGATCGCCAATCGGCCCCATATCCGGGTCGATAATATCAACCCATTCAACCTCGACCTCCTGTCCCAGCTCGGGCACGAGCAGGCCAGCGCGCTCAATGCCCACCACTTTCGCGGCCTGCAAACGGCCACCCTTCTCAAGGGCGCCTGTCTGCTGACTGTCATCATTGGGTATAAAACGGTAAATCGGCGAATGGTTACGGTTATCTTCGGTCAGGTAGACGTAACTGTTGGCCGGATCAACGGCAACTGCCTCGTGTTTGAAGCGCCCCATGTCGACAATCGGTTCGCCCGTGGTCTGCGCCGGGTCGGCGGTCACTTCGAACACATAGCCGTGCTTACGGCCACCCGATGCGCTGTTGTCGTTGGTGGTCTCTTCACAGGACAGCCAGGTACCCCAGGGTGTGACGCCACCGGCACAATTGGCCAGCGTGCCGCCAAGGCTGGGCGACGTACGCAGTTCGCGGCGCTCACTTCTGGAAAAATGGATATTGGTGGTACCACCGGCTGCATGCTGGCCACTGGCTATGGCCGCTTCATCGTACAACCCCAGTGCGTTGATCAACGGACCCGCACCACGTTCATGATTTCTGACCAGAATGATTTCATCACCCTGCTCGGCAATCACGCCCATGCCATCGTGGCTCAGCGGCACTGACTGACCATTGCTCATGGTGTCACCGCTCCACGACAGGGTGGCGTAGTTAAAGCCTTGCGGAAGTTGCAACAGCTCCAGGCCGGTGACGGAATCACGCACCGGTGCTACCGGCCCATAAGGGCTGTCCATTAACGCCGATGCCGGGGCGTTGGCACGCTGCTGCGTGGCCATGGATTGCAGGGCATTGACCGCCGGGGACCCAGCAAAAGCAACGGCCATGGCGCTGCTTTTGAGCAGAGCGCGACGCGGGGGATTGTCCAGCTCGTGTTGTGACATGGGTCTACCTCATTCCAGTTGTATTACGCACGGTGCATTTTTTTGCCGCGCGCTTGACGCTATGACAGTTGTTTTTTATCGGGCCTCCATTCAACAGCAAAATTGTGACAACGGAATTACAACAACCGATGCTGAACCAAATTCATGGCTGTTACGTATACCTGCTCGCGCCCATACAAATCCGACATTTCGGTGATAAGAATTTAACCCTGTTTCAGTATCGGCCGCTATAAACACTATGCCCTTCACGCTATCTTCAAAGAGCCCCAGATAATGAATTCGTCAATGCAGACTGGCCAGTCATCCGATCACCACAAGCGCGCCGATGTCATCATGGTCGGCGTTCTGGCTGTCTGCCTTGTCTACGCGCTGGCGTTGGCATTCTGGCACAGTACCTGGGGCAGCGCCGTGGTTGTTGGCGGCGGCACCTTGCTGGGCATGATCGTGATGCTGCAGACATTAAGAGGAACACGCCTGTTTCGTTGCCTGATGGGCGTGGCGTTTATGGTCATGTCGGCCCTGCACATCCATCAGAGCCACGGCACCATCGAAATGCACTTTTCCATTTTTGTCTTGCTGGCGCTGCTGATTTTTTACCGTGACTGGTTACCCATCGTGGTCGCAACCGTCACCATCGCCATCCACCATTTCCTGTTTTTTTATATGCAGATCAATGGTGTTGGTGTGTGGGTCACAGAGCACGCGTCCTGGAGTATGATTTTCATACATGCAGGCTATGTCATCGCCGAGGCCGGCGTGCTGGTTTATCTGGCGATACTGGCCTACAAAGATGCGTTAGAGGGCGAGTCCATCGCCAATGCCACCAGCGTCATGTCCCGCTCAGGCGACAGCATCAATCTATCCTATCGTGTCGAACTGGATTCACCCGTGGCAGAAGCTTTCAACAACTTTATCACGCAACTGGAATCGCTGGTGGTGGGCGTCAATCAGAAACTGGAAAACCTGCGCACCATGGGCGATGCGCTCACCGAAAAGTCATCACAGGTCAGCAGTAGCGCTGAAAAACAGGCCGGCGAAAGCGACTACATGGTGCAGGCCATGCGCGAAATGAGCTCGGCCACGGCAGAAGTTGCGCGTAATGCCGAGCAGGCCGCTACTGCCGCCCGCAACGCCGACGACCATGCGGATCAGGGCAACCGGGCGATGCAGAATATCAAACAGGAAATCGGTTCTCTCAACCAGGATATCGAACTGACCGGCGAGGCAGTGTCAGGGACGGCAACCCTGGCGGGTGAAATCTATCAGGTGGTGGATGTCATCAAAGGCGTCGCCGAACAGACCAACTTGCTGGCACTGAATGCCGCTATCGAAGCTGCCCGCGCCGGCGACCATGGCCGCGGCTTTGCGGTGGTCGCCGACGAGGTACGTAATCTGTCCAGGCGCACGGCGCAATCCACCGCCGAAATCCAGAGTTTCATCGAACGCCTTCAAAAAGCCTCTGCTTCCGCACACGAAGCTATGGGGCGCAGCCAGAGCGCGGTTCAGCGCTGTCTGCAGGCCGCCGACTCGAGCGCGGCAACCCTGTCGGAAATGGCAACCGAGGTCACCGACATTTCACGCATCAACGCCATGATCGCGTCTGCCACTCAACAGCAGACCGCGGTCAGCGATGACGTCGCCAGCCACTTGAATGAAGTTGATGGCATTGCGCGCAGCAACGCTGCACAGGCAGTCGATCTGGCCGGCCTGTCTGCCGAGCTGCAGGCGCTCAGCGGGGAGCTTGAGGGTCAGCTGCGTCGGTTTAAAACCCAGCGCGCACACTGATTAACTCCAGCACCAGACTCAGTCGCGAGAAGGAGCACTACACCATGAGTCAACTGCGGGTATTTTACGATGGTCAATGTCCTTTGTGCCTGACTGAAATTAACCACCTGCGCCGTCTGAATAAAGCGGCGGCACTCGAGCTGCAGGACATCAATGCCAATGATTTTGGTCAGCGCTTCCCGCATATAAACGTTGTCGCTGCCGATCGGATACTGCATGGAGAACGCGCCGATGGCACCCTGATCTACGGTCTGGATGTCACCTGTGAAGCCTGGCAACTGGTTGGCAAGGGCCACTGGTTCTCTTTCCTGCGCTGGCCCGTTTTTCGCCCCATTGCCGACCTGGGGTATCGTTTTTTTGCCCGCCACCGACACCGCATTTCCGCCTTAATCGGTCGCCGTACTGCCTGTGACGACAGCTGCCAATGAAACTGGCGCTGGTACTGGGCGACCAACTGAGCACAGATATCTCCTGCCTTGGTGAGCTCAACAAAAACAAAGACCTGATCGTCATGGCAGAGGTCAACGACGAAGCCCGTTACGTCAAACATCACCAGCACAAGATCGCTCTGATATTCTGCGCCATGCGGCGCTTTGCCAACGCATTGCAGGCCGATGGCTGGCAGGTGCATTACCATTACTTCAGCGCCGATACACCCTATCGAAGTTTGCTTGATGTTGTCGCCGCTGTGGCGGAAGACCATCACCCGGAAGAACTGGTGATGACTGAATGCGGTGAGTACCGGCTGCACCACAACATCGTCAGCAACTGGCAACGCACATTGAACATACCGGTCACCATCCTCAGTGATGACCGCTTTTTTTGCAGCAAGCAGCGTTTCTCCGACTGGGCCCGTGGCCGCAAACAGCTGCGTATGGAGTATTTTTATCGCGAGATGCGTCGGGATACCGGCCTGCTGATGAACGGCAAACAACCGGCAGGCGATTCGTGGAACTTCGACAGCAGTAACCGCCGCCGCTATCGCGGCTCACCGGCGCTGCCAACGCTGCCGAAGTTTGAATACAGCGACAACGACCGGGCTGTATTTGATCTGGTGGAGAAACATTTTCACGACCACCCGGGCACACTGACAAAGTTCAACTGGCCGGTGACCCGCGCTCAGGCATTGCGCGCACTGGATGATTTTGTGCGCTACCGACTGCCCTGCTTTGGCGACTTTCAGGATGCCATGACGCAGAGTGAATCGTTCATGTTTCACAGTCTGTTATCAACCAGCATCAACTGTGGTCTGCTTGCCCCCCGCGAAGTCTGCGAGGCCGCCCAGAGCGCCTACCAGGACAACAAAGTGCCATTAAATGCAGCGGAAGGTTTTATTCGTCAGATTCTGGGCTGGCGCGAATATGTACGCGGCATCTACTGGCTGATGATGCCCGGCTACGCCAGCAACAATGGCCTCGGTAATTCACGAAGCCTGCCTGCTTTTTATTGGAGCGGGGAGACTGACATGAACTGCATGCGCGAAGCATTCAATAACACCTTTGAACATGCCTACGCCCACCACATTCAACGCCTGATGGTGACCGGCAACTTTGCTCTGCTGGCGGGTGTCGCACCAACGGACATCTGCGACTGGTATCTGGCGGTGTATGCCGATGCTTATGATTGGGTAGAACTGCCCAACACCCTGGGCATGGTCATGCATGCCGATGACGGTTTACTGGGCAGCAAGCCCTATGCCGCATCCGGTAATTACATCAATAAAATGTCGGACTACTGCAAACAGTGCCGTTACTCGGTAAAGACCAGCACCGAACAGGACAGCTGCCCGTTCAACAGCCTGTACTGGCACTTCATGAGCCGGCACCGTGATCACTTTGATCGCAACCCGAGAATGACCATGGTGTATCGCAGCTACGACAAAATGGCTGCGGACAAGAAGCAGGCGCTGATGCAGCG
>Ga0115567_10006353_pt1 | contig 11308 bp, 12 predicted proteins | sample COGITO_mtgs_1204_2_FD_88679 | JGI IMG/M metagenome (GOLD analysis project Ga0115567, IMG submission 88679) | Pelagic marine microbial communities from North Sea - COGITO_mtgs_120412 | ecosystem: Environmental > Aquatic > Marine > Epipelagic | place: Germany:Helgoland, sampling site Kabeltonne...
GAGGCATTTCGAATGCTAAAGCCGCCACTTCTAAACCCCTCTGAGTAGCTTGCGTAGGCCAAGGACTGATCGGAAATTCGATAACTCGCAGAGGCTGTAATAATCGTTTCAGACCATGATTTTACTGGCGTTTCATAAGATGCTCCAGGGACGCTTGCTAAACCTCTAAAATCATGTTCATTGTAGCCCGGAGCCGATATGTCATCATAAACCGGATTCGTGATTCGACCGTCTGCGGGGTTGAAACTGTAGTCGGTGTAGCCGTTGTAGGCAGATTTGCTTTCGTCGATTGATCGAGCGCCTAGCGTCATTTCGAAATCATCGGTTGCGCGATAAGTAATCGAGCCGAACCAGGCTTTAGAGTCCACCGTCTCGCCTGCGAGTTGGGTACTGCGCGCATTTGGGAACTGACAGAAGGTTTCTAAGCCAGGCGTCGCATTATTTCTGAAACCAATCGCAGCGCACGGTACCTCTGCGGGTAGCCCGATCGCAACATTGGGTAGTTGCAAGATATTATTGGTATCCTGTCTAAATTCAAGATCAGAGGCGAAATCGTAATAGCCGATCATGGCTGAGAGTTGTTCGCTGATATCGAGATCGAGTCTCAGTTCTTGAGATTGGATCTCGTACTTTTGGTCCCGTAAGGTATGCAGCTGCGCAAAAGGAATAGCAGCACCATTGATATCGCCACCATCGAAATCCTGGTTAACGATGTCATGGCCATCAGACTGCCCGCCTGTATAATGGAGACTCATGGTATCTGATATGTCCCAATCCAATCGCAGACTCACTTGGTCAACATCATACCGAGTGGGCTCGACCTTGTCGGCTCGGTTGATGAATCGATTATCGCCATCAAAGCGAGGATCTTGCGGCATGGTCTGGGACCGGTCCCCAATGTGATCGTAGGTTAAGACCATTTCGAGTGTATCGCTAGGTGCCCAAGCAAGGGCTGCCGTTTGTGAAGAAAAGTCAATGTCGCCGGCTGTTCGGTTTAAATTCACATTGTCATAAAAGCCATCTCTTTCTCGCGAAATCGCCCCAAACTTGAAGGCTAAGGTGTCGTCGATCAAGGGGATGTTGACACGAGCTTTCATTGTTTTGGAATTATAGTTGCCCATCTCGGCACTGGCTTTAATGCCAAAGTCATTGAACTGCGGCTTGACTCGATTTACCACAATGTTGCCGCCAATGGTGTTCTTTCCAAAGAGCACGCCCTGTGGGCCTCGGTTGACTTCAATGGATTCGACATCAAATACGTCAATCAACTGACCGGTGCTGGAGCCCATCTGAATGCCATCAACGATGACACCGACCTGGGGACTTTGGGTCTTTTCGATATCAGCATAACCAACACCCCGGATATACAGCGCACTGGCGCCCGGGCCTGCGGTATTCATCCCGATATAGACATTGGGTACCAAGCCATCAAAGTCGCGTAGGGTTGTCGGCTTAATTTGATCGATTGCTTCTTGCCCGAAAGCAGTCACAGAAAGCGGAACGTCCTGAACAGACTCGTCCTTGCGGCGGGACGTAACGACCACCTCTTCCATCGCTCGACTCGACTCCTCCGCTAGGACGATCGGCGCCGTAATCGGCGCGCTCATGATAGCGACAATCGCTGCGATTCGACTCTTGTTCATGGATAACTCCCCCTGGTTGATTTTCATCGATTGTCGATGAAATCCTCGGGTTTCGTCAAGCCAAGAATGCGGGTTTTCTTGGCAGCGAACGCTTTTGAATTAGGCCGCCGCAAAGCCTCAATCAGATGTGAGAATCGTTATTAGCTCATCTGCGACACGAATGTGTTCAGATCAAAGTAGTCTCGCCAAGCGATGATTTTTCCGTCTTTGATTTCAAAAGTTCCCATGACCGGGACGGAGACCTTGTTGCCCGATTTCATGTCAAAATTATCGATGCGCTCGGTCAGCACAATATTGCCAGAGGCCGCAATGTTGAGGGTAATCCAATCAACGGCATTGGCCTGCATGCCGCGGATAAATGATTCTGCTGCGGCTCTGCCTTCGAGTTTTTCCATGGGGATATTGTGATAAACCACCGCCTCATCGAGTAAGCCGACGACCTTGTCCCAGTCCATTTGATTCCAAGCTTCGATGAACGTTTCAACAGTTTCTGTAGGGGTCATGATGAATCCTTTGTGCATCCGTGAAAGTTAGATTGAGTTGGCTAATGTCTTGCAGCCCACCAGTCGGCGATGGTCAGGGGATACAAACGCGCTGCGCGCTGAAGGCTTTCATTATGATGCGGCTCCAAGGGGGCATCAACCGTCTTGGGCAGGGGGTTTGCCTTCGATACCGGGTCAACATATTCCAGATGAATGTGCTCGATCACAGCGCCGAAGTCATGGCCTTCATGATGATCCGAATTTTGATGGTCATAAAAGGCCCATTTATCCTTAAAGGACAGTAAACAATAATAAAAGTTCGGCGTTTGACCCTTGAAATATTCATAGCGTAACACGCCGGTTTCCTCGGTTAGCGTCCGCGCGACCATGTCTTGCATGATCGATTCGAATTGTGCTTCTGAACCTTCTTTAATGGTGATGTGCGCGATGATTGTTGTCATATGAAGAAGTCCTCTGTTCTGGTTTTAGACCCCGCTGTGTCACTGGCGTCAAATCTAGGGCAGTTTCCCATTTTGTTGACCGCCCGAGACATCAATCAGTTGACCATTAATAAAACCGGACGTTTCATCATCGGCTAACCACAAAGCGGTTTGGGCAATGTCGTCGATGGTTCCCATGCGTCCGACAGGAATGTGGGGGATGAAACGTGCCTCGGAATCCCCTGCCGTAAACATGGCATCGGTCATGTCCGTTTGAATTAAGCCCGCTGCAATACTGTTGAAGCGAATCTTTTTCGGACCGTATTCCAATGCGGCTACTTTGATCGCATAGTCGATACCGGCTCTGGCTGCAGCATAGACGCTTAAAGCGGGTCCTGGTAGCCGGGCGGTTAAGGATGAGATTGTGATGATGGAGCCGCCATCCGTCATGGCCTCTGCTGCATAGCGAAAGCACAATAGCGCGCCGATAAAGCTGACATCCAAGGTGGGTTGAATCTGTTCAGGGGTCAGCATGGCAATCGGGCTTGCGGCAAGTCCGCCTGCGCTGTTGATCGCAACATCAACTCGCCCGGTTTGCGCTTTCGCTTCTGTAAACAGCGCCGCAATAGAGTCGGGGTCGCTCATGTCGCAGGCAATCGCAAGGCCATTAATGTCCTTGGCTAAGGCTTGCAGCGGCGCCAGTCGTCGACCCGAGACGACCACCTTGGCGCCGTTTTGGGCGAGGAGCCTTGCAATGGCAACGCCGAAATTGTGTTGGCCAGAGGCGCCGATGACGACAGCGGTTTTTCCTTGCAGACTCATAAAAGCTCCTAATTGGTTCAAGACGTTAAGTGTTAAACAGTGAAATCGTGGTCCCGCAGAGCTTGTATCGGTTGTTGCACCGGCTCACAGAAAGGACGACGGATCATATTTCTGATCTGCGCCGAGGGTGCTCATTTTCCCTGGAGGGCGGCAACGACCGGTGCGAAACTCTCCATATTGATTTCACCGACAGTGATATAGGAAATGCCGTATTGTTCTCGGCGGGCCTCAAGCTCATCACAAATTTCTGTAACGGATCCGAACAACGCATGAGGGTGCTTGCGCATCTCTTCTGGTGTTGAACCAAAATTCTGGGCAAAGCCCTCAACGATGGGTTGTGCATTGTCCGTGACGAAGGTGAAGTAAGCGCCAATCTCAAGCTCGAGCGCGTCAAACCGTTCGCCGGCACCTTCTTTAATCCACTGAATTTTTCGAAGCGTTTCAGCAGCGGTTGAGGTTTTGATACCGTCTGGTCCAATAACGCCTTTACGATTGTTAAAGTTAAGGCTGACAATGTTGGCCTCTCGACCGGCCAGTCGAAGTACCCTAGGTGAGCCGCCACCAATCATGATCGGTGGATGCGGCTGGGTCGCTGGTTTAGGTAAGCCTTCAAACTCTCGCCAAATGACGTCTTCATTGTGGATGTCAACGATGCCATTTTGACTGTACGCCTTGGCTGCCTGAACCACACGCTCTAGGCGATCAATGCGTCGACCTGGCGGGTCCATAGCCAGTCCGATTGCCTGATATTCATCGGCGAGCCATCCTGCGCCCAAGCCGAGTTCAAGACGGCCGTTGGAAAGCAGGTCGATCGTCATGGCTTCCTTAATCAGGACAACGGGCAGGTGGTAGTCAATACAAAAAACGCGGCAACCAATTTTAATGTCGGTGGTCACCGCGGCGGCATAAGCCATGGCAGGCACTGCTGCTAAACTTTGAATCGGATGGTTGGTTCGTTCAAGCGCCGGACCGGGCCCGATAATATGGTCGGCTAGATGAAACGCACTGTAGCCGAGCGCTTCAGCGCGCTGCACTTGTGCGGCCCAAGCTGTGCCGGATTCGGCGTGAAAGCTTTGAACACCAAAACGAAAGGGTGTCGCCACGCGCTAGTCGCCTTTGCAGTAGGCGATGCCGCGGCGCAAGAGTTCGTAGTACTCTGGTTTATCCCAAGAGCCAAGCTCAATCTTGGGATAAAACGGTACCATCGGCTGCATATCGTAATGCCCTCGACAGTGACCGAGGTTCAAATAGAGTACTTCGCCATCGCCCAGAGGCCTCAGATAATAAACCGGTCTTGGCGCGTTGTCCGGCCAATCGACGTTGACAAAGCCCGTTGCCTCGCCCGTAAATTCGGTGTGCAGCAACATATCGTGCTCTGCCAATTGCTTACAAAGATATAACTCATCATCGGTTTCAAATTCATTTATGCCGGCAACCAGCGGGTGATCTGGATTCGAGACCTTAACGGTAAAGGGCTGAATCGGAGGATGTGCCATGAACTGCGAGCCGAGCGTTTCCATGAAAATTGGCGCAACCTCAGGGCAGGCCACGCCATTTTCGGTGAACTCGAGGATGGAGTTGGTCCCATGCAGCGCGAACCATTTGCCGCCTTTTTCCACAAAGCTTTTTAGCGCAATTTGCTCGGCTTCGGTGGGAATGAGATTACAGGTATAGGAAATGAGAAAGTCGCTCGCGGCGATGGCCTCACTGTCACTGTAATCACTGGCGACGGTCGTGCGGACTGACGGGTGCTCGGCCAAGAGCTTGAGCAGCTCTAGCCGGGCATAATCAATATCATGATAGTCGCCTGCGGCAACCAGATAGGCCTTAATGGCTGTTTCTGACATGGGACACTCCGATTGGTCTAGTATTGAATGCGCTTGGTCATGCCGCCGTCAATGACGACATTGGTCCCGGTGGTAAAGCCGCCGAGTGGGCTGATGAGGAGCGCGGCTTGGGCTGCGATCTCTTCAGCTGTGCCCATACGGCCCAGCGGAATGGTTGCCAATGTGGCATCATAAAAAGCGGTCATGCCCTGCTTGATTTTGTCCCATGAACCGCCTTCAATAAAAACCGGTCCTGGGCTGATGGCATTGACCCGAACGCCTTTCGCGCCGAGTTCTTGGGACAGCGCGCCAGAATAGTTCAGCAGACCGGCTTTCATCGCGTTGTATGGACCAGCATTCATGAAGTGCTCCAAAGCGGCAGTCGTTGAAATCATCACAACGCTGGGATTGGCTGATTTTTCGAAAAACGGTTTGCAGGCCTCAACGCCGTGTACGGCCGACAAAATGTTGTAGTTAAATTGAGAGATCCAGCCTGCATCACCAGGCGCATTGCCGCCGGAAACATTTGAGACGAAGGCGTCGATGCCGCCGAGTTCTTCACCGACAGCATTAATCCAAGCCGCAAAGGCATCCCCGTCTGCGACATCGAGCGCTTGACCGGTCGCTTTGACCCCTTTGGCAGAGAGCGAGGCCACGGCGCTGCTCACATCGTCGGCATTTCGAGCGCAGATTGCGATGTTACAGCCTTCGTCCGCCAGCGTTTCAGCGATGGCGCGACCAATCCCTTTTGTACCGCCTGTGATGATGACGTTGTGTCCGGTGAGTTTTAAATCCATTCTGAGCTCCTAGGTTGATGTTGGGTTTTAAAATTTTTTACAGGTTTACGGTTTTTGGGAAGTCGATTACGGGTTCACCATAACGCCACCATCAACCACCAAGCCATGGGCAGTAATAAAGGCTGCCTCCGCAGTAAGCAGGAAATTGATCGCGTTGGCAATATCTTCTGGTTGTCCGAGCCGGCCAAGTGCAGATTTCTGGGTCCAGAACTCGGTGAAGCCTGGGTCTGCTGCAATGGCCGGTTCGGTAATACCGGTGACAATGGCCCCGGGTAAAATGTAGTTGGCAGTGATCCCAAAGGCGCCCAGCTCGAGCGCGAGGGTCTTGGTTAAACCTGCGACGGCGTGCTTTGATGTGGTGTAGGCCCCCATGTCCGGGCGAGCCAGATGTGACATGATTGACCCAATGTTCACAATGCGTCCGCGGCTGCTGTTCTTTAAATGGGGGATAGCCGCTCTAGAAAGTCTAAACACCGCCTTTAAATTAACGTCCAGAATTCGATCCCAAACGTCATCCGTCATATGCGCCACATCGCTGCCGCCGACCATGCCCGCATTGTTAATCAAAAAATCGAGTTGGCCAAAATGATCGATCGCGCAGGTAATAATGTCTGCCGGGCTGCCTTCAGCGGCAACATCTGCTTGGCAGTATCGCAAGTGCGCATCCGTCCAGGTGGGTTCGGATTGAACGTCTACAATGAGGACGCGGGCGCCTTCGGCAATCAGTTTTGTTGCCGTCGCGCGACCGATGCCGCTATTGCCGCCGGTAACGACGGCGGAGAATCCTGTGTGCTTTGATGTCATAGCGAAGTCTCTGGCGGTTAAGCGGTCCCTGATCCAAGAGGATTAGCCTAGGCAAGGCAAAAGAGTCAGTCAAGACTGTTTTTATTAACCGGCTGTATTTTATGCGCAAAGTCGCTCAGGGCTGGTGCCAAAAAGCCGCTCAGGGCTGTTTTTGCGCAGCCGCTCAGGGCTGTTGTCATAAAGCCGCTCAGGGCTGTTTTTGCACAGCCGCTCAGGGCTGTTGTCATAAAGCCGCTCAGGGCTGTTGTCAATTCTGGGAGCGCTTGCACCGAGTTTCAGATTGTTTTGAAGCCGTTTGGGAAGGGGCTTTACCGGCTCGAGGACGCCGTTGGTTGTAATGGGTCCTTGGTTTGGGCTGTTTGGACGCCGGCACTGGCCCAGGCAATCGCGTTGTTTAGCAATTGTTGAAAGTGCTCGCTTTGCCAAGCTTCGGCATCATCCCCACCTTGAAGGTAGCAGATACGACTGTTGTCGTAATGTTTGGTCCAACCCACGATATTGCTGCCGGCAGGATGGGTCCAGCCGTCGTTGCTGTGCATCAAGCCTCGTTGGACAACGGCGGCTGCAGAATAAAAATGCGTTGGCTCAAAAGTATAGTCGCTTGTCAGCAAAGGGGTAATACTGGGCTCGTCTACCTCGTAGAGATAAAGCTCATCTGTCATGGCAAAGCGGCTGGGTAATCCATCCACGATCGGATGGGTTGGATCAACGACAGAGATCTCATGGCGGACCTTGTGTCGGTAGCCACTGTCTTGGACCTCGATTGCATCTATCCTGCGTGGGGTATACAAGAACTGGCCGCCAATAATGTTGCGATATTCTGGCCAACTCGGCCACCCTGCGATCGCGTGATGCAAAAAAACCATGCCTTTGCCTTCGTTCAGCAAGGCTAGAAACTGCGTTTTAAAGGCTTGGGAAGGTTCTGGGTAGCTGGGTCCGCCAGGTTCGAACGTGATGCCGGGCATGTCATAAAAGACCAAGCAGTCATAGGGTCGCATCAGTTCTGGCGCCAGAATACTGGCCGCCAGGGGTTGTTCGACGTGCGTATACTGACCGTTGAGTTCGTCCAGCATTTCAAAAAAGGCGCCTTTTTCGAAAGGGTGTCCTTTGGTGATGATGAGAAAATGCGGACCTGGCATGGCAGAGTGACTGAGCGATTGCTTTCCAGTAGTATCCTAATGAATCAACGGTGAGTAAAGAGGCCTTGGCGTCTTGAACGAAAAGCAAAAAAAGGACACGAAGGCTGGGAAGTCTTGGCAAAAGACCAAAAGCGAGCAAACCAAAACGGCAATCTTAAACGCGGCATTAGATTGCTTTCTTGCAATCGGATTTAACAACACGACGACCGAGAAAATCGCAAAACAGGCCAAAGTTTCGCGGGGGGCAATGTTGCATCATTTCCCCCAGCGCTCAGATTTGATTCAAGCATCGGTGCGGCATTTGCATCGTAAGCGCTTGGAGGCCTTTGAGGATACGCTGTCAAAGCTGAATGAACATTCTGATTTTACGCTGGTCGGGGAAGGCATAGATGCTTTCTGGGATCAGCTGCAATCGCCACTGTTTGCGGTTTACTGTGAGCTGTTGGTAGCCTCTCGAACCGATGCAGAACTTAAAGGAACACTGGCGCCAGCGATTCGGGATTTTCATACGGCCTGGCGCGAAAAATCTGAGGGAATATTCCTGGATCTTGCGCAATCGGAACAATATGGACTGGCAACGGCGCTCACCCGTTACCTGCTGGAAGGGATTGCCTTTAATGCTCAGGCCACGGAGGGGCCGGTTCTAAATGCACAGTCAAAAATCATGATTGAGTGGTTGAAGTCGACCGTACAAGAAATGTTTCAAGACGTTCAAATCAGTAAAAGCGCACTGACCGCCGGGGATCCCCAGGGAAAAGCATCTACAACAAACGGACTCGTGGACGGTGAGAGCGCCTAAGTCTCTCGGGTCGTCTAAGGGTCGGTTTAAGGCAGTGAAGCGGGTAGAGACCTGGGTTGGATAAAGTTCGGATTTAAAAAAGGAGTATTTTGTGAAAATAATTATTTCAGGCACGGTGGATCTTGATCCGGCACAAATGGATGCTGCGATGGCGGCGGCGAAACCTCTGATTGTCGGCGCGCTCACCCAAGACGGAATTTTGGACTATGACTGGTGCCCGGACCCCCTAAATCCGGGTCGTATCAGGGTATTTGAGCGTTGGGCGTCAACGGAGGCGCTCGAGAATCACTTTAACAACCATTGGTATAGCGATATGCGCGAGACCCTTGGTCAATTCGGCATTCGAGGTGCGGACGTGCTGAAATATCAAATCGATTTAGCAGAGCCGGTTTACGATGAGACGGGGACGGCCAGAGCGGATTTTTTCACGCATAAAACGGATTAAAAAACGGTAGCGCCGTTGCGTTAGACGGCAGATGAGCCGACGGTTTTTAAATAAACCGTCAGCCTTGACTGTTTAGGTGAGCTCGCCCATCATGCGGGGAAACTGGCTTTTGCGCAGCCGCTTGGACGCCTTGCGCTGGACGCGGCGATTCAGCAACGAGTAATGCGGCTCGAGGGTGGCTGAATGGCAGCGCAGGCAGGAATTGGGCGCTATGTACGGCCGGAATAATCGGCCGGAATAATCGGCCAGAATAGACAGGGAATGAGTTTGCGCGCCGACGAAGGCGGCGTAATACAACCATACTTTAAGAAACGGCCCCCGAGGTAACCATCACCGTTTCGAGCGTATCGCAATGCGAGGGGAAGCACGCGATCAATCACCAGCCTCTGCTGACCTGTTTTCAGGTCTGCCGAGGGTTTAATTGCATCAGAAACGGATAATGACTGTGGCCAAAAATATAACGAATAAAACCTTGATTGATTTGCATGCGTGCATGGTTCGGATTCGGCGCTTCGAAGAAGAGGCCGGTAAGTTAATGGAAGACGGCAAGATTCCAGGCGCGCTTCACTTGTATGTCGGGCAAGAGGCGGTTGCCGCTGGGGTTATGGCGCATCTGAGTAATAAAGATCAAATCACGAGTACCCACCGCGGACATGGGCATGTTATTGCAAAAGGGGGTCAGTTTGCGCCCATGTTTGCAGAGCTTTACGGCAAATCCACGGGCTACTGTAAAGGCAAGGGCGGCAGCATGCATATTTCGAATATGGCGCTGGGTATTCTAGGCGCCAATGGAATTGTTGGGGGTGGGCCACCCATCGCAATGGGTGCGGCTTTTTCGAACAAATTTCGAAAAACCAAACAGGTTGCGGTAACGTTTTTTGGCGATGGTGCGTCGAACGAAGGGAGTTTTCATGAAGCTGCGAACATGGCTGCCTTGTATCAATTGCCCTGCGTGTTTGTCTGTGAAAACAATGGGTTTGGAGAATACACGCGTCAGACCAATCATCAAGCCGTGACCGATGTTGCGGACCGAGCAGCGGGTTACGGTATGCCTGGGGTGGTTGTAGATGGCATGGACGTGATGGCCGTCTATGAGGCAGCGGAGGCAGCCATTAAGCGTGCTCGCGCTGGTGACGGCCCAACATTGCTCGAGTGCAAAACCTATCGCTACTACGATCACGTTGGGGTTCGTGGTATGGGCTTAACCTATCGAACCGATGAAGAGGTTGACGCTTGGAAGCAGCGAGATGCGATTCATAGTTTTGAGGCCTTGCTGTTAAAACAAGGGGTTCTAACCGCCAAGAAAATTGAAAACGTTTACGCGCGCGCGAACGATGAAATTAAAGAAGGCGTTGCCTTCGCAGAATCATCACCCTTCCCAACGACAGAAGATTTGCTTGAAGACGTTTACTTTGTAGGAGCCGCATCATGAGTGAAGCATTAAAAGATGGGCCGAGAATGCTGCCCTATGTCTCAGCCATTACCGAAGGGGTGCGTCAAGTTCTTCAGGAACAAGATAATGCTTTTGTGGCGGGCGAAGATGTTGGTCAAGCCGGTAGTGTCTTTGGCTACTACCAAGGATTATTGGATGAATTCGGCGATCGCCGTATTGTGGATACGCCGATCAGTGAGAAAGGCATTATTGGACTGGGTGTCGGTGCTGCAGCGACTGGATGTCGGCCGATCATCGATATTATGTTCATGGATTTTCTCGGCGAGTGCATGGATGAAGTCGCCAACCAGATGGCCAAGATGCGGTTTATGTTTGGCGGCGGTGCGACCTTACCCGTCACCGTCCTCACGATGGCCGGCGCCGGAATGAACTTAGCGGCGCAGCACTCGCAAAGTTGGGAGGCATTTTTGGCACACTTGCCGGGCGTCAAAGTGTTGATGCCGTCGAATGCCTATGATGCTAAGGGTATGATCATCGCGGCTTCTCGGGACGATAACCCGGTGTTTGTGGTGATGAATAAGATGAGCCTGGCAATGCAAGCCGAGGTACCTGAGGAAATGTATGAGGTGCCGATTGGGAAGGCCGCTATCGTGCGCGAGGGCGCCGCATTTTCGATTTTTGCAATGGGGCGTATGGTGCATGAAGCGTTGGCTGCGGC
>Ga0115567_10006354_pt1 | contig 11308 bp, 15 predicted proteins | sample COGITO_mtgs_1204_2_FD_88679 | JGI IMG/M metagenome (GOLD analysis project Ga0115567, IMG submission 88679) | Pelagic marine microbial communities from North Sea - COGITO_mtgs_120412 | ecosystem: Environmental > Aquatic > Marine > Epipelagic | place: Germany:Helgoland, sampling site Kabeltonne...
CCCCTCTATGCCCTCCCTCGTGCAGGGCATCCACGGCCGCGACGGACTGGACGCCTACATCGACCGCGCGCGCGCGCGCGCACGCGTCGGCGCCAAGAAGGCCGAGAAGGAGGAGGAGCGACGACGGGCGGCAGCGGCGGAGGTGCCGCGTGAGGAGCGCCTGGCGCGCGAGGCGGCGAGCGCGCAGGCGGCCGCGGCGGCGAAGCTGCTGGGGCGGGAGCAGCGCCGCCTGAAGCGCGACGCCGCGCGGGGCGAGGACGGCGACGAGGACGGCGAGAGGGACGAGGACGAGGACGAGGACGAGGACGAGATTCAGGGCGATGAGTAGGCGCAGCATGGACCAGAGCGCGCGTGGCGGCTGGGAGCGCATTACATACAGAGATTCGGTTTTACTCCGCCGCTCAGGCGCGTGCGTACGGCAACGAGCAGCGCGCGAGCGAGTGCAGGGCAGGACGAGTGCATCCGGAGCAGCTCATAGGGCGGCGGCCGGCGGGCGGAGGGCGGCGTCGAGCAGCATGGCGTCCAGGGCGGCGGGGGCGGGGGCGCCCGGGAGGGCGGCGAGGAAGGCGGCGAGGTCGGCGGGGAGCGGCTGGTGGAAGGCGAGGGTCTCGCCCGAGAAGGGGTGCGGGAGGGAGAGGCGCGCGGCGTGGAGGCAGAGGCGCGGGAGGCCGTAGGCGTCGCGCAGCGCGGCGTTGATGCGGCCCTTGCCGTACGAGGTGTCGCCGAGGAGGTGGTGCGCCTGGCTCTGCAGGTGCCGCCGGATCTGGTGGTGCCGCCCGGTGTGCAGCACCGCCGCCACGATCGACACGTCCAGCGCGCGTGTGAACGGGTCCCCGGCCTTGGGCGCCCCCGGGCCCTCGGGTGCGCCGGGCGGAGGGATGTAGGGCTGCGTGATCATGGCTTGCACCCAGGCAAGCGTCTGGAACGAGGTCCGCGCCTCCCGCGAGGTCCGTGCCTTGGAGAACTTGTCTGTCAGCGGCCGGTCGCACTCGAAGCGCGACGGCGTGCGTCCCCGACAGAACGCGACGTACTCCTTCTCGGCTGCGTCCGATGCAAGAGCTGCCTGGGCGGCTGCGCAGGCTTCAGGGTCGAATGCGATGACCATAAGCCCGGAAGTTGCGCGATCGAGGCGATTCACAAGGAAAATTTGCTTTTGTAGCTGGTTACGGAGCGTCTGCAGCAGGAAAATGCGGTCATCTGGACGTGCCTCCTTGTTTCGGTGAACAAGCATGCCGCCGGGCTTGCTGATAATGCAGAAACGCTCCTCCATGTGCACCACTGGGATGTGCAGCACCTCGACCGTGACTTCTCCATTATTCCCCTGGTCCTCACTCCCCTCAAGTGCACCGCCCACCAGTCGCAAGCCGCTTCGCGAACCCCTCCTCTGAAAGCAACCCTGTCTGGCGCTCTCGGGAAGCTTTTCTGCACTACAAAGAAAGGCTCCCGAAGAATGCGCAGGCGACACGTTCCCATTGGGTCGCAGTGGTAGACTAGTATACGTAATCAGAGGTACCGCCACGGGAAGCGATAGTAACAGGATGATTACCCGCGACTGCCGCATGGCCCCCATTCCAGATCCCACCCGTGAACGGAGGGATCTGGGGTTCATCATTGCTCAAGCGGGCCCGAAGGAAACAAAAAAATCTGAAAGCGGTGACGCAACCCTCCGGCTCCCAGGAGGACAGGGAGCGCGGCAGCGGGTGGCGGAGAGGTAACAGGGATATTGCAGGCAGGTCTAGCCCAACTTTGTATCAAACAAGCGTGCCCAATCACCAGACCGACGTGTCTAATCAAGCTCTGTGCATTTGGCCAGGAGTCTCTAAGACCCTCAAAACCAGCGGTGGCGACGCTTTAGCAGCCCGGGCCTGAAAAATGTAGCGCTTTTGCCGAGCAGGATGGACGTCGCACGGAATGCGATGCGAATGGCGGGTGAAGGAAATGCGGGTATGCAGGGAAACGCCGCGCAGGAGGCGGTGATGAAGCTGGCCGGTGATTGCTATTCCGAGAACCCCCGTGGAGCCAGCACAACTCCGCCCCAGGCAACTTATGCCCCTGCAATACATGTGCTGATGCTCTTTGGGCACTCTAGGGCACCTTCCTGGGGTGGACGCAGGGCAGCTGCGCAATATGGGATCAGAGGCATGGCAAAAGGCGACAGAGGCGACCAAGGAGGGGCTCGGCAACCTGCTGAGTGCGGCAGCGTGGGACCCGCTCGGTGCGCCGGTCGTGGGGACGTCGGGGCAGATTTCGCGCGACGCGAGCAACATCTTTGATACGACTCTATCGCACCGTGCCGAAACGCAGGCAGAGGCAGGGCGTTTCGTCAAAACGTTTGAGCGTCGCCTGACGCGCGCTGCGGATTCCATCTCGCATGCGGCACAGAAGACCGAAGCGAGCTGCGCTCTTGTAGATGCCTGCAAGGAGAAGGCTTCAGGAATTGATCGTGCACGCGACACCGCACACGCAGCTTCAAAGGCGATACAGTCACTGCTCGAGTGCGAGAAGGAAGCTGAAAGTGCGCGTGATGTCTCGGCCGAGAAGCGCGCCAGCGAGCTCGAGACTCGCAGGGAAAAGGTCCGCCTGCGCCCACACCGATGCTGCAAGTGCTACTGATCTGCAGGAAACGCTCCTGCCTATGGCGGTGTCATTGGCCCGTGAGGGACGACAAGAGTGGCAGCAAAAGCGGCATCGGGAAGGCAGCGCACGGACTGGTGACGTTGCGGGGTGCAAGCAGGTGAGGGCGGATCTCAACGCGCGGCGGGAGAAGGCGGAGCAAGACTTCAAGGATCAGCACGCAGCGCTGCTCATCAAGTACAAGGAACCTGACACCGAGGACTTCATCTAGCGTCTTTTTCAGGGTGCAGCCACCTTGCCAGCATCGACAGTTATTGCCAAGAGCTGGGGTGCGAATTGCGGCTCTCTGCTTCGGGTTGGGAGGCACTAGCACCGAATGTTCAGAGGGCTGTTCAATCACGTTTCATGAAGTCGACCTTGGCCTCTCGCGGAAGCACATCTTGCGACGTGGATAGGAATCTTTCATGGGGAGTAGGTGCTTGCAACAAGCTCACGTTCGCAAGCGCTTGCGAGCACAAAATGAGTCCATTCAGATTGCGTCCACGGATCAGATCTTTACTTGATGCATTAGACCGGGAACAGCCCACCAGACACGATCTGGGAAGTGGGCTCATCCCGTCAACCCGAGGATGAGGGTAAGCCTTCACGGCGGCGGGGCTACCAGCCCCAACCGATTTAGTCGACGTCAGCCATGGTGACGTCCTTCTCGGAGAACTTGCCCTTGCCCTTGTCCTGCGAGCACGGAACAGCGTCAGATATCAGAAGACATGCGGAGCTCGGGTGCTGCAGTGGTACAGAACAGCATACATTCCAGGGCAGTGGATGGTCACCTTGTCAGCCCCAGCGCGCCCAGCCTTCTTGCGGTCAAGCAGCTTCTTGCGATCCTTGTCAAGCTTGAGCTTGGTGATCTGGATGTTGGACGGGTGGATGGGCACCGGCACCTGCGAAGAAACACAGCATTAGCCATGATGCACCTCGCTGCGATTTCGCCAGCCGATACTACAGCCGATACTCCAACTCAAAATGGTAGGCGTGCGTGTGCTACGTGCAGCACAGACACTTGGCGTCCCTAAACAGCGCTCAGGTGCGGAGCAACCCAACCGCCCGAGACTCGCAACTCTGGTCTCACGTGTCTAGACACGACAAGTGATTCCCAGTGATCCCAACAGCCAAAACTGTCCTTCAAATCCACTGCTATGAGCCCAACCACTCATTCCATTTTCAAACAGCAACGCCACAGTCTCTGTGGCCGCTATGACCACACGGACCAGCCCCGGCATGAAGAAGCAACGCGCAAGTTACTCGCACTCTTCTCCAACCTCAGCTCGTGCCACAACACCCATCGGCCTCCTAGCTGCAGTGCCTTCGCCCCGCCAAGGAGCTTCCACAATTGAGAAGGTAAGGAACGCTAATCAAACCCTGTGCCCCCACGTGGCCTCAAATGCTGCGAGGATCCGGGCTGGGCATCTTCGCACCTGGGCGCCGTTTGCCTTCTCCTTCACGATCCGGTCGATGTGCACGCAATAACGCCGGCGGTAGACAGTGGTGACCTTGCCACCCTGCTCCTTCGCGAACTTCCCCCGCACGACCTGGACCTCGTCGTCCTTGTGGATAGGAAGCGACTTAACCTGCCCACGAGCACGCGCACGTCAGCCCTCGCCTACCGGCTGCTACTTCTCTCGACACCGCTGCACCGTGTCCAAACGCTCTCCTGCTGCTCCATCTGAGACCCAAGCCCGAGAAATCTTCACCACCAATTGCATCCACTGTGCCGCCATACCGCTCTGCCCGACCCCGGCAACACGACACCGGCCGGGCCACCCACGAGAGTCCTGATCGAGGCTGGAGCAGGGACGCACCCCGTACTTCTGGCGCAGGTCCTTGGACAGCGCCGCGGACATGATCTTCCTCCGAACGTTGGAGGGCGCCGTGAAGTGCGCCTTGCGGCACTTGCGGCGCGAGCCGGACACGGCGGCGTTAAACTTCATGCTGGCACCGAGTGAAAGCTCTCCTCACGAGACGGGGCAAAAAAAGCAGCCTGCAGCCGCGGAAGGCTCCAATTCCCCCTCAAAGTTGGCTAATTAAGATGATTTTTGTCCACTTTCGGTAAAGTTTTCTACAAGTTGACTCTGCGAAAGAGGACACAAACTGAATCAAGTTGAGCGCCAGGAGAAACTTCACGTGCTTTTCGGCTTGAGAGAGCAGAGGCGTGCGCTGTCAGGGGCACCGCGGGTCCGGCGATATGGCACCGAAATCATCGAAAAGGGGCGCACTGTCATCGGACGTATCGGATGAACTCAACAAACTCGCTGCGGAGGCCGCGACGGGTCGCGGAGCTGGTAGAAAGGCGCCCCGCGATGCTGGGCCAGCTAGCAAGTCCGGCGTTGACACGGCGCACGACAACACGCCAGCAGCGCAGTCGACTGATGTATTCGTGGCCGGGCTGCACAAAGATGCGAGCGTGGCGGACCTTGAGGAGGCGTTTGGAGACGCAGGCCCTGTCAAGCTTGCCAAGATCCTCAAAGGCGGACGCGGAATGCTCTCCTTCGTCCTTGCGGCCGACGCGTCGCGCTGTGTGGCAGAAATGCAAGGAACACCGGTGCGGGGTGCGGCGGTATCAATTTCTCTCGGGGCGCCCTCGGGTGAGGGCGGGGGATCGGCGGCGGATAGCGAGCGACGCGGCGAGCCGCGGGGCAACACCGCAGACGAGAGCGACGCTGCGGGCATGGCGGCAGCAGCGGCAAAACCAGTGAAGCCTGGGGTCAAGCTGAATACCCGTCTCTTCCGTATCATCGTGCGCAACCTGCCCTTTGGAGTGAAGGAGGCGGCAGTGCGCGGGGCGTTTGCTCGCTTTGGCGAGCTGGAAGAGGTTCACCTCCCAACCAAGCCAGGGCGGAACGGTCAGCCCGAGGGCCGTGGCTTCGCGTTTCTTCAGTTTGCGACAAAGAAAGAGGCGGCAGAGTGTGTGGAGACGGGCAACGGAATGGAGATGCTGGGGCGGCCCGTCGCGGTCGACTGGGCCGTGGCCAAGGAGGTGTACGCCGAGGTGGCGAAGCCGACCAAGAAGCAGGAGCGCGAGGCGCGCGAGGAGGAGCGCAAGAAAAAGCTCGAGGCCCAGCGCGCTGAAGAGGCGGAGGAGCGGAAGAAAAGGAAGGCGGGCGAGGAGGTAGATGGTGCCAAGGGGAAGAAAAGCAAGGGCGATAAGGACCAAGGCGCGGAAGAGGTGGGAATTGGGGGCGATATCAACACGACAGTCTTTGTACGCAATGTACCGCTTGAGAGCAGCGAGCAGGAGCTTGCCGGGGTGATGCGGCCCTTCGGCAAAATCATTTTCTGCCGCATGGTCATGGACAAGACCACGGGGAAGCACCGGGGCTCGGCGTTTGTCAAGTATGCCGAGCTGTCCGCGGCGCGGGCGGCCGTGGACGCGGGCGCGGCGTTCACCGGGTCCGAGGACTGGGAGCAGATCCAGCGGAAGCAGGACCGCAAGAAGTCGTCGTCGGCGTTCCTCCGCGGGACGATCCAGGACGAGTTCCAGAGCACGCTGCAGATGCATGGGCGCCACCTCTTTGTCGCCTTCGCCGTCGACCGCCAGACGTCTGAAAAGCTGGTGGCGCAGGAGAAGGAAAAGATCGACCGCAGGTGCGCCGTTCCCGGCCGCCCCCGCCCGATGCTCGCACCAGCCGCCCCCGCCCGCTGCTCCCGCGCCCTGCCGGCAGAGCCATGACGCGGCATGGCTTAAAAGTAGTTATAAAACCCCGCCATGTCGCGTCATGGGTGGGCGGCAGGAATCTGCACCTGGCCAAAGAGGGCCTGATCCTCGCGGACACGCCTGCCGCCAAGGGGGCGACGCCCAAGGACCTTGCCAAGCGGCTGCGCGACTGGCAGGAGAAGAAGGAGAAGCTCTCTAACACCAACTTCTCTGTGAACCGCACGCGCCTCGCGGTGCGCAACATCTCCAAGGGCATGTCGGAGGCGAGCCTCCGCACTCTCTTCCACAACGCTGCGCAGAAGCAGGTGGACAAGAAGGTCGCAAACGGCTCCAACGGCGCTGCCGGGGCCAAGGTGAAGGTCACCTCCGCGCGCTTGGTGCTGGACAAGGAGCGCATCGACCCGGTGAGCGGCAAGGGCTTCTCCAAGGGCTACGGCTTCGTCGAGTTCACGGAGCACGAGCACGCGCTGCTCGCGCTGCGCAAGCTCAACAACTGCGCCGAGACGGCGTCCAAGCACAACGACAACCAGCGGCTCATGGTCGATTTCTCGCTCGACGACGCGCGCATCCTCCGCACCCGCAGGCCACCCGACGCCCGACCCGTGCGCGCGCTCCCTGCGCGCGACCCGCCGCCCTGGCGCCTCGCGGTGCGTGACCCGTGCTTGGGTTGTCGCGCGGCAGGATCAAGCAGTCGCGGCTCGAGCGCGGCAAGCAGCAGCGCGCGGAGAGCAAGAAGGAGGAGGAGGAGGAGCACGTGCGCCCCGCTCGCCCCCCGCATGACCGCCGGCCGGGCGCGGGAGCACACGGCCCACGGACTGATGCGGAGCGGCACGGCGGGGTGACAGGGCAAGCCGATGGGGCGCGGGGCGAAGCAGCGGGCGGCGAAGCGCAGCCGGCCGGCCAAGGTCTCGGCCGCAGACTTCCAGCGCGAGGAGCGCGCGCCTGCGGGGCCGGCGCACCCCGCGCCGCGGCGGCGCGACCGGGCAGGAGGGATCATTGCGGCAGGCGAGTCTCGGCGGCCCAAGGAGGCTGTGGGAGACCGGCTGCGCCAGCCTGGCGACGCCAAGGGCAAGGGCAAGGGCAAGGGCAAGGGCGACGAGCAGCGGGGTGCGGCGAGAGGGGACGACGAGATCGCGCGGGCGCTCGAGCACGAGGACGCTGGCGACGCGCGGGGGGGCAAGCGCGCGAGGGGAGGCAAGGCGAGGGAGGACGAGGGCGGCGCGGCGGGCACGAGCGGCAAGGGCAAGGGCAAGGGCAAGGGCGGCGGCGGCGGCGCGGAGGGCACAGACGGGCTCGACAAGCTGGTTGCTAGCTACTCCAAGAAGCTCTTTGCGGGCGGCGGAGGGGGGCGCTGGTTCGACTGAGACCAGCGCTCCGCCCGCACCTCGGCAGGGGCGCGTGGTGTCAAGGGGACACGCTGGTCGCAGCCCCCTACGAGTTCTGTAGAAGATCCGCACTCTTGTTTGTAAGGCCTCACCCGAGTTTCCGCGCCACACTCTGCGCCCGCAGCCACGCAGAGGGGTGCGTGCCCGCCCGGCTCCAGCCGGGCGTTGCGAGGGGGCGCGAGACGACCGCCGCGCCCCTCCCTCCCAAAGCTCAGCGCGTCCACGCGGTCCCCCAGCCCGCCCCGCGCTCCGCGCCAGCCTCGGCCGCCCCCGCTCACGACCTAGGATCCTCGGCATGCCCCAGCGGGCTGCGCGGCGCTCCGTGCGGAAGATGGAGCGGCGCGCGCCCCGCGGGTGGGGATGGGAGCACGCGGGCCTCGCGCGTAAAGCGCACTACGGAGAACCCGCGGGCGCTGCGTGCGCCGGGGTTACTGAGGGTGCACGGCGCGGCTGGGTGCCGTAGCCACACGTGACACTCACCCGACTGCCCAACAACCTCCTCAATCGCCGCCGCAAGATTCTCGCCCCGCTCCGCCATTTCCATTTCTTGGCCCGCTGCGCCTATCCCCGCCTCCTTGGTCAACCCACGTCCGCGCGCATTGCCCCATGTGGTGTAGGCGCGGGTGCGGGCGAACCGGAATCCTGCCCCGAAATCCCAACGCCGCCGAGCACTCGGCGCACCTTATGCGCTGCACGGTGGTCGCCTTGTGCAGCCTTGTCAATCTGGTCCAGGAGATTATATCCCGCCCTGAAGGCGCCTGAGATCGGCAGGTCACTGCATAACTCATGTGTGCCGATAGGTTTGGATTCAGTTGGGAGCAACTGGTGAGGAATGGTGTGGCAGACAAGGAATTAGTGGCAGCACAGACAGCTACCAATTGTTGCTTCGTAGAAAACCGACGACAAGATTTTGACAGTCGACTTTATCACCCCCACCCCTCCGCCGCTCGGTGGAGCTGGTACAAACGCGTTCTTCCTGCCCACAAGATCGAGCGCAAGCCCGTTTGATAGCCTCCTATCGACCGTTTTCAGTGCAGCTGGTGCAGCAGTGCGCTTGGAGCCCTCAGAGATGGCTTCAGCGGCTCTCTCCGTGCCGAGTCCTGAGGTGGACGGCGGCGTACTCGATGCCTCGAGGCGCGTTGCGATACCAAGAAACCCCGTCCACAACAACAGAACGGCACTGTAGCGAGCCCAAAACCCCATTCGCAGATGCGATCTCCTTGTCACACAAGTTGTTGTTGTTGTTCAGACATTTCGGCTCACCAAATCACGAAATCACTACGTACATTCTCGGGACGCAAAGAGTTTTAAAACTTCTAAAAATGTTGAGTGAACCTTTAGTTAATATACAGTACATTTGGGGCCCTTAAAACATTTTAAATCTCGAAATTCGAGAACGGAGGCGGCGCCGCTGTGCAAAGACTTGTCCCTTATCCCTCTGCGTCCTGGAAGGGCTTCGCCACGAGTCCAGTGGCCACACGCACCTCACGCTCTTGCGCGCGGTGTTCTTCGAGCTTGCTCCTGCTGCAAAGACCCCCGGAGCCGTTGCCCTAAGGGCTCTGTTTCGTTTTCGATCCTCGCAACCACGAATCTACCACAAACGACCGACTGACATGACCACTACGTTGATGTCGACCCCGCTCGCGACTTCCACGTCCACTTCGCTGGCCCTGGCTGCTGCTGTGGTTCCCTTGTCTACGCCATTCCTCTGGCGCAAGATCACGGCGCTGGCGCGTTTTGACTGGGCTTCGCGCTGGGGCAAGAGGCAGCAATCGCAAGCTCCGTTCAGTGTCTCCGCACTCGGATTTCTGTACGAATCTACCGTGGGGACGTTCCGGACGGGCCTGACGGCTTTAGACTGTCTCGACGCACCGCCAGGGCATGGTGAGCTGCTCTACGCTCGCGCGCTGGAAGGCGACCAGGCGGCGCGCGATTCTGTGCGTTTTATCCAGGTACGATTCTGTTCCCGCCCTCTGGCTAGAACCTCGCCCAGGGTAATGCCGTGGCGCGGCGTCAGCCTGATCCTACACTGAGCATTTTCAGAGCGACTGTGCGTCGAGACAGACGATCCGGCCATTCCTGACCGCGGCACCACCCCGCATTGCAGGCGCTCTCGGCTGGCACCAAGCTGCCTGCCCTTGCGCTGCCCGAGCCGGAGACGGCGGAGCCGGAGCCGGAGCCGGTGGCCGCGGCGGCGGCGATTGCTCCAGTGCCGAAGCAGTGCACACACAGCCTCAAGGGAGAGAAGAAGGTCTCCACGCCGCGCCGCACCGCGGGCTCTGCGTCGCTCTTCACGGTCGTGCGGGCCGACAACCGCGGCGTGAAGCCCGGCAAGCAGCCCAAGACCCGGCTCGCGCCACGCAGCCTGCGCGAGCCAGCGCCGGCGGGCGCGGTGCGGCCTAAGGTGCCAGAGGCCGCACTTGCTATGCCGCACTTGCTCGGGAGGAGGGCCTCTGACGGGCTCCCGCGGCCCGCGGCGCTCGCCTCGACCGCAACCGTGGCGTCGTGAGGGGCGTCGTAGCGGCGGCGCGTCGCGCGCATTGCCACGCGCCTGGCCCTCTCAAGGTTGCTGCCACTCGGCAGCGTCCCTGAGGGTCGGGCGCCCTGCGTGCCCGCGCCGTGTCGCTGGCAGGCGGGCGCCCAGGGCGCCCGCCTTGCCATGGAGTTTTGCGGCGAGGCAAATGCCTCTTCTGCGGCGAGGCAGTGCAGCCGACCCCTCCCACTTAACGTATTCACCAATTACATGTAAAGTTGTCGCTCGCGACTGCGGCCGGCCTCGCCGGCTGGCGGCCCGACGCCTGCAAGCGCGGGGGGCGCTAGTGGGCGGCGCGCATGAGGATGGACTGCGTCGGAGGAGGGTCCTCCGACTCCGCGAGCGAGGCGAGCCACGCGCCCGCGTCCAGCGCGCCGCGCGACGCGCCCTCCTCCTCGCCGTTCCCGTACTCGGCCGGCGGGCGCGGCTTCCGAACCAGGTCGTAGTAGGCGAGCCGCGCGTGGTGGGTCTCGCGGATCACCCGCCGCCCCTTGGCCTTCCGCTCGCGCACCTCCGCCGCCTGCCGCTCCCGGATCGCATGCATCCGCACCGCTGCCTCGGACGCCTTGCGGCCCTGCTCCATCAGCACGGCCACGCGCGCTGCCTGCTTCGCCCGGTGCTGCGCCACCACCTGCTGCGACATGAGCAGCGAGGCCTTGCCGCGCGCCGCGCGCGCCGTGGCACCCTCCTGCTCCCTGCGCTCCTGCAGCAGACTTCGCGTGTGAGCAAGCTTGAAGCGGCGCGTCGCGTGCTCGCCGCGGACCGTGCTCTTCTTGTTGCGCGTGGCGAGCGCCACGAACGCGCCTAGCTCGGCTCGCCGCGTTGCCGCCTGCTCCGGCGGCTCGGTCTGCTGCCCCCGCGCCAGCTCGCGAGCCTGCACCCGCATTCGTGCGAGGTGCGCCTTGCTCGCGTTCTGCCGAGGAGGGAACCACTCCGGCGGCGTCGGCGGCTTGAAGGGCTCCGCAGGCGTCCGGGGCGGTGTCAGGCCGCTCGGCTTGCGCGTCTTGGGCTGGAACGACGCGAAGGTCCGCGAGGTCTCCAGCTGCCCGAGGCATGGCCGGCCGCGGCCACGCGTCACTCGCAGGGAAGACACGCAAAGATCGG
>Ga0115567_10006359_pt1 | contig 11304 bp, 9 predicted proteins | sample COGITO_mtgs_1204_2_FD_88679 | JGI IMG/M metagenome (GOLD analysis project Ga0115567, IMG submission 88679) | Pelagic marine microbial communities from North Sea - COGITO_mtgs_120412 | ecosystem: Environmental > Aquatic > Marine > Epipelagic | place: Germany:Helgoland, sampling site Kabeltonne...
ATAATGGCGAGGAGTACGCTGATGTACGTAATAAATTTCATCGATTTTTCGAGTGAGGTCGCATTAACAGCGAGAGAATCTAGCGGCATGTCGCCTAGTCTTCGACAACCCTACACCATAAGAATGCACTGCAAGACAAGAGTACAACGGGCAGTTTCTCCAGAATGGCATCTGCCCGCCGCGATGGCTCACGTGGAAATCGGGATTGCGCACCGTTACATTAGGGGTTGTTCTCCAATCGTTAGGAAACGCTCTCACCCAACTCACAGGCATTCTCATGCGCCTATCCCTTGCCGCTCTCGCGCTTCTTCTGTGCCTGCCCACCGCCCTGGCAAAGCCACCGAACATCGTCTTGATCCTGTCGGATGACCAGAGCTACACCGACTATGGATTCATGGGGCATCCCGAAATTGAGACGCCGCATCTCGATACGCTGGCAGCGCAAAGTGTCTTGTTTCGGCGCGGCTATGTCCCGACCGCCCTCTGTCGCCCCGCCCTCATGACGTTGGCCACCGGCCTCTACTCGCACCAGAACAAGACCACTGGCAATGACCCGGCCCGCACAACAGCCAACCAGGCCCACGCCCAGAAGGCAGGCAAGGACAGTCGGGAAGTTCTCATTTCTCATATAGACCAGACAGGCGCGCTGCCGCAGTGGCTGGCCAAGCAGGGCTATGTCAGTCATCAGAGCGGGAAATGGTGGGAAGGCCCCTATCAACGTGGTGGATTTACCGATGGCATGAGCAAAGGATTTCCGACCCCGGGCGGCCGCCATGGCGACGCCGGCCTCGCGATCGGGCGCAAAGGCATGAAGCCAGTGTTCGACTTCATCGATCGCTCGGTGAAGCACGAAAAACCTTTCTTTGTCTGGTATGCCCCCTTTATGCCCCACACGCCGCACACGCCCCCCGCGCGGCTCCTCAAAAAGTATCAGGCCAAAGGGGTTCCGGTGCGAATCGCCAAATATTACGCGATGTGCGAGTGGTTCGATGAAACCTGCGGTGCCCTGGTGGAGCACATCGACGGGGCTGGCATCGGCAAAAATACGCTGATCATCTACGTCACCGACAACGGCTGGATCCAGACCGAGACCGGATCCTATGCCGAGCGCTCCAAGCTCAGCCCCTACGAGGGTGGCACACGCACGCCAATCATGTTTCGCTGGCCCGGCACCATCCCCGCAGCGGATCGTCCTGAACTCTGCTCGTCCATCGACATCGTCCCGACCATCTTGGCCGCTGCCAGCGCCACCGGCCCACACCACTTTCCTGGCCTCAATCTCCTGGCGCAGCTCAAGAGCGGCGATGCGATCGATCGCGATACCCTCTTCGGCGAGTCCTTTGCCCACGACATCGCAGACATCGAGAATCCGCACGCGTCGCTTCTCCATCGCTGGGTGATCCGCGGCCACGACAAGCTGCTCCTCACCTACGACGGCGCGCCCGGCAGAATGAAGTATCCGGCAAAGAATGGCGACGCCCAGCTCTTCGACCTCAAGGCCGACCCCTCGGAAACGGTGAATCTCGCCGTCCAAAAGCCGGACCTCGTCAAGGAACTCAGCGCCGCCCTTGACGGCTGGTATGTGCCCAGCGAGCGGCAGGCCGGTAAGGTCCAGCGCAAGGCCAAAGGCCGTTAGTGTGGTGTGACGGACGCCAGGCAGCGTTGAAAGAGCACCTGCACGCCCGCCTCCTCCAGCATGTTCAAGAACAGAGCTTCTGCCTCCGAAGGCGTAAAGTCCGAAATGCGACCGGCCCGGGCTTAGAACGTCTTCGCCAAGCCACCGATAGATTCCTGCTGGCCAAAGTCAGTGGCGGTCAAGCCGCCTGAGGTCAGCCCGCCCACTTGGCGATTAAAGGAAAGCAGCAGGGCATTCTTCCCCAGGCGCGCTGCCTGGATGGCCGCCGTGACGCCAGCAGGCGTTCCCCCATAGACGGCCACATCACAGGCGATCTGCTTCGGTGCCACGACTTCAGCCGGGGCATAATAAGTAATCAAGTGTGGCTTCTGTATGATAGGTATTTGTGCCTGTTTTACAGTTTCTTGGCCTTATCTTCCAGGGCCAGCAACTTTTGGGGCTCGTCCTTGCTCCAGTAGTGAATGCCGAGGGCATCGTAGCGCTTGAGCTGGAACGGAATGAGAACCCGATCCCGGTACTCCGGCCAACTCAGGATGCTCGGTGCCTCGCTCTTGCCGCCTCGCCAGAGGCGTTCGGCGTAGGCTGCCAGCCGGGGAAAGGTACGGTCACCAAAATCGGTCATCGTGACGATGGTCTCGCTCCAAGTGCAGGCGATGGCGCCAAGCGTCAGCTCGCGGGTTGCCGCCGTGACGCCGAACATGTCCTCAAATGGATCCCAGTTGTAGAGTTCAGCTGCCGATATGGGCTGAGCCCAGCCGGCATAGCCTTCCTCGGGGCGCACGTTGGGCATGTCGAAATAGGTCCAGTAGGCCGGAGACATGATAAACGGTTGCTTCTCGGCGTTCAGGCCTTCGTCAATGGTGCGATCAATCGGCGCCCACCAGTGCTTTTTGCCGTATCGCCACCACTGGACCACGGTGTCCCTATCATAAAAGCCCTTCTCGAAGGGATCGTCCCACACGATCGGCGTCTTCTTCAGCTCGTCTTTGACGTAGGACGTCATGGCCTGCACAAAGCCCTGCAGTTCTTCATCGGTGTAGATCGGCTCATCCACAAACACATTTACCTCATCACAGCCGATGTGGATGTAGCCGGGTTGAAACAGGCCGTCGATCTCACGCAGGACGGCCTTGGCAAACGCCTGCCCCTGTTCGTCGATCCGCATCACCTTGCCAGGATCGCGCAGCTCCGTTGCGCTCTTCAGCTCCGGATAGGACTTGATGGCTGCTCCCATATGCCCCGGCATGTCGATCTCAGGAATCACCGCAATATACCGGCTCTTCGCATACGCGCAGAGGTCCCGAACATCATCCTGCGTCAGGAATGCAGCCGGGGCCTCGGGATTAGATTTGTTGCCAATTGCGCCCACCGCCGTCAAGTGCGGATAGGCTTCAAGTTCCACCCGCCAGCCTTCGTCATCGCTAAGATGCAGGTGCAGCGTATTGAGCTTGTGCATAGCCATGCAATCGATGACCGTCCTAAGCTCGTCCAAGGTCCTGAAATGCCGGGCAAGATCCACGTGCAGCCCCCGGATCCTGTCGAGCGACGGCTTGTCGCTGATCCGGAGTGCCGGTATCGCCAGATCAAGCCCTGGCTGAACCGTGTCGCCATAGACCGCCGCAGGCAGCAGTTGCAGAAGAGTCTGCACACCGTAGAACACCCCCGCGGCGCTCTTGCCGGTGATGAGAATGCGGTCCGCGCTGCTCTGAAACGTGTAGGCCTCCTGTTCCGTGAACGCGAGCGTTTCCGGCGCGACCTCAAGCAGGATCGCGCGCCCGCTGTCAGCCCCCGTGACAGCAAGAGTCAACCCGGTTGCTGCGGCGAGCCGCTGCTGTAGGTACGCTGCGCAGGCTTTTCCGGCTTCGCCCTGACAGACAATCGCCGTGTCCGCCATCAGTGTGAACGAATCGCTGTTGGCTGCGACTTCGATCGACTGCGGCATCGGGACGATGCCGTAGCTGTTTGCGAGGTTTCTCACCGAAATTCTCCCTGTCATGAATCGATTTCATTTTGCTGTTCGTAGGCGTCTTGCAGCCTGTCGTTTTCAGACCACCACGTGCCGGGCAGGGAACTGTTCATCAAAGCTCTCGTCTGCTGCGGGCGCATGATAGGTGCTGATGATCGTGTAGCGGTCGGTACTGGCGGTGTTGGTGCAGGAGCCGTGTACCAGGCGATCCGAGAAGATCACCGCACTGCCCCGGGGAATCTCACAGATCACCTCGTCGGCGGCATCCCAGACCTCGTCCGTGATTACATTTCCAAACTCGCCTCCTGTCTCTTCGCCACTCCCCCTGCGTGAGGTCCATTCCCGATGATGGCTGCCGCGGACCACTTTGAGCGTTCCATTGTCGGCCGAGACATCGTCCAGCGGAATCCAGACCGAGAGCTTCGGCCTCGTCCCAGCCCAGTAGAAGGCATCAATATGCCATGGAGTCGCGAAGGTGTTTTCGCCTGATTTGAACACGATCTTGTCGCTCAGGAACATCACCCCTTCCGGGATCAAGGGGCGTAACAGGTCGATCACCCGCGGGTCATCCGCCAGGTTTCGGAAGGCTGAGCTGTGTACTGCCGCGCCCACGCAGACCGTAGCGTTAGCAGCACCGTGGTTTTTCAGGACCTCGCAGGCCTCCTGCTTGAGCGTATCGCATTCCTTATCAGTAAACAGGCTTTCGACCACCACATAGCCGTCGGCGGCATAGTCTCCGACCAGAGTTGAGGGCGTGATCATTCTTGTCTCCGTGGATTCGTTTCTTGGTTTGATTGGACGGTGCAATTGTTCAAATGCTGATACGGGCGGTCTGGCACGAGGGTGCCAGACTGCACGAATCCTTCAGGACGGCCGGCCAGGCGCTGGATAAGCCGTTCACGCCAAGTCTCGAGCATGGCGTCAAAGGATGAGTTCTGTGCTAGATCCAGCTCTTCACCCGGATCGCGGTCCAAGTCGAACAGCTGCTCACTGCCGTCGAGTGTCCGCCAGATGTACTTGAAGCGGCCATCGGTCAGCGCGTGGTAGGCTTGCGCTTGGCTATAGGTGGGCGCGTGCTCCATGTGCAGCCACTCCCGGGTCGCCTGCGCCTCACCGCGTAATATTGGCACCAGGCTGACGCCATCAAGATACGCAGGAATCGCGGCACCTGCGACCTCCAGCAGGGTCGGCATGAGATCTTCCAGGCACACCACTTGGTCAGCCTGCCCGCCGACCACAAAGCCCAATTCGGAGGAGGCGCTGATCATCATCGGGATGTGGGCCGAGCCTTCATACGGCTGGCACTTGCGGAAGAAGCCGTGATCGCCCAACATTTCGCCATGATCCGATGTCACCACAATCACCCATGGCCGTCCCGCCTTTACTTTCCGATAGAGCGGCGCATAGCGCAGCACGAAGCCCGTCGCGAACGTCAGACCAGACGCCTGATGCGCCTCGAAAATCTCCTGGCAGTCGTCGATTTCTGTCGCCAGTGGTTTCTCGCAGAAGACATGTTTGCCAGCCGCAAAGGCGCAGAGAACATGCTCTTTATGAAAAGCGTTTGGCGAGAAGATCATCACCCAGTCGACATCGTCGCGCTGAATCGCGGCCTCGTAGGAGTCAAAAATGACGGCATCGGTTACCTCCCAGTCCTTCAACGCTTGCGCTGCCCGCTCCTTGTCCGGGTCGTAGACCGCGGTGATGGCAATGTCCTTCCGGTTCTGAATCAGCCAGCGCACCAGCCCAGCGCGGCCGCCGGTGGCGATGATTGCCAAGCGAATCTTAATGGAGTCGTTCATTCTATTTCTCGTCTGTGGAAGCTCCTGGAGCGTTGCGGGGTTCGCAACTTGGGACTCTGCTCACACTGGCAAGTAACTACACTTGCCATAATCACAAGTCACTTCATTATCCACTTTTAGCGATTCCTTTTGCAATGCCGATTACGCTACCAGAGGCCGCGCCTGATCAGTGAGCCAGACATGTACCCAGCGATCCGGGAGTAGTTGGCCCAACTGCCCGCCCCGCGTGACTATCACGCAGGCTTCGGGCGTGGCCCCCTCGGATGTCCCAAAAACTTCCTCTGCTCCTCGCGCACAGCCACCGCGGATCTGGATGGTGCCAATTGCATGCATGAGCGCTGCGTCCTGTTCCTGAACTTCGGGACGGCTGCGACTGTCTACCTCGACCAACGCGAGATTCCCGTGGCTGAGCACCAGGGCCTGCTGTTCTTCCCCTTCCAACGCCATCACTATGCCTCGCTAGCCGTACCGGTGCAGTGGCTCTTCATCACCTTTGACCTGCCTGAGGCTGGCTGGCTCAGCGTGCTCAGGAACCGGCCCGTTCCACTCACCGACCATGAGATTGCCAGTGCTCGGGACATTCTCGATTCTTATGCCGCTGGCGCTCCCGCGCAGCCGCAGTACCTACCACTGAGATTTGCCGTGGGCACCTTACTGGCCCGCCTCTGCACCGCCGCCACCAACCTGCCTAGCGAATCGCCTGAACTGCCCAACTTGTCCACAGGCAAGGGCACCTTATTATCGCGGTTAAACAAATTCATTTGGGCCGACTTGGCTGGTGATCTTTCATGCGACACCATGGCTCGGCAAGTGGGCATGTCCGCAAGTCACTTGCGGCTCTTGGTCCGCAAGCAGATCGGCTGCGGCCCCGGCACCTACGTGCGTCGCATTCGCATGAAGCGAGCCATGACACTGCTTGCAGAGAATCGCTATTCCATCGGCGAAGTCGCCGCCTGCTGCGGGCTCGGTGGTCCCGCAACCTTGAGCAGAGCCTTTCGCGTCCACACCGGCCTCACCCCGCGCCCGTTCCGCCAGCAGCAGCGAGGCCCGAGTCGACGACAGCGGCGCATCTCCGTTCGACCTGGCCTGGTGGCATCTTGACCCTGCACAAAAACCAGGCCCTCTACACCCACATATTTTCGCCTTGAAATCCCTGCAATTGCAGTTATTTTCCAAGGCGGCAGAGTGGACTCCGCTAGATTTTAACTCTTCCGTCAGTAAGCTGGCCCTAATCGGGTTAGCGCACATAAAATGAAGAGCCGAGGTGACCTGATGAAGACTACACTCACACTTGCCCTAATTCTGGCAATGATCGCGGCAGCGACCGCCTATTCTGCCGACCTTTTGGTTGATGATTTCAGCGCTGGCAGCACACCGCCAGATGAGGGCCGCATCTATGAAACGCTCCTTGACGCTGGCTGGCGGGCAACCAGTGCCTATAGCTCCCATGTTGCCTCGGCATGGGATATCACTGGCGGCAGACTGGAGAATCCTACCGCGAATACGACCAGTTACGTAGAGTCTGAAACTCCTGTGTGGCAGTTGTGGACCAACCCTGCTCCCAGCAGCATCAGGCGGCGGCTGCGCGTTACCTTCGACTATAGCGTCGGCACGAGTGACACGTTAACCGCACACTTTTGGGCTGTTCAGGACGGAGGCGACGGTTCCCCAAGTTTCATTAGCAACAACCAAGGCTGGGCTAACGGCAACAGCGGCCAGAATGAATCCGTCAGCGCACATTTTAACATCTACAACCTCTTGGATGGGGCAAGCGCTCCTGCCAGCGCTGGCAGCATCACCGGTGCACTGACGGGAACCGGCACATTTGTCGGGGAAATTGACCTGAACACGCTGGGAATATCCGGTGTCACTACGGTTGGCGACATCGACAAGTTCTTCTTGGCCTTTGCCGCGAACGAATCCGGTGGTGGCACGACATGGGTCGATAATCTGAGTGTTTCTGACTGGCCTCCCAACATACTCAATGAGCAATTCATCACCGGCGGTACGCCTCCAGATGAGGGCCGCATCTATGAATCGCGCCTTGACGCTGGCTGGCGGGCAACCGCTGCCTATGGCCCCCATATTGCCTCGGCATGGGATATCACTGGCGGCAGACTGGAGAATCCTACCGCGAATACGACCAGTTATGTAGAATCTGAAACCCCCGCTTGGCTGTGGTGGACCAATCCCGAATCCAGCAGTACCGATCCCGGCGTGAAGGTCTCATTCGATTATGTTGTCGACGGCAGTGACACGTTGACCGCGCACTTCTGGGCTGTTCAGGACGGAGGCGACGGTTCCCCAAGTTTCATTAGCAACAACCAAGGCTGGGGTAACGGCAACAGCGCCCAGAATGAATCCGTCAGCGCAAATTACACCATCTACAACCTCTTGGATGGGGCAAGCCCTCCTGCCAACGCTGGCAGCATCACCGGTGCACTGACGGGAACCGGCACATTTGTAACGGTGATAAATTTGGCCGGCCTGGGAATCCCCGGCGTTACGTCCGTCGGCGATATCGATACCTTCTTCCTCGCTTTTGCTGGGAATGAAACCGGCGGTGGCACGACATCGGTCGATAACATCAGCATCTCCCTCGTTCGCCCAGGCACCGTGATCTCCGTTCGCTAAGCCCGGGAGTAGGAACGCTGTTAGATCTGCGTTAATCCGCGTAATCTGCGGATAAATCTCTTTTCACGACTTCCGATCATGGTCAGTTCAGCCAGCGGACCGCCTCCCTAATTCAGCACGGATGCGTTGGCCGACGTCGAAGATGCAGTTGTCCGTCTGCATCTGGATCAGCTGCTCGCGGGTTGCGAGGGTCGCATCGGGCGTTGCCAAGATCGCCTGAATGGCCGCCCCGAGCTGATCGCGCTGACGCACGATGGTCGCGGCCCCCAGCTCCACGATAGGCCGGTAGTGATCGTACTGGAAGTAATGCTCCCACAGCGGGCGACCAAGCGGCGGCGGGGTGGTCGTGTCATAGGCTAAATTGATGCTGGGCTTGCCCGCAATAGCAAAATCCAAGGTCAGCGTCGAGGCAATGTTTACGCAGGCAGCGCAGTGATGTGCGAGGTTCGCAAGCTCGGCCATATCGGGCTCGCTCGGCAGCGCCTGCTCCCAGGATTGCGCACACTGCCACTTCGGCGGGCACCACAGGACCCGGCCCGGGTGCGCAGCGACCACCGAGCGCCAGCGCTCGCTAGTATCCGACGGCGTTGGCCGTAGCAGAATCTGCAGGTTTTGGCTACTGCCGACGAGGTCGGAGACAAACTGCGGGCTGTCTGGATAGGTAAGCGGACCCTCGCCGCAGAAGGCCAGCCAGGGAACCGCAGGATCGGCGCCAATCGAGGCTGCGAACTCCGCACGCGGACGAACCCGATCCGACGAGAGGTAGGCCTCGAACTGCGGCGTACCGGTGACGTGGATGGCCTCGGTCGGAACTTCCGGGTAGAACCGTCTGAGTTCGTGCGCCATGTGCGCGCTCCAGACCAGATAGAAGTCGAACCCACAGGGCATGCGGCCCTTGCTGGAGAGGTTGTCCCAGCTGAAAATTACGGTCCCGCAGGGAATGCCGACGTCACGGGCTGCGATCCGCAGCGGGATGTGCTCGGGTCGGCGCTGGTCCCCGCAGAGAATGACTTCGGGACGCTGGCTGGCGAGGATCGCACGCCAGGCGGCCGTGGTGCTGCTGGCCCGATGAGCCCGTTCGAGCCGTTGCGTCCAAGTGTAGAGGTGTTGCGGAGTTCGCAACGTCTTGCCCAGCTGCCAGCCCATCTCGTCTAGCAGCCGGCGAGGGCCGAGGCGGGTGGTGCCGCGCTGGCGCGGCAGTGCGCGCTGCATTCCCGGTGTGGCATGGACGCGCATGTGCCCGGTGAGGACGGCGCGGCGCAGCACGCCGGCCCGGGCTGATTCGCGATAGGTCGGCCAAGCTTGCGCGTGCCAGGCTGAAGGCAACGCGGAGTGCATGGCTGGGGCGGCGACGGCCGTGACCTAGTCCTGGGCCAACACATCCGGGAGCGTGGAGTAGACGGCGTTGCGCAAGGCAAACCCGTGCGGGATCGTCAGCAGGACGTGCACGGCAGCACTTCCTCGTAGACCGCGAGAATCCCGCTAACCATGCGCGCCAACGAAAAGTTTTCTTGGACATAGCTGCGCAGCCCGGCGGTCTGAAGGCGCTCGATCCCGGCCAATGCTTCGACCAGTTCTTGACGGTCGCCGGGCGTGACGAGATAGCCGTTCTCGCCGTCGCGGACGATCTCTAGGGCGCCACCGTGCCGGCCAGCAATTACGGGGGTCTCCAAAGCCATGGCTTCGATGAGGGTACGGCCAAAGCTCTCGGGCTTGCGCGAAGTGGACACGACGGCCTGGGCCGCTGCGTACCACGGCACCAGATCACTCTGACTGCCGACGAAATGTACGCGGTCGCTGAGCGACCGGGACGCGATCAGGTCGTGCAGGCTCTGCAGGTGCTGCCCATGACGGGTGCCGGCCGAGCCTGCAATCACTAGGTCGAGGCCACTCAGGCGCGGGTCGCTGAGTGCTTCGATCATCAGATCGAGCCCTTTTAGCGGTGAAATTCTGCCAGCGGCGAGCACGAACGGCCGGTTGAGGCTCCAGGTGTCCTGGAGGCTCGTCAGCGGTTCGGGATTTGCGGAGTTCGCAAAAGCTTGGAGGTCGACCCCGCGATGGACCACGCGCAGGCGTGCTTCGTCGACGCCGTAGTGCTCACGCACGAAGTCGCGAATGCCGTGGCTGACGCAGATCACGCGCTCGCCGCGGGTCATGATCTCGCTGTAGCAGTTTACGCTGTTGTAGCCGTGGACGGTGCTCACCAGCGGGAGCTTGAGCGAGCGATTGGCCAGCGCAGTGAGCCAGCCAGGCACGCGACTTCGGACATGTAGCAGCGAGGGTGCGATCTCCGCAAGCGCAGCGCGCAGCTTGAGCGCACGGGCAATGGCGGTGACCGGATTCTTGCTGCAGATATCCACGGTGAGGTGAGTGCCGCCGTCCTGCTCAATCGTCGGCACAAGTGCGCCGCCAGCACTGACCACGGTGCTGCGGAATCCGCGGGCGACCAGCTCGCGATTTAGCTCGACCACACCGCGTTCGATGCCGCCTTGGTTCAGCTCGGGGAGAAGTTGGACGATATGCAACGTCGTACCTCGCCGGGAATGAAGGACAAATCTAACTTGGTGCGACTGTCGCCAAGCGAGCCGTCGAAGATGTGGACAGCCTTGCGAGGCACCAGCCCAGCGAGAAAGCGGTCGAACTTGCTTCCCGGCCGGGTGACGCGGTTCGGGAGGACCTCGACCGCCGCCTGGCCGAAAGTCACGGCTTCGCTGATCATGCTGCTGGAGTCGCTGGTCACTAACAGGCGATCGCAGGCTTCTATAAAGTAGGGAATGGGATTGTAGCGATCCTGTTCGCTGAAGATCAGCGAGAAGGCGAAGGGCAGCTCGTGAAGCATGTGCACGACATCGTCGGGCGTCCGCCGCGAGGTAGTCAGCCAAAACTCATGATCCGGCAACAGGCAGAAGGCTCTTTGGAGCTGCTCGCGCAAGGCATCGCAGTCGATCTCGCTGACCCGATTCGGGCCGCCGATCATCACCCCAACGGCTGGCTTAGCCGAGGTGTGCCGGTCCCGAAACTCAGCCGCACAGTCCCGCAGCCTGGGCTTGTCGCGAGCGCAAAGATTCGCCGGAATCGGGACGATGTTCGGCGCGGCCGCGGGCCGGTAGAACTCAGGAACCAGGATGCAGGAGGACTGATCCAAGCGAAACACACGCGGATAGAGAATGACGATCAGCGGCACTTGCAGGCGCGCGGCCACGCAAGCCGCGGGGAAAAAGGTGGTAGATCCGGCGGCCACCACGGCGGAAGCTTGCGCGGGAAGATCG
>Ga0115567_10006361_pt1 | contig 11300 bp, 3 predicted proteins | sample COGITO_mtgs_1204_2_FD_88679 | JGI IMG/M metagenome (GOLD analysis project Ga0115567, IMG submission 88679) | Pelagic marine microbial communities from North Sea - COGITO_mtgs_120412 | ecosystem: Environmental > Aquatic > Marine > Epipelagic | place: Germany:Helgoland, sampling site Kabeltonne...
CGTACGCCAGTTCGTCACTATCGGAATACCCATCCCCATCATCATCCAAATCATAGGCATCCTCCACCCCGTCCCCATCTAAATCCTCCACCACATTGAGCAGTGAGACTGTAAAGTTTCCTTCCAAGTACGCATTGCCCTGGTCCTGTACCCGTACACGCACCCCGTAATGGCTCGCGTTACTTTCGTAGTCAAACTCCACCCCACTGCTCAGACTGCCGTTCAGATCGAGCACGAACAAATGATTATCCATGTCCCCCGCCCCGCCAACCAAGGAGTAAGTCAGCGTATCCTCTGCATCGGGATCCGTACCGAAAAAGTTGCCCACATCCGTACCGATTGCTTCACCTTCAAAGAATGGTAAGGAGGTAAAATCGAGTTGTGTGGGGGAATGATTAACCTCAGGAAGCATGCCAATAAAGGGGATAAAACCGGAGCGAATCTCAGTCGCCTGGTTTTGGATTATACTGGCTTCCGGTGCCTGTCCGATACTGGAGAGATTTTTTCCTGCATGCTCCGGATCTGAATTCCCTCCCGCATTGATAGAATGAATAAATGAAACATACACTTTTAAGTCAGAACCCGGGAATGAATCCGTAGTTAATACATCACTTCCGTACTCGACTTCCTGGCCATCCCAAAACCCATCTGAATCGGAGTCCGGATCGAGGGGATTACTGTTATGGTTTTTAACTTCTACAAAATCGGAAAGTCCATCCCCATCCGAATCCACTAATAAAATATCCGTACCCGAAGTGAATTCTTCCACATTACTCAACCCGTCGCCATCGAGGTCCAGATTCAAATCCGATTGAACCACTGAGGTGCCAATAATCATTTCATCCAAATTGGGAATCGAATCGCCATCCGCATCCGCTTGCGAAAATGATCCGTCGGGGGGGTGGATCATAAAAGTAAATCCGGTAAGCAAAACATTTTGAGGAGACTTACTGGTTCCGTTCGCAAAGGGCTGCCCGACCGAGGAAAAACGCCTAAATCCCCCACCCGTCCCTGAGCTCCCTCCTGCATTCTGAGCATTCACATATGAAATGTAGGTCTTGGGGGGAGTGGAACCCGGATACGATTCGCTGAGCATCGGATCGGTGGAAGATTCTGTTTCCAACAGGTCGGAAAATCCATCTCCATCACTATCAGATAAAATGGGACTGGTACCCCAGTTTTTCACTTCACTTAAATCAGACAAACCATCCTCGTCACTGTCGGTGGATCGCGGATTACTCTGGGCCACAAATTCCTCGTAATTAGTCAATCCATCTCCGTCCGCATCCAAGCTCGAGTCATCAACTGATCGATCAAACCCATGAGCCAGTTCCCATAAATCTGACATCAAATCTCCATCCGTATCCTCAAGGTTGGGATTGGTCTCAGGAGGCACAGAAGAGGGAAGCAATCCGGTCCGGGAAACATAATGGAAATTGGACAGTGATGAACTGGAATAATTCTGTCCGACTGCCTGGAATGCGGTGAGCCCGGAAGCCCCCACCCATCCGCCAGCCGTTTTGAGGGTCGAAACCGAGTCCTGATAATTCAAACTTTGTTCGTACCAACCGGGAAAACGGGTCGCATCCGAGGGATTGGTACCGGATGAAATTTCTTCCATGTCTGAATGACCATCGGCATCGCTGTCCGGGTCAAGGGGGCTGGTCAAATGAACATTGATTTCCACACCGTCCTGTAATCCGTCCCTGTCACTGTCCGGTTCGACTGGATTAGTCAGCGCCGCGTATTCTTCAGCATTTGATAATCCATCGGCATCCGGATCCGCTGATGCATCGTTGGCTGTATCATTTAATCCATGAGTTTTCTCCCATACATCCGGTAAACCATCAGAGTCAGTATCCGCAGTCCGGGGATTAGCCGTTGAGTTTACAGAAAAAAGAAATCCATAAATCAGACTGTGATCAGAATTAAAAAGCATGGGGGGTGCAAAACTCGAACCAATCGAGGAAAAAGTATCCGTATCTCCGCTTCCCACCCAGCCTCCAAAAGGAGATGTGGTTCCCCGGGTCTCGGCATAAGTCACGACAATGGAAGACGCCGGTACCGATTGGGCATTCCCGGGATCACTGGATTCTGTGATTTCTTCCTGATCTGTAAAACCGTCCCCATCACTGTCCTGCAGTAAAGGATTGGAGCCATATGTCAGTGCTTCCTCACCATCCGAAATTCCATCCTCGTCGGTATCATACAGTACGGGATTAGTGCCTAAGGTAAATTCCTGCAGGGCACTCAGTCCATCCAGATCGGTATCCAGTCCCGAATCATTGAGTGCGAGATCAAAGGCATGAATTCTTTCCCAATAATCTGGCATACCGTCCCCATCCGCATCCAATTCCCGTTCATTCTCCGGCGGACTTGAAACACGAAAGAGAAAACCGGTATGCGAGGTCAGGCTCTGTCCAGAAAGAACCGAAACCGAACGGAAATCCCCCACACTGGAAAAGTGACGCGGAGAGGAGGAACTGCTCCACCCGCCCGTAACCCCATGGAAATGACCCGGTGTTTGGTAATTCACCACCACAAAATCCCACCCCGGGTAACGATCCGCCCGATTGGGATCGGTACCATCCGCAAGTTCTTCGGTGTCCAGGAATCCATCGCCATCCCCATCCTCCTTTGTCGGATCCGTTCCGTGAATATTGGTTTCATCCCGGTCCGCCAAGCCATCCCCGTCCGTATCGACACGGAGCGGATTGGTGAGGAGGGTGAATTCTTCAATATTACTTAATCCGTCCCCATCCAAGTCCCCCGCGGAATCAACCACAAGTGGATCAAACCCGTAGGCGTTCTCCCAGACATCGGGCAGGGTGTCCCCATCTGTATCACGGTCCACCGGGTTTGAGTCTTCAATTTCAATCACAGATACCCAACCGCTGCGGTTATGGTGGGAAAGGTTTTGCGTAATGATACCGGCAATTGCCTGACCGGTTACCCCGAAAGATGAATAGGAGGAAGAGGTTTTCCATCCGCTCGAGGAATTGATCACACTGGAATATTCCGAAAATTTCCCCGCATATTTATCATATCCGGGAAAAAATTGTGAGTCCTTCGGATTGGTTCCATCCGTCACCTCCTCCTCATCCGTAAAACCGTCCCCATCCGTATCAACCTGAGTTGGATCAGTCTGCGAATTATTTACCTCAAAAGCATCACTCAGTCCATCGGCATCACTGTCCGCACTCCTGGGATCAGTGTTCAGGGAATATTCCTGCAGATTAGACAATCCATCCCCATCCGCATCCAAAGCAGAATCATTCACGGTCAAATCAAATTGAAAAGTCGCTTCCCATCGATCGGGCATTCCGTCTCCATCCACATCAAAATCCCCACCGTCCATGCTGGGGGGAGAGGAAAGACCGAGCAGACCGGATAGATTGGTGTAATCTTCATTTGAGTTTTGGACAAGTTCATGCCCACTCCCCACACTCGAAAATTCGATAATGCCGGAAGCACTTTGCTTAGCCCCAGCAGAATCATAACCCCGAATAAAACTGTAATAAGTCTTCGTGCCCCAGTTCCATCCGGGATACCGGGAGGGGTCATTTGGGTCCGTACCATCAGCCAATTCCTCCGAGTCCGAGTATCCATCCCCGTCCGGATCTGCCTGAGTCGGATCCGTCAAATGAATATTTTTTTCGGCGGCATCCGAAAGTCCATCCCCATCCGTATCATTCAAAAACGGATCCGTGCTGGTCTGATACTCCGCCAAGTTAGACAGTCCGTCCCCATCCGCATCTGCTGAGGAATCAACCAGTAAAGGATTCAAGCCGTAAATTTTTTCCCAATAATCAGGAATTGAATCCCCATCCGCATCCGCATCTCCCGGGCTTGGGTTCGTTCCGGCAAAAGCGAAAATAAATCCGGATCGGCTCCACGAGTTTCCATTCCACAAAGTACCCCCGCTTACGGAACTGCCGATCGTGGAAAATCCGCTTCCACCCGCCCGGTTATCCCAGCCACCGGAAACATTGACAATATGCCCGGCATTTGAATATGCCACTAAATTGGATCCGGGATAGGAAACCGGGTCGGTCAATGAACTGCCTGCCTCCGCCTCCTCGCCATCCGTGTACCCATCCCCGTCGGAATCCTCATGTAACGGATCCGAGGAATGAGTATTCACTTCCGCACCATCCAACACGCCATCCTCATCACTGTCAGCAAGCAAGGCGTGGGTTGAATTGGTAAATTCGCTCAGGTTAGTAAGCCCGTCCCCATCCGCATCCGCGGTGGAATCATTGACAAATATGTTTAAGCCATGCATCCCCTCCCAGGCATCAGGCATACCATCCGCATCTGTATCACGGGACCGGGGATTGGATTCCGTGGGCAAGACCCGCCCCAGAAAACCGTTCCTCGAAGTGAAGGATTTGCTGATCGAAAGTGCCTGACTGAACGACTGCCCCACCAGTCCATGACCGGAATAATCACCGCTGACCACAGCGCCCCCTGCCGAACCGGTCACCCACGAGGTGCCGGAGTAGTTGGGAATATCCCAGCCGGGGAACGACAGGGTCGACAGAGGGTCGGACTGGGCGAGCATTTCCTCGCCATCCCCGAAACCGTCTCCATCCGAATCCTCAAGATTGGGGTTCGATCCAACCGAGACTTCAGTGCTGTCATTTACTCCATCTTCATCGGTATCCAACTTCAATGGGTCAGTCCCATTAATCCATTCCTGATAATTGGATAAACCGTCCAGGTCCGGATCCGCCCCTCCATTGGAAATCAGGAAACTCAGGCCGTGAATAGCTTCCCAGGAATCCGGTAGCTGATCCCCGTCCGCATCTTCGCTAAGCGGATCAATCGAGGGGGCATCCAAAGTGGCGGGTAATCCGTTTCTTGACTCCAATCCGGAAGCATATGAAAAAGTCGGGGAAATGGGTTGCCCGATCGTAAAAATTGTCGAGAGGGTCGAGGTGCCCATTCGCGACCCCGCCGCGTTCAACTGTCGAATTGCCGCAGTATAAGTAATCAGGTCATGGCCCGGATAAATCGCGGAGTCATTCGGGTTCATTCCCTGACTGATCTCTTCCGCATCCGAAAATCCATCCCCATCCCCGTCCGAAGATTTCGGGTCCGAACCATACTGGTTCACCTCCGCCCCGTCGGACAGTCCATCCCCGTCACTATCCGCCAAGGCGGGGGAAGTTTGATTGATCCATTCTGCCCCGTTCAGTAATCCATCCCCATCCAGGTCTCCCTGCGAATCATCCATAGTGGAATCCAATCCGAAGAGATTTTCCCACAGATCAGACATCCCATCCCCATCGGTATCAGCATCATCCGGATCTCCCTCCGTAAAGTGGGACTGGTAATAAAACCCGTGAAGATTCCGGTAAAGCATGCTTTGCCCGATTCCCCCCGCTATGCCCGAGCCCACCAAAAAGTGCCCCCTTACTCCGGTTCCCTGCAAGCCATTCCCGGCTGCACTTAAAGAACGGGGACCGTTGAGAAAAACAGGAAGGATCGCGGATGAAGGAATTTCTCCGGAGTCAGTCGGTGAACTTCCCTCAGACACCTCCTGATCATCCGTATATCCATCTCCATCCGTATCGACTTTAGTGGGATCACTCCCATGCACATTTTGTTCACTCCCATCAGTCAGGCTATCCCCATCGGTGTCGGAAAGTCCCGGGTTTGTTCCCAGTGAAAATTCGGCCAAATTACTCAGTCCATCCCCATCTCCGTCCAAACCTGCATCGCTACCCGCCACCATAGTGCCCATCGTTCGTTCCCATACATCCGGCATCCCATCCCCGTCCGTATCCGATTCCCTTGGGTCCCCGGTGGGGGGGTTGGCGAGATAAATAAAACCATGCAGACTGGAAAATCCGACATCCGAAATAATCGAGGGAGAAACAAATTGCCCCACTGAGGAAAAAGATGTCATTGTTCCTCCGGATACAAATCCGCCTGCCGAAAGATGGGCGTGAAATTGATCCTGCAGGTTTGCCGGTACAAAATCCCAGCCCGGATAGACCGAGGCATCCCGTGCGGACAAACCCACGGAAATTTCATCAAAATCATTAAATCCATCCCCATCACTGTCTGCCAGTATTGGACTGGTTCCCAAAGACACGCTCTCATTGTAATCACTCAATCCATCCCCGTCCGTATCGGCAAGGTTTGGATCCGTGTGAGCGGAAAACTCTTCGATTTCATTCAACCCATCCCCGTCGCGGTCGCCGGTGGCATCAGCAACCAAAGAATCAAATCCATGAATGGACTCCCAGACATCCGGTAATCCGTCCCCATCCGCATCTCCCTGGCTGGTCCCGGCACCGGAAGTCTCAATCAGTCCGACAAATCCACTGCGGTTGGCAAGGGAGGAGTTTTCCACTATTCCCGCCCAGAAAGGCTGCCCAACCAGCCCGAATCCGCTTCCTCCGGTACGGTTCAGCCAGCCACTGGCATCATTGATCGAGTGTGCACTCGATAGGTAGAGAGTAACCTCAGCCTGCCAGCCCGGATAATTCGAAGAACTGGACGGTTGATACCCGAGTCCGATTTCCTCGCCATCAGAAAATCCGTCCCCGTCACTATCCACCAGTAATGCATTAGTTCCACTTGAATTCGCTTCGGTTCCGTCGGACAGACCATCACCGTCGGTATCCGCGTAAAGGGCCCGTGTGCCCAGACCGTATTCCTGAATATTGCTCAGCCCGTCTCCATCTGCATCCACTCCGGCATCATTCACCAGTTCGTTTAATCCCTCCGTCCGTTCCCACAAGTCAGGCATGCCATCGAGATCGGAATCTTTTTCCGCCATTACACTGCCCCCCTCGTAGTTTGAATAAAGTAATCCAACCAGATTCACCAATCCACCACCGGAAATCACCGGATCCGCGTAGGCAACTCCGCCCGAATTAAAACTCTCCAATCCGGTAAATGATTGATGATTTCCAAATGCACTCATCTGCGTCCTGACGGATTGGTAATTGATCAACCCTGAACCGGGATAATCTGAGGCATTCGCGGGATTATTCCCCTGAGCCACCTCCTCGGTGTCACTATACCCGTCCCCATCCCCGTCCACCAATAACGGGTCACTTCCATAGGTAATGGATTCGGCATAGTCATCCAATCCGTCCCCATCAGTGTCCGAATTTACCGGGCTGGTGGAAAGGGCAAATTCCTGAATATTCGTAACTCCATCGCCATCCCCATCGGTTGAGGAATCGGCCACAAATGGATTTAATCCGAAAATCTTTTCCCAGTAATCCGGCATTCCATCCCCATCCCCGTCCACGGATTTCGGATTCTGGGCAAAAGGATACGCCCCCCACGCCAGAGGAGAATGGGATTGCACGCCTCCATTGTAGGACAGTCCGGTCCCCAGATTCACCCCCACCCCGGAAAAATTGTTCAACCCTCCCCCCGCGGACCGGGCACCCGCCGCATTTAATCTGCGAAATGGATTCTGCAAGGGACTGACAGTGACCACGCCCGGATTGTCTGAGTGATCATTCGGATCGGTGCCCTGTGCCACCTCCTCCCCATCCGAAAATCCGTCCCCATCCCCGTCAAAAAGCCGGGGATTGGTCTGATAAACATTCAATTCCTGAAAATCCGATAATCCATCTGCATCCGAATCGGCCCGTAACGGGGAAGTTTGGGACTGAAATTCCTGAAGATTGGAAAGCCCATCCAAATCCGGATCCGCGGTAGAATCATCAATAAATTCATTCAATCCATATATTTGTTCCCACCCCAACGGTATCCCATCCCCATCTCCGTCATATTCCAATGGATTGGTTGCCGGAGGAAAAATTGTGGGAATATATCCACCTAAATTTGTAACCACATGATTTTCCACCAGGGGATGCCCCAGTACCTGCCCTATTACACCAACAGTTTTATAATGCTCAGATTCCGCCACCCCCCCACCGGTGCCCACGATCCCACCTGCCGATTCCACGCCGCAAAGATTCAAACTGCCATGTAGAAACAATAGTGTAATAAAAAAAGACTTGTGTTTCATTTAATAAAAACTAAAAGATAATATAAAAGCATTAATTTCAACCTTTAATTCCACATACAATGAAACATTCCATCCTATTAGGGTTCTTATCCATTCTTATATCATCGTTTTCATACGGTGCCATACCACAGTTAATTAATTATCAGGGTCTTTTACTTGAAGAAAATGGCACAAAAGTGACCGGGATTAAAGCAATCACCCTAAAAGTATTCACCGGTGCGACTGACGGAAATGGAACCAAGGAAATTTATCAGGAAAATGTGGGAAATGTTTCCGTAACCGACGGATTATATGCCTTTAATTTCGGAGGAACCGGATTATCAGTGATTACGACTAATGAGACTGTGGGAGAAGGTAATGCATCGGCTCAAATTTATAATTATACCGTTTTACATCCTCCTGTTTTGGCAGATTCTGCCACAATTGTAAAATCCGATATCAATGGCACTGCGCTAGCGACCTGGTCTCAAACCGCAGGATCCGATGACTCCAGTTTTATTTCTAGCATTGTGAACTCAAGCGGTGCGGTTTCCGTGACCAATGCATCCGGTGCCCCAGCAGTAGGAGAAAAGATTAAAATCACATATGATTACAACAGCGTAGGTATCATGGGTGCTCTCGCCTCCAACCCCACCGCATGGCTCGAAGTCAGCGTGGATGGTTCCCCCTTACTTCCCCGCCAACGCTTGGTTGCGGTGCCCTTCGCCAATGTGGCTGGTACGATTCAGGGAGAGAATTTATCCGTGGATCCGGTCAGTGGTGATGTGATTGTTAAAAATAATATTAGAAGACCAGATGGATCATCCTTGGTGGCATTTGGCGAATGGGAAACAAAAACTAAAAATGTTGTTTATCAAGCAGAATCTGATGGATTTGTAATGATGACAGTAGGTTCAAGTTACACCGCAAGATTTTGGTTTCGTATGTCCGATTCTTCTTCACCAGCAACATTTGCATACATTAATACTGACGGCAGTAACATGCGTGGCACTCAAATTATCCCTGTGAAAAAAGGGAAGTATTGGCAAGTTAATACCACTGGAACAATGACAGTGAAATGGATGCCAGTTGGTTTGTAATTTTCGATTTGATAGTCAAAAAGGGGCGAATTTCGTCCCTTTTTTTGGTTTAGAATTCCTTGGCAATCGGACCGGCTCGACCGAGTTCGATGATCGATCCATTGTTGTCCAATCGAACAAACTCACCCGCCGAACAGAACAGTTTACAGGGTCCTCGGGCGATCACTTCCGCACGATCGCCCGCTTTCATTTCCCTGACCAGTAAATCGACCGGTGGCTCGAGTTGCTGAATCAGCACCCGGCTGGTTCCATTGGTTTCCACCCGAATGGTCCGGAGCGGATACAAAGGAGTTTCCGCAATCGATTCCTTATCCCCACAGGAGGCAATCCAAAGGAAAAACCCCGCCAGTCCCACCCGCCAGAACAAAAAAAACATATTCCAATACTCTTTATACCAATTTCGCATGCTCAATCCCCTAATGGATAAAAAAGAAAATGGAAAACATTAATTCACCCCCCTTGTCATTGCGAGAAGGCACCGTTGTGCCGACGCGGCAATCCACTGCCACCGTTCGGCTGATCCGCACACTTTTGAAATCTACTCCGAACGAACACCCTGGGCTCTGTAAAAATTACCCTGCTAAATTCAATGATAAGATAAACCATTGACTCAATCCTTAAAAATTAAGTAAAAAGAGTAATTAAATAACACAATCTTCCGTGCTTACGAAGATATGTCATACAGTTCAGCGGGCAAAGAAATTACTTTTTCGAACTCCACCAAGTTTGAACACCTAGTTGCGTGCCTATTTTCCACGACTTCCTCCAGCAAATTGTTTAGTGCACTAGTATGACCGAGCTCCCTTTATATAAAACAAATTTTTCTATCCAATAAATCAAATTTATGAAAACTCTCCATTTATCCTTCATTAACCTTTGGGTATTATTTTTGTGCCTCACTTTATCACTCTCCTCCGTCTATGGAAATGTTGGGAATCATACCTTATTTATCAAGAGTGACGGTTCTCTTTGGGGTATGGGAAGCAACTCTCATGGACAACTTGGAAATGGTAATAACACCAACCTAACAACTCCTCAGGTACTGATTGACGCTAATTCTTCTAACCCAATTATCGAAATAACCCATGGATACAATCATTCCCTCTTTTTGAGAAAAGACGGATCCCTTTGGGCTATGGGGATGAATAATTTTGGGCAATTGGGAGATGGCACAACCACCCATCGCTCCACACCGGTAAAAATTGTGGATTCGAATGTAGTTAGAATTTCTGCAGGTTATTTTCATAGTCTTTTTCTGAAATCGAATGGCTCACTCTGGGGTATGGGCTCGAATACTTGTGGAGAATTAGGGATCAACTTGGCGGGAGGAAGTAACACCTCCTACGATGCAGGAATTGACCAGAATTCCCCAGTTGAAATCGTTTCCTCTGGCGTCGCACAAATGTCAGGCGGGAGATTTTTTACTATATTTGTAAAAATTGACGGTTCTCTTTGGGGAATGGGAGAAGTCGACTCAGGAAGACTTGCACAACCATGGGTAGGTGGGAATAACGATTCCTTCGATTCGGACTACGATAAGAAAGTCCCCGTGCGTATTCTTTCCAGCAATGTGGTGGAAGCGGAAGCAGGTGCACAATTTTCTCTGATCCGTAAAACAGATGGATCGGCATGGAGTTTCGGTTCGAACTGGAATGGAATGTTAGCCGATGGGAAAATTACCTCCAACAGAATTGAACCTTACCGTTTCCTTGAAGCCAATGTTACCCAAATCTCTGCCAGCTGGTCTTTTGGTAGTGCTTTGCTTGAAAATGGTTCCCTTCATATGTTTGGAGGAAATTTCTCTGGGCAATTAGGAGACGGGACCACCACCGATCGTAACCAAACCACCGAGATTATATCAAGCGGGGTAACACAAGTGAGTGTTACCAGTGGACACACTACTATTATTAAGGATGACGGCTCTTTATGGACGGCAGGCGGTGGAGACTTTGGACAACTTGGCAATGGACAGAGTGGAGGAACGCATGCTGGTTTTGACGAAGGAATCGACACCAAGACTTTCGCACAAGTTGTCTCATCCAACGCAACCCGCCTGCCCAATTTCCACGAATACAACAAACCCACCTTTTCCCCCGACCTGAATTCCACCGTAAACTTGGAAATGATTTGGGTGGAACTCGGCACTTTCACCATGGGTGATTTGAATGGTACCGGTGCCGCAGATGAACGGCCATCGCACCAAGTGACTCTTACAA
>Ga0115567_10006369_pt1 | contig 11294 bp, 10 predicted proteins | sample COGITO_mtgs_1204_2_FD_88679 | JGI IMG/M metagenome (GOLD analysis project Ga0115567, IMG submission 88679) | Pelagic marine microbial communities from North Sea - COGITO_mtgs_120412 | ecosystem: Environmental > Aquatic > Marine > Epipelagic | place: Germany:Helgoland, sampling site Kabeltonne...
ATTCATGGCATAGGCATATTTCAATGCATCAATGCCAATGGTATGATCTGAGTATCCAACATGGCTAAGTCTTGTGATTTCCCTAAGTCTATCCATTACATTTAAGTGCGCATCTGAATGAGTTATGGGATACATACTCGTGCATTGAAGTAAGGCGAGTCTACCTGCTTTTAGATAATTGGGGTTAATTTTTTGAATAAATTTAACACTTTCAATTACTTCAATCTCTGTTGCAAGACCTGTAGAGAGCAATATAGGCTTGCCAATTTCAGCAATTTTTTTCAATATGGGATAAGCAGTAAGATCTCCAGATCCAATTTTATAAAAATCTAAATAGTCGTCTATCCAAGGGAAAAAATCTTCATGCCAAACTGATGCCGCATAACCCACAAGATTTTTTTTGCATAATTGAGCTAATTCGAGATGATTTTCTTTTGATAGTTCAAACTTCTTGAAATGCTCATTTCTTGAGGCACTTTCTAATGGATTAACCAAACTATCTCCTGTGTATAATTGAAACTTGATAAAGTCAACGTCAGCGGCAATCGCTAATTTTGTCAGTTTTTTTGCATATTCAAAATCACCCTCATGATTTCCACCAATCTCAGCAATCAAGAGCGGACCGTGCTTACCTCTCCAAATTGATTTATTCATTATTTAAATATAAATTGACAATTTCTTTCCAATTATAGTGGATATGATTTTTCCGCATATTTTTTATATGATTCGCGGCCAAATTTAGGTCATTTAAATGATCTATGGCCAAATTTAAGCCTTTTGCTTCAGGCAAATCATTGTTTTCTACAAACTTAAAATGACCGGAGGTTAAATTTTCATAAAAATATAAGGTCACATGTTCCTTGTACTGGTCCTCGTCAAAATTTGAGATAGCCTCACGCATAAATAAAATTTTTATCACTTCTACGCTCATACCTGAGGGGTAGGTTCGATTGGGTACATTTGATACTAGATCAAAGTCCCCATTTATTGCTAAATCGCAATAATTGTCAATTAAGGATGGATCGGCAAATAAATTATCACCATTTATTCTTACAGCGTAATTAAACTCATGGTGAATGGCACAATTCAAAAACCGTTCACTGACATTTTCTAAAGATCCTCTATAGCAAGTAATATTATTTTGGATGCAATAGTCATGAATGGGTTGATCAGTTTCGTTGCTTGATGTTGCAACTACGATATTTGCATTGTACTTTGAGATGGCAAGACGATCCAAAATATAAGCAATTAAAGGCTTACCATTGATCGGGCTTAAGATTTTTCCAGGTAATCTAGAAGAGTTAAACCTACAGAGGACGATGATACCAATATTCATTTGCGATCAGAAATTTTTTTGGCGGGGATACCTCCGAAAATTTGATAAGGAGCTACATTGCTTGATAAAACTGCACCAGCTGCAACAACACCCCCTTGCTCAATAGTTACCCCTTTAAGGATTTTAGCCCCGGTAGCCAACCACACGTCGGCTTTTATATTTATTGGCCTATTTATATTTGGCTGTTCATTGATTAATGCATTTTTTTCTATGCTATGATCACTATCAACGATATAAACGAAGGGAGCTACTAAACAGTCATTTCCAATCGTAATGGAATCACTGGCAAAAATAAACGTATGATAACCTATGGTTGTATTGTCTCCAATATGGATTTTGGCATTCTTGTTGCAAGTACAAATCTTAGCTCCTTCTTTGATAACTACATTATTTCCAATATAAATATTCTCAGGATAGCGCATGATTTCGACATTTTTATCAAAGAATACATTATTACCGCAATTACCTAATATTTTTTTATAGTGAGCAAGTCTTTCTCTGTGATCAGGGCCAAAGTTCAAATGTTTTCGTAACTGATTATTTTTCATCTTTTATTGATTTTTTTTCAAAAGCATCGATAAATGAATTTTCCGTACAATTCCATATTTTTACATTTTTAGATTTCGCAAATGCATTTAAGGTCCAATATGATTTAAATGAAATTGCAAATTTCTCTAGTACTTCGTGTAATTTACGTTTTTCATTACTTGTTCCTCGATACATTGGTTTAGGAATAGGTTTATTGACTGAATGATTTTGTTTTTCTGTTTGATCGTCATAATAATGTTTTTGACTGAGAAAAACTTCATTTGACTTCGAGACGAATATTTCAGACAGCCATGAATGATCCGCTCCGACCACATAAATATTCCTAAAATCTAAATTAATTGCATGTAAAATTGTTGGAATCAAAACATTGTGGGGCCTTGGCATTCCTAATTGTCTTGAAATTAAATGAAAAGAAATGTTCTCAAATCCCTCAACTGGAGTTGTGTTCATATAGTGAACATGAATCATTTTATTATCGATTATATGAGATTTCCAATGGGTATTTTTTTTTGCTATTAAAGGGATAATTAGAACCATCGGCCAAACGGTTTCCTTAAATATTGTTTTTAAGGTTATGATTCGCTCATTTGCATAATCTTCCTTTTGCTCATTAAGGAAATACTCCGGCGAGGTGATTACGTAAAATTCAGGTTTAACTTTTTTATATTCCGCAGTTCTTGCGAAATAATTAACAGCAAAAATTGTTTTATTTTCCATGAATGCATTTTCTTCCTTAAAGAAATCTTTTAAGGATGGACCATTACCTAGAATTAATGCCTCATTGTGATTCCTTTCTATTTTGATTTTTTTTATAAAAAGATCAGACAATATGATGATTTTTATAAGTGTTAAAAGACTTTTGATTAGTTGAAAGATAAATAGTTGTATTTTTATGATCATTTGAAATATCCTTTTACTACCCAAAATCTAAATACGACAAGCATTTTAGCTGCCTGAATTTTTCCCTTAAGAAGGAAAGAGAAAAAAAGCACACCTGTTCCGCATATTTTAATTAATTCAGACAAAATTTTGTTAAATTTTTGAAAGATGTCAGTGTTTTTTAATCTTTTGCGTTCACTGCTCCCCACTCCAATAGCAAGTCCTTGAATATAGGCCAATTGAAGTCTACTTTCTGGAATGATATGAGTGACTTTGATATTAGGGTCATACAATATTTTCGCTCCTGACTTATGCAATTTTAAAAATATATCTTTTTCATCTCCGCCTTCTAATCCTTTCGAACCTCTGCGGCCAAGTTCAATATTGAACCATCCGAAATTTTGAAATACATTCTTTCTAAAAGCCATATTGGCACCAATCGGGAATTTTCCTTTTCTGAAATACTGTTTATGTTCTCCCATATCTAATGCTGCCACAAGGGGCAATAAATATTTTGACATCCATACCGGAGGATTCCCTGATTCATAATAAGGCGTTATTTTTCCTCCTAACGCCACTATTTCGAGGTTTGAAAATGCTTTATTAATATTTTCAATATAATTAGCTTCTACAAAAGCATCATCATCGATAAATGCAAGATATTCACCTTTCGATTCTGCAATTCCTCTATTTCTTGAATATGTATGCCCTTGCTTTAACTCCAGAAAGTAGTGCACATTGATCGTTTTGTGCGTATTTATAAATAAATCACATATCAATCCAGATTTATCTGTACTGTTATTATCTATGATGATAATTTCGTATTCTGAAGAACTGACCGTTTGATTTGCCAACTTTTCTAGGCAAATAGGCAAGTATTTTTCCCTATTAAATGTACATACAATTACAGAAACCAAGGTATTATTTCTTTGGGATGGTTTTGAATAAACCAAAACCTAAAATTAATAAAACAGTTGCAGAAAACGCAGCCGTTATTTTATTTCCAATGAAATATGCTGCTGGCTTGAATTCAAAAATAATTTCTTGTGAATTTGCTGGAATTTCTAGGCCTCTCAATACATAGTTGACTTGCTTGATTTCGGTAGGAATCCCATCTACGGTAGCTTGCCAACCGAGAGGGTAATAAATTTCCGAAAAGACAGCAAAGCCTGCATTTTGATTATTTATACTGTATTTTAAAAGGTTGGGCTGGTAGGTTTCAAGAGTAATGGCTGCAGCATCATAGGTCGACTGTGAAGATTTAAATTTTTTAGCATTTATTACGGTCGTTTTTTTATCCACAAGACTACAGACAGCGGTCAACTCTTCATCAGGACTTTTCACAGAAATCATATTTTCAGTAAACCAGGCATTACCAAAAGCATAGTCATTTGGGAGTACGTTATTGGCTTGATCACCAAATTTTAAATATTGGGCGTTAAGCATATTGATGACTGTAAATTTGGACAAATCTTTGGAACCATTTTGAAGGACACCAATCATCTCGGCAAGATTGCTTGAGAGACAATTTTCAATCAACTCCTGATATCGCTTCATTTTAGCCCCATGATAGCCTCCTAAAGAGCTGTGATTAGCGGATGTTTTGGCTTCATTAAAAGGGTTATTTAAATTCAGCACCCGGTAGTGCTTATCTGCGCTATTTTTAATGAATTGATCTGCTGCAGAGGGATCAAGAAAGCCTTTGACGGCCTGCCTTTGATAATTTTCATCATTAATATAACGGCGGTCTACATTCCAGAAATCAAAGACAACCAATACAGAAATACCTAGCAATGCAATAGGTACTTTTATTTTTTCTTTGATCACCCCATATATCAAGGCGAAGGCGAGTCCAATCAATATCAAGGTTCGTAAAGCGTCTGCTTTTAATAAGGATTGTCTGTCGGCTCTCAGTGCTTCTAAAAACCAATTGGGAACGTTAGCCAATTGTACATCTACTGCACCCTTATAGCTAAATAGGCTACCTATAACTAAGAAAGTAAGGGCCAGACCACCTGTGATCGCAGCACTGATGATCAGGGGTTTTACCATTTGTTTTTTTGATCCATTGAATAGGGTCTCAAGGGCGAGCATAGACAGTAATGGAACACCAGCGAGAAAAATAACAATGGCCATACTGACCGAACGAAATTTATCATAACCTGGGAAATAATCAAATAGAGTATAATTGAACCATGCGAGATTTTTACCCCAGGCGAGTAAAATTGAAAATAAACAAGCTACTAAAATCCAATTTCTGATCTTCGGCTCTACAATAAGAATGCCTAGCATAAATAGGAAACACATGATGGCACCTGCGTAGGTAGGGCCAGCAGTAATGGGTTGATCGCCCCAGTAGGTAGGCGCTGCTTTTAATTGATTACTCACTTGATCCCTAGTCATACCATTTTGACTCAATACTTTGCCTAAATGGGAATCGGTCGCTAGGGTTTGTTGACTTGCACCGCCAGAGAAATTAGGAATCAGAAACGTGAAGGACTCCATTATTCCATAGCTCCAATTGAAGACATAATCTTTATCTAATCCCGAATTTTCTCCACTTTCAGCATTACTGCTGAGCTCTGAAGGGCCCCTTGTAGAATATTTACTGTATTCTAAAGTTGTCCAAATACGACCGGCATTGGCACCTACGCCCAGAATGCCTGCCAAAATTAAGAGGGCAACTTGGGTGCCTAGTTTTGAATAATGCTTTGATTTTATCATCTCAAATAAATGAAATAGTCCATAAATAATGAGCATCAAAAATAAGTAATAGGTGATTTGCAGATGATTGGCTTGAATTTCTAATGCAACCGCCAAACTCAGCAAGCCCAAGGGTAACAGCTTCTTTTTTTGGGTAATCACCATGTGCACGGCACCCAATACGAGGGGCATGTAGGCAATGGCACGAACTTTCCAGATGTGTCCTGCCTCAATACTAATCATACTGAAGGTATTGAAACTAAAAGCTATGGCACCTATGAAGGCCAGCCAAGGTCTGACTCTAAAGGCGAGGAGCATGAGATAGCAGGAGAGGAAAGCTAAAAGGGTTACTTGGGCAGCTGAAGGAAATCCAAATGTAATGATGCGCTGAATATACTTGATAAGGTCACCACTCCAATAAATGTTGATTAAATAGGCAGGCATACCACTGAACATGCTATTGGTCCATAATGCTTCTTCTCCTGTCTCCTGCCTAAAATGGGTAGCTTCTTGTCCTGAACTCACGCCTTGGAAGATGTCATTTTGATTCATACTTTTATTCTCTATGATTAGCGGATGGAAAAAGGCCATCACCAATAAAAAGCCGAATGTTATGAAAATGGCATGCGGTTGTATTGCTTTCAGTAATTCTTTGGTTTTCATAAATTTATATTCAATCTTTTGGCTAGACCATTTATCATTTGATTGATCTCAAGAGACAATTTCAATTTGTAAATTGAGAACGAAAAAATCATGAGTATTAATCCCGATCGAATCATCATATCAATAAATGGATTGATTAATATCGGTATAAAATGATTAATTAAAAGTAACCCTAAAATGATTAAGGCTCCTAAAATAGTTTTGGTTGTGAAAGGAAAAAAATCATATGTCATTTTAATAAGTATTAATTTTAATAATCCATGTAGAGTAAAAACGACAAGTAGGGCGGTGGCGGCACCGATCAATCCGTACCGAGGAATCAAAATGATATCTGATCCGATCATGACTAAACCCAAAAATAAGGTCATTATCATATTAAAATGGTAATATTTAGACATAGATATTATTCCATCATTGAGACTAAAAAGAAGATTGATCAACTTGGAAAGACCTACCAAAATAACGACATATCTACCTGCTTTATAGATTTGACCTTTGGGCATGATGGCGTAGATATTATCTAAATTAATAATGATTAATACATAAATAAGTCCTCCCAAAAGAAAGAGATTGATAGATGCTTTTTTGTAATGTTCATTGATACTGGCCAAATTGCCTGAACCGAAGGCTTCAGCAATAATAGGGGTTGAAATTTCTCCAACAAATCTTCTCGGCATCTCAATTACCATCACCATAAATATAGCCGTCATATAGATCCCGCTGGCCTCAAGGCCCAAATACCGACTGACTAGTTGTTGGTCGGCTAAGTTTAGAAAACTTAAGCCCAAACCTGAAATGAATAAGGTTCCACAGTAGTAAATTAATTCACGAGCGATGTTCGGAGGAAGGGGTTTAAACGAAATCTTAATTTTATATTTATAAATAGATTCAAAAAACAGAAAAGCAATCAAGATAACATAAAAGCAAACATGTAGGATGATGAAAGTATGAAAGGAGATTATGGAGGTGGCAAATAATAAGATACTACCCATATTCAAAGATTTATAAACCAGATCTTTGAGAAGATTTGCCGTAAAAATATTTTTATGAATACTGGCCAAAGTTTGTAAAAACTGAAAGATAATGAGCTCTAAAGTTAGTACAATGAGCAAAACAAAATATGCATTGACTTCAGGAGATTTCTCAGCATAAAAATCAGCCCATGAATTGCGAAAAATGATTAAGATAATTAAAAAAAAGAGAGTCGAAAAGGACACTATCAAAATACCTAATCCGTATAAAGATTTGAGATCTGTTTGTGGATGTTTCAATAGAGATTTAAATCTAATCAATCCAGAATTAATACCAAATCGACCAAAGCTAGATAGCAGCAGTGCGGCACTCAATAAAGTACGAAATAACCCAATTTGATCGGGAGTCATAAATTTAGGCATTAAGATGACCGCATTCACAAATCCAATGGCTACGCCTAGATAAGACGCAGCGCTACTCAGTAAACTTTGACGAATGACTATTCCCATAATTGAGTGGTGAAATTACATCATTTCTTATTTATAGTGAGATGATGGCTCATTTAAGATTTCCGGTGATCGGTTGATATGAATCTCGTTATAGATTAGTTTGAAGGCTCATCATTTCATAATTAAGTCAATTTGAGGTGCTCATTTAGGTTATCCATAATTTTAAAGCAAGGGCAGATAGAGTCAGAATAAGGATAAGTCGAATCCATTTCTCATTTACACCCACAGACCATCTGCTGGAAATCCATGCCCCAATGGCATTACCTATTGCTAAAATAAGACCATAGGTCCATAGGACTTTCCCATTGTACATAAATACCAACAAAGCCACTGAAGTATAACATAATACGACAAAGACTTTAACGCTATTGATTTTAGCCAAATTTAAACCATGGATTCCTGTGAGGGCTGCCATGATAATAAAGCCCACACCTGCCTGAATGAAGCCGCCATAAATACCAATACCAAAAAAAAGAAGGATAGAAACGAGATTGCGCTTTTTAGTAAAGCGTTCAAGGGTTTCCATTTTATCTAAATAAGGTTTCAAAACCGTAATCATCAACACAAAAATCATTACAACAGATAATATTTTATTAAAGGAGCTATCGCTGATTTCTGTAGCAAGATAGGCACCTAACAGGGCACCTAAAGTAGCAGAAATACTTACCCAATAGGCGAAAGGAAACACCGCAATACCCTTACTTTTAAAACCTTTAACAGCAAAAATGTTTTGAATGATAAGAGCCACTCTGTTTGAGGCATTGGCTTCTGCGGCAGGAAGACCCATAAAAATGAGCACTGGCAGGGTCAAAAGAGAACCTCCTCCGGCAACGGTATTGATGAATCCTGCAGCAATGCCCGTGCTTATCAATAATACATATTCAGAGAAGGCCATGATCTAGTTTTTCAGAAGTGAGATGACACGCTAAATTATCATCACAACGGGCTAATAGTTCTTTCTGATTCTTTTTTAATTTAGGGTGGATTAAAAGCGGATTTAATACCACTAAAGGCAATAAGTTAAACCGGCGATTTTGTATTTCAGGATGGGGAATTTTTAAGTATTCAGTCTCTATAACTAGATCACCAAAATACAATATATCAATATCAATTATACGCTGACCCCATTTGATTTTTCTGATACGGCCTAGTTTTTTTTCAATATCCAGACAAATCTCCAAAAGCTGATCAGGCTCATAAGGGAAGTCAATTTCTAATACGAGGTTATAAAACCAAGGTTGATCGGTTTTACCCCATGGGGCGGTCTCGTAGATAGGAGACGATGCGTTTATTTTTAAAATATAATTCGAAATTTCGATACATGCCGTTTGGAGGTTATCTAGTCTTGATCCTTGATTGGAGCCTAATGAAAGGTATATTTTTCTCATATTGTGGACAAACAAATTTAAGGATCAACAAGTTAATAAGCTATTAACAACTATTTTAGCGTAAAATTAATATTTGAGATATGAATTTCCTTAAAAACATACTGGCTTCTTTATTGGGCCTTATAATATTTTCTTTTCTTTTTTTCTTCTTATTGATAGGTATTGCCGCTGCAGGAGAGGGTGATGAAACGGTCAATGTTGAGCCTTCATCTATTCTTTATTTGAAATTGAGTGGTGTTCTTCAGGAGCGGACTACTGAAGATCCTTTGAAAGACCTTTTTCCTGAAGCAGCAGTTTCGGAAATTGGACTGCATGATTTGGTTTCGACCATTCAGCATAGTAAAGAAGACGAACGTATCAAAGGTATTTATCTAGACCATCAGTTGTTGAGTGGTGGTTTTGCTTCATTAAAAGAAGTGAGGGATGCGTTGATTGATTTCAAAGCCTCAGGAAAAATCATATATGCCTATGGAGAATACTTAAGTGAAGGAGATTATTATCTGGCATCGGCGGCAGATGTTTTTTTTATGCATCCCGAAGGATCTTTAGAGTTTAATGGTTTGATGGCCAATATTACCTTTTTCAAGGGTTTGTTTGAAAAGTTAGAGGTAAAACCAGAAATATTCAGAGTAGGGTCTTTTAAAAGTGCGGTCGAGCCATTTTTAAGGAAAGATATGAGCTCCGAGAATCGACTTCAATATACTTCACTACTTTCCACTATATATGATATTTATTTAACTGATGTGGCTGAGTCCCGCGACATTCAAAAAAGAAATCTCTCAAGATATTCAAAAGAATTAAAGATTCAAGTTCCTGCAGATGCCCATCACTATGGATTAGTAGATTCTCTAGGTTACAAGGATGAACTTAAATCCTTGATTGCATCAGATTTAGAACTAGAAGAGGCTTCCGATATTGAGTTTATTTCCTATCAGAATTATAAAAAATCTCTGAAGAATAAATATGCTAAGGATAAAATTGCCGTAATCTATGCCAATGGATCCATTGTTATGGCGGGAGATGATACGCAAGTTGTGGGTTATAAATTGGCTAAAGAAATCAGAAAAGCCCGTGAAAACAAATCGGTAAAAGCCATTGTATTAAGAATTAATTCACCAGGTGGAAGCTTGGTTGCTTCAGATCTTATTTGGCATGAAGTGTACTTAACCAAAGGAGTGAAACCTATCATCGCCTCGATGGCTGATGTAGCTGCCTCAGGAGGTTATTATATCGCCATGGCCTGTGATACTATTATTGCACAGCCTAATACGATCACAGGATCGATAGGCATCTTCGGTATGTGGTTCAATTTTGGGCAATTACTTGAAAATAAATTTGGGATCACTCATGATGTAGTTAAAACGGGGGATCATTCAGATTTGTATACAGTGACCCGTAACCTTACTGATTTTGAGCGCAGCGCCATTCAAAAAGGGGTCAATAAAGGATATCAAACTTTTATTTCAAAGGCAGCTATGGGAAGGGGGGTGACTTCCGAAGCGATTAATGAGGTAGGTAGTGGTCGCATATGGTCTGGGACACAGGCTTTAGACAATGGCTTGATTGATGTCATCGGTAATTATAATGATGCCGTCGACCTGGCGGTCGCCATGAGTGGGATTGAAGGTGATTATCGTGTGGTTAACTATCCTGCACAGAAATCTATGTTTGAAAAAATATTGGGTTCGGTAACCACCGAAATAAAAGGTTTGAATTCGATGAATAATGAAGTGATGGCTCCTTATTTTAGACAAATTAAATCCTTACAAGAGATGAAAGGGATTCAAGCGCGAATGACTGAGGAATTCATTATTTATTGAACAGAAATGGTGATTTATTTACCTCAAACTCTCAACTAACAATACCCTTTTTGAAAATTTCAAAATAAATCTGGCATGGGTGGCATCAATGCTTCCTAATATGGATTAATTCATTTAGAAAAGAAATAAAAAAGCCCATCAAATGAATGAGCTTTTTCTACATGCTGATCATAAAGCCCTTGGATCTTCAAAAAAACTACCATTATCACTTCATTTGAGAGGGTTTTTATCAAAAAATTCTAAATCCCTAAAAATAATGGCTAAAATGAGAAGGAGGAAGGGGACTCCATGTAATAAGGCATTAAACCAGTCCATGAGCTCCATTACTCGAATACCTCTTTGAATCTATTTGATTTTACCCGAAATATGTAGTTCTAGGGGAAATGGGGCTAATCCAGGGGTTACGTAGACCAAGGCTATGAATCCCATATTTTTAGTTAAGATTTTTTTTAAGTCATTCATCATTTTAATTAGA
>Ga0115567_10006372_pt1 | contig 11291 bp, 12 predicted proteins | sample COGITO_mtgs_1204_2_FD_88679 | JGI IMG/M metagenome (GOLD analysis project Ga0115567, IMG submission 88679) | Pelagic marine microbial communities from North Sea - COGITO_mtgs_120412 | ecosystem: Environmental > Aquatic > Marine > Epipelagic | place: Germany:Helgoland, sampling site Kabeltonne...
GCAAAGGTAAAGCCGGGGATCAGCACCTTGGCATTCTGCGGCAGATCCAGCGCCAGCAGTGACAGAAACAGCGCGGCAGAGCAGGACGACACCGCCAGCGCATAGCGGCTGCCCATCATTTGCGCGAACTCGGCTTCAAGCAGGGACACCGGCGCGTCGGCAGCAGCGGTGTAGCGAAACAGATCGCCGCTTTGCAACAGCTGCTCTATCTCGGCGCGGGCAGAGTCCGGAATAGCTTCGGCGCTGTGCATGTCGGGCAGGGTCATATTTCAATATCCTGAATGTTTGTTTTCAGAATGGTAAAACAATGCGCCTGTGGGACCAAGCCTTTTCACCGCTCGGCTTCATGAATGTTTTGTGACTAGATCCCCAGCCGATCGCGCAAACTGAACCAGGTCATCGCCAGCGCAAGCAGCGGACTGCGCAAGGCTCCGCCGCCGGGGAAGCTGGGGGTGGGCAGGGCGCTCATAGTGTCAAAGCCATCGCCGTCGCCTTCAATCGCACGTGCCATCAGCTGGCCTGCGTGGATCGCCGTGCCGACGCCGTGGCCGGAATAGCCCGAGGCCGACAAGATATTCGGCGCAATACGTGCGAGAAACGGCAGACGCTTCATGGTGATCGCCAGCGTGCCGCCCCAAGCGTAATCGATTTTTACATCGCGCAAAGCGGGGAAAACCTGGGCCATGGGCTTGCGGGCTTTGGCCGCGACATCACTGGGGAACCGGTAGCCATAGCTTTCGCCGCCGCCAAACAGCAGCCGCCCGTCATGGCTAAGCCGGAAATAATTCACCACGAATTTGCTATCGGCCACGGCGACGTCACGGGGCAACACTTCCTTTATGCGATCCCCCAAGGGTTCGGTGGCGATGATAAAGTTGTTGATCGGCATCACCTTGGCCGCAACCTTGCGGTTCAGCCCGCCAAGATAGCCGTTGCAGGCAAGGATCACATGATCCGCCGTGACCCGCCCGCCATCAGTTTGCACAATGGCAGGGTCCCCTTCGGTGATGTGATGCACGGCGCTGCGTTCATAGATCTCGACCCCTGCCGCCTGCGCTGCCCGAGCCAGCCCAAGGGCGAGGTTCAGGGGATGTAGATGCGCGGCCCCCATATCCAGAATACCGCCAGCATAGGCGGGCGAGGCGCAGACATTGCGCAGAGCGTCGCGGTCCAGCACCTCTATCTGGTCGTAGCCATAGCGGTCCTGCAAGAAGCCAGCATAGGCGTGCAGGTGGTCCACATCCGCCGACGCGCTGGCGGTCCAGGCCACACCGGGCTTGAGGTGGCAATCGATGTCGTGGGTCTTGATCAGGTTTTTAACAAGCGCCTTGGCGTCCTCGCCCAGATCCCACAGACGCTGTGCGCCATCGCGTCCGACCATCTTTTCCAGCGCGTCCTGTTCGACCCGCTGACCACTCCCCAATTGTCCGCCATTGCGCCCCGAGGCCCCGAAGCCCACGCGCTGCGCCTCGACCAGCACGACGCGGCGTCCGGCTTGTGCCAGATGCAAGGCGGCGGACAGTCCGGTATAGCCGCCGCCCACGATGCAGACATCGGCGCGCTGGTCCCCCTTTAGGGTTGGGTAGGGGGTGCTGGGGGTCGCGGTCGCAGCGTACCAGCTGTCGGGGTAGCGCCCCGGCGCGTCATTTGCATATAGCAGATTCATGTCAGATCGGCCCCCTCGACCGCTTCCAAATGGTCTTAAATCCTCGCCGAAGGCTCCCGCGGGTGCGGCGAACCTAGACGTTCATGAGCAGGTGCTCGCGTTCCCACGGGGAAATCACATGCAGGAACTCTTCGTATTCCGCGCGTTTCACGATGGCATAGACGCGGGCGAACTCGGGGCCCAGTACGTCGTGCAGGGTCGTGGCCTCTTCGAACAGATCCAGCGCCGATCCCAGCACCTGAGGGATATCTCCGTCGCCATCATAGGCGTCCCCCTTGAATTCGGGTTTGGGTTTTTTCTGTTCCATCAGGCCCAGATAGCCACAGGCGAGCGAGGCGGCGATGCCGAGGTAGGGGTTGCAGTCCATGCCGGCCAAGCGGTTCTCGACGCGGCGTGAAGCTGGGCCGGACAGGGGCACGCGGATGCCCGTGGTGCGGTTGTCGCGGCCCCATTCCAGATTGATCGGCGCGGCGTGGTCTTTGACGTAGCGCCGATAGCTATTCACATAGGGTGCAAGGACGGCCAGCGCGTCGGGCATGTGGTTTTGCATACCGGCGATAAAGTGATAAAACGCTTCCGTTTCGCCACCCTCCGGGTCAGAAAAGATGTTCTTGCCCGTTGTCGCGTCCAGCACCGAATGGTGGATGTGCATGGCGCTGCCGGGTTCGTTGGCGATGGGTTTCGCCATGAAGGTGGCATAGCAATCGTGGCGCAGCGCGGCTTCGCGGATCAGACGTTTGAAATAGAATACCTCGTCTGCCAAACGCACAGGGTCACCGTGGATCAGATTGATCTCCAGCTGGCCCGCGCCGCCTTCTTGGGTGATGCCGTCAATTTCGAAGCCCTGCGCCTCTGCGAAATCATAGATGTCGTCGATCACGGGGCCGAATTCGTCCACGGCGGTCATGGAATAGGCCTGTCGCGCAGCGGCGGGACGGCCCGAGCGGCCCATCATCGGCTTGATTTCGTGGGCGGGGTCAAGGTTGCGGGCGACCAGAAAGAATTCCATCTCGGGGGCCACAACGGGTTCCCAGCCTTGCGCGCGATACAGCTCGACGACCCGCTTTAGCACATTGCGTGGCGAATAGCCCACAGCGTTGCCATCGCGGTCATAGGCGTCGTGAATGACTTGTAAGGTCCAGTCACCGGTCCAGGGGGCGGCGGTCGCGGTCGAGATATCGGGGCGCAGGATCATGTCTTTTTCGATGAAGCCGTCAACACCGGCGGCATCGCCCCATTCGCCGGTAATGGTCTGGTAGAAGATGCTGTCGGGCAGGTGAAAATACTCCTGACGCGCAAATTTCGTCGCGGGCACTGCCTTGCCGCGTGCGATGCCGGGAATATCAGGGATGATGCATTCAACTTCGTCGAGCCGTCGACCCTCTAGATATGTACGTGCTGCGGGGGGAAGCTCTTCAAGCCAGTCGGACATCATAATCTCTCTTTCTTGAGGAAGTCTGCAATGTGGTCGGCGATTTTCGCGTTGTCAGTGGGGGCGTCCAGCAGGGCGGAGGCAGATTCAAGCTGGTGATCGGGCACCACGCCTTTGCCGCGGGTGCGGATCAGCCCGTCGATGAAATCTTGCGTAAACTCGGGGTGGGGCTGGATCGTCCAGATTTGATCATCATAAAGGAGGGCGGCATTGGCACAGAAATCTGATGCGCCGACGACCTTTGCGCCTTGGGGCAGTTCGGTAACCTGATCCTGATGCCAAGCGTTCAGCGCCAGCGTTTCGCCGTCGATGGTGTATTCGGTCCGGCCGACAGACCAGCCCCCCGCGAATTTTTCGACTTTGCCGCCAAGGGCTTGGGCGATAATCTGGTGGCCAAAGCAGATGCCGACCAAGGGGCGGCCTGCGTCGCGTATGCCACGGATCAGCTGTTCAAGCGGTGGGATCCAGTCGTGGTCTTCGTAGGCACCGTGTTTGGATCCGGTGATCAGCCAACCATCCGCATCCACGGCAGAGGCGGGGAAGTCGCCATCAACCACCGACCAAATCTGAAAGTCAAAATCATGCCCGCCCAGCAGTTTGACGAACATATCACCATAATCGCCAAGCGCGTCTTTCATGTTGTCGGGGGAGTGGCCGGTCTGGAGGATGCCGATTTTCATGCGCGCCATCTGTTTACACCGTGTCCAGATAGATTTCGACCTGCTCTTGCGGGGTCAGTTCTTGCATATAATGCAGCTCTTGGCGCTTGGTTAGGATGAAGTTGCGCACCATTTCGGGGGCAAAAATGCGTTTCACCTCTTCCGAGTTTTCGAAGGCATCGATCGCGGATTTCCAGTCGCCTGGAATTTGCGGCAGTTCGGCGGCATAGGCGTTGCCGGTGATCGGGGCAGGGGGTTCGGCCCCGTCTTCGATGCCGTTCATCGCGGCCCCCAGTACGGCGGCCAGCATCAGATAGGGGTTCACATCGCCGCCCGACACACGGTGTTCGATACGCCGCGCCTTGTGGCTGCCCGACGGGATACGGATCGACGAGGTACGGTTTTCATAGGCCCAGGAAATGCCCGTGGGCGCGTGGGCACCGGGGACCATCCGGTCAAAGCTGTTGGCATGAGGGGCAAAGACCAGCGCGCAACCGGCCATGGCGTTCATGCAGCCCGCAACGGCGTGGCGCATGATCGCGGTGCCTTGGGGGCCGCCGTCGTCAAAGACGTTGTTGCCGTTCTTGTCGAGCACAGAGAAATGCGTGTGCAAACCAGAGCCGGGGTAATCCTCGTAGGGTTTCGCCATAAAGCTCGCGGCAAAGCCGTGGCGGCGGGCAAGTCCCTTGACCAGCATCTTGAACAGCCACGCATCATCGGCGGCGCGCAGGGCATCGTCACAGTGCATCAGGTTGATTTCGAACTGGCCCAGACCTGCTTCTGAAATCGCGGTATCGGCGGGGATATCCATCTCTTCGCAGGCGTCATAAAGGTCGGTGAAGAATTCATCGAACTGGTCAAGCGCGCGGATCGACAGGGTTTCAGCCGCCTTGCGGCGTTTGCCCGACCGCGGCGACAGGGGCACCTGAAGCTTGCGGCCCGAATCGTCGATCAGAAAGAATTCAAGCTCCACTGCGCAGACCGGTGTCAGCCCGCGCGATTTATAGCGATCAACCACCGCGCGCAGGGCATGACGCGGGTCACCGCCATAGGGGCGGCCATCCTCGTGGAACATCCAGATCGGCAGCAGGGCGGACGGCGCATCAAGCCATGGCATCGGCAGAAAGCCACGCTCTGTCGGGTGCAGGATGCCGTCGGCATCGCCACTTTCGAATACCAGCGGGCTGTCGTCGATGTCTTCGCCCCAGATGTCGAGGTTGAGCACCGACATCGGAAAGCGCGTGCCGTCCTCTACGACCTTGTCGGCAAAACGCGTAGGGATGCGCTTGCCTCGGGCCTGACCGTTCAGGTCGGCGGCGGCCACACGGATTGTGCGGACCTGAGGATGTTTGCGAAGCCAGTTTTTCATATCACACCTTGCAAGCGGCGGGCGTGAACGGTGTTCTTAAAACATGAAAACCGAAAGTAGCGCCCACGCGCTAAATAATTTGATCAAAAAATAGATACTACCGGATCAGATTTAGACGCAAGCGAATTTTCCGCACCGATGACTGGGGCAGGTGGCGGTTTAGACGGCGATTGATCAGCCCGAAGACAGAGATGATCACGAGTGTCAGTAGAATGAAATAGCCGGCGAGAATGGGATAGGGGGTGAACGGGTTGAACGTTTTATCCGCAAAATAGCTGGCATAATAAAGCGCATCGCCGCGTTGTTGTAGCGCCGGAAAACCGGTGAAAAAGACCAGTGTTGTCGCATGAAACAAGAAGATCGCCTCGTTGGTATAGGCGGGCCAGGCCAAACGCAGCATGGTCGGCCAGACGATGCGCTTGAAACGCGGCCAGCCCGAAATGCCATAGGCATCAGCGGCTTCGGTGTCGCCTTTGGGGATGGATTGCAGCGCGCCATAGAAAATCTCGGCCGAGTAGGCGGAGGTGTTAAAGAACAAAACGATCAACGCCCCGAGCCACGCGGAGGTGAACATATCAAAGAACGGGTGCACAGATTTTAGGCTAAGGAACAAAAAATAGCCGAAAAAGAACTGGATGAACAACGGCGAGCCGCGAAACAGAAAGATAAACCATTCCGACGGTTTGCGCAGCCAAGGGCTGGGGTGCGCCTTGCCCACGGCCAGAACCGTTGCCAGCAGGAAGCCGCTGATCAGCGCGAAAAATCCGTAGTAGACGTTCCAGATCATGCCCGACCCGATCAGGGTGAATTGATCACACAGCGTAAAGTCACTGCGCGGCAGCAGCCGTTCACCATAGCCAAGCGAGCGCAGCCCGTAGGATTGGATTGTGTCCCAACAGGTCATGCGGCGGCCTTTCGCTGTGCTTCACCACCGGCGGTGGCCTGACCTTTGGTCAGTCGCCGCATCAGCCGGTCAAGCACGATTTCAGACACCCGGGTAAAGCAAAGGTAGAAGACCAGCAGTGCTAGGAAATACCACATGCGCCAGTCGGGGTGGGGGTAATCAGTAAAGCGCGGCGTCTTGGCCCCGCCCAGATCACGCGCCCAGTACACGATGTCTTCGATGCCCAACAAGAACAGCAGCGGGGTTGCCTTGATCAGCACCATCCACAGGTTGCCCAACCCGGGCAGCGCATAGACCCACATCTGCGGCACAAGGATACGCCAGAAGGTCTGGCGCGGGCTCATGCCATAGGCTTCGCCGGTTTCGATCTGCGCCCGTGGCACGGCGCGCATCGCGCCATAAAGCACATTGGCTGCAAAGGCACCGAACACGATCGCAAAGGTCAGGACGGCGAGCGAAAAGCCATAGGCTTCGTGGACCCATTGCGCCGAATTCCCAAGCGGCATTTTGGCGGCCTGACAGACCAGAAAGTCACTGCCCTGACGGATCGGTTGATCCCAGTCGGGGCATTTCACCTTGTGGCGCAGGTATTCAATGCCCTGATCCAAGGCGATGACGAAAAACAAAAAGAACGCAATATCCGGCACGCCGCGCACAACGGCGATATAGGTGCGGCCCAGCCATGACAGCGGTGCAAAGGGTGACCGTGCGGCCATCGCGCCGCCAAAGCCAAAGGCAAGTGCTGCGGGGGCGGTGATGGCAAGCAACAGCAACACTGTGCCGAATGCGCCATAGAAAGCCAAATGCTTGCCCGTGGTCAGGTAGCACGTCAGCCATGACAGGCCGGAAAGCGTTTCTGGGTCGGTGCAAGCAAAAATAGCGAAATGTCCCGGTGGTATGCGCCCTTTTGCGGGCGTCTGTATTGGGGTCTTTAGTCAGATCGGTAGGCAGAGAAAAGGGGCGGCAGACGTGCCGCCCCGATCAGGATCAGAATGTTTTGGCGTCTTCGCCGAACCACTTGATGATCAGCTTGTTTAGGCTGCCGTCATCCTTCATCGACTGGATGGCGGTGTCGAACTTTGCTTTCAGCTCTGTGTCGCTTTCGCGCAGGCCAAGACCGATGCCGCCGCCCAGTGGCACGTCGTCACCGACGAAAACCATCTCGCCGCCGGATTCCTCGACCGTGGGGACCAATGCGTCCTTATCGGCGAAAACCGCGTCGGCTTCGCCGTTGTTCACGGCTGCGACGGTTTCGTCATAGGTGGCGAATTCCAGCAAGGTGGCACCGGATTCGGCGACGTGACCCGCTTGGATCGTGCTGGTCTGCGCGGAAACGACGCCGCCTGTGATGTCGGCATCAGCCGATTTCGCGGCATAGGCAGAGGCCGCAGGCGGGAAGTAGTTCTGTGTGAAATCAATCACTTCTTCGCGCTCGTCGGTGATGCTCATGCCGGCGATGATGGTGTCGTAGTTGCCCGATGTCAGGTTCGGGATGATGCTATCCCATTCGTTGGTGACCCATTCGCAGGTCAGCTCGGCGCGGGCGCACAGTTCGTCGCCGATTTCGCGCTCAAAGCCGTCTACTTCGCCAGCATCGTTCAGGAAGTTATAGGGAGGGTAGGCCCCTTCGGTCCCCATACGGATGGTTTTGCCGTGGGCATCTGCCATGGCGAAACCTGTGCTGAGCGCCAGTGCGGCAGTGGCAAGAACGAGTGTTTTCATTTTTGAAGTCTCCCAGTTTATTGTTTTTTGGTCGTTTTTTAGTCCGCGTGGGTGGCCGAGAGGAACCCGCGCAGACGTTCCGATTTAGGAGCACCGAACAATGCGTCGGGGGCCCCTTGTTCTTCGATCAAACCCTGATGCAGGAAAACGACGTGGTCCGACACATCGGCCGCCAGTTTCATATCATGGGTTACGATCATCATGGTCCGCCCTTCGGCGGCCAGATCCTTGATGACTTTGACGACCTCTTGTTCAAGCTCGGGATCAAGCGCCGAGGTCGGTTCGTCGAATAGCAGTGCTTCGGGTTCCATGCACAGCCCGCGTGCGATGGCGGCGCGTTGTTGCTGGCCGCCCGACAGCTGCGCTGGATAGACATCGCATTTGTCGCCGATGCCCACCTTGTCGAGATACGCCCGTGCTGCGGCCTCTACCTCGGCGCGGTCGCGGCGCAGAACGGTGAGGGGGGCCTCCATCACGTTTTGCAGAATCGTCATATGGGCCCACAGGTTGAACTGCTGAAACACCATCGACAGGTTCGTGCGAATGCGCAGCACTTGCTTGGGATCGGCGGGGCGGCGGTTGTGGCCCGTGCCTTTCCAGGTCACGGACTCGCCGTTAAAGCGCAAATCGCCCTGCTGGCTGTCCTCGAGCAGGTTACAGCAGCGCAGCAGCGTCGATTTACCGGAGCCGGACGACCCGATCAGCGAGATGACGTGCCCGCGCGGGGCCTTGACCGACACCCCCTTGAGCACCTCCAGAGGGCCATAAGCCTTGTGAAGATTGTTGATCTCAATAACGGGGGGCTGATCTGTCACTGTGCTGCCTTATTGTGCATTCCGCAGCAAGTTAAGGTGATTTTAAGGGGGATTTGCAATCCAGAACTTGGGTTTCGCCCAATAATTCAACGGTTGACCCCGCGTAAATTCACCGCCTGCGCGTAAACTAGTCTTTGTCTTCAATCTGCTTGCGCACGATGGCGCTGTCGGTGTCTGTGACCCCCAGCAAGTTGGCCACCAAACGCAGCAATGCGTTTTCTTCGTCAGAGCGCATGCCGTCAGCCAGCACGACTTCCCACAGCGCTTTGATCACGGCAAGGCGGGCGTCATAGGGCACGGCATCCTTGATCGCGCGGGTAAAGCGAACGGTATCGGGGGCTTCGGCTTCAAGCGCTTCGGCGTCGGCACGCAGGGAGGCGGTGTCGTCATCATCCAGCGCATATCGTTTGGCGATGATCTGGTCGATGCGCGCGCGCTCGGACGGGGCGTATTCGTTATCCGACTTGGCGATGCGCACCAACAGCGCGGTCAGCGCAAGGCGGGCATCCCCGTCGGGAAGCTGGGCGGGATCAGGCTGGGTCAGCCGTTTGATGAATTCTGCAAACATGGGCGTGATATAGAGCGGTTGCGGCGTGAGGCCAAGGTCACAAAGCTTTCAACGCTTTTTCGCGGGCGGCGGACATGTCTTTGTCGCTGAGCCCAAGCGCGGTTTCGATCGCCAGCAGCTGAATTTCGATGTCGTCGTCCCGCGCCCCATCGGCCAGCGCCACGGACCACATCGCATCGCCAAGCGCTTTGCGGTCGTCATAGGCGACTTCCTCGCGCAGGATTTGCGCAAATTCAGGCGTGCCCGGGGCGTGGCGTTCCAAGGCTTCGCACGTGGCACGCAGTTTCGCCGCCTCGATCGGTTTTAAGCCGAAGGTTTGCGCCAAGATGCGGTCGATCTGTCCGACTTCGGCCGCACGGTAGGTGCGATCGGCCAGCGCCACACGCACCAGCAACGCACCAAGCGCAAGCTGTGGGGTCGGCTGTGGCAGCGGTTTGGGGTCCGGCTTGCGGCGGGGGAATAGACGTTCAAACATGGCAACTCTTTATCGTTCGGGGCGTTCTAGGCTAACTCAAATCAAAGCCGGACGTTCCAATTGGCCCATATTCGCAAAGGGGTGATGTATAAAAAGCGCAATTCTAAACGCGCACACAGCTGCTGTTCGTGGCCTCAGGCGTCATAGCCTTCGACGATGACAAGATTACCATCCGACACCGACGACCGGATGTCTTTGGCCGCCTGATACCCGTCGCTTTCATAGCAGGCCACGGCATCCGCAAGAGAGGCGAATTCGATCACAACGATGCGCGGGTGTGACGTACCTTCGCGGACGTCTGGCGTGGCCCCGCGGACCAGAAACTTTGCCCCGAAATCGGCAAAAGGCTTGGCATTTGCAGCGCGGTATTTGTCGTAGACCTCGGCGTCACGGACGTCGACATTTGCGATCCAGTATCCTTTGGGCATCGGTAGCTCCTTATCTGGGGAGAGTTTTGAACTTGGCCGTCAGACGGGCCGCTTCTTCCTTGAGCCCGTATGGCGGGTTCAACACGAACATGCCCGATCCGACCATCCCGTGACCGGGGCGGGCAGGGGCAAAGCTGACCTCGTGGCGCAGTGCTTCGGGGTGGGCCCCCATCAGCGCGCTGAGCATGGGCTGGTGCGCCTTGCTGGTCAAAATCGGATACCACAGCGCAATGATGCCGACGTTCCATGCGCGGGCGAGCTTGCCGATGTGGCGCGGGATATCGACGTAATCGGTTTTGATCTCAAAACTCGGGTCGATCAGCATCAGGCCACGGCGCGGGGTGGGGGGCGTCAGGGCAAAAGCCATGTCGAACCCGTCGCGGTAGTGACACTTGGCATTATAGGGCGACATCGCCAGATCAAGCGCGGCATGTTCACCGGGATGCAGTTCGGCCAGATGGATGCTGTCGCTGTCGCGCAGCAGCTTGGCGGCCAAGAGCGGCGAACCGGGGTAGGCATCGGCCCCTTGCTCACGCGTGATCTGATCGAGCACCTGCGCGTAGGGATGCGAATTGCCAAACCAGCCACGGGCACGGCCAATGCCCTGCGCCGCCTCGCCGGTTTTCAGGGCAGGGGTGTCGGACAGGTCATACAGCGCCCGACCCGCATGGGTTTCCAGATAGGACAGCGGTTTGTCCTTGCGCGTCAGATACCCCAACATCCACGCCAGCAAGCTGTGTTTGTGAACATCGGCCAGATTGCCGGCGTGGTAGATATGTTGGTAGCTGAGCATGCCGATGGCCGCCTTTCGCGAGGGTCAGACCAGCCGCGACATTTCCTTGGCGGCGCGGATGAAGTCCTTGAACAAGGGGTGCGGATCAAAGGGTTTGGATTTCAGTTCGGGGTGGAACTGGACGCCAATGAACCACGGGTGATCGGACCATTCCACGATCTCGGGCAGCATGCCATCGGGCGACATCCCCGAGAAGGTAAGACCCGCTTTTTCAAGCTGCTCGCGGTAGGCGGTGTCGACCTCATAGCGGTGACGGTGACGCTCGTCGATGGACGTGGTGCCATAGATATTGGCCACGTTCGATCCTTCTTTGAGCGTCGCGTCATAGGCACCAAGACGCATGGTGCCGCCTTTGTCGTCGTCCAGCTTGCGTTCGACCTTGTGGTTGCCCTGCACCCATTCCTTGAGGTGGTAGACGACGGGTTCGAAACGCTTTTTGCCGGTGGATTCGTGGTCGAAC
>Ga0115567_10006376_pt1 | contig 11289 bp, 9 predicted proteins | sample COGITO_mtgs_1204_2_FD_88679 | JGI IMG/M metagenome (GOLD analysis project Ga0115567, IMG submission 88679) | Pelagic marine microbial communities from North Sea - COGITO_mtgs_120412 | ecosystem: Environmental > Aquatic > Marine > Epipelagic | place: Germany:Helgoland, sampling site Kabeltonne...
AGGCCTGACGCTTCTCTGGGCCCCGCCCCCCCCCCGCGTACTGAGTGGACACGTCGCGTCCCTCACCCCGTACTAATCGGACACGCCGCGTCCCGTAGGGCTGACGCTTCTTTGGGACCTGGCCACCGGCGGGGTCCTGCGCTCCGTGGTCGACGGCACCCGGGGCGTCCCCGCCCAACTCGCGGACAAGTGCGCACCGTTCCGCCGGGAGGAGCGCCCCGGGCACGCGTTCCGGCACCACCGCGGCCCGGTGTCGGCGATCACGACGATCAAAGGCGCGGTGATCACCGGGAGCTGGGACGGCACCGTGTGCGTCGCGAAGCTGGCGCACTACCGCGACTGGTGGGCGGACGAGGGCGCGGCGCACGCGCTGCGCGCCGCGGCGGGCGCCAACGCCACGGAGCGGCTGCGGGTTGCGGCCGAGCGCGCGCTGCCCGGCAACAAGCGCAAGGCGCGGCTGCAAAAACAGCTGGGGAAGCAGGCGGACGCGCTGGAGGAGGAGCGGGGCGCGCTAGACGCCGCGCGGCGCGAGGCGCAGCAGCGCGCGGCGCGGAACCGCGCTCGCGCGGCCAAGTTCCTGTTCGCCGGCGCGGAGTTTGCGGGGCGCGTGACTGCGCTGTGCTGCGCGCGGCGCGAGGGCGCGCTCGAGCTGACCCTCTTCGCGGGGTACACGGACGGGCACGTGCGGCAGTGGGACATGCGTGCGGGCGCCGTCATCAAGATGTTCCTGCGGGGGGCGCGCGCGGACGCTGTCACGGCTCTCGCGGTCGGAAAGGGCCGGCTGTACTCTGGGTACACGACCGGCGGGATCAAGATCTGGGAGACCGCGCCGAGGGAGGGCGAGCGGGCGCCGAGCAAGGGCGCGTCCAAGACGCAGCGGAACCTCTTCGACGTGGAGGGCCACACCGACGGCGCGCCCCCCCCCCGCGCCCCCCACGAGACGTGTCCGCTTAGTACGGGGGGAAGGACGAGACGTGTCCGCTTAGTACAGGGGGAAGGACGAGACGTGTCCAGTTAGTACAGGGGGATGGGGGGGGGCGCCCCCCCCACGCACACTCCTTCCGTGCCCCTAACAGAAGGAGAGCCCTGTCCCTCGCCGTGCGGCAACGCTGACCGTCCCCGTGGCGCCGACAGGGGTGGAGAGCCTGGCGTTGTGCGAGAACCTGCTGTTGTCCCACGCCGAGGACAAGTCCGTGCGGGTTTGGGACCTCCGAGCGTGCGACCCCGGGATGGAGCTGCTCCCGGCCCCGGCGCCGCGGGGCAAAAAGCTCGCGGTGTCCGAGGGGCTCTTTTCCATCGGCGAGGCCGAGGGCGCGGCGGCGCCGGCGGGCGCCTCGCTCCGCGCGCGGCGGACGGGCTCGGGCGCGGGGCCGCAGCCCCCGTCGCCCGGGTCGGCGGCGGACAGCGATGGGCGCGAGCGCCCGCGCGTGCGGACCATCGACCTGATCCCGCCCCAGGACGACGCGGCCGCCCCGCCCCCGCAGCTGCAGGAGGCCCAGCCAGCTGGCCCGCGTGGCTCGCCCAAGAGCCCCGCACCCGCGGGCCAGGGCCGGAGCCCGACCCGCGAGCGTCCGGTGCTGCTGGTGCCTTCCTCGGCAGAGGATGTCGATCAGCCCGCGGCAGAGGACGCGGCGGCAGCGGGCGAGCTCCCAGCGGCGGGGAGGCTTCCCGACGAGGGTGGTGACGTGGCGGAGCTGGCAGAGCGCATCCAGGCCGCTGCGCGCGCGCTGCGGCACTCCGCGCAAGGCGCGGCGGAGTTTGTGTCTCGGTGGAACCCGCGCAGGCTGCTGCCACAGCACGCCCAGCCCGGCCCAGATACCAGGCTCGCGGCCGGGATGCAGGCGAGTTGAGTGACGGTTGCGGGCTGGGGAAGAGGAGGAGGGGGGCAGTGGTCGTCTTTTGCACATGTGGATGGGTGGTGTAGTGCTGTCGGCCAGATTGATTTGGCTCACGAGTGTTTATGTGTACAGGGTGCTTATCTTATAAGTTTGGTAAAATACACAAAAAAAACACTGTAGTCGCACTCCTTGACGCAATATTGCAGAGGCCTGTCACTGACAGGGGTTTGTTTTACCGCAACAAAAGGTCTGCCCTTTCGTTAGTACTGAACACTCGAACCACAGTTTTGGGAATTGGAAGCAAAATGATATGAAATTTTTGTGGACTCAAAAAACGAACCAACAGGGCACAAAAAAACCAGAAGGAAGAAAAATAAAAGGCAGACCGCGAAAAACACGGCCATGAGCCTCCCACGCGTCACCGCCCAGCACGCCCGCATATGACCCACCACCCTCCAAAACCGCCACGGCCTACACCGCAGGCGGTGGTGCCTGCTTCGCAAAGAGTACCAAATTATTGAATTGCAATCTATTGAATTGCAATTTATTGATTTCTTGTTTGCTTCGCAAAGAGTACCAATCGCAAAGAGTACCAACAACAAATTATTGAATTGCAGCAGTCATTTCAGTCGCTGCAGTGATGGCGAGCAGCAGTAACTGCACTGCATGCAGCTAACAAGAGAGAAGCATCCGTTTATTGACAAACAGTCGCAAATCGCAAAGCGAAAAACAATTGGCGAGCAGGGGCCGGGAGACCGCAGCAAGGAAGCCGCATAACAAAAAGTCCCAGGCCCAAACCACTAACGGGACGCGAGCACGTGGGCGGCAGGAGCCAGGGCAACAGCCCCAAGCCCACACCGGGCCCGTGCTCGAGATCTCGGGAGTAGTAAGGAGGCATAGGGCGCAGACCAGTGCTTCCCAGTGAGCCGTGTAGCTGAGGCCCGGAGGCTGTACAGCTGAGGGTCCATCCGGAGCCGAGCGAACGTTGCGCCGCGGCGCTGGCAGAGTTGCTCTCAACCATCTCGCCAGCTGCCGGAGCAGCAGCCGGGGCCAACCGTGGAGCCACAGGCGCTCTAGAGAGCTAGAGACAGATACGTTTAATGACAAACAGTCACAAATCGCTAGATGTGTTGGGATAGGACCCAAGCAACCGTACTTCGTGCGCAGCTTAAAAACATTTGTAAACGAGCTGGGCTGACCTGTAAAGAGTGCTGAGAAAAGAGAATTTGGGGAGACCCAAGCAACAAGGCCGGCATCTCAGCTTGTGGTCGAGCTTGCGGACCTTCGCTTTGCTACACACGCTCAACGCACATTTTGTGCGGGGCGTCTGGAGAGAGCAGAGCTTGCGCCCTGGATCGGCGCCTTAGACCGCAGCGATCAAGGGAGAAGGGGGCGCAGCAGCTGCGCCCCCCTCACGTGGAGAGAAGGATGGCTTCCACCATGGAAACGCCGCCGGCGGTCACGCCACTTCCGAAGGTATTCTGCCAACGTGCTAGCTGCGACGGCACTCGATAGTAGGCTGTGCAGTGTGCGCTCTGTGCCGCCTCGCAGGATCGAGATCGGAAGTGTCGTTTCAACGCCCAAAAGTCTGGTTGCGAATTGCTCGGCCGGTTCTCTTGCTTGATGACTAAGCGCCCTGCGGCACCCTGACAGATGAAAATGGCGGTGATCTACTCAGTGCTGATTTCGGAGAGTTGTAGCTACATGTTTGTCTTCCCGTTTCTTCCGTTCATGGTTCGGTCCTTCGGCGTCGAGGAGTCGGAGGTGGGATTCTATTCTGGCTGGGTTGCATCGGCATTCATGTTCGGACAGTTTCTCTCATCGTTTGCTTGGGGATACGTCTCAGACAATGTTGGAATCCGTCCTGTTGTGCTCTTTGGCCTCGCAATAACGGTTGCGGGGGCCTTCTGCTTCGGATTCTCGACCGAGCTGTGGCACATCCTCACTGTCCGCTTCCTTGCCGGCTTCTTGAACGGGAACATTGGGGTCGTCAAGACATACATTGGCCTCATCACTGATAAGACCAACGAGGGAAAGGCGTTTGGGGCTACGGCCCTCTGCTGGGGTGTCGGGTCGATCTTCGGGCCGTCAATTGGGGGGCTGCTTGCGCAACCTGTGCAGAGTTACCCGGAGCTGTTTGCTGCAGGCTCCATATGGGATAGCTATCCATTCCTTCTGCCGTGCGTTGTGACTGCGTGCATTCCTCTCTGCGGCCTCATAATCGGTATTTTCTTCCTAGAGGAGCCACCGCGCACGTCAAAGAGGGCCGGCACCTCGCGGTACTCTAACCCCCTTAGAGGCGGCAGCCGGCGATGCCACAGCGCCAACCGCCTTGCTAACGTCGCACACCAACAACCACTAACGGCCGCCTTTAAAACAGGGGCGACAAGGAGATGCAGCACGTTCAGCTCGAAGAAGAAGACGATGGCCTGCGGGCCGTGCCGGACAGCAAGAAAGGGGAGGAGTCTCCGATGGGGGACAACCCGCCCGCTGGGCAAGACGAGATGGAGCAAGGATGCAGGGGCGAGCCGCTGCAGGGGCCAGGAGAGGATCCAGGGTCAGTGGTCGTGGCAGTTGCTGATGATGGGGATGCGTTACAGCGTGAGAAGCTGCGGTCTCGTCCGCGGCGGGAGCAGTCGCTGGTCGACTTCTGCCGGAAGCGCAGCGTGATCTTGCCGATGCTCGCGTACGCGATGCTGCGGCTGGTGGCGATTGGGCTCGATGATCTCATCCCACTGCTCTTCTCAACGCCCAAGTCGCTTGGGGGACTGGCGTTCCAGACTGAGGGCATTGGCCTAGCATTGCTTGGCCAGGGGGTCATGTTGGTGTTTCACGTAGTGTTCTTCTTCCCGCTGATGCAGCGACGTTTTGGGACGTTGCAGCTATTCCGCATCGCCTCAATTTCGACGCCCATCATGTTTCTATTTTTCCCGCTGCTGCCATATGCGCAGCGCGTGGTCCCCGAGACTGGACTCTACGTGCTCGTGCAGCTCTGCCTCATCGCCAAGGTCTTTGCGTTTTCCACAGGCTTCACAAGCGTGATGATCCTTGTGAACAACTCGGCGCCTATGCGCCTCATTGGAACAATCAATGGAGTCGCACAGTCAGCTGCTGCGTTCACGTCGGCCTGCGCCCCGGCGCTGGCCGGGTCGGCATTCGGGTGGTCGCTTGAAGATGGCCGCGAGTTTCCCTTCGATTATCACTTCGCCTTCATCATGTTTTCTGCGCTGTCCTTGTCGCTATTGACCCTGTCTTGTTTTCTGGACAAGAGAGCCGGTGAGAGGTACTCTGCTGAGGCTGATGAGCGGTAGTTCAGGCAGCGTTCTTGATCTTGTGAATACATCATAAACCAACCAATGGAACTTGCGGCATTTCATTCAGACAAAGCCGTCTTACCTTCTCACGCCCTACATCATGCACCTCTCTCGCATCTACTTTCACTGGAATCTTCTTCTCGGCTATGGCTACCCCATCTTGGGCGGACGACCGACGGCATCCTGCGTCTAACGTCTTCCAGAGCGGAGTGCACGCTTCGTCATCTTCACCTGGGTCGACACCAGCCGAGATAAATGATCCAGTCGCGGAGCGCTGACACTCTCCCCAGATTTGTTCAGCGATGCGTCCGCAGCCGACGGGGCAAAGATTCCACCTACGGCAGGCTGCAGCGAGACCATGGCCCGTGCTCCGTGCCGCGCCAATGAGATTCCCTCGTCACGAACCATCACGGCGTCAAAGGCCAGATAGGCCGTCACGACATGCCAGAGCGCATGCGTCGTCGTGTACAGTGACCCGCCATGAGAAAACAACGCAAAAGCGAGAATCCAGCCAGCAAGCTGCGAGAGAGTGGGGCCCTGCCGTGCGAAGACTGCTGGAGCACATGCCCACAGAAATATTGCGCCTGAAAACGGTTTGAAGTAGGTCTCAGGAGTTGCGTCACGTGTAGCCGTTTGAGAAATACTCAGAAGGTCCTGCGACTTTTGAGTCCCGATCAGCAGGGATGGTGGTGGGCTGTACACACCTGTTGAAAATGCGAATGTAATATCGATCCAGCAGAGAGCATGGACGGCATTTGACGTTGGCGGTAATAAGCACTGGTGCGCGTGAAATGTAGCGCTGACCATCCCTGTCAAAAGCGTGGAGAGCCCGAGCGCCAGCTTGTTCTTGCGCGTGTGCATCAGAATTGCGGCTCCAGCGAGAATGTAGCTACGCACGCGGGCGCACGGATCAGCAGCCACTAGTTGCCATGCGTGCACAGCGCGGGCTCTCTCTCTAACCCTCACGTGCGGCGAGCGCACAGTAATAGCTTCAGAGCATCGGTAACGACCGCTGATTTCCTAAAGCGTTGGACTGGGAATACCCGATGTTGGAACCCACGAACAGCATCTGGCCGAGGTGGTCTGAGGAGACCGTGCCTAGCGTCGTCAGCCAAAACCGTGGAAGAACAGCCCCTACGGCAGAAAGGACGCCGGTGTCCAAACCACACATCCTCACACCAGCATGGGGACGACGCGCCACTAGAGTCACACGGGCATTCGAGTCCCGCAGAGCTATCACCGGCCGGCCGGCGAAGCCGCTGCCCGTCACCTGCAGCCCCGGCGACGCACTGTTGCACGTCAAGGCACTCCAAGCTCCTCCTGTATGCATCGTGGGAGTGAAACCGGCGGAACTGATTATCGCTGTGCCCAGCATGATGGCCCAAAGCGCGCTGTCGGATCGAAGCATCTTCATGACGGCGCGAGGGTACGCGATTTGTTCCTTCTTGAACCACCCTAGCTCAAGAACTGGCGAGGCGGGCCCGATGAATTCAGCCAACTCTTTCTGTCCCACGCAAGAAGTTCCTGTAGGACGGGTGATGCAGTGAGGGAAAGATCCTGTCGAACCCGTTGTTGTGCGGCGACAGACTTTCGCGCTCAGATCTGCGCTCCCTGGGAAACGGCCCGACGTTGCCTGCGGTGTGGGGCACGGCGGGTCCAGGAAGTGGATAGCGCCCACTCATCATGAGGGAGAAACGCGGCGCTGTTCCAGCTCTGGTCGCAGCATGCGGGGGTGGCTGCATGAATCGCAGCAAGACGTTATTGGGGTACGTCGGGGCCAGCCCGGCAAATCTTCTGCTGTTGCTCATTCTCTGCTGGAGCATACCGATCGCACTTCCTTCCCTCAGTCCTTCGGCACCAGACCCAGTGGCGGTCGGGGCGCAGCTCGGCACTGTGACAAAGGTTAGGCCCCTACCAGACTGGGGCTTTACGCTAATTTTAGGTGCAGATGATTCACAGCGTGCGCCTCATCTAGCCCGACACGAGATAGCCACTTTTTCGCTGCTAGATCGATGTCTGATCACCCCTGATGGGAGGCGGAGACTGGGCCCAGCGCAAATCCCAGCGCAAATGACCCTCGCAAACCCCAGCGCAAATGAGCCTCACAGAAGAATGAAGTGACATCGAGCCCCTACTCGTTCTCGCAGCTACGGAATAGCAATGCTCCACCAAACGTTACTGTATCCCCTTCCTTCCTGGATTACAGGAGGCGGTACCATTCTTCTCCCGAGCTAGAGCCCGGAACACGCATTAGCAACCGCGCCACTTGCGGAAAGCGGCTTGGAGCGAATGACATGTGATTCAAATTTCTCAGGCCGACATGCATTCCAGCGACGGAGAAGGTAGTCGTGAGCAACACAGCGGCCTACGAGTCCCTCGTAGTCTACTCGATCACAACCGAGAGCGTTGACTTCCAGCCGACCTTCTTTCACAAGTTGGTACGTGTCCACGGCCTGGCTTCGCATGCCTTTCCCCGGCCTTCGATGGTGCCCATGTTACTTGATAGCGCGCAACATTTTCTTGCACGCACTCCTGGGCAGCCAAGCTCGTTAGTGACGGATCATATCGTTTGGCAGACTGTGGGGCCTGGAGAGAGCGCATCGTTTTCGGTGCTCTTCCTGGCACGAAACGAGGGTGTTTCTTTTGGAACTCTCGTCATTGAAACGTCCGTTGGCGGATTTTTGGTCCAGGTTCAAGGCGAAGGTGTGCCAAATGCCTACAATGCGAAGCCGCTTCTTGATGTCAAGGTTCCCATGGGGCTGACAATCCAGCCACAGCTTGAGATCTTCAACCCGTTCAACAAGCCGCTCAAGATAAAGGAGGTCTTCACCAACGAAGGCTTTCTGCATCTTGTGCTTCCAAAGAGGCCAGATCGTAAATCCAAGGACACAAACGACATGTCGCACGAACATAATTCTTGGGAGGTTGCCTCCCTGTCCAGACCCCGCACAGCGTCAAGCAAAATTAAAGGTTGGCAGAGATCACTGAAATACTGCACGCGAATCAGATAAATTCGCGCAGGATGAGTAGATTCATCGACATCTCGTTTCACGGGACCAACCCCGGAATACATACTGGATTTGTACATGTACGTACAGACGCGGACACGCTCGTGATTCCGATTGAACTGAACGTAATCAAGGGCGGAATTCATCGAATCCCCGACGTGCTTGACTTCGAAACGATCACTTCTGCAAAGGGGCGTGCGGAGCGCAGGCTTTCGCTCCTCAACTCAACACCCAATCCTGTTGCAATCTTGGAAGTTGTGCTTTCGACGCCAGACCCGCTCCTGCAAATAATTTTCAAGCGCGGATCTGTTGTGCTGGCACCGAATTCCGAAGAAGGGGTTGCAACGGTGGTGTACATGGGCAAGTCGGAAGGGAACTTTGTAGGAACACTCCTGGTGCGGACCAACGACACCTCACATTCCAACAAGGTGGTGGAGGTGCCATACAAGGCAACGGTGCTCTACGGGTCGATTGCATACTCAGAGGCAAACACCTCGTTTCCGATCGGCAGCGCTCCTTATGGCACCATTGAGAAGACCGTTGTGGTCACCAACAAGTTCTCACGGCCGCTACAGCTCTTTACAGCTTCAGTTGACCACAGCAACTTCCAGGCACTTCCCCACTTCCGCCCCCCGATTCACCAAAGGCTGGTCAACGTCTGGAGACGATAATTGCGACTGATACGCTTCTAAAGCGCGGATGTAGTAGTAGCTCTGACACATGCGCTGCCTTGCCCAGGTGTCAGGACTCAGTGCAGACATCATCGTGATGCCCAATGAGAATGCGCCGCCCATCACGTTGCGATTCTTGCCCGACGATAGCCACACGCTCTTCACGACTGCGCTGGCGCTCCACACCAACGTGTCTGTGTTTCGCATCCCTTTGACAGCCTACCACGGACGACTCGAGCTCGAAGCTCCAGGCCCTGACGGCGAGATTACGTTTGGCACGGTTGGCTTGAATGTACCGCGATCCGAGGTGCTAAAGGTTACGAACCCCAACCCGATTCCTGTCGCCATCACGAGCTTTCGAGGTCCCAGCCGCAAGGTTTCAAGCCTCAGCGTCAAGCTTCACGATGTTCGTGACAACGAAGGGAATGTTTCCGCCGAAGAAACTAAAGGGCGTGCGCTCCGAAAACTGCTGGCCGGGGAAAGGGGGCTCGAGGGATGGCTCCTCAAGCCGGGGTACACCCTCGCGCTGCGACTGGACGTGCTTTCGGCTCAGGAGGAGGAGGTGGAGGAGCAGTTGGTCTTCACGACGGATGTGGAGACGCTCATGACCAAAGTTTCCTTCCAAAGCATGGCCGGACAACTCTCCTCGTCGCCCTCCACTGTCCAATTCCCATCAACCTTTGCCGGGCGACTCGTACAAGAGCCCGTTTTCGTGACATCTACCTTTCAGACCCCGCTGACGGTGAAAGACGTGTCTTCAACGGACCCGCGGGTCAGCATTACGCTTGTCAACGCAACTCTGTTCCCCTCTGTTCCGACATATGTTGGCGACGTGGTCTTTGATGCTTCTAAAGGTTCACCCGAGGACGACTACATGGCCTCGGCGGTGTGGACAGGCCCGGCAAGTGGCGTGGTCAGGCGTTCGGATGTGGAACTCCAAGCCAAGACCGATGCGACGTATGCAGCGTTGCTCAAACGCGGTGGACAGCACGTCAGCGCGGAGCTTCAGTTGGACTTTGGGGTGACGGCTGTCAAGCTCGCAGGGCGAGCCACGCTGGAGCGTGCAGAGATGCTCCGCCCGTCCGAGACGGGATTCGCATTCAATCTCACGCAGCTTGGACACCCCTCGTCTCTTTCCATTCCCGTCGCCAACCCGTCGGACCGCCCGGTATTTGTACAGATGTTGCTTTCGCCTGGCGTCGACGGCGAGGACGAGCTCCCGTGCAAGAGCGAGGAGGCCTGCGTGCAGTCGTCGGCGTTTCTCGTCCCGCTCTCGCTCATGACCGGGATAACGATGCCGCCGCAGACCGAGGCGACGCTCGGCCCTGTGTACTTTGTCCCGAAGCGCCGCGGCCTGCACAGCGCATTGCTCTACCTGCGCACGAACCTCACCTTCTTGACGGAGCTCCCGCTTACCGGCGAGGGCGGCACGGGCCTGCTCGAGATCAGCGATGGGTCCTCTCCGCCGCAGGGCGCGCCGCCGTGCCCGGAGGACAAGGCGCTGTGTTGGCCAATCACGATGCGAGCAGAAAGAGATGCAGCGGCGGAGCATCGCGGCGGCGTGGCGCGGGTGACGCAAACCGTGACGCTGCAGAACAAGGGAACGCTGCCGATTCAGGTCCACTCCGTCGGCTTTGGGCACGGGGCATGCGAGGTAGACGGCCTGCGGCTGGACGACTTGGAGCTTTGCCCGGGCGCCGCGACCGCGCCGTTTGACCTGCGGCCCGACGCGTCGCGGGTGCTTTCCGTCTCGTTTGCCTCCGACTGCACCGTGCGGGTGATCGAGACGGTCCTTGAGGCTCGTACATCGGTCGGTCTCGTCACGCGCCGCCTCGTGGCCTCAGTGCCCGAGCCGCTCCTGCGCGAGTGCTTCGCCGCCCGCGCCCGCGAGAGCCCGGTGCCACCCGGCGCGCGCGCAGCGTGCGGCTGCGCGGCGATGCTGCTCGCAGGAGTCGTCGTGCTCGCTGCAGTGCTCGAGAGGGCGGCGGGGCGGCGGGGCTGCGCTGGGCCCGGCGCGGCAGAGGTGCTTGGTATGGAACAGGAGCCCGCGTCGGCCCCGCCCGGCGGTGAGTCCTTCCACGCGGCCGCGCTCGCGCACATCGCGCGCATCAACAGCAAATACGTCGCCGGCACCAGCCGCACGGCGGAGGCTGGCGCACGCAGGGCAGCGGAGCCGGAGCTCAAGGAGCAGCGGCGGGCGCAAGCCGCGCCTCGCGACGCCGGCGGCGTGGGCGCGGGCGCGCCAGTCAGCTCCGGGAGCGCGGCGCTATCGGCGCCCGAGTCGCCGTCGGACGACGGGCCGTCAGTCGAGATGCCCTCGCCCTCCCGCGGGCCGCCGCCCGCGGCAGGGAACTCCGCCGTTTCGCTACAGGGCGTTGCGGCTGGCGGCGACCTCCCGCTGTCGCACGAAGGCGCGGCGGGCCGGCGCACGGCCGCGCCGATCGGCGGCGATGCGGTG
>Ga0115567_10006378_pt1 | contig 11286 bp, 8 predicted proteins | sample COGITO_mtgs_1204_2_FD_88679 | JGI IMG/M metagenome (GOLD analysis project Ga0115567, IMG submission 88679) | Pelagic marine microbial communities from North Sea - COGITO_mtgs_120412 | ecosystem: Environmental > Aquatic > Marine > Epipelagic | place: Germany:Helgoland, sampling site Kabeltonne...
CGTTGATCGCGCCAAGGACATGATTATTTCCGGTGGCGAGAATATCTACAGCACGCAGGTAGAAGCCGCGATTCATGAGCACCCCGCTGTTTTGGAATCTGCCGTGTTTGGCGTGCCCGACGCCGAATGGGGTGAAGCGGTCAAGGCAGTGGTGGTGTTGAAGCCCGGCATGGCAGCCAGCGAACAGGAAATTATTGCAACCGCCAGTCAACACCTGGCGTCTTATCAGAAACCGCGGTCAGTCGATTTTGTAGACAGCTTGCCCAAGGCGCCTACTGGAAAAATCCTCAAGCGCACCTTGCGGGAACCGTATTGGGCAGCACAAGGGAAAGACGTATGAGCTCATTGTTGAGTGATGAATTGCTGTCCAATATCGGCCGGCAAACGAGCCCGAACCGCGAGCTGGTGACCCGGCGGGAAATCCGCAAGTATGCGATTGCAACGGGCAATCGACAGGCCCGGTATCTCAGGGGTGATCAGGCGCCACCGATGTTCCATGTCGCCCTGTTCTGGGACGTCGTGGAACTGGACCAGCTCAGCCCTGACGGTGTTTCCATCGATGCGCTGTTGCCGAAATTTCCACTGGAAAAGGCCATGGCTGGCGGGCTGCATATCGAGTACCTGCAACCGGTTTACCCGGGCGACTGGCTCACGGCCACGCGCACCCTGACGGACATCTATGAAAAAGAGGGCCGATCCGGCCCGCTGATTTTCTACAAGGTGGATATGCGTATTGAGAATGATGCCGGTGAGGCGGTGATTCTCGAAGAGACCACGAGGATACTGCGATGATGGAGCAAACGCAGCCTGGCGCAGCGCGACTGGAGTCGATTCGTCCCGGCGATGCCCTGCCGGACAGAGAGCTGAAACCGGATAACGTACAGCTGTTCTTCTACAACGCGGTATTGTGGAACGCGCACCGGATTCACTTCGATGCACCCTACGCCACAGAAGTGGAAGGCTACCCCGGGCTGGTGATTGCCGGACCGATGATCGGCGACTGGCTCAACCAGGCGGTGGAGGAATGGCTGGGAGAAGACGGCGACCTGATCGCCATTGAATATTCCAACCGGGCCGCTTCCTACATTGGTGAAACGCTGGTGTCAGGTGGCTCAGTCACATCCGTTGACCATGCAACCGGCGAACTGGTGCTGGAGGTATTTGTCAAAAACGAGGCGGGTGAAATTATTGCCCCGGGCGTCGCGCGAGCCAGGTGGTCGACACGATGAATTTTCGATTGAGGATACTATGAGTACTTTGCGCGGCAAGGTGGCGATTGTGGGCGCCGCCGATACCCAGGTTGGCATCGTGCCAGACCGCAGTGCGGCGGATCTGTGTGCAGACGCTGTGTTACTGGCCCTGGATGATGCCGGCATTTCCAAGCAGCAGGTAGACGGCTTGATTACCTGCAACGCCATGTCTCAACCCATGCTGTATCACGCTGAGGCAATGGCCGAGTATCTGCAGATATTCCCCCGCTATTGCATGGCGGTTGGTGCTGGTGGCGGCACCACATTCACGGCGATTCATCAGGCGGCTTCGGCGATACAGTCGGGCATGGCAGAGACCGTGGTGATCGCAATGGCGGATTGTTTGCGCAGTGGCTTGACCCGCGACCAGGCAATGCTGGTGCAGTCGGCCACCGGTCACCCGCAGTTCGAGCAACCGTATGGTCCCACCGTCCCGGCTTACTACGCGCTCATCGCCCAGGCCCACATGGCGCAATTTGGCACACTGCCCGACCATTTTGCTGCCGTGGCGGTAGCTTGCCGCGCCCATGCCGCCCTGAACCCGGCGGCACAGAAGCGCGAGTTGATCAGTATTGCCGATGTGCTCGAATCGCGCATGATCGCCACCCCGCTGCATTTGCTGGACTGCTCTCTGGTGTCCGATGGTGGCGCGGCTATTGTCATGACTTCTTCGGAGCGGGTCGCCGACTTCGCCCAGCCGCCGGTGTATCTGTTGGGTGCCGGCGAAGGCCACGGCCATGAACACATCAGCCAGGCCCGATCTCTGACCACATCGGCTGCGGTTGAGTCGGGACAGCGGGCTTACGCCATGGCGGGTCTCGGCCCACAGGATATGGATTTCGCCCAGCTCTATGATTGTTTCACCCCCACGGTTCTGGTGGAACTGGAGGATCTCGGCTTCTGTGCCAAAGGCGAAGGCGGGCCTTTTCTCGACAGCGAGGGTATCGGTCCGGGTAGCAAGCTACCGGTAAATACCCACGGTGGATTGCTGTCCCATTGCCATCCCGGCAACCCTGGCTCGATGTTCGCACTGACCGAATCGGTGTGGCAATTGCGCCACACTGCTGGTGACAGGCAGGTAGCCAATGCCCAGTGTGGATTGCTGCATGCGCAGGGCGGCATTATGTCGAGCCATTCCACGTTGATTCTCGGGCGGGAGGTGAACTGAGATGCCAAAGACACAGCCGGTAAGCAATGCGCTGAGCCAGCCCTTTTTTGAAGGCTGCAGGGCCGGTGAACTGCGCGTGCAGCGCTGCGATAGCTGCGCCCAACTGCAATTCTATCCGCGCATTGCGTGCACCGCGTGCGATGCCCGCACCTTGAGGTGGGTGGCCACCAGCGGGACTGGCACGGTGGCGAGCTTTACCGTAGTGGAGCGAGCCATATCCAGCGCCTACGAGGCACCCTATGTGGTTGCACTGATTGATCTTGACGAAGGGCCGCGTCTGATGAGTCAGCTGATCGATTTCGAGCCGGACCAGATCCGGGTTGGTGCCGTAGTTCAAGTGACTTTCAGGGCCTGGTCTGACGACGTCCAGATGCCGGTTTTTCAGCCCTCTGACCAAGGAGATACGCTATGAATGCAAAGCAGATTCCTGTTGCTGTGATTAATCCCGATGCACCGCCCGAGTCGCTGGAGGCCAAGCAGCCCGAGGTCGACAACGGAGTGGGGCGGGCCGGCAAAGAGGGCTATTTCAGCCGCGAGTACATGGCGCGGGAGTGGGACCGCCTCTGGACCAGAGCCTGGTTGATTGCCGGCGTGGAGACGGATCTGGCGAAGGTGGGAGATTTTTTCCTGTTCAACATACGTGACGAATCGATCATTGTAACGCGTACCGAAGAAGGCATACGGGCGTTCTACAATGTTTGCAGTCACCGCGGAGCGCGCTTGGTGTGGGACGAGCGCGGCAACAAAAAGGTCTTTGTGTGTCCCTTCCACAGTTGGAGTTTCAACAATAACGGCGATCTGCGCCGCATCACTGATGAAGAATATTTCAAACCGGAGGTGGTGGCTCATCGCCCGGGCTTGAAGCCGGTCGCCTGCGACATCAGGGCAGGCATAGTATTCATCAATATGAGTGACGACCCGGAGCCTCTGGAAGACGCTATCGGCCTGCCCGACGGCTATCTGGAAGCTTACAATATTCAACAGATGAAAGTCGTGCGCCATGTACGCAGTGAGTGGGGCGCCAACTGGAAAGTCGGGGTGGAAGCCTTCTACGAGAGCTACCATCTGCACGCGGTGCACCCCGAAACCCGTGGCGTGATGGGTGACCTGAGTGTGCAGTACGATCTGTACCCGAGAGGCGCAAGTCGGATGATTGTGCCGCTGGGACAGCCCAGCCCTCGCATTGCCGATCAGAAAACGGTCAACGAAGGTCTTAAAATGATGCTGCGCGACGCGGGCATCGACGCCAGCGCCTTTACGGGTACTGCAGAAGATGTGCGAGAGGCGATACAGCAAGCCAAGCGCACGCGAGCCGAGCGGCTTGGTCTGGATTACTCCAGGCTGGTGGATGGTCAGCTGTCGGACAGCTGGGCCACTGGGATTTTCCCCAACGTACAGATTGGCTGTCATCCCGAGGGCATTTTCCTGATGCGCTTTTTGCCCCATGAATCCGATCCCGAACGCTTCTACTACGACACCATGACCCTGGTACTGCCGGTGGAAGATGAGGGCTATTCGCCACCCGACTGGATGGGCCTGCCAGAGGATACCGATATGAGCGGCGCAACCCGGCCCGCAACTGAGCACTTCAGTATTGAAGAGGATGCCGGTCTGGGCCTGGTGCTGAGCCAGGACTCTGCGTTGCTGCCAGTGGTTCAGCAGGGCATGCGCTCCAGGGGCTTCGATGGTCAGCTGTGGAGCGAGCAGGAGCAGCGGCTGCGGCATTTTCATGTTGAGTTGGAGAGTTGGCTGGGCGCTTAGCGGGGCGCTGCGCTGCTGTCACCCTGGTGCCTGTGGTTACCGCGGGTATGCCTGCCCGGAAATCCAGACAGTGGTGTGGCGCTTGCCAGGTTATACGGGCCGTTTCCGGGACTGTCTTTGGACTCAGCCCCGGAGCGGCAATTGCTCGAACGTCACAGCCCAAAGCTGCTTGATACAAACAACTAAAATGGCACGTTGAAAATAATTCAATTAAAATCGTGTTGTCTTACTCAGAGTAAACAACATTATTAGCAAAACCTGACAGCGCCAGCTTATGAATGGCGAGCGGAGAATTGAAATGATAAATATAAACAGAAGTTCCAGCACTACCCTTTGCAAATCCAAAAAAACCGCAGTAGCGAGCATGATAGGGGCTTTACTGTCATCTGCAGTACCGGCACTGTCTTATGCAGCGGCTCTCGAGGAGGTCGTGGTGACCGCCACCCGCCGGGGTGCTGCAGATATCATGACCACCCCCGTGTCGGTAACGGCGATTACTACACAGGATGTTGAGCGCTATGCACCGGTTACGCTTAACGATATTGCGAGCCTGGTCCCCAACCTTTCTGCCGGTGTTGTACCGGCGTTCAAATCGGCTTCGTTCGCAATGCGAGGTGTGGCGGAACAGACCATCATTGTTTATAAGGAGGCGCCGGTGGGCGTCACGATCGATGACTTTGTTGTGCCACACGTACAAACGCAAAATCTGGAGATGTTTGATATAGAGCAGATCGAAGTGCTTAGGGGCCCCCAGGGAACACTGTTCGGAAAGAACACAACGGCCGGTGTAATAAACGTCAAGACAAAACGACCAGACGTAGATGAGGGTAGTGTTGACGTTAGAGGGCACTTCGGAGATTTCGGCACCCGGAAATACCAGGTTGCCGTAAATGTCCCCCTTATCGAGGATAAACTCGCATTTCGCTTCGCAGGTATGGACCAGGAATCAGACGGTTATTACCGCCAGAAAACCCAATACGGTCCTTTGACTGTTGCACCGTCCACAGGGGTTAACGGGATTGCCGCCCAGGGCAATGGCAGCCGGCTTGGGGGCGATAACGTCTTTTCAGGCAGGGCAAAATTGCTGTGGAAGCCCACTGATGGCTTCAATGCGCTGTTTCAGTACGAGTACATAAACGACGATGGTGACACGGTTCCGGTCGTCAATGATGCGCCGGAAGGTTATCTATTCAACACCTGGGGGTATTCGGTAACCCCGGGGGACCGCCTTGATGATGCGGGTGTGACCGGTATAGATGACCGCCTCATCAATATGTCCAAGGGGCATCGAGTGGATATCGACGGCTACTACCTGAACATGGATTGGGACCTGGGTGGCTATTCCCTGCACTCTGTTACGGGCTATCGCGAACAGTCTTCACGTCTGCCCAGTTCTTACGGCGGTGAAATCGGGCCGGTGCCGTTGTTTGATGCGACCCGGGATGACGACCGGGAAACATTCCAGCAGGAGCTCAGGGTTGTGACCAATTTTGACGGCCCCCTGAACTTTACAGCCGGCGGATTTTACCAGACCAACGATGTGAAATTTTGTGTGGCCCAGCTGGTGGGGTTTGTTGATCTGCTTACCGGTCAGGATGTGCAGACAGGTGCCAGTGCCAATCCCCTGATCCTGTGCAACGCGCAGGACGCGACGGCCTACGCGGCTTTCATCGACGGAACGTATCAGGTGACGGACCGTATGAGATTGTCTGCCGGGCTTCGCTACACCATTGAGGAAAAAGAGTGGATCGGGCGCCCCAGAATTCCGGTGCAGATGCTCGGTGGCAGTTTTGACCCGGAATTTACCTGGGAGGATCTGGGTGAGCCGTTGGCCGCAGCAGATTTTAGTCGTTTCCCCTCAGGCGTAGCGAGTGATGAGGAGCGCTGGGAAGAGCCAACCTACAGGGTGACCCTTGATTACGATCTCACCGACGAAGTCTTTCTGTATGCGAATTACTCCCACGGCTTTAAGTCCGGCGGCTATAGTGACCAGATAGGTACACAGTTGAACCCCCTGACTGAAAAAGCGATCCAGCCAACGGATCTGGAAATTGCAGATTCCTTTGAGTTGGGCATCAAGGCCGACCTGTTTGACCGCAGAGCCAATATTGCTGCCACAGCATTCCACGTGACCTATACCGATGCCCAACGCACGCTCAACGCGTCCTTCGACACCGGTCAGGAAACCCTGTTCTTTAATGCGGCGGAACTCGTAGTAGAGGGCGTGGAACTGGAGGGCTCACTGTTGATCGGTGAGTCTTTGATGATTCGAGCCAATGGCTCTTGGCAGGACGCCGAGTTCAACGAGTTTTCCGCCGATACAAACTTTGACGGTGTCGATGATGTCGACTTGAGTGGCAAGCCTCCAACCAGAGCGCCGGAGCTTATGGGTACGATTGCGGCCACGTACACCCATTCGCTGTTTGGCGGCGATCTGGCCTGGGACGGGCGAGTGTCGTATGAAGACGAGTCAGTCATCACTTATTCAGACGTTGCGCCGGAATTCGATGTGAATGCTGACGAAAGAACCCTGGTAGATGCCAGCGTGACCTGGCAAAACGCAGACCGAAGCTTACTGTTCCGCGTGCTCGGTAAAAACCTGACAGATGAACGCTATCGCACCGGTGGCCTCTCTGTGGGCAATATCTGGATCTTCTCGTCCTACGGTTTGCCCCGCTACTACGCTTTTGAAGCTGAAATGCGTTTCGACTTTTAGTGGCATGTGTCGCGAGCCGCGGGCAGGTGTCCGATGCCTCGCGGCCTGGAAGCGAAAATTTGTTCCTGTTACATAAGGCGATGGTACCTATGAAACGAACCCCAATTCTGGCCGGCATTGGCGCACTGGTCGCGCTCGGTAGTTTCGCCACACCTGTGATGGCGAGCGAGCGGGAATATTCTCCCCCCGTAGCAAACGATATCCCTCGTAATCTCTATTGGGGGGATACCCATTTACATACCAGAAACTCGGCGGATGCCTACTCGCTAAAGAACACCACTCTCGGGCCAGAGCAGGCTTACAGGTTCGCGCGAGGAGAAACGGTTGAGGCGCACAACGGCATGAAGGTCAAGTTGCGTCACCCGCTGGATTTCCTGGTTGTGAGTGATCACGCGGAGTTTCTTGGCGTATTCGCACTGGTAGAAGATCGGGATCCGGACATTCTGGCGACGCCGCTCGGTGCGCGTTGGCGGAGCTATCTGGATAAAGGCGACTACACCCGAATGTTTGAAGATTTTGTGGAAATACTCGCAGGAGAAAGAACCGGAGAAGTGCCCAGGAATGTAAAAGAATCCATCTGGTCGGACGTGGCATCAGCAGCCGACCAGTTTAATGAGCCTGGAGTTCTGACGACCTTTTCAGGTTTCGAATGGTCTTCGCAGCCCAAGGGAAGGAACCTGCACCGGGTCGTCGTATTCAAGGACGACGCAGAGACTGTTTCCAGGTATTTGCCCTTTTCTTCAATAGATAGCGATGATCCCGAAGATCTGTGGGAGTCACTTTCTCAATATGAGCAGGAGACAGGGGGCAGCGTTTTCGCTATTCCTCACAACGGAAACCTGAGCAACGGCCAGATGTTCTCCCCGGTGCGCATGAATGGCGAGGCGATTGATAAACCCTATGCTCAGAAGCGGGCAAAATGGGAGCCTTTGTTTGAAGTCACACAGATAAAAGGCGATTCGGAAACGCACCCGCTATTGTCGCCAGATGATGAGTACGCCGATTTTGAAACCTGGGATCAGGCCAATATTATGCTCACCGAGCCCAAGGAAGACTGGATGCTGCAATATGAGTATGGCCGGTCGGCTTTGAAGCTGGGCCTAGTGGCGGGCCAGAAATTTGGTGTTAACCCTTATCAGTTCGGGATGGTTGGCAGCACCGATTCGCACACGAGTCTGTCTACCACAGAAGAGTCCAATTTTTTTGGCAAGTTTCCCGAGTCGGAACCCGGCCCCGAGCGTATAAAAAACAAAATGGGTGGAAGGCTGTGGGCGAACAGCACCATTTCTGCATCGGGATTGTTGGGTGTTTGGGCGAAAGAGAACACACGCGATGAGCTGTTTTCCTCGATGCAACGGAAAGAGGTTTATGCGACATCGGGAAGCAGAATCAAGTTGCGCTTCTTCGGTGGATGGGGCTACTCGATGAATGCGCATCAGGCCCAGAACTATGCCGATATTGGTTATAGGGAGGGGGTTCCTATGGGGTCTCCCCTGCCAGCAAGGAGCGGCGATTCGCCTCCGCGCTTTATCGTGCACGCGGCCAAGGATCCGGATGGCGCGAATTTGGAGATTGCCCAGATTGTGAAGGGATGGCTCGATTCAGAGGGGCAGTTGCATGAAACAGTGTACGATATTGCGCGCGGACACAAGCCCGATGAAGCAAGCGGGGCTGCCTCTGGCAACGGGGTGAACTCTTCGGGCTCACCGGAATTAGCTTCTGTTTGGGAGGATCCAGACTTTGAAGCGTCTGAGCCAGCGTTCTACTACGCGCGCGTGATCGAAGTGAAAAAGCCGCGCTGGACCGCCTACGATGCGAGGTATTTCAAAGAGGATCCGCCGCAAGACAGTGCATCAGAAATCCAGGACAGGGCCTATTCGTCCCCTGTCTGGTATACGCCCAGGGGCTCATCGTGATTGGCCTGATGAACATCGACAGCTACGGTGGGCGGTCTGAAGATCGAGAGTTTCAGCATCGCCGGAGGTTTGTCGGCCATGTCTGAAATCATTTTCCACCACTTCGACAGTTCGCCATTTGCTGAGAAAATCCGCCTGGTGTTCGGTCTGAAGAGCATCGCCTGGCGCTCGGTGGAGATTCCCATGGTGATGCCCAAACCTGATCTGACCGCGCTTACCGGAGGCTATCGCAAGACGCCCGTGATGCAGGTCGGTGCCGATATATACTGTGATACCCAGCGTATCGCCAGGGAACTGGAGCGCCGCTTCCCGAGCCCGAGTCTGTTTCCCGATCACAGTGAGGGGCTGTGTCTGGCGTTGAGTCACTGGAGCGATACCGCCTTTTTTCAGGCCGGTGCGGGCCTGTCTATGGCGACCAATGATGCGATTCCGGAAGCGGTGCTCAAGGATCGCCGGGCATTTTTCAATTTCCTCGACTTTGAAGACCTCGATGCAGAAGTCCCCCACCTGTTTGCCAGTTTTAATGTGCAATCGCAACTGGTGGAAAACATGTTGGCTGATGGCCGTTCATTCATTCTTGGCGAGCAGCCATCCTGGGCGGACATGCTGGCGTATTTTCCCGTCTGGATGTGCCGGGGCAATATTACCGGTGCCAACGATTTGTTGCAGCCCTTTGCCCGGCTGTGCAACTGGGAGCAGCGAGTGTCCGCCCTGGGCCATGGCGAACGCTCGTCGATGAGCTCAATGGAGGCGCTTGAAGTGGCCCGCAGTGCAATGCCTGAGGTAATTCCGACGCCCGAATCAGTAGGATCCGGGCCTGCTGTACAGGCAGAGATACCGATTGGCGCCCGGGTGGATGTGTTACCCCGCGACTACGGTTCGGCTCGGGTTCGCGGGGAGTTGCTGTTAAACACTCATACCGATATTGCAATTCGTCGCAACGATGAGCGCATGGGTGAATTGACCCTGCATTTTCCCCGCAATGGCTATCAAATAGATCAGGTGCTATGAAAACCTTTCCGATATTGTCTGCATTGATACTGTCTTGCCTCGCCGCTCCGGTGGCCACCGCAGAGGCTGAAAACACTGAGCCCGGTGCCGAGCTGTATCAGCAGCATTGCGCGACCTGTCACGACGGGGGGGTGGCGAAGGCACCGCCGCGTTCACTGCTGCAAATCATGGCGCCTGCATCCATCCTGCGGGCGATGGAGTCGGGGGTGATGCGTAGCCAGGCCTCGGGGATGGACGGCAGAGAACATCGGCTGCTGGCCGAATATCTCGCCGGGCAGCGGCTATCGAATGCCGAAGTGGCGCTCGACACCCTGGCGTGTGGCGACGACGTGGCCGACTTTGATTTCGACCTGCATCCGACAATGTCGGGCTGGGGAGTCAGCCGCGACAATCAGCGCTACTTCTCCCAACAGCGGGCCGGACTCAGCGCTGAGGATGTGCCCAAACTGGAGCTCAAATGGGCGTTTGCGTTTCCGGGTGCGGTGAGGGCGCGCTCGCAACCTGCCTTCGCCGGTGGTCGGGTGTTTGTTGGCAGCCAGGACGGTACAGTCTATGCGCTCGATCAGGATTCGGGCTGTGTCAGCTGGCGTTTCTCCACCGTTGCGGAAGTGCGCACAGGAATTGTCGTGGCAGACTGGGCCGAGGGCGCGCGAGAACAGCCGCTGCTCTACTTTGGCGATCTGGTCGGCAATGTCTATGCCCTGAATGCTGTGACCGGGGAACTGGTCTGGCGTGACCGGCCCGACAATCACCCCAGCCTGACCCTTACCGCATCGCCCACCCTGAAAGATGGTCGCTTGTACGTGCCGATGTCGGCTCTGGAGGTGACTGAGGCTGCAGATCCGGCCTACGCCTGTTGTACGTTTCGCGGTGGGGTTGCTGTCTATGACGCGCTGGAGGGAACCAAACTCAATGTGGCCTATACCATCGCCGAGGAGCCCCGGGTGGTGGGCAAAAATGCGTTGGGAACCGACAGGCTGGCACCGTCCGGCGCACCGGTGTGGAACACACCGGCGCTGGATTCAGAGCGGGGTGTAATGTATGTCGGCACTGGCGAGAATTACTCATCGCCGGCCAACGGGACCAGTGACGCCATTCTGGCCCTGGACCTTGAGACAGGTGGTATCCGCTGGCAGCAACAAATGACGGCAGGTGACGCCTGGAATATGTCGTGTGAAACCGAAGCGCGACTCAATTGCCCGCCGGAAGATGGCCCGGATTACGATTTCGGGGCGGCCACCATTCTGGTGCAGCGGGAAGGCGCTCAGGATCTGGTGCTGGCCGGTCAGAAGTCCGGCGAAGTATTTGCACTGAACCCGGACAAGGGGGGCGAAATTGTCTGGCGCCGCAAGCTGGGTCGCGGTGGTATTCAGGGCGGCGTTCACTTTGGCATGGCGGTGTCTGGCGATACGCTCTATGTGCCGATGTCGGATTTTGACGGCGGTGCGCGCTGGCCTGGTGAGC
>Ga0115567_10006380_pt1 | contig 11285 bp, 8 predicted proteins | sample COGITO_mtgs_1204_2_FD_88679 | JGI IMG/M metagenome (GOLD analysis project Ga0115567, IMG submission 88679) | Pelagic marine microbial communities from North Sea - COGITO_mtgs_120412 | ecosystem: Environmental > Aquatic > Marine > Epipelagic | place: Germany:Helgoland, sampling site Kabeltonne...
AAAAGGAAGCCCCTTTTAAGGCCGTAATGGTTTGCTTACCGGCATTAATTAAATCTGGATCTTCTTGCCCATCAAAAGGGAATGGACCCATCCCTAAGATGCCGTTTTCACTTTGAAATTCTACATCTATATCGTCGCGCACAAAATTGGCTACTAATGTGGGTATACCAATCCCAAGGTTTACGTAATAGCCGTCCTTTACTTCTTTTGCAATGCGTTTTGCAATTTGTTCTTTTGTGAGTGCCATATTATTTTGTTCTTACCGTTCGCTGTTCAATTCTTTTCTCATAGTTCTTTCCTTCAAAAATGCGCTGTACAAAAATTCCAGGAATGTGAATGTGATTCGGATCTAATTCTCCAGCGGGCAAAAGTTCTTCCACCTCAGCCACTGTTATTTTTGCCGCTCCGCACATTACAGGATTAAAATTACGCGCCGTTCCTTTAAAGATAAGGTTTCCGGCTGTATCCCCTTTCCATGCTTTTATAAAGGCAAAATCTGCTTCAAACGCTTTTTCTAGAATGTGCATTTTACCATGGAACTCTCTGGATTCCTTTCCTTCAGCAACTTCTGTTCCGTAGCCAGCAGGTGTAAAAAAAGCTGGAATACCACTTTGTGCTGCTTGACATCGCTGTGCCAAGGTCCCTTGCGGAATCAATTCTACATCGAGTTCGCCGCTTAACATTTGTCTCTCAAACTCTGCATTTTCACCCACGTAGGAGGAAATCATCTTTTTTATCTGTTTTTTCTGAAGCAACAGTCCGAGTCCAAAATCATCAACTCCCGCATTATTCGAAATACAGGTTACATCCTTCACATTAAGACGCACCAACTCTTGAATTGCTTTTTCTGGAATACCACTCAAGCCAAATCCGCCCAACATGAACGTCATGCCATCTTTAATACCTTGACAGGCGGCTGTTACATTTGCAACTGTTTTTGTTATCATCTACTATAATTTTCTATAAAAATACTGAAATTTAAGCCATAAAAAAACCTCATAGCAGGACTATGAGGTTTCTGAAATAATTTTTTAGGTATTAGAAGTCAAATTCGTCTGTGTCATCATCATCTGTATCCGTGTTTTCTTCTCTCCATTGCGCGCAATCTGTCGTAATACTCAGATTATCAGGCCGCTTAAAACGATCGGTAGAAATGCCAAGCTCTTCATCTGCATAGCACTTTTTCATGTAGACACCCCAAATAGGCAATGCCATGGCGGCTCCTTGACCATACGTAACGGTAGGGAAATGCGTGGCTCGATCTTCGCCACCTACCCAAACACCGGTAACCAAATTGGGCACCATACCCATAAACCAACCATCACTATTATTCTGTGTGGTTCCTGTTTTACCTGCTATTGGATTTTTGAATTCGTACGGATATCCTGTGATGACATTTTTGTAAAGGTTTCCGCTACGCCACTTATCGCGTAACCTACTCCCTGAACCAGATTGTGTTACTCCTTCCATGAGACTGGTGGTTACATAAGCCGATTCTGCACTAATCACATCTTTTGTCTCAGGAATATTCTGAAATAAAACAGTACCGTTTTTATCTTCTATCCTGGAGATCAAAATAGGTTTTACATACACACCTTGATTTGCAAATACGCTATAGGCGCCTACCATTTCGTATACTGAAATATCTGCTGTACCAAGCGCTATAGAAGGTGCCTCTGGCATTTCGCTCGTATCAACTCCCATTTTCTTTACTAAGTCTATTACAGGTCGAGGACCTACACGATACATAAGCCGAGCTGTTACCGTATTGACAGATTGTGCCAGAGCTTCCTTTAATGTAATCATTCCACCAGAGGTACCACCAGAGTTTTTAGGGGTCCAAGGTTTTAATAAGCCATACGTTCCTGCCGGGATGGTAAAAGGGGTATTAGGCAAGGTATCACAAGGTGACATATGCATCTGGTCGATAGCGGTAGCGTATACAAACGGTTTAAAAGTAGAGCCTATTTGGCGTTTTCCTGTTTTTACCATATCGTATTTAAAATACTTATAATCTACGCCGCCTACCCATGCCTTTACTTCTCCCGATTGTGGGGTCATAGACATCATAGAGGCCCGCAAAATTCCTTTATAATATCGTATAGAATCCATTGGTGTCATGATCGTATCCTTGCTGTGGTTTTCTGCTGTCCATGCAAAAACGCGCATGGGTGTTTTCTTTTTAAAACTAGCAATGATGTTTTTTTCTGGAATATCTTTCGACTTCATCTCCTTCCAGCGGTCGCTGTTCTTCATAGCGCGCTGCATGATCAAGTCGGTTTCTTCTTCAGTGATATCCCTAAAGGGTAGTGTTTTATTTTTTTCGTTTTGAGAGTCAAACTCTTTTTGAAGATTCTCCATGTGCATTTCTACCGCTTCTTCTGCATAGGTCTGCATTTTAGAATCGATCGTCGTGTAGACTTTTAAACCATCGCTATAAATATTATAGCTAGAACCGTCCGTTTTAGGATTTTCTTTAATCCAGTCCTGCATAAAAGCACGTGCATATTCTCTAAAATATGTAGCAATCCCCTCATCATGGCTTTGCGGCGCATAATTGAGCCCTAGCGGAAGCGCTTGTAGTGAGTCCTTTACACTTTCTGAAATAAAATCATATTTCTCCATTTGTGCCAAGACTACGTTTCTTCGGTTTTTAACGCCTTCCGGGTTTCTAAGTGGATTGTATAAACTTGAATTTTTAAACATCCCTACCAGCATTGCCGACTCTACAGTTGTTAGCTCAGATGGCGGTTTATCAAAATAGATTTGTGAAGCAGATTCGATACCGACGCCTTGATTTAAGAAATCATAAACGTTAAAATACATTGTGATGATTTCTTCTTTTGTGTAACGTCTTTCGAGTCGCGTAGAAATAACCCATTCCTTAAATTTTTGTGTGAGCCTTTCAAACGTGTTTTTTGATGCGGCTCCTACAAACAATTGTCTTGCCAATTGCTGTGAGATTGTACTGGCACCCCCTTTTGAACCTAAGTATATAAAAGCTCTAGCCGTTCCTTTGGCATCAATTCCAGAATGATCATAAAATCGAATATCCTCGGTTGCAACTAGCGCATTGACCAAGTGATCTGGTAAATCTTCAAAAAGCACAGGAGTTCTATTTTCTTTATAAAATTTACCTAAAACCTTTCCATCTGATGCGATAATTTCTGTCGCCAGATTTTTTTCTGGATTTTCTAAGCTCGTCTCATCGGGAAGACTTCCGAAGAAACCCCAAGAAGCAAATAAAAAGAAAAGGATGAGTACACCAATTCCTGCTGCAAAAAGTTTCCAGAAGGTGCGTACGTGTTTACTTACCGGAGTTCCCGTTTTTTTTGATGTCTTCTTTTTTGTTGCCATTGTTTCCTATTGTCCTTGTTTTTCAATACTATATCCTACATCTGTAATACCCTCTAGATTGGTAACGCCTTCAACCTCACCGTTATTGCGCAGTGCATGGCTAATGCGTAACCGATAGCTACCCTGCTCCCTAAATGTGAAGCCTTGTTTATACCACAACTTGCTTTCTTTAACACTCCCAATCCCATTACCCAGCCATGATCCGTCCGGATTTGCCATACGGTATTCTAAGGTGTCTGTCACTGTCTTGCCGTTAGGGTAGTCTAGCGCTGTAATTAAAAAAAGGTTGTTGAACTTATAATCGTTATTGTTACGAACGGTTAAAAACACATCATATTCCTTGATGGAATCCTGCTCCGGAATGGTAAACACCACAGGTTCACTTTTATTCCAAACGCTTGGTAAGCTTTCCATATCGCTCGTTACAACATTTTCATTGCACGACAGCAGAAATAGTGCCATTGCCACAAAAACAATACTTCTATGCATTATTTTTTGTGTTTTTAGACCGACCCGTTGTGTTTTTGTTTTTCGGATTTCGGTTTTTAGCATTACTTTTATTACGCCTTTTTTTATTTCTGGATTTTCCTTTAGGTTGATCAAAACGGGTTAAGCTATCTTGCCCTACTACATTACTAAACAACTCTTTTTCTCTCTCTTTAGTAACGGGGATATCTTCAATAAATTCCTCTAGGCTTGCTACTTTATTTCCTTTTTTATTTACGGCTATAATCTCATTCACCTTTTCTGCCTTCAGCTGGTGCCAATTCATACCATCATTGGTATACGAATACCAAAGCAGTCCTTTAAAAATATCTATTTTTTGACAGATGGCCATTCCTTTTTCGGTTTGTAGCTTCACGTCCATTTTTGGAAAATCCTTGAGCGCATCCATATAGCTATCCAGCTCATAATTGAGACAGCACTTTAATTTACCACATTGTCCTGCTAGTTTTTGTGGGTTTAATGATAGTTGCTGATACCTTGCTGCGGAAGTACTAACCGATCTAAAATCGGTAAGCCAGGTAGAACAACACAATTCGCGACCACAAGAACCTATTCCTCCTAAACGTGATGCCTCCTGCCGGAAGCCTATTTGTTTCATTTCTATTCTGGTACTGAAGGTACGGGCAAACTCCTTTATTAAATCTCGGAAATCTACACGTTCTTCTGCCGTATAATAAAAAACTACTTTTGACGCGTCGCCTTGGAATTCCACATCGCTGATCTTCATTTTTAGACCTAAACGAATGGCAATCTCACGTGATCGTTTTTGAACATCTGCCTCGCGGTCCCGCACTTTCTGCCAGATATCAATATCTTTTTGACTTGCTTTTCGGTAAATTTTTGGGAGTGTTTCGGTTTCTGGGTTTTCTTTCTTCTTTTTCATTTGAACCCTAACCAATTCTCCGGTTAACGTCACAATCCCAATATCGTGGCCAGGCGAAGCTTCAGTAGCAACAATATCGCCTATGCTCAAGGTTAAATTTTCTGAGTTTTTATAAAAATGTTTTCTTCCGTTTTTAAAACGTACTTCTACACCGTCAAAAGGCTCCATGTTACCAGGTAAGGACATGTTGGAGAGCCAATCAAAAACCGTTAGTTTATTACACCCGTCTGTTCCACAGGTACCATTATTTTTGCAGCCTTTAGGTTGGCCATCTTTACTCGTTCCACAACTTCCACATGACATAGGTCTATATATTTAGAAAACACCATAGTAAGGCGTTTGATCGTATTTTAAAATAATTCTAACAAATTTAGGATTAAAAACCAACTAACGAAACTTTTTAAGCACTCAAGATGTAAACAAGACCCTTTTTACTTGAAATGCCTCCCAACAAACTATGGGAGGCATTTATTTTTTATGAAAGGCAATTTACTGTTTCGCCCCATATTTCAGTTTCTTATATAGTTTATAGACCACAAAACAAAGAGCGAACAACATGAAAATTTGCCACACTAATAATCCGATGATAAATTCGTTTATAAATTTTTCCGTAATTAATTATATTTTCTAATTTTTGGTCAACATTTCTAACATAGTCCAATGAAAAGAAAACAACAAAAATCTCTGTTAAACTATCTTTCAAGCATAACTAACTACTACTTCTTAAACTTCAGTTTTTCGCTACGTCCCTTTTTAAAGATTTTATTGCTGTTGTGTAAACCGCTACGTAGTTTTTTTTGTTCTTCGAAAGGTAACTGTATGATTTCTTGACATTCGGTAGAACAACATCCCTGCATTTCTTCCTTGCAGTTGTCACATTGAATAAACAATAAATGGCAAGCTTCGTTCTCACAGTTTACATGCGTATCGCAGGCCTCACCGCATTGATGGCAATGTGCGATCACATCATCACTAATGCGCTCCCCACGACGATGATCGAACACGAAATTCTTCCCTATAAATTTATTGTCCAATCCTTGTTTTTCGACTTGGCGGGCATATTCTATGATCCCACCTTCTAACTGAAACACATTTTTAAAACCTTTGTGCTTGTAATAGGCACTCGCTTTCTCACAGCGAATACCTCCCGTGCAGTACATGACCAATTTTTTACCTTCTTTGTGATCTTTGAGGTCTGCTTCAATAATATCCAGTGAATCTCGAAAGGTATCCACATCTGGGGTGATGGCATTTTTAAAATGACCTATCTCGCTTTCGTAGTGATTCCGCATATCGACCAGCACGGTATCTGGATCTTCGATGAGCTCGTTGAATTTTAGGGCGTCTACATGAACCCCTTTATTGGTTACATCAAAAGTAGTATCGTTTAATCCGTCGGCCACAATTTTTGTCCGGACTTTCACCTTCAGTTTAAGGAACGATTTTAGGTCGTGCTCAATGGCGATATTGAGGCGAACGTTTTCTAGGAAATATATTCCGTCTAGAAAATTTTTAAAGACTTCGAAGTTTTTTGCGGGCACACTAAGTTGTGCGTTGATCCCTTCGTGGGCGACGTAAATACGGCCAAGAACATTGATTTGGTCCCAGGCAATAAACAGATGATTTCTAAAAAGTTCTGGATTGCCAATTTTGGCATATTGATAAAAAGAAAGGGTTAAACGATCCTCGCCCGCTTGTTCTAAAAGCGCTGCCCTTTCTTTTGCGCTTAAGATGTTGTACAGTTGCATGCTATACTTTGTTTAAGGTTAAAAGAAAGTGCAAAATTAAGCTATTTTAAGCCGAAGGAAAAATTTTAATTCTCAAACCAAAAAGGAACCGTTTACCATTTTGGCTACACGGTCCATACAGATATTTCTTCTTTCGCTTTATGCAAAAAACCTTAACTTCATTATGAATGTCTTAATTTCCTTTTTTTGAAGCTCAGAAGAGAATGTTTAACACTCCGTTATAATTTTCAATATCCATAAGAAAGACGATAATTTAAAAGGGATTCATAGCAAAAGTAGGAAATATTCCAATATTATTGTAACTTTACACTTTAAATGTTGGAATTAATCCAATATAATGCATCTGTATTGTTAACAATATACTAGAGATATAAAATAGTTTCATTGTAGAAAATTGATATTAATACTACCTTTAACTTCTAATTTTTTACAGAAAAAACCGAATTATGAGCACCGATAAAGAAAAAGATTCAAAATTAAAAGCACTTAAGTTAACCCTTGACAAACTAGATAAAACCTACGGAAAAGGAACCGTAATGAAAATGGGGGACGCGGCTATTGTAGATGTAGAGGTGATCCCAACGGGTTCATTAGGTTTAGATGTTGCTTTGGGCGTAGGGGGATATCCACGTGGTCGTGTGGTCGAAATTTACGGTCCAGAATCTTCTGGTAAAACAACTTTGACGTTGCACGCTATTGCCGAAGCACAGAAAAAAGGAGGTATCGCTGCCTTTATTGATGCTGAACATGCTTTTGATCGCTATTATGCAGAAAAATTAGGGGTTGATATAGAAAATCTTATTATCTCACAACCCGACAATGGGGAGCAAGCATTGGAAATTACAGATAACCTTATTCGCAGTGGTGCTATCGATATTATTGTAATTGACTCGGTTGCCGCGTTGACTCCTAAAAGTGAAATAGAAGGTGAAATGGGTGATAGTAAAATGGGGCTTCACGCTCGTTTAATGTCACAAGCCTTAAGAAAATTAACTGGTTCTATCAGTAAAACCAACTGTACGGTTATCTTTATTAACCAATTACGCGAAAAAATTGGAGTGATGTTCGGTAACCCAGAAACTACTACCGGTGGTAATGCCCTTAAGTTTTACTGTTCGGTACGTTTGGATATTCGTCGTTCTACACAGATTAAAGACACTAACAGTAATGTCATGGGGAATAAAACCCGTGTAAAAGTCGTTAAGAATAAAGTCGCTCCACCTTTTAAAACGGCAGAGTTTGACATTATGTACGGCGTTGGAATTTCTAAGGTAGGTGAGATCGTTGACCTTGGTGTTGATTTTGAAATCATAAAGAAAGCAGGATCCTGGTTTAGCTATGATGACACAAAATTAGGGCAAGGGCGTGAAGCTGTAAAAGCTTTATTACAAGACAATCCAGAACTTATGGAAGAACTTGAGACAAAAATTAAAGACGCAATTAAAGCCTTACATTCCTAAAAACAAGCCAAGACGCAACCCTTTATACCCTTTAGCATCTACTGTATGTAGAACCTTCAATTATTGGTTGCCACTTGCTGAAAGTAAGATATATAACGATTAATAATTTACGGTACTGCACTTGACTTTAAACGAGCTCATCATACTATGTAAGAAGCAGGATGCAAAGGCACAAGGAGAATTATACAAACGCTACAGCAACGTATTATTTTCAATTTGTCTTCGCTACTCTCCTAACTATGTAGAAGCCGAAGATAGTTTGCAGGATACCTTTATCACTATTTTCAAAAAAATCGAGCAGTTTAAAGACAAAGGTTCTTTTGAAGGATGGATGAAGCGCGTTACTGTGAATACCGTACTTCAAAAATACCGAAAAAAACGTGTTTTTGATATTCGGGACGAGGGGCAGCTAGAAGATGAAGTGGATGAACAGGTAGAAGACAATGATATTCCGTTAGATTTTCTGCTCGAGATCATTCAGCAATTGCCAGATAGGTACCGCCTAGTATTTACCATGTATGTCATGGACGGCTATTCTCATAAAGAGGTTGCCGATATGTTAGGAATTACGGATGGCACGTCTAAATCTAACCTAGCAAGAGCTCGGGCGATTTTAAAAACAAAGATCGAAGCATACAACGCCGCTAAGGAGGCAAAATAACAGTGAAGTTCCTAAACAGAAGGACAAAGGAGCTGAAACTGAAATAGACTAAATAGTTACCCGTCTACGCGGGCAATGAATATGAGTGATAAGAAAAACATAGACCAGCTTTTTAAAGAGCGTTTCAAAGATTTTGAAGCGGCTCCTTCTCCGCAGGTTTGGGAAAATATACAATCTCAAATGGCCGAGAAAAAAGAAGATCGCAAAGTGATTCCGCTATGGTGGAAACTTGGTGGTATTGCTGCGCTATTGGCATTGTTACTCACCGTAGGGAACGCTGTTTTTAATCCTTTTGACCAGGAACCATCTATAGTAAATGAAGATGTAGAAACCGTAAAAGAAACAGATTCTGAAACGAATACAGATGCTCCCATTATATTGGATACGGAAGAACGCGTACTTGCTTCGGAAGAAAACACTTCTGAACAAACCATTGAAAACACGGAAGATGCTTCAGAAAATAGTTCGAATAAAAATATAAAACCAGAAGATAAAACAGTTCAGGAAAAGAAAGTTACCCAAAACACTATTGCGAACGAGAATTTTAAAACGAAAGTTCAAGAAAAAACAGATTCCCGGGTAACGGAAAAAAATAAAATAGCGGCTCAAAAGAAAAAAGAGGAGATGGCAGTAGCCGCTTCAGATAAAAATGAGGATAAAACAGTTCCTTCAGTGAATAAAAATGATGCTGATATCATCAATACGAAAACCGAAACAACCATAGCCGCAACTAAAGGGGAGAACAATAAAGACAAAAATGCTGTGGTAACTGAAACCAAAACGACTTCTGAAACTACCGTTGCAGCAACCGAAGACTCTTCAGAAAATAAAAAACAATCCATATTTGACGCTATAGAAGCAACCGAAACAGCTGCCGTTACCGTAAAAAACAAACCAGAAAACAGATGGGAAGTGGCGCCTAATGTTGCCCCTGTTTATTATAACAGTTTAAGTGAAGGGTCTTCTATTGATCCAATGTTTGCCGATAATTCGCAGAACGGCGATGTGAACCTGAGCTATGGTGTGCAGGTAAGCTATGCTATTACCGATAGATTGAGTGTGCGGTCTGGAGTGAGCAATGTTGATTTAAGTTACGCTACGGGCAATATTGAATTGGGCACAGGACCTGCTGCCTTGGGCTTACGCAGTATCAACTATAATGATAAAGCTATCGTTACCATACCGGTAGATCAAGGAAGTATTTCGAACAATCTTACTCCCGAAAATCCTTTTAACAATCTTACACCAAAGTCTGCTAGCGGAAATGTACAATTAGTGCAGAACCTTACCTATTACGAAGTACCATTAGAGTTAAAATATGCAATTCTTAATAATAAGTTCGGAATTAATGTCTTAGGAGGATTTAGCACATTATTTTTAGGCAATAATGAAATTTCTGTTGAAGCCGATAACCTCAACGAGTCCTTGGGGGAAGCAAATAACCTGTCCAATGTCAGTTTTACGACCAACGTAGGACTTGGTTTTGATTATAAAATAAGCAAAAAGTTTAAGTTTAATATTGAGCCTATGTTTAAGTACCAACTTAATCCATATACAGATTCATCTGTAGATTTTAAACCTTATTATTTAGGGATTTATACTGGGTTTAGTTTTAAGTTTTAGGTAATTTTTTTCGCTTAGTTTAGTTTGGAATTTTTTTTCAAATGTTTAGATGAGAAAACCGCACTACGCCATAGTGCGGTTTTTTTATTCAGAAAATTTTGATTTAAGATTGGTTCTTATTGTGTAAGCTGCAGGCTAAAACAACTATCTTCTTCAATTGTAATGTTTCCGCTCCAGCTATAATCCACACAACTCGCCGAATATGAATACGATCCCGGCGCAAGTTCATCAAAGACACCTCCCGCATCCAGATCTTCGCAATCTGGTGAACTTCCTGGATAAAAACCAGTAATCGTACTATTGCCTTCTCCATTTAGAGTAACCGAAACGGGGCCACAACCGTAATCCTGATTGGTCCAGAAAATAACCGATCCCAACCCGCTGCTACCATTGTCGCCCCTGGCTACATCATCTCCAAATAATTGTCCCGTATTTTCAGGGATGAACACATCACTAGGGTCTCCATTATCGTTTAACATAATGAGGGTAGATTGAAAATCGACAATATTGCCATTTTCCAAACGTCCAGAAACAGCGTATGCACTAATAGCACTAGTGCCATCACCAGCGGTTATGGTAAGCTTTAAGAAAATAGAGAAGCGATTGTTACTACCCGAGATATACGAACCATCACCGTCATAGCTCACATTAGTTGAAGTACCATTAAAATCTATGGTAAGAAGGCTCGTATCCTGATTGGAAAGACAGAAGTTTAAATCCTCAAAAATAGTACCTATAGGAGGACTATCAGGAACCGAACTTCCTGTCAATTCAAGAGGGCTTGCCAAATAACAATCTTCTAGAAATGGCGGTGTATCTCCAGTATTGATATCAAAGCCAAGACTCTGCATCTCGGCAACGACATCGCTATTATAAAAATCACGAATGGCCGCAAGCGAGCCGTCAAACTCAAAATTTTCTGAGTCGTCTGATCCGTCAGACTCTTCCTCACAAGAAATAAAAATTGGACTCATTGCCATTAAAACGGCAAGAATTGATAGTAGTTTTTTCATAAGTAGTAAATGTTTTGGTTTAGGTCCAAACCT
>Ga0115567_10006384_pt1 | contig 11282 bp, 14 predicted proteins | sample COGITO_mtgs_1204_2_FD_88679 | JGI IMG/M metagenome (GOLD analysis project Ga0115567, IMG submission 88679) | Pelagic marine microbial communities from North Sea - COGITO_mtgs_120412 | ecosystem: Environmental > Aquatic > Marine > Epipelagic | place: Germany:Helgoland, sampling site Kabeltonne...
AAAATTTATAATTAAAAGAAAAAATATGGAAATCATACCTTTTTTCTCGGTTCATAAATATTATGTTGAATTTACTTTGAGCGTAGATAATTATTCAATAATGAAATGTCGTACTTTTTATTTTGAAAAAATATTTACTGAAAACGGTCTCATTCAAAAACTTGAAATGTGTATTCGTCAAGAATATGTAACAAAAGAAAATGCCTATGAAATTCTAGCAGAAATATTATCTGCGGTTAATTTTATATCTAATACCGAATCTGACATATTTAAATTTGCTCATTATTACGATGATTTAATAACAACAGATGAAATTCTTTATAAAGAAATCGATTTTAATTTCGTGCACAAAGATGTTTCAGTGCCTTATGTACAAATAATTGACGCGCAAACGCAAACGATATTGTACGACCAACTTGTATACGAAGAAGATGTTCATGATGTATTAGATATTATGATTCAAGATATACAGATTCATCCACATAATAAAAAAATATTTGCTTTTTATTGTGAAAATTTAGTTCCGATTATAAAACGTCCAATATTAAACTAAAAAACCCACCGACTAAGTGGGTTTTTATTCTGAGTAACGCAAGGTAACAATATCATCCAGCGGTCTTCGAACCTTTGCTGCATGTTGGTAGGTATCATTAACCGAACGGTATCCCAAGGTAACAATGGCAGTTGCATGCAATCCAGCATCCAATTCTAATAGTTTATTAAATTTTTCATTTTCAAACCCTTCCATAGGACATGCATCAATCTTTAAATCAGCTGCCGCCAATAACAAGGTTCCAAGCGCAATATATGACTGCCGCTGTGTCCATGATAATTGTTGGTCTGATGACATTGAACCAATAGTATCAATCATGGATTGCTGGTAATCGTTTAGCTCACCCAGGTCTTGGTTTCGTATTTCAGCGGTATGCTGTACGAAATTTTTAATATAATCTGGCGATACTGTTTTTTTTGCAGCAAAAATAACAACATGTGATGCATCAGCAAGTTGCGCTTGACCATAGGCTGCTTCCTGTAATTTATTTTGTAATTCCTGATTTTTTACTACGATAAATTCATAAGGCTGCAGTCCATATGATGAAGCTGACAGGTTTGCGGCTTTCAATAATTCGGTAATATTTTCTTCAGAAATTTCTTTTTCTGAATCAAATTTTTTGGTGGCATAACGCCATTCTAGTTTATGTAATAGGCTCATGTTTTTATTTATTATTAAGGGTTAAATAATGATGTACGGTTTGATCAAGGGTATCGTGTTTTGGTGTAAATGAAATAGCAGTATACTCTTCTGATTGAATATGCTGATCAACCAACATTTCTTGTGCAAAGTCGCCAAACTTAATTCGCAGCATCCATTCCCGGACGTGTACATAGAATAAAGGTTTTTTTACCCCGCCAATACTCTGTGCGAAATCACGTTGGGTATTACTGCTGGTACTGACTCCATTAATAATTGGTGGTATGTTTTCATCCAAACAAGTAATGTATAAATTCACTAAATCGCGAATATCAATCCAGGGAAAGTATTCATGTCCATTTCCTAATATTCCTCCAAACCCTAGTTTAAAGGTAGACGCGACCTCGGCTAGTATTCCACCTTGCCCGATAATATGACCGTTTCTGATGCAGGTTACGTTCACTCCTTTTTCTTGTAATTTTAAATTTTCGTCTTCCCATGCTTCAACAACATCAGACAAAAAATAATAGTTTTCTCGTGCAGATGATTCTACTAAAATCTCGCCAGGCTGATTGCCATAATAACCTACGGCTGATGCTGCGATCAATGATTGAGGCTTATAATCATCACGTGAAAGCAGATCAACGAGGTTTTTTGTGCCATTGACTCGTGTATCCCGAATCAGTTTTTTATGTTCCTCAGTAAATCTGCCGTAGATACTTTTACCTGATAAATGGATAACAGCATAAGGTTTCTCCAGCAACTCAAAATCTCCATGTTTATTAAATGGTTCTAATAGATTTTTTTTAAAAAAAGTGATTTTTTGATGTTTTATTTTCGGCGGGACAATATCCATGATGACAATGTCGTATGCACCTATTTCAAGCAATTGTTTAGTAATCTGTGTTCCTAAAAAACCTGATCCTCCTGTAATGATAATTTTTCTCATAATTTTATTATAACGTAGATCAAAAATTTTATTTATAAAATATCATATCTGCGCTATGATACACAGCATGAAAACACCTAAAAAAGTTGTCGTTATTGGAGCAGGTATTGGAGGCCTTGGAACGGCTGCTCTACTATCAAAACGTGGCTACGATGTAACGCTAGTAGAAAAAAATCAAAACTTGGGCGGTCGAGCCAATATTTTTACCGCTGAAGGATATACTTTTGATATGGGGCCATCATGGTATTTGATGCCAGATGTGTTTGAAAATTTTTATAATTTGCTAGATGAAAATATAAATGACCATTTAGATATTCAAAGACTCTCGCCATCGTACCGCGTATTTTTTCCAGGCGATAAAGACTTGCCGATGTTGGATATGGAATCCGATCTAGAAAAAGATCTACCAACCCTCGAAAAATTAGAACCTGGTGTTGGTCCAAAATTACGTAAATACCTAGAGCGTTCAAAAAAACAATACGGTATTGCAATGGAACATTTCATGCACCGCAACTATAATTCAGTATGGGATTTCTTTAAATGGGAAATAGCCAAAGAGGGTCGCCATATGAATCCCTTGCAGACAATGGAAAATTATTTAAACAAATGGTTTAAGGATGCTCGGTTAAAAAAGATTTTGGAATATACACTGGTATTTCTAGGTTCTGCACCATCAAAAACACCAGCCCTGTATAACGTCATGAACCACGTTGATTTTGGTATGGGAGTTTTTTACCCAAAAGGTGGAATCTACACTATTATCGAGTCATTTAAAAATATGAACGAAAAATTTGGTACAACTATTATGACTAATGCACCAGTCAAAAGAATTTGTGTTAAAAACAAAGCTGTTTCTGGTGTTGAACTAGTTAGCGGCGAATTTTTACAAGCTGATTATATCGTATCCAATGCTGATATGTGGTTTAGCGAAACCAAAATGCTAGAAAAAAAATATCAAACCTACCCTGAAAAATATTGGGAAAAATCTACCATGGCACCAACAGCATTTATTATGTATCTAGGGTTAAATGATCAAACACCAAATTTGACTCACCATAATCTACGGTTCTGCAAAGATTGGAAACAGAATTTTGTTGAAATATTTGATGAACCACAATTACCTACTGACCCATCGTATTATGTCTGTAAACCAACGCAGACTGACGACAATATAGCGCCAGAGGGTAAAGACATCCTATTTGTACTGGTTCCTCTGCCATACGAAGTACAAGCAACAGACGAGGAAAAGAAATCATATCGCGATAAAATTATCGGTATGATGAAATCTGACCTTGATCTACCAAACCTTGAGGAAATGATTAGTTATGAACGCACGTATTGGGGTGATGATTTTAGTAGCGACTATAACGCCTATAAAGGAAACGCACTGGGTGGTCAGGCTCATACCTTAAAACAAACTCTGTTACGTCCAAAGAATTTTTCTAAAAAAGTTAAAAATCTGTATTACGCCGGGGCTGGAACGAATCCAGGAATTGGTGTTCCCACCAGTTTAATCTCAGCGCAATTAGCGTACAAACGTATCGAAGGGATTAAACACCCGCATCCATTAAATTCATTGGATAATTAAAACTAATAGAAATATTAGTTTTTTGTTTGTAGTATTTTTATTTTATGATTTACTACATTAAATAATAAAATAAATTATCTTCAGATGAAAAAAATTATAGTTACAACAGCACCTCCCGGCTTTGCACCAGAAAATATTAGAGAACAATGGGTTGGTGTGGAATTACCCGTTGAAGATGAGTTAGGCAACGGATCTGGTTTTAGAACTGGAGCAGAAAATTCTGACGGTTATAGAGTAAATAGTTTCGATGCACTCAAGGCTCTCAAAGCTGCAGAAAAAAATGAAGCTTTTGAATTTTGGGAGCTAAGATTAAGTCCAAAAGCTATGTTAGTTTTTAAAAAAGAGTTTTGTGATGAGTTATAGTTTCATAACTTGAAAGAGATAGAACTTTAATAATTTAATTAAACACTAAGCTAAGATTATTCTTAGCTTTTTTTATTTATAAAAATACTCGACTCATGTATGATATCAATAATGAATCTCCAAAAAATAATTCTCATTTCGTTATCTCTTCTTTTTTTTGCTATTGGGGTAATCATGAGCTTTATTCCTGCTGATCAATTTGTAGAGATTGGATCAATTATTGCCGTGATTATGATTTCATTTCCAGCGTTTTATGGAATGTGGAAACTATTTGGTAAACGCGGAATCATGGCGGTTATTGCACTAGGATTATTTGCACTAATTATTGAAACAATTGGTATTCACACAGGATTCCCTTATTCATCATTTGAATATATGATGCCCTTTGGTTATCGATTATTTGGGACGACGCCATGGACGGTGTTTATTGCCTGGAGTCCATTAGTCATTGGTGCATTTTTGATGGCTCGATTATGGTTTAAACAATCGCGGTCACGTTTTTTGATATACATAGGCATTTTGATTGCTGCTGACAGTGTTCTTGATCCTGGTGCCGTTGCACGCGGATTATGGGAATACACCAATGGCGGATTATGGTTCGATGTACCTTTGCAGAATTTTGTAGGGTGGATTATCTCAGGAACAATTGCCTATATTATCCTAAAATTAATTCTTAAAAATAGAGAAATAAAAAATACTCAATATAATTGGATTGGTTCACTTTCGTTACTATTATCTATATTTCTATGGACTGGAGTAAATATTGGCTACCAATTATGGTTACCTGCTGTTATAGGAATTACTTTGGGAATAATAATAGTTATTGGATTATTTAATTCAAAAAAACCATCATATTAGTGATGATTTTTATTATTTTTAACCACTCATTAACTGAATGACTTTTTTTATTTTAAATTTTTATATAAATTATGCCAAGAAACGAGCTACTAATAAAAAAAATAATATCATTCCAAAAACAGTATTAACTATAGGAAATTTTTTGTATATCCAAAAAGTCTTTTCTGGTTGAACCATTGCGGTAATAACCATAGCTAGATATATCAAACCTAATATCAAAGGAATCCAACCTAATAAAATGAATCCTATGGCTGTTGCGAGTGCATAGGCAATGAGACATAACCACAAGGCTGCATTGCGTCCTAATAGTGTTGCGAGTGTCTTTACCCCACCTTGTGTATCAGATGCTATGTCAGGGACCGCAGAATAGGTTTGCATTGCCATTGCCCATAATAATCCGCCCAAGATTGCTAACCACGAAATATTAGTGTTTCCTGTTGTAAAGAAACCAATCACCGCCGGTGATATATATATTATTGATGAAAAAATAATATCTAATGGTGGTTTAGCTTTGGCCCTGATGGGCGTTGCTGAATAATAAATAGCAGTAAAAAGAAATATAAATAATGCAGCAATAGCATATGCTGGCATCCATAATGACACGACGACAAACGGCAAGGTTACCACAGCAATCCATTTCCATAACATTGATTGGTCTTTGGGACCTACCAGTTCTTCGTATTCTATTTTTTTAGGATTATGTTTGTCTGTTTCATAATCATAAATATCATTCACACCATAAATCAAAAGATTTGCCGGAAATGAGAAAAAAACAAAAAGTACCAATAACACCAACATTGTTTCGGTATTTAATAAACGAGGGTCTCCAGCAGCAATAACACCTACAACAAAGGTACCCAACACGTAGATCCAAAATCGAGTGCGCGATATATTAAGCAGTCGCTGTAATTTCATATCATTAGTATACATTATTAACGTTTCAATAAAATAAAGTAATTTAATTCCGCAAGAGCCAAAACGGATAGATGCAAGCTGAAGAAATAAGTATCTGTATTTTTTTTGTTTTAGATAATCTAATTTTTGACTCAAAAATATTATAATTTCGTTGTCTCAAAATAATAATATTTTCTCGGTACATACGACTTGCAAGAAATATAGAAAATTTTCCTGATTTTAATTTTTTGATTCCTTTGATTCCTTGGTCGAAAAGTTTTTCAGTTCGTTCTAGATAATGTGCAATAAAGTTTTCAAGTTGTGGTGTCATTATCTGATCTTGAAAAATTTTTTCGTCAACAGCAAAAAGAGTCATGTCGTTTTGTGGCAAATAGATGCGATTACGTTGCAAGTAATCCTCATTCACATCGCGCAAAAAATTTGCTAACTGCATAGCCTCGCCTAATGCCTGTGCATCTGTAAATGCAGATTTATCATGGTATCCAACAATAAAAGTCATAACATGCCCAACGATTGTAGCCGACCCCCACATATAATGTTGTAGTTCAGCATAACTTTTATATCGTTCTGTGCTAAGGTCTTGAACCATGGCGTCAAGAAAATCTTTATAATAATCTGTCGGTAGTGAATATTTTTGAACCAACCAATAATTCGAACGAAGAATCGGATGTGTGTTTGAATGTGGTCCCTGCGCTATGGTTTGTTCCCATTCTGAGACAAACTGGTCAATCGTCGTGTGCGTTTGTCCTGCCATGACTTTTCCTGGATTATCAACTATCTCATCAGCGTAACGAACAAAGGCGTAAAAAAAAATCGTTGCCTCGCGTATTCGCCGGGGAAAGAGCCGTGTTCCAAGCGCGTAGTTTGACCCAAAAGAAAAAATAAATTGATTACAATAGTCTAAATCATTACGGTATTCAGTTTCCAGGTACGTGCTATACTCACTCATATAATTAACTACTACTCTATCACATGACCACCAAAGAAAAAATGGAAAAATTCCGAAATAATTTCAATGTTGATTTTGAAGATGAAATTAAATCTATTCTCAAAGAGCAGCGTGATTTTCATCCAGCAACAACCGAATTGGATATTCCCTTGCGTGATTTTGTTTTAGAATATACTCGTGGTGGAAAACGCATCAGGCCTTATTTAATTCATTTTTTTAGCAAAGAACCTAGCACTCTTGTTAATGATCTGTCGCTGGCCGTTGAATTATTTCATCTAGCAGCACTCATTCATGATGATATTATGGATGAATCCGAAGTACGACGCGGAGCTGCAACTATGCATATCGCTACAGGACGCTATACAAAAGAAAATAACCACCTTGGTACTGATATTGCCTTATTATTAGGAGATGTTTTTTTGACAGCATCAATAGCAAAAGCCGCGCAATTGCCGAACCATCTTTTTGAAGAGTTTAGGCAAATGATTCAGCGAACCATCAGAGGTCAGTATTTGGATTCATTTGGTATGAATCAGATACTTGGAGAAACCAAAAAAGAAGAAATTCTAGCTCGCCACGAATTAAAAACTGCCTGGTATACTTTTTGCTCTCCTGCACGATTAGGATACATGAGTTCACCTGATTATGATCAAGTCCATCTTGATGTTTTATCAAAAATTACTTGTGAATTAGGTTTATTATTCCAAATACGTGATGATATTATTGATTGTATTGATAAAGACAGCGGAAAGGCATTATTTGGTGATATTCTTGAAAACCAAACCACCTGGGTAACACTGCACATCAAGGAACAACATCCTGAAAAATTTAAAGAAATTCTACATGCAAAACAAGATAGCAATATTGCACTTTTAAAGATCATTTTTGATGATATAGATCTTGAAACGCCCTACCAACAAGAATTCAATAAACGAGCGCAGATGATTGAGAATATTTCTGATGAATATAGTGAAATTAAAAACAAGGCACAAGAAGTTTTAAAGCTGCTTGTCCTTGGGAAATAGTTATAAAAATGGTGCTTGTACTTATATTTTGAACGTATTATATTGGAACACTATTATAGAAAACTCAGATGAGCTTTCAGCTAATGGGCGTATGCATTTTGTTACCGCGCAAGCAAAGAAAATAAGCATTCAAGAGCAAAAAGATTACAAAGAAAAGGCTAATAATTTTCTTGATACTTTATGAAAGAACAAAAGAAATATATAATTACGCATATCAAGAAATCTAAAATCTGTCCTGCGTGTAATCGTATTTTTTATAATCGTAAAAAATGGAAATTACGCGGAATATGGGATGAAATCACGTATTGTAGTAATACATTTTGTAAAAATATTAAAAAACTACAGAGATTTTCAAAAAGAAATCGACAATAGTTTATTTATGCAGAGCAAAAACCTATTTAATAGGTTTTTTATTTATCGTAATTTTGTAAAGCCGTCTTATAGGTTTCTATAGCTCTTTCCCGAGCCTCATTGTGATCCACCATTGGCTGGACATATCCTACGCCAAAATATTCTGGCACCCATTGCCTGACATATTCACCGTTTTTATCAAATTTTTTAAATTGAAGTTCTGGATTAAAGACGCGGAAATATGGCGCTGCATCAACACCTGAGCCTGCTGCCCATTGCCAGTTTCCTACATTTGATGACATATCATAGTCAAATAATTTCTCGGCAAAATATTGTTCACCCTCGCGCCAATCAATTAATAGATGTTTACACAAAAAGCTCGCCACAACCATACGTACTCGGTTATGCATATACCCTGTTTCGTTTAATTGTCTCATTCCAGCATCCACTATTGGATAGCCAGTTTTTCCATCCTTCCATTTTTGTAAATCATCTGGTGCATCGCGCCATGGAATGGTGTCATATTTTTCCCGGAAGGCTTGGTTTGCTGTATGCGGAAAATGCCACAGAATTTGCATAAAAAATTCACGCCAAATTAATTCATTCATAAAGGTATACCCTGTACTACTATAGGCTTTTTTCATCATTTTTCTAATACTGACTAATCCAAAACGTAAATAAGGACCTAAATGCGACGTGCCGTTTTCTGCTGGAAAATCACGAGTGTCTGCATAGCCTGCAATCAATGTTGGCGTAACGTCGAATTCAGGTAGAACAATAGATGATTTTTTAAATCCCATATCAGATAATGTTATCTGCGGTAATCGAGTATTCTGGTAAAAATTGCCAGTATAATCGTTGATATAGTAGATCTCTAAATTATTGCTCGCATTAAATTTTTCACGCCATTTATTTTTATACGGCGTATAAACCACGTACGGGTCTCCGTCGTCTTTGACAACTTCGTCTTTTTCAAAAATTACCTGATCTTTAAAGGTATGGAAATTTATATCATGTTCATCAAGTAATTTTTTGATGGCATCGTCGCGTTGCTGTGCATAGGGCTCGTAATCATTGTTGGTGTAAATCTCTGCAATATCGTAATTTTGAATGAGATCTTTAAAAATCTTTTCAGGTTTTCCATATCTAAAATCAATAGAGGAATTATATTCATCCTGTAATTTATTTCGCATATTTTGCAGCGTTTCAAAAATGAAACTAACCCTATGATCATTATTTGGTAATTTATTTAATATTTCCTTATCAAAAATAAATAATGGAATAACGGGATAATCTCCTTTTAATGCCTCATAAAGACCCTTGTTATCATCTAGACGTAAATCCCTTCTGAACCAAAAAAGTGAAATTTTTTCCTTTTTTTTCATATATCTAGTATGCAATATTTATCTTTTTTTTCAAAGAAAAAACACCATCAGGTGTTTTTAAAAAATTCTTGTGCTATGAATTAGTTAACCATTACTTCAACATCTGCGCCCGCAGAAGCTTCAGTATCTGATTCATCATTCATATTCTCGTCGTTTGTTGATTCTTCTGTTTCCATTTCTGTCTCAGTCTCCATTTCTGTATCCGTATCATCTTGTGAATCCCCTAGAAGAATATTAATACCAGAATTACTTTCAACATTAAATTCTGAATCATCTTCTACTTCGTCAATCATTGCTTCAAAATCAGACTCGATTGATGCTTCAATCTCGTCAAATGATTCATCAACATCGTCAACCAGTGTTTCTAAATCAGCCATAAGTTCAGCTTGCGATGACCCTGTACTTGCGCTTGCTGAAATTTTTGATTTTACAGCATTCAAGTTACGACCAAATGACCGTAATTGGAATCGAGCATCAGATGAAAGAGCTACTGATTGGTTTTGAATTTTTTCTTCTAATGTTGTCAGTGCCTTTACAGCAGCATCTGTACCTACTTTTGTGTTCAAGGCTAGATTAGCTTTTACTGATTTTAGAGTCAAATTTACTTCAGTTTCTAGGTCAGACACTAACTCTTCTTGTTCTTCTTGGGTCGTTTCTAGGTTTTCAACTTGTTCTTCTTCTTGGACCTCTAGGGCTGTTTTATTTTTTACGGTTGTATTATAGACGGCATATCCACCTATTCCTACTGCCGCAATGATAATAATAGCAGCTACGATTCCAAGTCCTTGTTGTTTGTTTACTTTGTTCATAATATTTTTTAATTGATTGATAATTTTATTTAGTCTTTTTTATCAGGATCAATAGCATCTGAAACTGATTCCCGAATACCATCTATTTTATCACTAATATTTTCTTTTACATCATCCATTTTGTCAGATGCGTCATCTTTGGTGTTTTCTGCACTATCGTGCATTTGTTCTTTTTTCTCTTCGGCTGCCATTTTCATTTCTTCTTTGGCATTTTCTACGTGTTCCTTTGGATCATTGTGATCTGATGTGTGAGTGTTCATATCTATTTTACGTTTAAATTAATTTCTGATAAGTGCACATTAAAACCGTGCTGTCTGTAATGATTATATCATTAATTTGTACAAAATACAATATTTAACAATTAATTACTTTACCTGTATCTGCTGTCCGCTAAAATATGGCTGTTCAAAGATTATTATTTCAAGTAATGCTTTCACACGTGCAAACATTTCACGTATATTATTTGACACAGATCCTGAATATTTTTTAGAGGCAAAGCCTTGTGTTTGTATACCTAATAGTTTTCCAATAAACACAGCTCGATGTAGATGAAAATATTGAGATACGATAATAATGTCTTTTTGAACAAAAATATCTCTAGCACGAATAATACTGTCATAGGTATCAAAACCAGCATGATCAAGATAAATATCTCCGCTGAAAACACCACGAGAGAGAAAATAGTCTTTTACTGGCTCAACTTCATCATAATCATTACGGCTGTTATCTCCACTGATAATAATATTCTGCACTTTATTTGATGTATACAATTCAATAGCTGCATCAGCACGATCTTTTAGATAAGGCGACATATCTCCATTATCATACACACCAGCACCAAGAACCAAGGCCGTGTCGGCTATATTAACAGTATCACTGTTTTTCGATACAGAACCTT
>Ga0115567_10006386_pt1 | contig 11281 bp, 16 predicted proteins | sample COGITO_mtgs_1204_2_FD_88679 | JGI IMG/M metagenome (GOLD analysis project Ga0115567, IMG submission 88679) | Pelagic marine microbial communities from North Sea - COGITO_mtgs_120412 | ecosystem: Environmental > Aquatic > Marine > Epipelagic | place: Germany:Helgoland, sampling site Kabeltonne...
AGTTGCTGAGTTCTCTTCCTCTACATCTTCCTCTTCGCCGCCCACGTCATTCTCTTCAACCTCTTTGTCGCGGGGCAACGTCGCCCCCCACACCCCCCCCCCCCTTGCCTCTCTGTCGGACTGATGTATGGTCGGGCAGGTCTTGCTCGACAACTTCTTCAGCTTTCACGGCCAAGACCAGTTTATCATCACGCCGTCGATCATCGAAAATTACCAGGTGACGTGGAAGGAGCTTGATCCAGAAGGGCGGGGGCGGCTTCCGCTCTCTTCGCTGCGCACGCTGGTGACGCGCCTGCACGCTCGGGGAAACATTCTGGGGACGACTGTGGCGGCGGACGAGATGCACCTGCAGATGGTGGTGATCGAGGCGGCGTCTCGCCCGGCGCGGGCGGGGGCGGGGGCTTGGGAGCAGCCGCGGCTGCACTTCGCGCACCTGCTCGAGGTGCTGGCGCTGCACGTGCTGGGTCCCGGGGCGCTGCCGTACGAGGAGATGCTCGAGCGGCAGGAGATGCTCGCGCACTACGCCCGCCTCGCCGTCGCTTCCAAGATCACGGCCCTCAAGCGCAGCATCGCCGCCCCAAACGCAGGCGACGCCGACGTCGAAGCGCGCTTCGCGCTGCGCCTGGACCGCGAGCTTGCGGAGATGCGCGCGCGAGTAGGGGCAGACGGGGACGAGGGAGAGGCCGGGGACGTGCAGGAGGGGGCGCAGGACAAGGAGGGCGAGCAGCGGCGGCTGGCAGAGCTGACGGGCAGAGCCGCGCTCGATGCACTCGAGCTGAGCGAGGTGCTTTCCCCGCCCGCGCCGAGGGAGCGAGCACCGCCCGAAGCGTGCGCCCCCCCGCGGATTGGGGCCCTCGTAAAGGGTAAAGGGGCGGGGCGCGCGCGCAGGTGGCCCTGGTGCAACAGACGCAACAGACGCTCGCCACTCCGCCTCCGCAGACCCGTCCGGGCAAAGGCGCGCGCGAGCGGGATATACAAGTACATTAGGTATCGTGTGCACGTGTACCGGCTCTGCTTCGGCTTTGCAGTGTTGCATCCGCGGCATCACGGCAAGTCGCGCTACTGGTTCTTGACGACAAGCGGGTGCTCTGAAACAGCCTTGGCGTGGGCCAGCAGCGTCGGCCAGGGGTCCAGGAAACTCGGTGCCACGTAGTCGAAGAAACTGTCGAGAATCATCTTGGTGATAGGTGCGACCGCAAGATCCGCGAGCGTCAGCTGGGTTCCGAGGTAGAACGGCCCGCCACCCTCGGCGAGCCGCTTTGCCCAGTACACGAAGTACTTTGGCATCTTCTCGCGCGAGTAAATCTCGCGGAGCTCCTTCTTTTTTGTCTCGTCGGGGTCCTGGGGGCACTTGGTAAGAAGCTCGTCCGCCATATCCATGGCTTCGTCCACTGCCAGCGCCGCCTCAGCTTCGGAGGGGTACATGGGCCCGGCGTCGCCTCCGTGCTTGCATGCGTACCGCATGATTGCCCGTGACTGCGAGTACACCTTGCCGCTGTCGAGCTTTAACACAGGGAGGTAGCCAAGCGGGAACTCATCGATGTTGCTTTTCACCTCCCCCCACTCCTTGAAACTGAGTCTCTTGTCCTGCCCACCCGCAAAAAGAGTGCACGGTCAAAGCCAGCTAGCGTGCTCTGCATCCAGCAGCTAAAGCGGGATTCGTACCTCATATACGATGCCAGCGGCGCCAAGAGCGACGCGGGGACCAAAACCACGTCCCGCGACGTTAAAGTAAGTAAGAACAGGCGCCATGCCGATGTTGCCGCGGTTTCCTCGGTTACTCCCGTAACCTTGGAGCCTTTCTCGAGACGTCCCCTCACTTTCGACTTTTGTCTCGGATTCATGGAAGAACGAAAAGTTGTTTTTCGCGGCTGCAACAAAATAAAGGGGTCTGGTCCACCAGACCGCAACTATTCTCAAGGTTTTATATTCCTTTTGAACCCACGGGATCCGGGGCGGGGCACCTGGAGTAGTGCAGGGCAGCGCGCTCGTTAGCCGTGATGATGCGAGTGCCCTCTCGCGCTCTTTCGCTCACCGTTCTCCTGGGCTATGCATCCACTCTTGCGTCGGCGTTTCTTCCGCCATTCCCCGTGGAACTGAGCCCTGCTCGCCCTGCTGGTGGCACCCGCGCCGCTGTGCGGAGCGGACCAAGACTGGGGGGGGCCGCCGGCACCGCGCTACGGGGGATCGGTCCACAATCTTGTCGTACTACTATTCTCAGTGGCATGAAGATGATCGGTTCGGCAAGGGATGGTGAGCGTTCCCTCTTACCCGTTCTTGGGCGCCACGCTGTGGTTCGACAGTACGTTGGGATGCTCTCGGTGGATCCTTAGCAAGCAGTGTGGTTAGGAAAGCTCCAGCACTGGAACGGGCCACTATTTTGTGCTCAGACCACGGTGGGTTGGTTGCCCACGCCTGGGAACTGTGGCGATGCGGCCCGCGACTAGTAGCTTCGAGAAACATCCAGAAGGTTGATGCGGGCGCATGGCGGTTGCTCGCTATGATCCTCTGTGCTAAGTCCATTGTGCATCAATGCCACTATCCGCACCCCAGTAGCTCAGATCCGCACCTTCAGCTGATTAAAATCGGTGCCTGGGCAGGTGAGTCGAAGGCTGACATGCAGTACCGGGTAACGGTGTTGGGCGGCGGCTCCTTCGGATTGGCGATGGCCAGCATTCTGGGCAGGCAGGGCATTCCCGTGACGATCCTCGTGCGCAAAGAGGCAACGCCCATGGCATGAACTTACATTCTCTTTTGCACGTGATGTGGTTGCAATGCTGGTGCAGCGCCGCACAGGCCCGTATTGCTGAAGGGCACCGGGTGCAGGCTGACGCGGACTACTTCAACGAGCACCAGTGCTCACCGACTTATCTCAAGGATGTAAAACTTCCAGCTTGCGTGAAAGCATCATGCGACCCGCCCTCGGCGTTGTCGGTCGCCACGCATCTCATCCATGCGGTGCCGTGCCAGTACTCGCGCAAGTATCTCGAGGGCGTAGCGCCGCTGATTCCTCCTGGCGTGCCAGTCGTTTGCACGTCCAAGGGGATTGAGGCAGGGACTCTCGCCATGATGAACGATATTCTAGTTGATACGCTCGGTGCGGATCGCAATTATGCCTTCCTTTCTGGGCCGTCGTTCGCGCGGGAGATCGCAACAGGCCTGGCGACCGCAGTCGTCGTGGCGTCCAAGTCGACCGAATTTTCGAACGAAGTTGCAGAGATGTTCTCGTGCGAAACTTTCCGAGTCTTCACAACCAAAGATGTTGCTGGCGTAGAGATCGGTGGCGCGGTGAAGAACGTGATCGCAATTGCAGCGGGGATGTGCGAGGGTCTGGGCCTTGGCACAAATGCTATGGCAGGGCTCGTCACGCGGGGATGCCTGGAAATGCAGACGCTAGCCAAGGCCATCGGAGCGTCGCCAGTGACGCTCATGGGGCTCAGCGGGGTGGGAGACACCTTTGGGACCTGCTTTGGACCGCTGTCGCGGAACCGTCAGCTCGGCTTCCGGCTCGGGCAGGGTGAGGCGCTCGAGGAGATCCTCGCGTCCTCGACCGAAGTGGCAGAGGGCTACGCCACGTCACTCTCTCTCGTCGACTTTCTGTTGGAGAAACTCCCGCGTTCCTACCGCATGGATCTCAAATTTCCGATCCTATTCGGGGTTGCAGCGGTTCTCAAGGGACAGAACACGCCAGACAACGGGATGCGCGAGCTGATGATGCTGCCCATCCGTACCGAAGTGTTCGACTACCGCGAAAATTCGGTGCAAGCGCGCGTCGAGCGCAAGCGCCGCGCCGCACTGAGGAAGGACAATTGAAGTGTGCGTGTGTATGTCTCACTAGTGAGCGAGGATGAGTGGCGGGGCGGGGTGCATGTAGAGCGACTTGCAGGAAAGGTACATTTTGTGTGCCAATGCCAGACTATGGTAACACCCGTAGTGCACTACATGGCGCGCACACAGAGCTCACATGATGGATTGGTGAGAACAACATTGGCTTCCAGTTACTCACACTGTTGCCACAATGGCGAGGAGCTGAGAGCTTCAAGTAGATGACTCAGGTGGCGGAGATACTGCTTTGAAGGCAACCCCAGGGCGGGTGCTCGTTGGGCAGGTCGGAAGGCCGCAGAAGAGGTTGATGCGGCCAGCTGCCCCGCCACCTCGGCAGGGGTCGCAAAGGAGGAGAAGGAAACGACAGCCTGGGCAACGCTGCTCAGGCCCATTGTCGTAGTCGTCGTGCGGAGCACCGCACGCAGCGCACTGTCCAACCACCCTTTTGTCATGCATCGGCTCAAACCTGGTTCCACAGGACGCCACCCTGTCAGACAGCGTGCTCCGCCCTGTCGCCGCGCACCCCGCTGGGCATCGTTGCCTGGGCACAAAAGCACCTCCTGGGGTCGAAAACGAAGTTTTTTCCAGCAAAAAAGCTCTTGTGACCCTCCGCCATGTCGACGATTTTTCTGCCTTCTGCTTCTGCCCACTTGAGGTAGCTTTGCCCCATCGTGTATGTGTCAGAACGTGCGCCCGCGCCAGTGCACGCACTTTGAGAACATTTGCAGAACGTTTGGCAGGCGACCTATCACCTGTGAATGCCGCCGCGGAGCTGCAGAACCTCGCTATGCGGTAGAGCCGCGCCATCCGCAGCTGGGCGCTCGGCCAACCTTGCCTGCAGGTAGGCCGAGGCGCGCTCGCAGCGCACGCCGCCAGTGCAGTACATGAGAATTTTCTTGCCGCGAAAGTTATCAAGATTATCGTCCACGAAACTATCGGACCCCCGTTTGATAAAATGGTCAGGCCCGGACCCTCAAAAGCAGCGCACCAATCCTCAACTTCGGCAGCACGAATTTTGAACAGGGAAATCACCGTGGGAATTGCGTGAATTGTCGGATTGGTGGCAGTACAGTCACAGCCCCAGGCGCCTCGAATCTGCGAGCGCCATAGACCCTTTCAACCTCTCCTGCTGGCAGAGGAATATAATACGGGAACACAGGAATGTGAGAGGGCGACACCTGCCGATGCGCGACTCATACAAATTTCGAGCATCGAGAAGGACCACCTCTGGTTCTGCTCCGCTCGCGCTTCCCACGGACTTGCCGTCCCCACCTCTATTCACAAGCGCGGCGTGCCACTCCTCTGGCGTCAAGTGTCGAGCCCCATCTTTCGCGTTTGCGACTCCCTCTCCTAGTCCGATCGACACCACCTGCCGCAAAACCATGTTGACATCACTTTGAAACCCCCACAGCCCTCGCTCCCGTTTTGGCTTCGCAATTCACGAGACCGGCGGATCACAAAGGGTGTCGACCTCCAACGCCGGCTTGACGCTCAAATCTCGGAAGCGCTGATGCGAGGCCGGCTTGTCTGACAGCAGTCAAAACACATGTCAGCTGCACATGGCCGCACAGAGACCTGTGCTAGCGCCCAGCAACTTTGACGATCGCGACCGGTTGCCCGAAAGGGGACACGCCTGGATTCAAGCCTGAAATTTTGTAGTCGATCCTCGTACCCCATCGGCTGTCTGCATCCACAGATCGCTGTCTCCCCCGCACCCCGCGCCCGTCACTTTCACTTTGCCAGCATGTGTCGCTGTGCTGAGGAGCGTGGTCCCCAGAGAATGGTTGCAGGCTGTGCCGCTGTGCACAGACACGCTCTGCTTGCTGCAGGGAGAAGAATAGACTTGACTTGCCTTGAAAAGTTCGAGATCGCTCAGGCCGCCATCAAGCACCACGTTCACCCCTTCAGGTGATATTCTAATCCTTCCCTTGAGGGCCAGGTGCTCGCAGAGGTCCAGATGCCACTGAACAGCCGCTTCGATATCGGAAATTGGCGTGTAGCTGCACAACAATCGAATCAACGATAAGGATTGCTTACGTTGTGCCCGACACAGGGTAGGTAAGCTTGCCTGTAATAGAGCAGGACGCCCACGTTTGTCAGATCCTCCCCGCGGGGGTGAGGCCTCTGCCAACCGTCGCAGGAGGAATCATGCGGGCAAATTGGGAACACCGGCCCGGCAAAGGGCTGTAGGTCCGCAGGGGCTGCCGAATCATGGGGAACGTCCCCCGTCAGAGGGCACCGAAAAGGGCAGCCACGACAGCTTAGCATGGCCCCGCCAAGCTGAGATGTCCTTTTTGTGCGCCCAGCTCGAAAAAAATTTCTTCGATCCCGAAGTCCTGGAACCGTGACGACCCTCTCTGGCATCGCCTAACGACAAGTGCCGTCCGTATGGTGCTGGGCTTTGACTCGCAGATTTTCTTCTCCTGTTTTCGGGAATCTGACGAGGAGCAGTCTCCGCTCCCGGGGTCTAGCGCCACCCAACAGGGCACACATCACATGGATATGTCCGCACGCCGTTTTGGAATCAGCAGCCATTTCCCGGAATGCGAAAGGGCGGTCAAGGAGCCTTCTCAGCACCAAGGAACACCGGGTCGTCATGTTGCTCTAGGCTCTCAGAGCATGCGGACACTTTCGCCCAGGGTCTCTCTGCCCAGGAAAGGTATACTCCGTGGGGTAGGACGAGGCATCATGAAAAGCATGCGACCACGAATCGACAAGTCCTGTGAAGTTCGAGGTGACTTTCAAAGCGAATCTAAACTACGAAAACAGCAAGCACTACTTCGGTAACGACTGCAACCCATCTCAAATTCTACAGCTTGCCCTCCCTGAGCAGACGTGCGTCTAAATATGTGGATCCTGCGGCAGTGTGGAAGAGAGCCTTCTCGGGGCAACGCGAAGCTTTGAATCCATCCTGAAAACATGCCACGGCATCGATAGCACAAGCGTGCGAAGGCTGCGCGAAGCCCTTGCGGTGTTTTGAACGAGCACCAAAGTTCATTGGACCAACATCCATCTCAAAACTGCGCCCCTCTTCATCCTCGCCACATGCACACCTACGAGTAGAAATACAGTTTTAAGAAGAGGGCCAGGGCACCGTGTGCAGCAGCAGCAACGACGATGAGCACGAGAGCGCGCTGCTCGTCCAGCTGACGGATCACCACATCACGCACGTTGCGCGTGATAAAGCGCGCAGAGAGAGCGAAAGCTCCAGCGAGAATAAGCCAGCGCAGAATCTCTGACGGCACAATGCACGCACATGCCGCGGGGATGAAGATGGCGAGTGAGTAGCCGTAGACGCAGATAAGATCGACCAACCCAAACGGCTCCGACATCAGCCACTTGCTCGCAGCCCATGCGAACAGTGGGACCAGAGCGGTGTAACCGTAAAGCACCGACGTCCCCACTGTCAGCTTGCTGAAGTTGTACGTGAAAACCTGGTTCGACTCGCTGGGGGCGAAGGAGAGGAGAGCGCCAAGGTTGCCCGCGGCAGCCATTGTGAAGATCAAGGTGGTACAGAGCCAAAACGGCCCGTAGAGATCGGGCTTCATGTCCGGCTCCAGAAACGGTTCGTCTCCAGTCGACAATGATTTTCGTAGCCTGAAATCAAGCAGCATTCAGAAGCACAACTTGGAGAAGTGCTGCACCGTGCGTTACCACTGAACCCTACCTAAACCAGTGTCACAGGCGCTGCTCTGGGACCGGTCGCAACGCATCTCCTCACTGCGCACCGATTGTAAACGTCCATGGTATCGACATCGAAGTACTGCTGGTACGTAGTCAGGGAGAAGGGGTTCCACGACCTGCCACTCGCCGACGCGCACCACCTCACACCAAGCCATCATCTCAGCTCGGCCTGCCCTGCGGAACCCGCAGGCGCAACCGCCCCGCAATCAGGGCAGGGTCCCCACCGACCCTGAGCACCCGCTGCACCGTCTTGAGACCCAAGAAGAGTTTGCCGGTCGCTGGCGTAGAGCCCATCGCCTGCCGGCGGCTTGTACCTGTCCACCCTCATAAAAGTGATCAGCGGATGCGCGCTGAACTTCCTTTAGTATCCACTCTCGTAGTGAAGTTATGCTCGCGATCCCATTTGGGGTTGAACACGGGCTCGCACCCCCCTATGCGTCCGTCGGTGATCCCCTCTCCCGACGAACCAAAGTCTGCGGATGGTTCAGTGTTGTAATTTACTTTGTGCCGCGGCACAGCACCGCTTCACTGACAGAATGTTTTCGCGCACGGGGCGGGTAAGTATCAGCTTGAAGGGCGATTGATGCGGAATTATCACTTTGGAACTCGAGCTTGACTGTGTTCTCCTCGAGCATCGGCTCAGCAGCGGGATCGGCCATCACTCCTGAGACGACTCAGCAGAGATTCCCCTTCGCCTTCTTACGGACAAAAAGCACTCTGCCAAACCTCGTTCCGAGGAATGCGTAGCTCTTGATGAAGAGGATGTCGGTGGGCGAGGTTTGATGAGAGGGCCACAAAACTGCCGCTCGATGGGGCAGCCCGGCTCCGGTCTGGCAGCCTTCGCGATGATGATTCACCTTGAGGCACTCCCCAAACAGACCCCGAAACTGAAGGTGAAATTATGTCAGATGAATTTTCAAAACCAAAAAGCCTCGATTATTGCTCTTTTCAGCGAGGGAGATCTTGCAAGGATCGGGAAGCAGTGAGGCGAGGCAGCGGGATGACAGGACTCGCCAAGATCTTAGAAACGGTGCCGCCAGTGGCATTCGCGGCGGCATATGGCTCGGCGGTTTTCAAGCAGGCAGGTTACGCGGGATCGAGCATGGTCGACTACATTTTTGCAGTCGAAAATGCCGTAGAATGGCATGCAGCCAATTGGCAGCTGAATGGTCTCAAGCACTACTCAATGCTCGGGACGATCCCTTCTTTTGTAATGGATCGCGTGCAGCAGGTATGTAGCGATGGATTCCTTTGTGCGGCGTGCTGCCAACTTTAGTTCACCAATACATGCACTGCCGTGGCAGATGGGGGCGGGGGTCTACTTCAACGTTCCGGACCTCGACGGCGGCAGGTGACCACCTTAACCGAACGAGGTTAGTCTTTTTATACCTGCGTTGCTACCCTTCAGGCAATGTGTCTGGCCACACCGCTGGGTGCTTGCAGAGGTTTGGTCTCGGGTGGAACACTGGTCAATTGAGCTCGGATTGCTGCTCTGTAGCAGACAGGCAAAGTACGCCGTTGTCGAGTTGGATCGCCTCTGCGCAGAACTGGACGACTGGCAGGTCCTGCCCACGCCATCCGCTTTCTCCTGGTCTCCGGGGCGCCTACGGGCCGCGCACTGCGCGTCGGTGACTAAACCGCGAATTGCAGGACCTGTACCTCTCGGGTCGGCTTCACAAACCAGTGAACCAGCTGGTCGCAAACAAGCGTGTCGAGACGAGCAACGCACATAATCTCGAGCAGGTTCGATGCCCTCGCTGCGTTGGATTTCCATCTGGGCCAGCAACTGGTCGGCGGGCACGTGGGGCTGAGTGCGCAGGGAATGGGGCAGGCATTGCGGGCAGCACAGCTACTCCTCCCTACCAGATTCAGCGAGGCGGCGTTGTTTGGAACTGTAGCAGGCCTTTCGTATCTCGGCGATCCGCGCATGGCCGCGGGCGAGCACCCGGACAAACCCAAGCAGATCGCTCTTGGAGCCCTCGCACACTTCCGCACACTTTACGCACCTGCCCTTGCAAATGCCCAAGCCTCCCATCGCATTTCCCGCCCTCTCTCGGCGCACACCGGTGCAACCGATGGGGACGGCCATTCATGGGTAGCCCCGCACCCTTGTGTCCCGCGCCCGTGTGCCCAGCACGCTCGGCACGGCCGCACGGATCTCCCTGCACCTCCAGGCGACATTGAGCATTGACAGCCACTCGGAATGCAGCTAGAGCAAGATGACTCGCCAGCTGCTCGTGCACTTCTATTTGCCGCCCTACCATCGGTGCTTTGCCCTGCGCACCGACTGCATTGCCATTGCTGCTCCCGTCGATATTTCAGCTGCTGATCGCACGTGCGGCATGCGCAGCGAATCGTGCGCGGTGCGGCAGCGCTGCACGCGCCTTTTCGCGCGGGCGACTTCGTCGCAGGCCCGGGAGGCGAGATTGCCGCCCGCACACACCTCGACGCTGCGATCCGCCAGGCCCGCTTGCACTCGCACCCTGCATCAGCGCCAACGCTCGCGCCCACCTCAGTCCGCGCAGCGTTGTCGCTCGATATGAGGCATCGGTTGTGCCCGCTGGCGCAATCGAGTGAGAATGGACATGCTGTGCAATCCAAAAAGACGGTCGCTTTTTGAGACGCAGAATCTGAAATGTATCTGCTACGGACGTGCAGGAACCTGGAATGGCGACAGGGCTGCTGCGGGAGAGCGTGTCGGCGCTCGTGGCACCTGCAGCGCGGGCCCAGATGTTCAAGGGCCTTTTCTCATTCGGAGCCACTACTGCCGCTCAGTACGTGCGCCACAAGATCAGTCGCCGCGCCGCAGCAATTCGATGACTGCTGGATAAACTAGCGGACAACGCCAACAGAGTTGCGCGTGGCGTGGATGTCGGGATGTACGTACTGAAAAGAATCGGTCGGAATGCACGGGGGTGGGGGCGCACTCGAGCGCCCGTGAAGATAGATAGCAGCGAGGATCGTGCGCTGGTAGCATTCCGGCACTCGTCCCTGCATCTATGCGCAGCTTGGCACGCCGACCCGGAAACTCTTTGTTCTCAGCGGCGAATTCTCGAGACTCGATAATTTCGCCCCACACCATGGCCGGGACGTTTCAACGCCTGGCCTCGCTGGTCGAACCGCAATTATTGCATCTCCGCACTGCCGAACCATCGGATATAGCTGATTCTGGTGTCTTCCCTTTCCCTCAGCTTCCCTTTACCTCGCCGTGCAGTCCTTGACTGCGCCTGAGTGCCCACCAACACACGACATGCTGCGGCACAGCGGAGCTGGTCTGGAACTCGCTCCTGGAAACAGCGGACTTTCGGGAGCAGATTGCCCTGCTCACATCATTGGAGGTCTCTGGATGCGCGCCGGACCCGGAGAAGGCAATCACGGCCAAACTCGAGGGTGCGGCACTCTTCAAGGTCTCGCCAGGCGCTCGCAGCCCTGCGTGATGAAAAATGCAATGCTCTGAAGCCGGGGTTGCAGGAAGGGAAATTGGAGGAGGCCGCGCGGCTCTTTTCCGAAGCCCTCGCAGACACGGACGAGTCCTGCGACCCCGGCGCTGCCTTTGCTGCCAGGAATGCACTGCCCTGAACACAATGACCTTGGCAGCCTGGTCCAAAAGGGACAGAGTGTCATTTTTGACGCTGCAACGGCGCACGCCCGACAGGTTGTACGCAAACCGGGCGCAGTGTCTGCTCAAGCTGGCAGACGATGCAGCTCACCGGGACCCTGGTGCGCACGGATCAACGTCATCCCGGCCATCAGAGTCACCCGGCGCGGAACG
>Ga0115567_10006388_pt1 | contig 11280 bp, 10 predicted proteins | sample COGITO_mtgs_1204_2_FD_88679 | JGI IMG/M metagenome (GOLD analysis project Ga0115567, IMG submission 88679) | Pelagic marine microbial communities from North Sea - COGITO_mtgs_120412 | ecosystem: Environmental > Aquatic > Marine > Epipelagic | place: Germany:Helgoland, sampling site Kabeltonne...
GGCCGCGAGCAGAGACAGAAGGCAGAGCACTCTCATAACACATCCTCCGGCGCGTTTTCCTTGACCGCCTGCATGGCGACATAGGTGCTGGTGCCCGCCACATGCGGCAGGGTCGAGATACGGTCGGCCAGCATCTGGCGGTAGTCGTTCATGCTGCGGGTGCGGATCTTCATCAGATAGTCGAAATTTCCGGCGATCAGGTGGACCTGCTCGATCTCGGGGATCTGGCGCACGGCAGCGTTGAAGGCGTCCAGCGCGGCCTCGCGCGTGTCGGTCAGGCGCACCTCGACGAAACTGACATGATCGAGGCCGAGACGGATGGGATCGATCATGGCCCGATAGCCCGAGATGACGCCGCCTGTCTCAAGCCGCCGCAGCCGCGCCTGCGTGGGTGATTTGGACAGACCGATTCGCTGCGCCAGATCGGTTATGCTGATCCGCCCGTCCGTCGCCAGCACGCGCAGGATCGCCTTGTCGAACTTGTCCAATTCGCTTTGCATCGGGTTTGCCCTAAATAATGTCCAATCGTCCCGTGAAATCGCGTTCAACAGGAAAAACACCTTAAGCTGACATGCTAAGCTTGATCAATTAAACACTGCCCTTCGGCCCCAGCCACCAAAGGATTTCTGCATGCCATACGATACCGAACCGCGCCGCGCCATCGATCTGCAGACCTATGCGGATGAGGCCGCCACCGTTGCCCGCCTCAAGACCGAGGCGAACCTCAGCCCCGAGGACCGCGCCCGCATCTGCGCCCGCGGCGCCGAGTTGGTGCGCGGCATCCGGGGGGCATCCGATCCGGGCCTGATGGAGGTCTTTCTGGCCGAGTATGGCCTGTCGACCGACGAGGGCATCGCGCTGATGTGCCTGGCCGAGGCGCTGCTGCGCGTGCCCGACGCCGAGACGATCGACGCGCTGATCGAGGACAAGATCGCTCCATCGGACTGGGGCAAGCATATGGGCCACTCCACCTCATCGCTGGTGAACGCCTCGACATGGGCACTGATGCTGACCGGCAAGGTCCTGAAAGAGGACAAGAAGGGCCCCGTCGGCCACCTGCGCAGCGCGATCAAGCGCATGGGCGAGCCGGTGATCCGCACCGCCGTCGCCCGCGCGATGAAGGAAATGGGCCGCAACTTCGTGCTGGGCGAGAATATCCACAATGCGATGGACCGGGCCGCCAAGATGGAGAAAAAGGGGTTCACCTACTCCTACGACATGCTGGGCGAGGCCGCGCGCACCGATCGCGACGCGACGCGCTACCACCTCAGCTACTCCCGCGCGATCAGCGCCATCGCGCAGGCCTGCGTGCATGACGACATCCGCAAGAACCCCGGCATCTCGGTCAAGCTGTCGGCGCTGCATCCGCGCTATGAGGTGGCCCAGCGCGAGCAGGTGATGGACATTCTCGTGCCGCGCCTGCGCAGCCTTGCGCTGCTGGCGAAATCCGCCGGAATGGGCCTCAACATCGACGCCGAGGAGGCCGACCGCCTTGCCCTGTCGCTCGACGTGATCGAGACGGTGCTGGCCGAGCCTGCGCTGGCGGGCTGGGACGGCTTCGGCGTCGTCGTGCAGGCTTACGGGCAGCGCGCCGGGCATGTGATCGACTTCGTCTATGATCTTGCGCAGCGCCTTGACCGCCGCATCATGGTGCGCCTCGTCAAGGGCGCCTATTGGGACACCGAGATCAAGCAGGCGCAGGTCGAGGGCATCGACGGCTTTCCCGTCTTTACCTCCAAGGCCGCGACGGATGTCAGCTATATCGCCAGTGCGCGCAAGCTCTTGTCGATGACCGACCGGATCTATCCGCAATTTGCCACGCATAACGCGCATACCGTCGCTGCCGTGCTGGACATGGCGACCGACAATAACGCGTATGAATTCCAGCGCCTGCACGGCATGGGCGAGGCGCTGCACAAGATCGTCATGGACAAGAACGGCACGAATTGCCGTATCTATGCCCCCGTCGGCGCGCACCGCGACCTTCTGGCCTATCTCGTGCGCCGCCTTCTGGAGAACGGCGCCAACTCCAGTTTCGTCAATCAGATCGTGGACGAGGACGTCGCGCCCGAAATCGTGGCCGCCGACCCCTTCCACATGGTCGAGCAGGAGCGCGTGCCGCTGGCCACCGGCCCCGAACTCTTCCTGCCCGAGCGCATCAACTCCAAGGGCTTCGACCTGAAGCATCAGCCGACGCTGGACGCGGTCGAGGCCGCGCGCGCGCCTTTCGCCTCCCACACGTGGACCGCCGCGCCGCTGCTGGCCGCCGATGCCGATCCCGAGGCCGCAACCCGCGTCGACAACCCGGCCGATCCGGCGGACAGCCCCGGCACTGTCGCGCATGCCAGCGCCGCAGATATCGAGACCGCGCTGAGCCATGCTGCCAAGTGGGATGCTCCCGCAGCGATGCGCGGCGACATCCTGGGCAAGATCGCGGATCTCTACGAGGAGAACTTCGGCGAGATTTTCGCGATCCTGCACCGCGAGGCCGGCAAGTCGCAGCCCGATGCGGTGGCCGAGCTGCGCGAGGCGGTCGATTTCCTGCGCTACTACGGCGCCAACGCGCCCGACGCAGGCGCGGTGGGCACGTTCACCTGCATCAGCCCGTGGAACTTTCCGCTGGCGATTTTCACCGGCCAGATCGCGGCAGCGCTGGCCGCTGGCAATGCGGTCCTGTCCAAGCCTGCGGAACAGACGCCCCTGATCGCGCATTTCGCCGTCGGCCTGATGCACAAGGCCGGCGTGCCGAAAACGGCGCTGCAAATGCTGCCCGGCGGCGGCGGTGTCGGCGCGGCGCTGACCAGCGATCCGCGCGTCGGCGGCGTGGCCTTTACCGGCTCGACCGCAACGGCGATGAAGATCCGCTCGGCCATGGCCAAGAACATCGCCCCGGGCGCGCCCCTGATCGCCGAGACCGGCGGCATGAACACGATGATCGTCGATAGCACGGCACTGCCCGAACAGGCGGTCGCGGCCATTGTCGAGAGCGCGTTCCAGTCGGCAGGCCAGCGCTGCTCGGCGCTGCGCTGTCTTTACGTGCAGGAGGACATCGTCGAGGATTTCACCAAGATGCTGGTGGGCGCGATGGAGGCGCTGGTCATCGGCCAGCCGTGGGACCTGAGCACCGATTGCGGCCCCGTCATCGACGAGATGGCCCGCGCTGGTATTGCCGAGCACATCCAGCAGGCCCGCGCCGAGGGCCGCCTGATCCACGAGCTGAAGACGCCCAATTCGGGCACCTATATCGCCCCCACGCTGATCCGCGTGAACAGTGTCGGCGATCTGGAGCGCGAGATCTTCGGCCCGGTCCTGCACATGGCGACTTTCGGCGCGACCCAGCTGGATACCGTGATCGACGAGATCAACGGCACCGGTTACGGGCTGACCTTCGGCCTGATGACGCGCATCGACGACCGCGTGCAATACGTGACCGAGCGGGTGCAGGCGGGCAACATCTACGTCAACCGCAACCAGATCGGCGCGATCGTCGGATCGCAGCCCTTCGGCGGCGAGGGCCTGTCGGGCACCGGCCCCAAGGCGGGCGGGCCGCACTACCTGCCCCGATTCACCGCGCATCCCGCGCCGGCCCTCGGGCAGGACTGGGAAGGCATCATGAAGCCCAAGGACATCCAGACCTCCCTCGACAAGGCCAAGAGCATCGACATGCTGCCGCGCGAGGATCAGCTGATGCCGGGGCCGACGGGCGAGTCGAACCGCCTGACAAGCCACGCGCGCAAGCCGCTGCTTTGCATGGGTCCGGGCCGCGAGGCGGCAAATGCGCAGGCGCGCGCCGTGATCGGGCTTGGCGGACTTGCCGTCGAGGCGACGGGCACCGTGCCGCCCGAGGCGCTGACGTCATTGGATGGGCTGTCGGGCGCGCTCTACTGGGGCGACGCCGAGATGGCCCGCCCCTACGCCAAGGCGCTGAGCCAGCGGACCGGGCCGATCCTGCCGCTGATCACGGGGTTGCCCGATGCGGGCTACGTCCTGAACGAGCGGCACGTCTGCGTCGATACCACGGCGGCGGGCGGCAACGCCGCGCTCCTGGGTGGCGCCAGCTAGGCCCGCCTTCGGCGCTGCGCCACTTTGCGCCGCGCCGCGTCTTGACCGCACCGGGGCATGGGGCCAACGTGGCCCCATGTTTCCCATCCGCGATCATAATCCTTCGGGGCGCATTCCATATGTGACCTATGCGCTGATGGCCGCGAATATCGGTATTTTCCTCAGCTATTGGCCGCTCTTCAGCGATCCAAACGCGCTGAATGCGTTCTATATCGACTGGGCAATGATCCCCGCCAAGGTCATGCACGCAGGCAGCTACGAGACATTGCTAAGTTCGATGTTCCTGCATGGCGGCTGGATGCATCTGGCCGGCAACATGCTGTTTCTGTTTATCTTCGGCGACAACCTTGAGGAAGAGATGGGGCATCTGGCCTATCTCGCCTTCTATCTGGCCTGCGGCGTCGGCGCGGGGCTGGCCCAACTGACGTCCGAGCCGTGGTCGCTGATCCCGACTGTCGGAGCCTCGGGGGCCATCGCCGGCGTCATGGGCGGCTACCTGCTTCTCTATCCCAAGGCCAAGGTGGACATTCTCATCATCTTTGTCGTATTTTTCCGCATTTTGCCGATCCCGGCGTGGATAATGCTGGGCTTGTGGTTCGCTATTCAACTTTTCGGCGGGCTTGCCATTCCCACGGACAGCGGCGGCGTTGCCTATTGGGCGCATGCCGGCGGGTTCATCATAGGCGCCGTTCTGACGCTGCCGCTGCTGCTGCGCCGGGGCGGTGCGCGGTTTTGGAGACGCACCGATGGACACCCGCCCCACCCCGAGGCAAATTACGTCCATGCGCGCAGCCGCATCCCGAATGTGAGGCGAAAATGAAGGCAACCTGCCATTGCGGCGCAGTGGAACTGCGCGTCACCTTATCCGATGGCCTCACCACCGCCCGCCGCTGCGATTGCAGCTTTTGCGCGCGGCGCGGGGCGGCGGCGGTCACCGCGCCTCTGGACGGGGTCGAAGTGGTGCGCGGCGCAGACAAGCTGACGCTCTACACGTTCAATACCGGCACGGCGCAGCACTATTTCTGTTCGATCTGCGGCATCTACACGCATCATCGCAGACGCTCGGACCCCAATGAATACGGGGTGAACCTGGGCACGCTGGAAGGCGCGCATCCCCGCGATCTGGGCGATATCGGCTGGGTCGACGGGATCAATCACCCGTCAGACGGCTGAAATTCACTGATTCCGGATGATCTTGGCGAATTTGCCGAAGATGGCGTTGTTGGCGCAGATGACGGCATTCTCATCAAAGATCTGGCGTCCTTCGGTCATCGGCTCGACCAGCGCACCCGCCTCTTTTGCGATCAGGATACCAGCGGCCATGTCCCAAGGTTGAAGCCCGCGCTCCCAAAACCCGTCATAGCGGCCGGCGGCAACATAGGCGAGGTCCAGCGACGCCGCGCCGAACCGGCGCACGCCAGCCGTGGCAGGCAGAAGGCGCGCCAGATCCTGCAACGTCTGAGGCAGATCCCTGCGCCCGCCAAAGGGCAGGCCGGTGGCAAAGATGCTCTCGATCAGCTTGTCCCGGCCCGACACCCGCAGGCGCGATTCGTTCATCCACGCGCCCTCGCCTTTTTCCGCAAAGAACAGCTCGTCCCTGGAGGCGTCATAGACGACGCCGGCGACGATCTGGCCCTTGTGTTCGAGCGCGATGGATACCGCCCAATGCGCCAGCCCGTGCAGATAGTTCGTGGTTCCGTCCAGCGGATCGACGATCCAGCGGCGCGTGGGGTCTGTCCCCGCCTCCTCGCCGCCCTCTTCGGCCAGCCATCCATAGGTGGGGCGCGCGTTCATCAATTCGGATTTGATGATCTGCTCGGCCGCGATGTCGGCGCGGCTGACGAAATCGCCCGCGCCCTTCATCGACACCTGAAGGTTCTCGACCTCGCGGAAATCCTTGGCCAGCGCGCGCCCGGCCTTGCGGGCCGCCTTCATCATCACGTTCAGGTTTGCGCTGAGTGCCATGGCCATCGTCCTTCGCTCGGGTCAAGCCGCGCGTATAGGCCGCGCCCGGCTTGGCCGCAAGGGGCGCGGGGGCCAGCCCCGACCCGGTTACTTGATCACATGCACCGCGCAGCTTGCGCGGCGCACGATATAGGCGGCAGTACTGCCGAGGAAATAGTCGCCGAAACCCGGACGATGCGATTCGACGATGATCAGGTCAGCCGAATTCTTGCTGGCAAAATCGATGATCGCTCTGCCGGAATGTCCGTTGATGATCTCGCCGCGCGCGCCGGGAATGTCCTTGATCAGGCTCTGCATTTCCACGTTCATTTCGGCGCGCAGACGCTCGGATGCCTGCTCGGGTATATAGGCCACCACGTAGGTCGGCAGAGTTTCCAGCACGTGCAAAAAGGTGATCTTTGCATCCGGCGCACTCAGGCTGGCCGCCGCAGCACGCGCTCGTTCGTGACGATGCTCGCTGTCAAAGACGATCGGAATGAGAATGTTGTGATACATGCAGTTACCTCGCTGATTTTCCCCAAGCCTAAGCTGCGTTCGCGTTCGGCGCCTTGATGCAGATCATACGCGCGAGACCGCCCTCTCCCGCCGTTGCAATCTCACCGGAATTTCGCGCGCCAGCTTCAGCAGATGCGCCATGAACGGCTTGGCCGCGTCATCGTCGCGGATCGCGGCATAGAGGCGCTTGTTCAGCCCGCCCTCAGTGATGGGGCGCACCACGTAATCGTCGCTCGTGCGCAACTCGCGCACGACCCAGTCGGGCAGGACGGCAACACCGCGACCGGACGCCACGAGCAGCAGGATGACGGCCGTCAGCTCGACCTGGCGGATGCTTGCGGGCTCTACCTTGGCGGGCGTCAGCAACTCGGTAAAGACATCGAGCCGCGAGCGGTCCACCGGATAGGTGATCAGCGACTCGCCGCGAAAATCCTCGGCCTCGACAAACGGCTTTTGCGCCAGCGGATGCAGGGCCGAGGCCAGAAACACCGGCTCGTAGTCGAAAAGCGGCTTGAACCCGATGCCGCGCAGCGCCTCGGGATCCGAGCTGACCACCAGATCGACCTCCTCCTTTTGCAGCGCGGGCAGTGCGTCGAAGGCAAGGCCGGGACGGATATCGACATCGACCTCGGGCCAGTTCTTGCGAAATGCCTCCAGCACCGGAAAGAGCCACTCGAAACAGGCGTGACACTCGATCGCGATATGCAGGCGGCCAGAGCTGCCGTCGCGCACGCCCGAGAACTCCGCCTCCAGCGCCTCGATCTCGGGCAGCACCTTGTTGGCGACGCGCAAGAGGCGCAGGCCTGCCGCCGAGAGCGTCATCGGCTTGGACCGGCGCACGAAAAGCTCGACCCCCGCCTGATCCTCCAGCCCCTTGATCTGATGGCTGAGCGCCGATTGCGTGATGTTCAGCTGATCGGCGGCGCGTGCCAGCCCGCCGCAGGCATGGATGGCGCGGATCGTGCGCAGGTGCCGGAACTCGATATGCATGTATTAGCGCGCCTCATGTAGATCGTGAATATTATGAATTTGCGTAATCTATGCTGCATTGCCACAAAGGCTCAACACCTTGAACAGGAAAACAGCCATGATCGCGCCGAACGTCTCCTTCGAATTCTTCCCCCCCAAATCGCTCGAGGCGTCGTTTCGCCTTTGGGATACGGTGCACACGCTGGCGCCGCTGGCGCCGCGCTTCGTGTCGGTCACCTACGGCGCGGGCGGCACCACACGTACGCTGACCCGCGAGGCTGTCGGCACATTGCACGGCTCTGCCGGGCTGAACGTGGCCGCGCACCTGACCTGCGTGAACGCATCGCGCGCCGAGACGATGGCAATCGCGGATGAATTCCATGCCGCCGGCGTGCGCGAGATCGTGGCGCTGCGCGGTGACGCCCCGAAGGGCAGCGACGGGTTTCAGCCGCATCCGGACGGCTTTGCCAACAGTTGCGAGCTGATCGCGGCCCTGAAAGAGCGCGACCAGTTCACCATCCGCGTCGGCGCCTATCCCGAGGCGCATCCCGAAGCGGCCGATGCGGACGCCGACGTGGACTATCTCAAGCGCAAGTTCGAGGCCGGAGCGGACGAGGCGATCACGCAGTTTTTCTTTAACGCGGCCACATTCCTGCGCTTTCGCGACCGGTGCGCGGCGGCGGGCATCGACAAGCCGATCATCCCCGGCATCTTTCCGATCGAGAACTGGGATGGCGCGCGCCGTTTTGCGCAGTCCTGCGGCACGTCGGTGCCGGGCTGGCTCGATACGGCATTCGGCGTCGCCGAGCGCGACGGGCGCAGCGACCTTCTGGCCATAGCGCACGCGACCGAACTGTGCAGCACTCTGATGGAGGAAGGCGTGGAGGATCTGCACTTCTACACGCTCAACCGCCCCGAACTGACGCGCGATATCTGTCATGCGCTGGGCGTCATGCCCAAGGTCGAATTGCGCGACGTCGCCTGATCTGGGCGACGCAACGACGGCACATCCGCCGCCCGGTCATTCGGGCGGCGTTTTGCGCCGGACTGCAGTTTCGTGCACAGCCTCCGACGGATCGGCCCCCACCCGGCGCGGCGCGCGCAGCCAAAAGAGCCACCCCCAGCCGCGCCATGTGCCCACAGACGGCGCATCCGCATCCAGCGACAGGCCGTCGCGCCAGCCTTGCGGCAAGGGCAGGCCCGCCGCCACGCCGCATTCCAGCATCCACACGAGAGGGATATTTGCCAGCGGGCGGGCGGCTTCATAGCCGCTCAGATGCCCGCCAATATCCCCATGGGCGCCGCGAAACCACATCTGTTGTACATCTGCGCCTGTGCCCGGCACCGAAGTCCACAGAACCGGGCGATACGCCGTGCGCGTTTCGTCCAGCGCCAGCGCGTGATAGCCGTGCCGCACGTCCGGGCCCAGCGCATGGGAGTGAAATTCATATGATTGCGCACTCCAGCCCCACAGCAGCGGCAAGCGAAGGCCCAGCGCCTTGACCGTATCGAAGACGCCGACCATCTCGATCGGCACGCTGTCATGGCAGTGGACGCGCCGGTGCGCCCGCAGAACGCCCTCCGAGGGCGGCATGCGGTAATAGCGCCACGCCAGCCGTACGTTGCGTTCGACCGCCGCGTCCGCGCGCAAAAGGCCGACCTTATCGATCGCACCGGCAAGGGACCGCACCGCATAGGCGCCGCGCGAAAATCCGATAAGGTAGATCCTGTCGCCGGGCCGATACCGGCTGGCCAGATGCCCGTAGGCGCGCCGGATTTGCCGGTCAAGACCATGGCCCATCATCACGCCCAGCGTGCTGCGCCAGTCCTGCCATTGCAGCCCCGCCTCGTAATAAAGGTTCAGATGCGCCCCGCGCTGGTGCGTCAGGATGCGGTAGATGCGCCCCGCATTGCTTTCGCATCCGGGCACCAACGACGACATGGTCCCGTCGAGTATAACCACATGCGCGATTGCGCCGCGCCGCACATGCGCGCCCTCGCGCCCTGCGCGCAGATGCGCCTGCCCGCCCGGCAGCAAACGCTCGTATAGCCGCCTGATCCATCGGCGCAGTGCCATCTAGTCCTTGCCCCAATTGTCACAGGCCATTCGGCACCTCACCACATCCATGCCCCTCCTGTTAGACCAGCCTGACGCGCGCCGCACCCTGCTCAGCGCCCGCCCAGCCATCCCAGCCGCGCAAACAGCCATAGCAGCACACGGCCAAGCGCGACCAGCGCGGCGCAGACGATCCGGAATGCCGCCGGCGCGGCAGCGGGGGAATGCCTCCGACACTGAACGCCAGTGCACCGCGCGGGGCCCGTCCTGATTTTCGGATCCTGATCTACGGTCTGTGATACCGGAGCCCTGATTTTGGACCCAGCAGCGCGCAGGCTTTCCCTTCTGCGCCGAATTGGCTAAGCCGAATGGAAGGCGAGAAGGAGCACTCCCATGGCGATGGAAAAGACATTCGATGCAGCCGAGGCCGAGCAGCGGCTTTATGATGCGTGGGAGAGGTCCGGCGCGTTCAAGGCGGGCGCCAATGCGCGCGATGGCGCCGAGCCATTCAGCATCATGATCCCGCCGCCCAACGTGACCGGCAGCCTTCACATGGGCCACGCCTTCAACAACACGCTTCAGGACATCCTGATCCGCTGGCACCGGATGCGCGGCTTCGACACGCTCTGGCAGCCGGGCACCGATCATGCGGGCATCGCCACCCAGATGGTGACCGAACGCGACATGGCCGCCAATGATGAGCCGACACGCGCCGAGATGGGCCGCGAAGCCTTCATCGCGCGCGTGTGGGAGCAAAAGGTCAAGTCGCGCGGCACCATCATCGGGCAGCTCAAGCGCCTTGGCGCGTCGGCCGACTGGTCGCGCGAAGCGTTCACGATGGGCGGCGCCGCGGGCGATCCCGACAAGGGCGACGAGCCGAATTTTCATGATGCGGTCATCAAGGTCTTTGTCGACATGTATGACAAGGGGCTGATCTATCGCGGCAAGCGTCTGGTCAACTGGGACCCGCATTTCGAGACGGCGATTTCCGATCTGGAGGTCGAGAATGTCGATGTCGCGGGCCATATGTGGCATTTCAAATATCCGCTCGCGGGCGGCGCCACCTATGAGTACGTGGAGAAGGACGAGGACGGTGCCGTCACGTTCCGCGAGACGCGCGATTACATCTCGATCGCAACGACGCGCCCCGAGACGATGCTGGGCGACGGCGCGGTCGCGGTGCATCCGTCGGATGCGCGCTATGCCCCCATCGTCGGCAAGTTGTGCGAAATCCCGGTCGGCCCGAAAGAGCACCGGCGCCTGATTCCGATCATCACGGACGAATATCCCGATCCGGCCTTCGGATCCGGCGCGGTCAAGATCACGGGCGCGCATGATTTCAACGACTACGCCGTGGCCAAGCGCGGCGGCATCCCCTGCTATCGCCTGATGGACACCCGCGCGCAGATGCGTGAGGACGGTGCCCCCTATGCCGAGGCCGCAGCGACCGCCATGGCCGTCGCACGCGGCGAGCGCGAACTGGATGAGGCGCAGGTCGATACGCTCAATCTGGTGCCGGACGATCTGCGCGGGCTGGACCGCTTCGAGGCGCGCAAGCGCATCGTGCAGCAGATCACGATCGTGTGACTGGCCGTCATGGTGCCGGGCGATCCCGACGAGAGCGAAGGCAACGTCTGCATGGACCCCGGCATGATCCCGCTGGTCGAGGCGCGGCAGATCATGCAGCCCTTCGGAGACCGGTCCAAGGTGGTGATAGAGCCGATGCTGACCGA
>Ga0115567_10006390_pt1 | contig 11279 bp, 11 predicted proteins | sample COGITO_mtgs_1204_2_FD_88679 | JGI IMG/M metagenome (GOLD analysis project Ga0115567, IMG submission 88679) | Pelagic marine microbial communities from North Sea - COGITO_mtgs_120412 | ecosystem: Environmental > Aquatic > Marine > Epipelagic | place: Germany:Helgoland, sampling site Kabeltonne...
GCTTGCAACACTTGCTGCTCTTGTCCTGTCATCAATAACGCTTGTGCGTAGCTGGACAAAGTTCCAATGTTATTAGGATCATATTTTAAAGATTTTTCAAAGGCTTGAATGGCACTGTCTATTCTATTAATGGCACCAGACACTCGGCCTAACAACATCCAACCTGTGGCATCTTCTGGGGTATCGACCAATTTAGTGCGTAATCCTAAGGCAAAGGTTTGTAAATCTTCTAAATTAAGGCTTTCATCACCTTTGATCATTCTCTGTCCAAGCGCACTGGTTTGTTGTTGTGCCACCTGCCATTGCTCAATATGCTGAATTTGATTCGCATATAAATATGCACCAATGCCTACCGACAAACTAACCAAAGCACCTATTGCAATGGCAATTCCTACGTTAGCTGCATTACTTTGAGTGGTTTTTAACTCATCCAACAGGGCTAGTTTTAACTCGTTTTCTGATTGCAGCCTGTCTGTATCACTTAGTAAACCTTGCTGTTGCTCGGTGTGTAATTCGTGTAGACGTTGCTTAATTAAGCTCTTATTGGTTAACGTACTAACAGAATCATCAGCGTTTTTTCGCAGCCAAGGAAAAACGATAAATAATAGGCCAATCACAACAAACAGAGCTGCACCTAGATAAAAAAGACTCACTCGTCACGCTCCAATATTGCTTGAGCTTTGGCTAACTGTTCACTGTCCATCTCAACCACTTGCCGTTTGCGGGTAATAACTATTCCAGCCAAGGCTGTAAAAATAAACAACACGGGCAATAACCATAACCAAATGGTCATAGGATTAACTGGGGGTTGGTAATACACAAAGTCACCATATCTTTGCTTCATAAAATCAATCACTTGCTCTTTGTCATAATCTTTTTGCAGCAATTCATAAACTTTACGTTTCAAATCCACCGCTATCATGGCATCAGAATCGGCAATGTTTTGATTTTGACATTTAGGACAACGCAATTCTTTAGTAAGCTCTACAAACAAAGCGGTCTTTTCAGGAGAATCAAAGTGAAACTTATCTTCTGTGGCCACTACTAGGCTCGAAAGACATGCCAGCATCACCACAAATAAAGTGCTAACTAATCGCTTCATTGGGCGACCAACTCATGGTAAATAGCTGCAAATTTTTTATTCCACACCCGAGGATTAATATCACCAATGTGATGCAAACGTATCTTGCCTTGTTGGTCAATTAAATACGTTTCTGGCGCACCCGTCACACCAAGATCCATAGACAAATCGCGTTTTACATCAAATATGTTGTAGGCATAAGGATTACCTAATTGGCTGAGCTTATCTGTGACTTCCTGCTGCACCCTTGCGACTGTTTTAATGCCAAAATCGGGATCAATATCTTGGTCAAAATATAAACCAACAATATGTTTGCCTTCATTTTGCAACTGTTTGAGGTAAGGCAACTCAACGGCACAGGTGATACACCATACACCCCAGACATTAAGTAAGGTCACTTTGCCCAGAAATACATCTTCGGTATAAGTTTGCTCGATATTCATCAAGTCGGGCAAAACGAATTCAGGCATGGGCTGTTCAAGTAAGCTAGATTGATGCTCTCTTGGATTGGAAAACAATCCTTGGTACAAAAATAATATTAACCCCAAAAACAGCCCCAGAGGAATTAAATATAAAGCGACTTTTTTCAAGACGATTGCTCCGTTAAAACTGAATTTGGTGTTTTATTCGCTTTGGGTTTTTCTGCAATTTTAGCCATACGATAACGCTTATCACTAATAGACAGTACCCCGCCAAACGCCATAATAAATGCACCTAGCCATATCCAATTGATAAAAGGTTTGACATAAATGCGTAACGACCAATCGCCATTTTTAAGTTGTTCGCCCAAAGCCACAAATAAATCTCGTGTGAAACCTGAGTCTATTCCTGCTTCGGTCATCACATTGCGCTGCACCGGATAGAAACGTTTTTCTGCAGCAAGTGCTGCCACTTTTTGACTATTTTGATACACGTCAATATGGCCTACATCAGCGGTGTAATTTGGACCTGCATATTCTGAAACGTCTTTAAATACAAATTCATAACCTTGCAAAGTAACACTGTCACCCATCGCCATTCTGACGTTGCGTTCCACGTTATATGCACTGACTAAAGCAATACCCATAAGCGTTACAGCAAAGCCCAAATGCCCGGATACCATACCCCAATGGCTGGGCGTAAGCTTTTGTAAACTCTGCCAAACCGAATACTGACCTGAGGTGACTTGTGGTGCAATGCGCTGGCGAATTTCCATAATAGTGGTCACTATTATCCAAAAACTCATCACTAAACCTAAAGCCGCCATATAACTGGATTGTTCAAAACTGGCATTAACTAATATCCCAGCTGAAACGCTCAAACCAAAAGCAATCAACAACTGTTTATACAGGGCCTGTGCCGATTGGCTTTTCCAACGCGACAGTGGGCCTATGCCCATAAACAACACAAAAGGCACAATTAAATAAGTAAACATTTGATTAAAAAATGGCGCGCCAATAGAAATAGACCCCATACCAATTTCTTTATGCACCAAGGGAAGTAACGTACCCAACAAAACCACCAAAGTCGCAGCAGTTAGAAACACGTTGTTGCCAATCAACAACACTTCTCTTGAAAACAATTGATATCTGCCATTGCCTTTTAGTTGCGGCGCTCGGTAGGCATACAGGGCCAACGAACCACCGATAATCACCACTAACAGGCCTAGAATAAATAATCCTCGACTGGGGTCGCTAGCAAATGAATGCACTGAAACCAACACGCCCGAGCGCACTAAAAAAGTGCCTAGTAGACTTAATGAAAACGCAGATATAGCCAGCAAAACCGTCCAAGACTTAAACACTTTACGTTTTTCAGTCACGGCCAAACTATGGATTAGCGCAGTGCCGACCAACCAAGGCATAAAAGACGCATTTTCAACGGGATCCCAAAACCACCAGCCCCCCCAACCTAGTTCGTAATAAGCCCACCAACTGCCCAGCGCCACACCTACAGTCAAAAATGACCACGCCGCGATAGTCCATGGCCGCGACCAGCGGGCCCAAGTGGAATCCAATTGACCAGAAATCAGTGCAGCAAGGGCAAAGGCGAACGCCACAGAGAAACCCACATAGCCCATATACAACATAGGTGGATGAATAATCATCCCAAAATCTTGCAACAACGGATTGAGATCTTTGCCATCAATAGGGAAAAAAGGTAATAGGCGATCAAATGGGTTTGAGGTGAGTAACATAAATAAATAAAAGCCAATACCCACCATACCCAAAATGGATAACACTCTGGCGACCATTTTGATGGGAATCGCCCGACTAAAAAGTGCCACTGCCACTGTCCAGATTGAAAAAATCAACACCCACAGTAAAAATGAGCCTTCATGTCCACCCCACACTGCAGTGATTTTGTAATAAATTGGCAGAGTACTGTTCGAAGTATTGGCCACGTAAGCCAAACTAAAGTCATCAGTCATAAAACCATGGGTCAGGCAACCATATGCAAACGCCGTAAAGACAAACATGCCAATAGCTAAAGGCTTAGCCATAGCCATCATTCGAGAGTGATCTTTGTAGGCGCCCCACATTGGATAAATGGACAATAATATGCCCATCATTAACGCCATAACTAACGCAAAGTTTCCTAATTCAGCTAACATGCTTATTCACCTGCCTGTGCTTTACCATAACTGGCCTGATTGGGTTTAATATGTTTAATGCCTTTCATTTTTTCTGCCAGTTCTGGGGGCATATATTCTTCATCATGTTTGGCCAGTACTTCATGGGCATCAATATGATTATTTTTCGTCAACACACCTGTTGCGACTATGCCCTGCCCTTCACGAAACAAGTCGGGTAAAATGCCTTGATAACTCACAGTAACCACTGGGCCGGTATCCACTAAATCAAAGCTCACAGCCAAAGTTTGTTGATCTCGCTTAACAGTGCCAGGCACAACCATGCCACCGATGCGTAAACGCTGGCCAATTTGAGGAATTTGCCCTTCTTTACCCTCAATAATTTCAGACGGGGTATAAAACAGGTCGATATTTTGGCTAAGTGCATACAGCATCAAACCAATAGCGCTACCTAATACCAGTATGATTGACGATACCACCGCCAATCGTTTTTGACGCCTTGGGTTCATATTGTTTCTCCGCTAGTTTTTTGATCGGCTGTAGCACTTTGTTCAGCTGTAGCACCTTGTTCAGCCGCCGCTTTAATTCGCCCTTGCCTTTTTTGTTCGGTTAATACTTGGGTCAATAATGTGTGTTTTGAAAAAAATGAGGCTAACCACAAAACCAACAAACTGATGAATGCAGAACCAAAGGACAACCACACATATAAACCATAACCGGCCATATCTAAAAAACTACTGAAGTCTTCAAAATGCATTACTTGCCCTCACTTAAGGCTGAACTTTTACTTGCCAAAGCCACTACCCACGGACGTTTAAGTTCTCGTTGCAGGATTTCGTTTTGCATACGTAATAAAAAAATAGCCCCACTGACAAGCGCCCAGCCAAGAATAGACAGTAGAAGTGGCCATAACATTTCTGCCGGCATAGAAGGTTTATCGAATTTCATGATGCTGGCGCCTTGATGCAGAGTATTCCACCATTGTACTGAGTAATGAATAATCGGCAGATTGATCACCCCCACTATCGCCATCACACCAGCGGCTTTACCTGCTTGCTGTTTATCTTCAAAAGCTTTGTATAAAGAAATCACCCCAAGAAACAAAAATAACAATATCAGTTGTGAAGTTAATCGAGCATCCCACTCCCACCATGTGCCCCACATAGGTTTACCCCACGCAGCACCAGTGATTAGGGAAACAAAAGTCACAGTCGCGCCTATTGGAGCTAAAGCTATCATCGCCATAAAAGACGTTTTAACTTGCCAAACTAAACCAATAAACGCTGCGATTGCCATGGCGCTGTATAAGGTCTTAGACAACACGGCACTTGGCACATGCACATAAATAATGCGATAGGCTTCACTTTGTTGATAATCCATCGGGGCAAAAGCTAATCCCCAAGCGGTCGCGACTAAAATCACGACTAAACCTAAAATACTAAACCAAGGCAACAACCTTTGGCAAAGGTGATAGGTACGTTCAGTTTTAGCGTAAGGATGTAACCACTTCCACATCAGGTTTGACTCACTCTAAGTGCATAAGCGATGGCAAAAGGCGCCAAGGCTAAAGAGAAAAGGAACATAGCGCCAATGATCGCCAGTTGTGCAGTATATTGCAATTGCATTGCAGCCGCTTCCACCGCCGACGTAGCGAAAATTAACAATGGAATAAACACTGGCAGTAATAATAAAGCCAACAACACACCGCCGCGATTTAGTCCAACAGTCAATCCTACGGCTATGGCACCAATTAAGCTCAATAAAGGCGTGCCCAATAGCAAGGTTTTTAACAATGCCCAATACATAGGTTCACTCAAGTGTAAAAACAACGCCAATAAAGGCGATAATAGGATCAAGGGTAAAATACTGGTTAACCAATGGGCCAGCACTTTGACCAAAGCAGCAGCAGGTAATGAGGTAGTGGACAACATGAGTTGTTCTAATGATCCATCTTGAAAGTCATCACGAAACAACCGTTCTAAACCTAATAGCGATGACAAAATAGCAGCGACCCAAATGACCCCAGGACCAATGAGTTGTAAGGTTTTTGGTTCAGGCCCCACAGCTAATGGAAATAGGCTTATCACCAAAATAAAAAATAACATAGGCTGCATCAACTCAGCTCTTTGCCGATAAGCCAAGGCTAAGTCACGCTTTAAAATAGCCATCAATGCCGCCACTAAATTCGATACTCCAAGGTCAGCTCATCAGTTGGGTAATCTAAACGCAAAGCTTGATGGGACGTCATCACCACTGCTCCAGCGCCTTTAAGAAATTGGGTGATTTGGTTGCTCAACAAATCAATACCTTGAGTATCAAGTGCGGTAAAAGGTTCGTCTAAAATCCATAATTTTGCATCTTGCTTAAACCAAAACCTCGCCAATGCCACTCTACGCTGTTGTCCAGCAGACAAATTCGCGACCGGGATATCCTCTAAACCCACTAAATTAAGCTCAGCCAAAGTACTAAAGATTGTATCGACTGAAATAGTAACCTGATGTTGCCTGCACCAATACTGCAAATTTTCCAAGGCACTTAGTGTCTGGTTAATGCCTAATTTGTGACCAAAATACACCAGACTTTGATGATAATCCTCGCGACAATCTTGGATATTTTGTGTTGTAAAATATACGTCACCAGAATCAGCATCGACTAAGCCAGCCAAGACACGAAGCAAACTGGTTTTACCGGCTCCATTTTGTCCTTTGACGTACAGTAAACCGCCTTGCTCAACAGCAAAGTTTAGATTTTCAAACAATAATCTATCTCTTTTGACTACAGACAAATTAGCTACAGAAAGTACCGGCAACCGAATCCTCGTTTTTTCAATTAGAGTGCGTATCAATAATGCGGCAAAATAATGCAGTAAAAAGCGCAGCAAAGTAGCGACGAATAATATCATAGGGTTTGCCCCCTACCTACTAGCAAAAGCAATTAGCTAGGCCAATTCACCTTAGTAATTGGTAACAAGATAATTAGAAGATTAGGCATACTAAAACCAATAAAGTGTAAAGAATAAAAAAGTGGATTAGCCAATAACTGTTAGTTACGGGTAAACTGTGATTTACCTCATGCTTCTTAATATCAGCCGATAACGTTTATATGCCTGACATTTCTCAATCTTCTCAAGCAACTATATCTCAGGCACTCACTCAACTGAGTCAATTAGCCCCTACCTCAGATCTAGCTCAAAAAGGTGTTGATGTATTAGTAAAACACTTAGCCGGTAACGTTGTAAGTTTAAATAAAAGCACTGTTTTGCTGAATAAAATAGCGTTATTAAGCAATCCAGAAATCAAAGGAAATTTAGCCGAGGGGCAAACTCACCAAGTTAAATTGTCCATAGAAAACACCCCTTCCTTAGACTTTTTCTCGCAAAGAAGTGCCAAAACAAGCAGTATTATTACCCTCACTGAGCAACAACTGCAGAGTTTACTTAAGTTACCTGCAAAGCAATTAATTCCCAGTACCCTGCTGACGGCGTCAGAATCAACAGTCAAATTACCAGTGATCAATGCAACAGTAGTATCATTACTATCGAAACAGCAACTAAGTCCTACCCCCCAGTCAGAACAACTTAATGCAAAGACGTCAAGCAGCGCCATGGAAGCTAAAAACCCCAATCAGAGTAATCAGCAAAATATACTCAGAGTAAGTCTGACTGACCAACGTCCACCGATCGAGGTATCCATACCAGTCAAACAACTAACGCAGTTTACCACTGGTGAAAAAATAACTTTGTCCATAGTGCCAAAAGGAAATAATTGGCAACTCACTATTACCCAAAATAAAACAGATGCGCTTAATCAGTCACAAAATAGCACTGCAGATAAGGTGCAGTTAAAAAACCCACATACCGCCCCATCGCCCTCTGGCCAAGGGACAAAAAATATTTTTAGCCCACTTTTGCCACAAACAGCTCACAGCAATGTCACTGCAACACCGGTAAGCGTGGATACTCAGAGTAGATTGGTAAAAGATCAACAAAGTATGCTCTCTCCGTTACTTGCCACACCTATAATCAAAGCCAGCTTGCGCGGTGCTAATCAAGCTAACCCAGTCAATCTTGAACTGCCTATCAAAGCTGTTTTACAGCAACTTAATAAAGTCGATCAGCAGCAAAACCAAGGGTTGATCCACAAGCTACAGGCCTTGCCTATCGATAAATTGTCTTTGCAAATAAAGCCAAGTGGCGAAATCAACTTGTTACTACAAAACATAAAACCTGTAGCGAGCATTCCTGTTACCAAAGAAATTGCTCTGGCACTAGCACCACTCAAATTACCCAATCAACAGGCGGTTATTAGGCTACTGAATTTATCTGCTGATAACAGCAAACAGCAGCAAATAAGTCCGCAAGCAGCACGTCAAGAGCTCAGCCTAAACCTTCAAGCTCCAACGGCAAGGCAGGTTACCGAATTAGCACTGAGTATCCCCACTGAGAACAAATTAGGATCAAGCGCACCACCAGTGGATGGCAGTAAGTCTCCACTAGCCAACATAAGCATGAAAGAGGCGGCAGCTAATTTATTGGCTGCGCTACAAGAAAAGCCTATGGTGCAAAGTGTGATTAGTCCAAGTCTACTTGCCGATAAACCACAACAAATCAATTTAGTGCAAAGTCTATTACGTATTGTCCAAGCTAAAGCCGAAGCACCGGCCATTACGCTGCAAGCAATAGAGAAAGCATTATTTGATGCCGACTTTTTCAAAGGTGCAACCGAGCAGCCGAGCAAACAGTTAGTTGAACAAGTGTTACAACAAATTAAACAAGGGCTACCCCAAGGCAAAGAACAAGATGTTAATCAGATAAAACAATTGCTTGGCACGCCCGCGCTTAATTTATCGGCGTTGCAGATGATTAATCCAACATCCAGCCAAGGGTTTATGAGTGGTTTGATCACGCTATTGCAAATGTCTCTCAGTGCAAGGCTGACACGTAATCAAACCAGTCGTGCTGAGCATATTACAGAAACATTAAATAGCCTGTTAAGTGGCACCAGCAAAGTCAAACCAAATGTGTCCCAAAAAGCAATGACAGAGCTGTCACAGTTGGAACAAAAACACCAATTGATGAAAGAAATTGGTCGTTTGCTATCTGGTCATCAAACAAGCAAACTAAGTAATGCAGAACAAATGATCCAAGGTCAAGAAACCTTCTATTACAACTTGCCTTCAGCTTTGGGCGGCACCATCAAAGATATTGAATTATTAATTAAACGCGAAGACGATAACAATGAAGATGCATCTGCTGATGAGCAAAGTATCAAAACCTGGCAACTCACTATGAAATTAGCCGTGGGAGAATTAGGAGAACTGCTTACAAAGGCCAAACTCAGATCGGACACCTTAGAAATAAATTTTTATGCCTCCAATGAAGAGGTGAAAATTCAGGTGATGAATTACCTGCCATTGTTACGCAGAAAATTTGACTCTCTTGGCATTGAAGTGAGCAAAAGCCATTGTCAGTTAGGCAAAATCCCAGATACTCTGCAACAACGTCCTTATCACATGTTTCAAGCCAAAGCATAAGAGGTCTGCAGGGTAATGACAGATAAATCACTAAAAAAGCCTAAACAAAAAAGTGCCGTAGGTCTCAAATATCAACAGAACAACCAAGATGGGTCTACAAAGGATGCTGCATCATCTGGCGGGGCACCCACAATAATCGCTAAAGGTTTTGGCGACTTAGCAGAAGAAATCATTGCCCTTGCAAGACAAAACGGCGTGTTAGTCCATGAAGATCCTTACCTTAGCGACTTTCTTGCCACATTAGACTTAGGCCAAGAAATCCCCGACCAACTTTACCATGTAATAGCAGAGCTAATATCTTTCTCATATGTCTTACAAGGTAAGTTCCCCGATAGCTGGGCAAAAACTCATAATAAGGTGTCTAAAAAGGTTTGAATAGAAACATCTAGTGACCCAATACTCCATGTAAATCAAATATATAGACTAAGTCATAACGCGGATTAACTGAGAGCCATTAGCAGCATCTAAATATAAATAACTAGGACAATACTGATTCGTGCCCTACTATTTCCCTCGAGGAAAGCGCACAATCAAAACTGCTATTTACTCGATTGGTCGTAATGTTTTATTTAAACAGCAGAATAGTTTCAGTTATGAGCCAATCAGCCGAAAACTAAAATAGTTAGGAAATTACACAGTGCGTGAATGAGAAGTTGTGCTATAAATTCTCATTAGTTACAAAAAGGGACATTGGACCTTTATTTATTATATATATGGAGTCTCAATTCATGTTGGTCAGTAAAAGCAGATATGTTGAATTAGAACAAAAATTAGCTCATACAGAAGCAGAAAAAAATCGCTATAAAACTGAGAACGAAGACCTCATTGCTGAATTAAGTAATGTAAAGGCAGCTTCAGCTATTCAAGAAGAAGCGAGTTTTGATAAACAGATTTGGCCCAACTTACTTGATTGTATTGGTCAGGTGACAAGTATAAGAGAGTCTGTCCTGTCGTCGTATGAAATGATACATGACGAGTCTCAGTCCATCGACGAACTGAATAAAGTATTGGATAGCGGTCAAGAATCGATCACTGGTATTGCTGGAGGCATGGAACAAATAACTGAAAAAATGCAAAATATGTCACAAAGCATGGCTAATCTAGAAGCGATTGCCGATAGCATTAATTCATTTGTAGAAACCATATCCAAAATATCTGACCAAACCAATTTGTTAGCCCTTAATGCTGCCATTGAAGCGGCACGGGCAGGCGATGCGGGACGAGGGTTTTCTGTTGTAGCCGATGAAGTAAGAAGCCTTGCAAGCAATACCAGTAAGTCAGCCGAAGAAGTAGGTGGGCTGATCGCCAGAATTAAACAAGATACAGAATCAGGCGTTAAGTTTGCCACTGCACTTGAAGAGTCAAACGTTGAATTATCTAATACCATAGCTGGCTTAAATGATAGTTACAGTGGTATCAACAGCTCAGTAGGTGCAATGAAAGCATCTATTGTAGGCGTGACCGACAGAAGTTTTATTCAGACCTTGAAGTTGGACCATATTGTTTGGAAAGGTGAAGTGTATGAAGTAGCCTTGGGTCGTTCGCAAAAATCTGCAGATTCATTTGTAGACCATAAACAATGCAGGCTAGGACAATGGTACGGCAGTGATCAGTCACGTCAGTATCAAAAGAGTTCGTCGTTTAAAGCACTTGAAAGACCTCATTCAGAGGTGCATCAACATGGCATCAGTGCTTTGAAAGAATTACAAAATGGTGATATCAAACAAAGTTTACACTCTTTTGAAAAAATGGAGCAAGCCAGTGGGCAACTCATCAATATTTTGGATGACCTAGCAACATAAAGTTAACTCGTAATGATTGCCTTGGATGTAGTAGCTCAAACTTGATCTGACAGTCACCCATTTTTCAAAGCGCATAAAAAAACCCCGCTAACACAGCGGGGTTTTTCGTTTTAAACCTTATATAACTTTACATTTTAGATTATAAAGCGTCTTCTTTCTTCTCAGGTTTATCAGCCTCTACTGGCTTTGACAATAATAAATCTCTTAAGCGCTTATCGATATCTTTAGCCATGTCAGGGTGTTCTTTCAAGTAAATAGTTGAATTCGCTTTACCTTGTCCAATACGCTCACC
>Ga0115567_10006391_pt1 | contig 11278 bp, 10 predicted proteins | sample COGITO_mtgs_1204_2_FD_88679 | JGI IMG/M metagenome (GOLD analysis project Ga0115567, IMG submission 88679) | Pelagic marine microbial communities from North Sea - COGITO_mtgs_120412 | ecosystem: Environmental > Aquatic > Marine > Epipelagic | place: Germany:Helgoland, sampling site Kabeltonne...
ATCCCTATCAAGTTATTGTTTTCACTGCATAAGCGAAAACTGCATCCCACACCTTATCCCAGACCTCGCAGCGGATCGTCCCAGAATATGCCGGAATATGCAACGGTGCGCCTAACTGCTGTGATAACTTTCACGGTAGAAAATCCCCTGTAAGCTCGCGTTGTGCTATGACTTCGCGTTGCGCGCGCGTAACGTGCCGCAAAAATTGTCAGCTACGCGCGCGTGCGCGTAATGGTCGCTCACTGGATGTGGCAGCGCCCTAAATCGGTAAGCTTTTTCGCCTTAGTTACGGAAGTAGACTTGATAGTAGATAAGCGTATCGGCGGTCAGAGTTGAATAGATTGATTGTTTTCCAAGTTGGCATCAGCAATGGTTTGGGCTTTAGGGCAATGACAGGATAAGACCATGCGCATTTTATTCACTATGGCAGCTTTTAGTTTAGCATTGGCAGCATGTGCCGATAAGCCCGTGGAGGAAATGGGCTATGCGGAACAGAAAGCACTTGCCGAAGAAATTGTTCAGCGATGTGCGGCGCTAGGTGTTCCATCCCGGATGATCACATAGACCCTCGGCGATCTGCATTTTTCATGGCAAGATCGGTTCTGAGGGACATTCGGGAGGGGGTGCGACCATGCTGATCCATCTTCACAAGCAGGCGACGACGACGCCGAAGGTAAGGGCGGAAATTCAGGCGAGCGACGAGCCTGCATCGGCCCTGGCGGAACGCTTCGGGACGACAGAGCAGACGGTGTATAAATGGCGTCACCGCGACAGTGTCGAGGACCGTAGCCATACGCCGCACCGCCTGCAAACGACGCTGACCCCGGCCCAGGAGGCCGTTGCGGTGGCTTTGCGCACGACGCTTCTGGTGTCGCTCGATGACCTACTGGCGGTGGTGCGAGAATTTCTGAACCCGAATGCCTCGCGCTCTGGGCTTGACCGCTGCCTGCGCCGTCATGGCGTCGGCAACCTGCGCGATCTGAAGGCCAAGGCACCGACGCCCAAGCACAGCGCTTTCAAGGCCTATGAACCCGGCTACATCCATATCGACGTGAAATACCTGCCGCAAATGGCGGATGAGAGGTCCCGCCGCTATCTCTTCGTGGCCATCGATCGTGCGACACGCTGGGTTTTCATCCGCGTCTTCAAGACCAAGACGGCGGCAAACGCCCGGCGCTTCCTGCGTGACCTGGAACGCACTTGCCCGCTGCGCATCTGCACCATTCTCACGGACAACGGCAAGGAGTTCACTGACCGTCTGTTCGGCCTGCGCAAGCGCGCTGCAACGGGCGCGCACGAGTTCGACAAACTCTGCGCAGCCCTCGATATCGAGCACCGCCTGACCCCACCGCAGTCGCCCCAGACCAATGGAATGGTCGAGAGGTTCAACGGCCGCATCGAGGAGGTGCTGCAAAGCCACCACTTCCGATCCGGCGAGGAACTTGAGACGACGCTGCACCGCTATGTCTGGCTCTACAATCAGCAGCTTCCCCAGTCAGCCTTGGGCAGCAAGACGCCGTTGCAGGCTATGAAAAACTGGCGCAAACTCAAACCGGAGCTGTTCAGGAAACAGCCCTATTACCTGCCGGGATGTGACACCTAAGTAGACATTCCCACTCAACGGAGATTCATCGAATGTGTAATAGGTCGACAGACATTTCTTTGAAGCCAGTGCCCACACAGCCTGACCCTGACAACACATGATCGGGCACACCACCAACTGCCGGGCCACCTTCAGATCAATCGTCAAAAGGGAAATCCATGTCCGACTTTGCCGCGCCAAAAATCATCTTTCTTGATTTTGAAGCCAGCAGCCTCTCGCAAGATAGCTGGCCCATCGAGATCGGTTTGTCCTGGGTCGAAAGTGATGCGGTCCGCACATGGTCGTCCCTGATCCGCACACGTCCCTCTTGGGATTCGACCGGCTGGTCGTCGCAAAGCGCCGCCGTGCACAGGGTTTCCGTAGAGAGCCTGCGGCAGGCACCTACCCCGCAATCCGTAGTAGCTGCGTTTATGACGATATGTTCCGGGGCGCCCCTGATCTCGGACGCGCCGGACTTTGACCGGCGCTGGCTTGATCGACTCATGCAGACCCAGGCGGATGCGAGAGATCTTGTCGCAGGGAATTTCCACAGCGCGGCATTTTCCTCGTTTCACGGGTATGCTCTGGATATCGTCTACGAAAGCCTTGAACGGACCCGCGTTCCGCACCGTGCCGGCCCCGACAGCGCCCGTCTCGCACGCGCTTGGCTCGCGGGGCAAAAGGTCTAAACGGCTCATAGGGTCACCTGAACGGACCGTCGTGACAGTCCGTTCAGGAGCCCGTTGATGCTTTGGCAACAACTGAACTCAGTAGCCAAGCTTGCGGTTGATGATCCTCTCTGCCTAAATCTGGGCCAACAAAATGCGCCGTTTCTGGCGCAAGATATGCAGACGGTCGAGGTAACCGCAGATTATGCTGCCGCGGGCCGTCAGGTGCCGCTCTTCACGAACGGTCCCGACAGCGCAACCATCCGGATCATGCCACCCATCGAAGACGGAGTGAATGTCCAGCGTTTCGGACTCACGCTCGTTTTCGAGAAAACTGATCAGGTCATGCAACGGACCGTCGGAAGCAAGTATCCCGGTTTCGTCTTCCCTCAACAAAGCAAATGCGATGGACCGCATGAACTGCCCGTGCCCTATCGAGGATGACGCGATGTCGGTGGCGCGCAACTCATCTGCCAGTTGCCCGCCCTCGACGATGATTTCCGCACAGAGATCCTCGAGTGCGATTGCGTAGAGTGTCTTGCTCATATCCCATCTCCGGGGTTTCGGCGCTACACGATGCGGCGCCCTCAAGACGTCGGCCCCGTTGGGGGCTGTGCTCGGTGATCCCGAGCACCCGGGCGCACGCGAAGCAGTCAAGCGGTTGCGGCTTGATGGCACGAACGCTGCTTAATGTTGTAGAGTTGTTGCAGAGCCTACCAAAAACGACGAAGGCCGCTCGTCAGAGCGGCCTTTATATCTTTGATCTCGTTGAGATATTTTGGCTCCGGCGGTAGGGATCGAACCTACGACCAATTGATTAACAGTCAACTGCTCTACCGCTGAGCTACGCCGGAACACGAGGTGCCGTATAGCAATGCGGTCTGGTGGCGTCCAGAGGGATATTGGGAAAAATCGCTTCCGGGTGGAGAGACCGGCAAGTTGGGCGGTTTGCCGTGAAAAGCTCGTGCTGTGAGGCCCCTGCGTTCCGCTTTGAGCGGTCTTTCCGGCGCGGCGGGCGGACATTCACGGCGCCATTGCCGGCTGCCAGCGCAGTCTTTGGCATCATCCGTCGTCGCGCTCTCGCTGCTTCATATTATTTGTTTGAGCGCTCACTCAAAATATATATACTCAGGATCATACTGAAAGGACCGCACCGCCATGGAAACCCAGAACACCCAGGTTCCGACAGAATGGGACCGCAAAGGCCTGCCCGCGTGGAGCTTTTTCAATCCCGAGATGCTGGAGGCCGAGAAGGAGCAGCTTTTTCGCCGCCATTGGCAGGTGGTGTGTCACGTGAACGACGTGGCGAACCCCGGAGATTTCATGGCCTCGGACCTTGTGGGCGAGCGGGCGCTGGTCATCCGCGGGCGCGACATGGAGGTGCGGGCGTTCCATAATCTGTGTCGCCACCGCGGCAGCCGGGTCGTTGCCGAGAGTTCAGGCAATTGCAAGTCTGCGATCATCTGTCCCTTTCACGGCTGGGCCTACAACCTTGACGGCACGCTGCGCGGCGCGGCGCAGCCGCAATCCCTGCCGGACCTCGATCCGGTCGGAATGGGGCTGAAGCCGGTCGAGATGGAAATCTGGCAAGGCTTCGTATTTGTCCGGTTCAAGCCGGGCCCGCAGCCCAGCGTTGCGGCCATCATGTCCCGCTTCGACAGCGAGCTGGCGCAATACGATCTGGAAAACCTCGTGCCCGCCGAGGACGGATTCTGGGCGACCGAGATCGAGGCCAACTGGAAATGCTTGCGCGACGTCGATAACGAGGGCTATCACGTGGCGATGGCCCATCCGGGTCTGCATGACCTTTTCGGCAGCAATTATCATGACGAGCCGTTTACCGACGGCACCTCGCGGTCGCTCGGCCAGTTTCGCGAGGGCAAGCATCGCCTCTGGAGCGTCGAGCAGTATCGCAACATCCTGTCGCCGCCTGCCCGGCTGGACGACGATCACAAGGCCGCGTGGCTTTACGTCGGAATGTTTCCAAACCTCGTTTTCGGGCTTTATCCCGACTCGGTGATTTTCTATCACGAGTTTCCGGTCGAGAACGGCAAGACGGTGCAGCGCGGCAGTATCTACCGCCGCAAGGATGAGGACCGCCGGATGCGCGCCGCGCGCTATCTGTCGATGCGGATCGACCGCATCACCGGCAAGGAAGATGAGCAGCTGATCGAGTGGACGTGGGAGGCCGCATTCTCCAGCGGGTTCGACGGGATCATGCTGTCGGATCTGGAATACGGCGTGCGCAGCTATCACGACGCGCTGCGCAAGATCTTTCCGGTACTGGACGGAGACGAGCCACGCGAGGGCACGTTACAAAAGACCAATGCGCAACTGCTGAGCGCGACCGCCGGATGAGCGCGCTTGCCTTATGGCACGCACCATGTATCGCTGGTGCAGCGTCATGGGAGATGCACAGATCGTGCCCAGCCTGAGCCAGGAAAGCCGCCAGGGCCTGACCCTGATCAGCCCCACGCTGATCTACGCGCTCATCATGCTGGCGGCGCCCCTTGCGATGGTCGTCGCATTCAGCTTCTGGACGCAAAACTATCTGGATCTGGACAAGACGCTGACCTTCGACAATTATCGCGAGGCGTGGACGCAGCCCATCTTTCAGGTGCTGATGTGGCGGTCCTTGCGCATTTCGCTGATCGTGACGGCGACGACCGTCGTACTGGCCTTTCCCGTCGCCTATTATCTTTCATTCCATGTGCGCAGCCGCAAGGCGCTGTGGCTCTTTCTGATTACCGTGCCGTTCTGGACCAGCTATCTGTTGCGCGTGTTCCTGTGGAAGGTGATCCTTGGCTATAACGGTGTGTTCAATTCTGCGCTGATGAACCTCGGCATCATAGATGAGCCGCTGACCTTCATTCTCTACAATGCCAATGCGGTCGTCCTGACGCTGGCGCATGCCTGGGCGCCGTTCGCCATCCTGCCGATCTTCGTCGCGCTGGAGAAGATCGACCGGTCCCTGCTGGAGGCCGCCGAGGATCTCGGCGACGGGCCGGTGCGGCGGTTTTTCCGCATCACCCTGCCGCTGGCGATGCCGGGCGTCGTCGCCTCGACGCTGATCGTGCTGATCCCGACGGTCGGCGACTACATCACCCCCAAGCTGGTCGGCGGCACCGACGGGCTGATGGTCGCCAACATGATCCAGGTGCAGTTCGGCAAGGCCAACAACGCGCCGCTGGGCGCGGCGCTGGCGGTGTCGTCGATGATCGTCGTGGCGGCGATCAGCATCGGGATTTATTTTGCAGGCCGCAAATTCGGCGGCAAGATCCGATGATGGGCCGCGCGATGCGATACGCCTCGGCGCGCTGGCTGGTTGTCTATGCCGTCGCCTACATGATTTTTCTTTACGCGCCGGTCATCCTTCTGCCGCTATTTGCGTTCAATGACGGGACGGTCGTGGCCTTTCCGCTGACCGGGTTCACGACGAAATGGTTCGGCCTGCTTTGGAGCACGGAGGCCCTGCACGGCGCGGTGCGCAACAGCGCCTTCGTCGCGGTCAGCACCGCGCTGATCAGCACGGTTCTTGGGGCGTGCGCTGCGCGGTCGGCGTCCAAATACAGGTTTCCGGGCCAAAGGGGCGTCATGGGGTTCATCATGCTGCCGCTGGTCCTGCCCGAGATCATCGTGGCCGTCGCCCTTCTGGTCATGCTGATACAGCTGGGCATGTCCCTGTCGCTCTGGACGGTGATCGCGGGCCATGTCCTCATCTGCACGCCCTTCTCCATCGCCATCCTCAGCTCGGCCTTTGCGGGGCTCGAGGACAGCCTTGAGGAGGCGTCATTCGATCTGGGTGAGACGCGCTGGGGCACGTTCCGGCGCGTGACGCTGCCGCTGATCATGCCGGGGGTCATATCCAGCCTCCTCATCACCTTCACCATAAGCCTTGATGAGTTCATCATCGCCTTTTTCCTCACCGGCACCGACGTCACCCTGCCCGTCTACATCTGGAGCCAGCTGCGCTTTCCGTCGAAACTGCCGTCGGTCATGGCGCTGGGCACGATCCTTCTGGTGCTGTCCGTCGCGCTGCTGATGGTGGCCGAGGTTTTCCGCCGCCGCGCGGTGCGGCGGCAGGGGATGGACGGCGGATCCACACAAGGACTGATCTGAAAATGACCCAAGACAGCGCCGCACCGATCATCGAAATCAAGGGTGTGACCAAGAATTTCGGGGCCGTGACAGCATTGAAAGGGGTCGATGCCGTGATCCATGAGGGCGAATTCTTTTCGCTGCTTGGCCCGTCGGGCTGCGGCAAGACGACGCTTTTGCGCCTCATCGCCGGGTTCGAGCAGGTGTCGGGGGGCACGATCGCGATCGGCGGCAAACCCATGAAGGACATCCCGGCCAACCAGCGCCCGACGAACATGGTCTTTCAAAGCTACGCGATCTTTCCGCATCTGAACGTCGCCGAGAATGTCGGCTACGGGCTCAAGCGCAAGAAGCTGGGCCGCGAAGAGACGGCGCGCGAGGTCGAGCAGGCGCTCGATATGGTCGATCTGGCCGGATACGGCCAGCGCAAGGCGCATGAGCTGTCGGGCGGCCAGCGCCAGCGCGTCGCACTGGCCCGCGCGCTGGTGATGCGCCCCAAGGTGATCTTGCTGGACGAGCCGCTCTCGGCGCTGGACAAGAAGCTGCGCGACCAGATGCAGCACGAACTGCGCCGTTTGCAAAAATCGCTCGGTATCACCTTCATCCTCGTCACGCACGATCAGGAGGAGGCGCTGATCATGTCCGACCGGATCGCGGTCATCTTCGACGGCGCCATCGCCCAGCTTGCCACGCCCGAAGACCTTTATCGCCGCCCTGCCACGCGGCGCGTGGCGTCCTTCATCGGCGTGATGAATTTCCTAGATGCCACTGCCACCGGCGGGAACGGCGCGCCTTACCACCTCGACATTCCCGCGCTGGGCAAGGTCGAGATTGCGGCAGATCAGGCGCCTGCCGGCCTCGATGCCGCCTGCATCACATCCGTCGGCGTGCGCCCCGAGATGTTCACCATCACCGGCGACGATACCGGCCCTTTCGAGCGCGAGGTCGAAGGCAGGGTCGCCGGCACGGATTACTACGGCGACATGACCTATTACAGCGTCGCCCTGCCGGGCGCGGCCGCGCCTGTGACCATATCGATGCGCAACACCGCCGGGCGCGCGGTCGCCCGCGAGGGCAGCACCGTCACCGTCGGCTGGGGCGCCGAGTCCATCGTCCTGCTGGAGTGAAACCTGCGCGCCAGCGATCCGTCATCGCTCGCGGTGCTGTTTCCGGTCATCGCAGAGAGATTCGCGTATTCGCGTATAGGCGTGCGCTCGCGCCCCGGTGCGAGGGGCGCAAGCGTCCTGCCAGGTATGCCGATCAGAAGCCGGCCTTGATCAGCTCGAATTCCGCGATCATCTTTTCGCGCAGCTCGGACGATACCGGCGCCTGCCACAGCGTATTGGCCCGCAATTCGTCATCGAGGTTCAGGCCAACCGAGGTCAGAACATCCTCGGGGATCTCGGCCATCGCGGCGACGTTCGAGTGACCATAACCCCATTCGGTCACGATATATTCGGCCGAGCCGGGATCGAGCCAGGCGTTGATGAAATCGTAGAAGAGTTCTTCGGACGCCTCGGACGCGCTGGTCAGGCGCGCATAGCCGCACACCCACGAGGATGCTCCCTCGTCCGTGTCGCGCTTCATCGCGATGGGGTAGCCCTCGCCGCTCATGGTCGCGAAGGTCTCGTTCCAGGACCATGTCAGATAGACCTCGCCGCTCTGCATCAGCTGGCGCAGGGAGGCGCCGTCCGTCCAGTAGGTGCGCACGTTGGTGTGCAGCTTGCGCAGCCAGTCCGAGGCTTTCTGAAAGTCATCGTCCGTGGCCTTGGTCCAGTCCCTGACGCCCGTTGCCAGAAACGCCAGCGCGTAGGCGTCATCGACATTGTCGCCGATGGAAATGCGGCCCTCATGCTTGGGGTCGATGAAGACGGCAAGGGACTGCACGTCCTCTTCGGTCAATTCTTCTGTATTGTAGATCAGGGCCGTGTTGCCCCAGTCGACGGGCACAAAGTAATGCTCGCCATCCTTCATGTAGGCTTCGATGTCGCGAAATCCGGGCTCAAGATCCGCCCAGCGGTCGATCCGCGAGGTATCGAGCGGGGCAATAAGGCCCGCATCCATCCATTTCGGCACCGATTGCGAGCAGGGATGCGACACATCGGCCTGAAATCCGGCGCGCAGTTTCTGAAACGCCTCCTCCTCGTCACCGAAAAAGGCATAGGTCGGCGCCGATCCCTGCTGATCGATATAGGGCTGAAAAAAGCCCGGATCCTCATATCCGGCCCAGTCGAAGACGATCAGATCGCCGCCATCGGACATGGCCGCGCCGGCGGCCCCGATCAACGCGGCGGAAGATATGGCCAGGACGAGATTTCTGTTGGCAGTCATACGGGGTTACTCCTTGTTGGGCGGCTCTTTTGAGGGCTGGATCGCCCCTGGCCTTGATAAAATGCTATCAGGAACGGTGCACAACTCAAGATTTTATCCCGCACGCCGTCATGCGCTCACGCCGCCAGGCGTCGCTCGACCTCCTCCAGCGCGCGCTCTAGAATGTCGAACATCTCGTCGACTTCCGCGCGCGTGATGATAAGCGGCGGCGAGAAGACGGCCATGTTGATGAGGGGCCGCACGAGCAGTCCCATTTCCTCGCAGACCTCGTCCAGCATCGCGCCCAGCCGCCGCTCGCCGGCCAGCGTGCGTGCGCCGCCCTCGATACAGCCCAAAAGGCCCATGCCGCGCACGTCGCCCACGATATCGAAGCGCCGCAGGGCTTGCAGGCGTTTCTGGAAATGCGGTGCTATGTCGCGCACATGGGCGAGGATGTTCTCATCCTCCAGGATCTCGATATTCTTCAGCGCGGCCGCGCAGCAGACCGGATGGGCCGAGTAGGTATAGCCGTTGGCGAACAGGACGGCGTCGTCCGGCCCGGTCATCCGCTCCATCACGGCATCCGAAATGATGCACGCCCCCAGCGGCAGATATCCCGACGTGAGCCCCTTGGCACAGGTGATGATATCGGGTGTGATGCCGAATACGTCCTCGGAGGCGAACCAGTGGCCAAGGCGCCCGAATCCGGTCACGACCTCGTCCGAGATATAAAGGATATCATGCGCACGGCAGATCGCATGGGTGCGCTGGTGATACCCCTCGGGCGGGATGATGACGCCGCCGGAACACAGGATCGGCTCGGCGATGAAGGCGCCGATATTGTCCGCACCCACCTCGGCGATCAGGTTCTCCAGATCGGCGATCTTCTCGTCGCACCAGTCCGCCACACTCTGGCCATCGGCGCGGCGATAGGGATTGACGTCGGGCAGGAACCGCACGAGGCGGCTTTCGACGTCGAAGCGGGACTTGTCGCGCTCCTTGCCGGTCACCGAGGAGGCAAGATAGGTCGAGCCGTGATAGCCCTTTTCGCGGGCGATCACGATCTTCTTGTCCGGGCGCCCAAGCTGATTGTTCAAAAAGTGCATCGTCCGGATGGCGGTATCGACCGCCGTGGACCCGCCAGTGGTGAAAAAGACGTTGTTGAGGTCTCCGGGCGCCAGATCTGCCAGCTTTTTGGCCAGCTGCGCCGAGGGCTCGGTCACCGTGGTCCAGGGGGAGGTGTAGGGCAGCGCCATGACCTGCCCGGCGATGGCATCGGCCATGGCGCGGCGGCCATAACCGATCTGGACGCACCACATGCCACCCGGCCCGTCGATGAACTGCTTGCCGGAAGCGTCCCACAGATAGATCCCCTTTGCGGTATCCACCATCATGTGATCGTATCCCCGCCAGTCATCCATGGCCGCCCAGGGGTGCAACTGATGAGTGCGGTCCCAGTTGTGCAGCTCTTCCGTGGCGGGTGCATTCGGGGCGATGTCGGCGGTGTCCATGTGCGGGCTCCTCGGAGATGATAGGCGTCACCATAGCAGATCTGCCGCTTGGGTGTGATTTTATTTGAGCGCTCAAATAAATATTACGGGACTGGCACCCGAACCCTGCCGCCGCTAAGACTATGGGTCACCGCGAAAGGGCAGATATGACCGAAGACCCGCACCCGAAGCCCCGCAAGGAACGCAAGGCCAATGCCGACAAGCGGCGCCAGCAGCTTCTGGATGCGACGTGGCGCTCAATCGCCGAAAACGGCCTTGCCCGCACGACGCTGGCCACCGTCGCGGCGCAGGCGGGTCTGTCGCAGGGCGTGGCGGTGTTCTATTTCAAGTCCAAGGCCGGCCTTCTGACCGAAGCGCTGCGCGATCACTATCTGCGCTATCAGGCGGTTTGGGAGCAGGCGCTGGAGGATGCGGGCGACGATCCGCACGCGCGCCTGATCGCGCTGATCCGCGCCGATTTCGATCCCGAGATCTGCAATCCCGAAGCGCTGTCGATCTGGTATGCGTTCTGGGGAGAGCAGAAATTCACGCCCGATTACGCAGCCATTTCCGCGCAGTTCGACCGGGCGCGCAATGAGGCGATCCGCGCCGCGTGCAGCGATCTGATGCAAGGCGCGCCCGAGGCCGAGATCACCCGCACGGCCGAGTGGATCGACACGTTCTCCGACGGCTTCTGGCAGCGCCTGCACGTCCTGCCAGACAGCTTTGACGCGGCGCATTGCCTGCAGGAAACGCTGCTGATGGCGGACCGCCTGATCCCCCGGATCACCGGGTTGGGCGCACCGCCAGACGGCTAAAGCGTTGCGCAAAATACTAAGTCACTGATTTTGGCGAAACGCGCGCAACATTGAAGCATAGCGCGCGTTTCGCTTTTATGTGATGTCTCAGGTTAAAACCGTAACGCTTTAGTGCCCGCTTGAGGCAGCCTTGGTCAGCCGCGCGAGCCGCGCCGCGCGCAGCCGCGCGAAATCATCGCCCGCGTGATAGGATGAACGCGTCAGCGGTGTGGCCGACACCATCAGGAATCCCTTGCCGAACGCCGCCTTCTCATAGGCCCTGAACTCATCGGGCGTGACAAACCGGTCCAGCACATGATGCTTGGGCGTCGG
>Ga0115567_10006394_pt1 | contig 11276 bp, 9 predicted proteins | sample COGITO_mtgs_1204_2_FD_88679 | JGI IMG/M metagenome (GOLD analysis project Ga0115567, IMG submission 88679) | Pelagic marine microbial communities from North Sea - COGITO_mtgs_120412 | ecosystem: Environmental > Aquatic > Marine > Epipelagic | place: Germany:Helgoland, sampling site Kabeltonne...
AATCTAAGTATAGGAAGTGGATACCTTAAAATTAAAAAAATTAAAAAATTAAGTCATAAGATAGATTTAATAAAAATTGATACAAATGGATATGAATTAACTGTAATAAAAGGCCTGTATAACATTATTAATAAAGACAGACCTGCATTAATTGTTGAAATAAATAAAGATAGGGAGATTATAGCTAGCTTACTAAAAAATATGGGATATGTTAGTTATTATTATTCAGTACAGTTAAATAAATTTACAAAAAAAATGGATGTTAATTGTACGAATAAATACTTTCTTCAAAAGAAGCATTTGAATTATATAAAATAGTATATTTCTTGCTATTCTAAATAATCAAATAGTTTTTTTTTTTAAAATAATTGTTAAAAATAATAAAGAAAAGCTAATTAAAGATAAAATATTTAAAACATATCTTGTATCATCTTTATAACTAATAATAGTTTGTTTTTTTTTTAAATTTTCTGTATTTAATAATATCAAAAAATCATCACTATTAATTATATTATTATTATCTGATTTCCAATTTGAATCATACACAAAAGGAAGAACTGGATAATGATTTGGAATGGTATTTGTAATAGAAAAATTACCATTAGATATTCTAGTTAATTTATGTGTACTATTATCAAATAAAACTTTATTTCTTAAAAGACAATCTAATTTTGAGTCCGAATTAACCCACATTCCAGATACCAATGTTCTTACCTTACAATTTTTTAACTTTTTTATTAAAATTGGTAAATGTTCATTTCGAATTGAATAATTTACAACATTTCTTTTTAATAAAAATAAATCATTTTTAGCTGTTTTAATCTTTTTAATTAGCTTGAAATTATTATTTTTAAGATAATTAATTTCATCCTCTTCAATTAATAAAAAATTAATTTTAAAAATATTTAAAAAAAATTCGTCATTTATAAAATTGTAATGCGACCTGATCCAACCATCCATTTTTTTGGTCTCGTCTCCAAAATTTTTCATAGAAACTTGTTTAAAATAACCAGTAAATGGCGCAAGGTTAAATTTAATTAAATCAGTGACCGCAAAGATGCCGTCATCCTCATAACCCTCCCAGATATCTTTATATAAATTAGGACTTAAATATACTCTTTGATAGTCATTTTTAGATAGATTTAAACTTTTTAAGCTTTGAATAAATTCAGTATTTTTATACTTATCTAAAATAAAATTATTTTCATTAACTATTATTTTATCATAAATATTGATGCAGAAAAATAATAAAGAATAAATAATTAATAAACTATTAAGTAATAATTTAATTTTATTTTTTAAACTTTTATAGTTTATAAAATAAATAAATAAACCAGAATATATAAACATATCTCTAGCCATATAAGCGCCTGAAACACTTGGGACAATTGATAAAAAAGGTAAAAGACTAAAGATTAAAAATAGAAAAAATAAAAAACAGAATTTAAAATTTACATCAGTCTGTGTTTTTTTAAAAAATAGTTTAATACTTTCTTGTAATAAATATTTTATTTTTATTTTTTTAAGAGAATTAATAAAATTTAGGATGCTTACAATTACTATAGATAATGAAAAGTAAATCAAAATAGGGTTGCCTGGCAATCTATTTAAACCAAAAGAAGACCTTTTATTGGGGTAAAAAATTTCTATAAAGTTTTTTAAATCATAACTACTTTGAAATCTTTTCCATCCATCAAAATATGAAAGCTCTCTTATAATATAAAAAATATACTCAGAGAGTATCAACGCTATAAAAATCAAACTTATAAGGAAAGAAAAATTAATAATATTTTTTAGTTGTTTTGTACTTTTAATTGACAAAAATAAATAACAGATAAGAAAAATGATATAAGTAGATATATGTCCTAAGTTTCCGTTTATTATCCAAAAACAAAAAAATAAAGAAAATTTATAATAAGATAACTTGTCTTTTTGTTCAATTATCTTAACCAAATAGTAAAAGATCACTGGAAAAAGACAGTATGAAAAAAAAGCTGATATCCAATCTGCAGATATTCCAAAGAATATATTTGGTAAAGAAAATACCAGGAGTAATGTTAAAAGATTAGAATCATAATCTATCTTAAATAATTTAAATAATTTTTTGGTGTACTCTAATTGTATATATAGATGAAAAAGGGTAAAAATTGTGTAATAGATTTTTAAATCATTTAAAAATATATTCAATGGATGAAATAATGGACCGGGGCCAATCGGTAATTTTGTACCTGGACCATAAAAATCATAGAAAAAAGTAAATAAATTAGAGAAACTTTCCCAAAAAATTAATGTTGAGAATGTTCCTACTTGATACTCCTCAATGTCATTAATCCCAAAAATGGTTACGGTTAATGTAAAAATTGTAAGTAATAAAAAATTAATAAAATTTTTTTTATTTAATAATTTCATTGGCTATTATTAATTGTGTAATACATGAATCGTCACATTAAACCATTTTAAATATTTAGAAAGAATTTTGGAACCTAATAAATTGAACATATTACAGCTTGAACAATACTGACTGTGCAATAATTCACCTCCTACAATAGCAATCTTTTAATTTTTTGTTATTGGATAATGATTGTCCCAGTTAAAAATAAAAATTTTATATTACCATTTAAAATTAAAGCTCCATCAACTGCTAATTGGAGATAAAAGATATCTATAGTTAGAAAAAATTTATTTTTATTCATTGTTTTAATTTCAGAAATATTATATTTAATTTTTCGTGAGAAATTTAATATATTCAAATTGGGGTAAGAATACAAACTACAAGAAAAAATTATTATTACCCAAAAGTATCGAAAATTTAAAAAGAATTAATAAATTAAGGAAAGGTGGTTTTGTAGTTTGTGGCAATCTAAGATCTTTTGGTGATACATGTATTAATAAAAATACATTAGTTTCACTAAAAAATTTTGAAAAAAAAATTAAGTTAAACAAAAAAAAATTAATTATTGAGGCATCGTCAAATTGCTTACTTATTGATGTTTTAAAAAAAATTGTACCAGTAGGTTATATGTTACCAGTTACACCTGGTTCAAAATATGTGACTATAGGTGGTATGATAGCAAACAATGTTTTGGGTAAAAATTCTATAAATAATCAATTAAAACTTTATGTAAAAGAAATTAAGCTTCTTACATTAAAAAATGAATTAATCATTTGTTCAAAAAGAATAAACAGGAAAATGTTTGATCTTACAGTTGGTGGATTTGGGTTGTCAGGAATAATATTAAGTGCAAAATTAGTTGTTAAAAAAATAAAATCTCAATTTGTTAAACAGACTATATTAAAATTTGATAATATTGATGAATTTAATTTGATTTCTAATAAAAAAAATACTTTTAGTGTTACATGGATCAATTCACATTCATTAAACAGTGGAAAATTTAAAGGCTTATTTTATTTAGGTGATTACTCATCAAAAAAAAAAAAATATAAAGAGTTTATTTATAATAATTCAAAGATCAGTTGGTTTGCAAAAATATTCTTATCACTTTACATAAAAAACTTTTTTTTTTCAAAAATAATCAATTACATATTTATAACTTTTAAAAAAAAAAATGATTACATAAATTTTGATAAATTTTTTTATCCACAAGATAAATGGCTAAATTTTAACAATTGTTATAAGAATGGACTTTTTCAAATACAATTTTTAGTTTTGCAAAAAAAATTTCCTAAAATAATTGAACAAATTTCATCGTTTTTTGATAAACATAATATTAAATCAACATTTATAATTATTAAAAAAATGAATGAAAATGGTGAGTACCTTAATTTTTATGGTAAAGGATATTCAATTTCTTTTGATTTTGAAAAAAATAGCAAATATCATTTAATTAAAAAATTCTTTAACAAAATAATTAATGATAATCAATTAAGTGTTAATTTTTCAAAAGATATAATATTGAGTAATAAATTTTTGAAAAATAAATCTTTTTATCTTAAGTTTAAAAATGATCTAAAATCAATAAACAAAGATAAATTTTATCAAAGTGAGTTTTCAAATAGACTGCAGCTTTAATAAGTTTAAAAATGAGATTTAAGAATATTATAATTTATGGTGGTACCTCTCAAGTTGCAATAAACTTAATAAATTTTTATTTAAATGAATGTGAAAAAATAATAGTTTTTTGCAGAAGTGCTAAAAAATTTAAAGAAATTATGGCTAACCATAATAATTTGAGTGGAGAAATAGAAATTATAGAAATAGATTTATCAAATTTAAATAAAAATTTAGAAATAATAAAAACTTTTAGTCAAAATATATCTGGAATTTTTTGGATATCTGGTTTTACTGGTAATGCAGATATTGAATATCAAAATATTTCTGAAGCAAAAAATAATTTAACTGTTAATTTTTTTAACCCAATAATAATAATTAATGAATTATCAAAAAAAATGATCAAAAATCACAATTCTTTCATTGTGGCTTTTACTTCTGTAGCTGGATTAAGGGGTAGAAAAAAACAACTTTTTTACTCAGCAGCAAAATCTGGACTAATCAGTTATTTATCTGGATTAAGGCAAAAATTATACTTAGATAAAATCCATGTAATGACTGTTATACCTGGCTATATGAATACAGAACCTTTTAAAAAAGGCAACTGGAATGCACCAAAATTTTTAATTACTGAGCCTAATAAAGTAGCCTTTGTTATTAAAAGATCTCTGATAAAAAAAAGAGAAATTATTTATATAAATTTTTATTGGTTTTTAATTATGAACTTTTTAAAAATCATACCTGAGAAAATTTTTAAAAAACTTAAATTTTAATAATTTGATAATTTTGTTAATGACTTCGCATGTAATATTTTTAATATTTATAGGATTATCTGAATATTTGTTTGAATTACTACCCTATGCATTTAAATAAAGTTTTTTGCTAATTTCTTAACCATAAGAATTCTTATTGAACAAGTCTAATAAGTAAATTTCTAACTTTAATATGGTGATTAATTAGTTATTATTTTTTTTATTATTTAAAATTTTTTTGATTATATAAAGAGGTCTTTTTTTGGTTTCATCTAAAACTTTTCGAATATATTCAGATAAAATACTAATAGACAAAAGCTGTATTCCTCCAATAAATAAAACAAGGACTATTAGTGTCGTAATACCTTTTGGTGCCCCAGGATAAAGAAAATAAAATATGACATAAGTAATTAAAGCAACCGCAGAAAGGGCAACAATTAAATACGAGAATAAAGACATAAATTCTAATGGAAAATATGAAAAAGAAAAAAGCCCTTTTTTGGCCCAGTTTAAGTTTTTTAAAAAATTATTGGTAGATTTTCCAAATTTTCTTTCTACTCTTTTATAGGGTACTCCTACTTGCTTAAAACCAACCCAAGCTCTTAGTCCTCTAATAAAACGATCAGTTTCAGAAGTGTTATTAATAGCATCAACCACTTTTCTATCCATTAATGAAAAATCACCTGCATCTAAAGGAATTTCTAAATATGAGAATTTATTAAATAATCTATAAAATGTTTTATAAGCAAAATTCATTAAAACTGTAGCTTCTCTTTCCACTCTTGAACCATAAACAACATCATAACCCTCATTCCATTTTTCAAAAAAATCCTCAATTAGTTCTGGGGGGTCTTGAAGGTCACCATCTAATAAAATAACAGCATCACCTATTGCCTGTTTCATTCCAGAAGTGAAAGCATTTTGAGAATTAAAATTTCTTGAATGAAATATTGCAGTAGTATTTTTATCAATCAAACAGATTTGTTCTAAAATTTCTTCTGAATTATCTGGACTTCCATCATTAACAAATATTATTTCATAATTACATCCAATTTTATTAAATACTTCAGTCAACCTTTTGTGCATTATTGGTATTGCTTCCCCATCTTTGTAACAAGCAATAACAGCAGATAATGTTTGTTCTTTAATATTTTTCACGTAAAAATTTTATTATTAATTTTTTTATATTTTCAATATTTAGTTTATTTATTTTTCTTAAATAGTCTTGAGATCCTATTTTATTATGAATGATATCCTCTAAAGAGAGAGATTTAAAATGAATTCTTTTATTTTTTTTATATTTAAATATAGACATGGCTATCAAAGATCCAAGTCCACCAATATTTATATTTTCTTCTATGGAGAGTACTCTTGGAACATTTACATTCTTTATAATAAATTTTTCATTTGCTGGTTTTAAAGTTGGTATACTTATTAATTTAATTTTGTAACCTTTGTCTTTCTCAAGATTTTTGACAGCTTTGTAAACATTTTCCAAAATATTTCCTGTGGTAAATATTGTTAAATCATTTCCTTTGGTTAAAATTAAGTCATTCGTACTATTAATTATTTTTTTATAAAAATCCATATCTGGAGATTTTCCTAGTCTTGCAAAACTTGGTCTATTACTTTTGAACATAGATTTTAGAATAAATTCAGCTTCTAATCTTGATCCTGGATTATGAATAGATAAATTCGGTAATGACCTTAAAACTGAAATATCTTCACATGTATTGTGTGAAATTCCTTGAACATTATAACTAAACCCACCTCCTGCACCAATAATATTTACATCCAAATTGTTATGAACAATGTTGTTTCTAATTTGTTCCAATGATCTAAAAACTACAAAAGGTAATATAGAGTATACAAAAATTTTTTTTCCACTGGCAGCCATACCTGCTGCGATACCAATCATATTGTTTTCAGAAACCCCTACGTTAATGAATCTTTTTGGAAATAATTTAGCAAATTTTTCAAAAGCCCTATATCCTAAATCAGAAGTTATCAGGTATACGTTTTTATTTTTCTTTGAATAATTTATCAGTTTATTAACAAAAACAAATCGCATAAAATATTAATTTAAGTGTTTAATTGATATATTGTATTTTTTTTCACTTAAAACTTCATAATGAGACTCAAATTTATTTTCCATAAATTTCACACCTTTTCCTTTAATTGTATTGGCTATAAGTAAATTTGGTCTTTTTTTTTTTTTGTTGAGTGATTTGAGGGATCTTAAAATTTCAATTATATTGTGACCATCTGTTTGGATGACATTCCAATTAAAACTTTCAAATTTTGGTTTTAACGGTTCTAAATTTAAAATTTTATCTGTTGACCCAAAACCTTGTAATTTATTATAGTCTATAATAACAAATAAATTATCTAATTTATGATGACCTGCAAATAATGCTGTTTCCCATACAATTCCCTCATTGCACTCTCCATCACCAACTAATACAAAAACTTTATTTTTTTTTTTGTCTGCTTTAAAGGCATACGCCATCCCAGCTGCTACTGAAATTCCATTACCTAAAGACCCTGATGAAAAATCAATGCCCAATTTATTATTCATGTCGGGATGACCACCAAGTTTTCCATTATCAGTTAAGTACTCATTCATAAGAAATTTTTCTGTAAAAAATTTGTGTTTCATCAAAATCAAATAATAAGATAAAGCCGCATGACCTTTGCTCATTATGAATCTATCATTTTTATTTATTTTTTTTTTATCTATTTTCATGAACCCAAAATATAAGGCACATAGTAAGTCTATGCATGACAAACATGATCCAATATGATGAGCTTTTTTTTTAAATGAAATATCTAAAATTTTTTTTTTAAGCTCTTTTGATATAAAATTAATTTTATCTATTGATTTATTTTTTTTTCTCATTGTAAAAATTCTTATACCAGTTGATAGTTTTAGACAAACCATTATTCAAATTTAACTTTGGCGTCCAATTTATTTTTTTTTTAACATAAGACATATCAGCATACCATGTATTCTGATCCCATGTTCTATTTTTCATTTTACTCCACAAATTTTTTTTTTTGTAACCAGTTAATTTTCTTAAAGAATTATAAATATTTTTTATTGTATATTTTTTTCCACTTCCTAAATTAAATATTTCACCAATTAAATCTTTTTTATTTGCAATTTTTATATAAAATTTAATTAAATCATCTATATGAATTAAATCTCTAGATATTTTTGGAGAAACAAGACTTATACTTTTGTTTGACAACATTTTCTTTATTAAAACTGGTATTAATCTACTAGGTCTTTCGAATGGTCCATAAACATGAAAAGGTCTAATTGTAACTATTTGAATATTGGAATTTATACTTTCAAATTGGCAATATAAGGTTGCTGAACTTTTAAAAGCTGAATAATAGCTATTTGGAATAAGAACATCACTTTCTCTCATTTTATTTTTCTTAAAACCATACTCTGAACTCGAACCAGTGTTAATAAATATATTAAATTTATATTTTTTGCATTCATTAACAAGATTAAATGTTGAGTCAAAAATAGATTCTTTTATTTTTCCAAGATTATTTTGATCAGAATAAGCTCCATTAGCTGCTAAGTGAAAAATAGTTTTTGGTTTAATTTTTTTGATAATTCTTTTTATATTTGTTTTATTATTCAAATCAGAATGATGAACATGAATTTTGTTCATTACATCTTTAATTCTCCATAAATTTGAATTTTTTTTAATTATGATGTGTATTTTGATCCCCTTTGACGCAAAATAACGCGCTAAATTTGCCCCTACAAATCCAGCAGCACCAGTTATGAGAATTGGATATTTCAAAGTAGTTACATTAAATTGTTCATTATAAAATTTAAAATAAAATAGCTATAAAATTAAATTTTTTAATTTTTATTTTTTTTTTTTTGCAATCAAATACTGATTACCAGCATTGAGACCTATTAATAAGTTTTTTAATATTAACATAATTGTTTTATTTAATAGATTTTTAATTATCCTTGGAATTGGTATCATTTTTAACCAGTAATTAAAGGAATAATAGTTTTTTAAATTTCTAATTTTAACATCTACAAATTTATTTTTTTTGAAAATTAAATTTAAAGCTTCTTTGTTAAATACAGCTACATGTTCATCATTAATTATAGGATGTTTTTCTTTTAATATCTTAGCCAAAAAATGTCTCTCATTATGACAAACACAAATTACAATACCGCCTGGTTTAAGAACTTTGTATATGCTTGCTAAGAATTTATTAGCATCAACAACATGTTCAATAACCATTGCAATAAATACTAAATCATATTTTTCATTTTCAATTTGATTCTCATCAAAAATTCTATTTTGAATAAAATTTTTTATTTTACTGTCTGCAAAAGATATTGCATCTTTAGAGGGTTCAATGCCTTTTACATTTTTAAATCCTAATCTTAATGCTTCTTGCAACATAAAGCCATTACCACACCCTATTTCTAAAAAATTTTCTTTTGAATTATTTAATAATTGAATCCCTTCTTTTATAGTCTTTGAATAAGATTTTGTTAAACCTTCAAGTTCTGGTGAGTAATCAAATGAACTGTCGTTATACAATTGATTTGAATAATCTTCGTCATATATTTCTGAAGCATAAAGTAAAGTGCAATTTTCACATCTTAACATTTGATAATGATAACCGTCAGGATCTTTTCGACCTGCAAAATTAGGATTTACTAAATCATCTGGTAATTTTTCATCATATACTAATTTTGAATATTTATCAGATTCACAAATTGGGCAAATTTTTTTTTGCATTATAATATTTTTAAATCTTGCTGTTATTCTTATTTGTAAATAATATATTTATTACATGTTTATAATAATTAAAATATAAGTTTATTTTATGAAACTACTTAATAAAATTAATTTAAAAAAGTTATTTATTATATCTTTTATTTTAGTAAATTTAATTTTTTACGGCTCAATTTTACTAGTTAAAGGTTATCCTGAAACAAGTGATATACTTCATATATTCAAAGTAACATCCCTTGATGGAAATTTAAAATTTGTAAATGGCTATTACCCCCCAGGATTTACATATTATACTTTATTATTCTCTAATTCTTTAACAATACTATCCTTTTTAATTGTTTATTTAAGCTTTCAGAGTAGTTATCTCGTTTATTTAATTACAGAATTAATTAAACAAAAATTTAATCAGGTTGAAAAATTTTATCTTTATCTATTTTTTTTAATTTTTCATTTAATAATAATCTTTACTATTGGTTTTATTCATTCAGATGGTATTTTTATTTTACTTTTATATAATGGAATTCTTCTTTTTATTATTGGTTATTATTTTAAAAAAAATCTTTTAGTTTGTATTTTAGGAGGAGTATTAATTGGTGTATCAGCTATATTTAGACACCAGGGTCCAATAATTGTTTTTTTTCTTTTTGTTTTATTCTTATATTATGAAAATATTCAATGTAATAAAAAGCTTATATCTAATTATAAGAAATATTTAATAATCATTTTTACTTTAATAACACCTTTTTTAATTTCAAATTTTCATTTATTTTTAATAAACGCATTTTCTGAGTCTCTGACTACAGGAAAGTTATACTATTATTTACATGGTGAAAAATTGGGTGATTGGAGAGATTTAAAAATAGTTTACCAATCAGAACACTATATAAATTTTAATTTATTTAATGAAAAAATTGATCATATTGTTTCAATAACACTAAATCATATTAGAGGTGTTTTAAGAATGGTTTATCCATTTATATTTTGCTTTTTACTTGCTTATTCTGTATCCAGAAAAAGTATAATTTTATTCTCACTAGTAATTTTTCTAGGTTACCTTCTTATTGTGTTGCCAGGTTATCATGCTGGTTATTATCCATCATTATTTATCTGTTATATAATTATTTTATTGAATTTTAGAGAAATAATAAGATCTAAATTTATTACATGCTTTATTTTTCTTTTTCTAATTGGACATCTTATTTATCTATCTTCCTATCATTTCAAATATGTTATTCAAAAATACAAATTAAGTTCAGAAATAAATTATAAGATTGTTCCTATATTAAATAAAAAAGGTTTAGGCTATTCAAATGTTTTCTCTGACGATTATATTTTTTACACAACAAAATTAGATGGTGAAATACATAAGTTATGTAATTGGGGTGGTTGGTTTATAAAACATCCTTATTTAAAAGATTATTATCCAAGAAAGGTTTTAAAAGGTGAAAAAAATAAATATTGCAATATAAAAGCTCTAATAACTCGTGATCAAAAATTTGCTGAATTATACATTGAAAATAACGAGTTTGAGGAACATTATAAATTTGATATCTATCATTTATTTATCCGTAAATAACCTAAATGATGAATAATTAATTATGGATTGATTTAATTAACTAATTAAACTAAAAAAACTAATAATTAAATTATGCCCTTGTAGCTCAGCTGGTAGAGCAATTGATTTGTAATCAATAGGTCCGCGGTTCGACTCCGTGCGGGGGCACCACA
>Ga0115567_10006402_pt1 | contig 11267 bp, 8 predicted proteins | sample COGITO_mtgs_1204_2_FD_88679 | JGI IMG/M metagenome (GOLD analysis project Ga0115567, IMG submission 88679) | Pelagic marine microbial communities from North Sea - COGITO_mtgs_120412 | ecosystem: Environmental > Aquatic > Marine > Epipelagic | place: Germany:Helgoland, sampling site Kabeltonne...
GACACAAAAAAGCCCGCCGAAGCGGGCCTGAACTCATCGATATGCCAGACGATAACGTCAGCTCAGATGTTTGGGTTTTCTGGTCCGGATCGGGTCCAAATCACGTAGATCAAATCTGATCGCTTTGACGGCCGGATCACCTGCCTTTCGAACGGCTTTCAGATTACCATCGAGTATTCTGGTCATAATATCCCCGGTACTGCGCCCGGTTCTCTTGGTCGCGCTCACCATATCGATCAGATCAGCAGGATCGCCCTCGATCTTAGGAAGCTGTCCGATGGCATCAAGGAAGCTAAGAAGATCACGTCGCGCAAAGGTAAGCTTCCCGATCTTATTCGCCACATCGGTGGCGATGACCGGACGGAGGAGGCCTTCGCGGTAAAGGCACTCCGCTTGGGATCTCGAGCACCCGATGACCTCCGGGACCAAGTGCAAAGACAGGCCGTCCACGATATCCACGCACAAGGTTTCAGCTTTGGCGACATCGAACACCAGACGATGCGCGGCGAGATCCCAGCTGTCCGCCGAGGCGTATCCCGCCTGGACCATGATTTTGCGCAATCGTTTGCGATGAAGTCCGGTTTTGATCGACAGGCTATGAACCGAATGCAGGCGCCGATCGACAACAGGTTCGGCCAGCAGGATTTCACCAGGTTCGATGACGATCGTGTTCAGAATATGCTCACGCAGCAAACCCCGGATCGGTCCAGAATCCACCACATGTGACCCGTAGGCAATCCATTCGTAGAGCCTGCCATAGACCGCCTTCGGACCCGCCTGCCCCGCCGTCGTCGTGGACAGTTCCGCGATGGTGGTGAGCGCGTCCGAGACGGCGTCCTGCCCGTCACGCGCGATGTCGAACCCGCATGCACCAGCCTGTCGCCAGTCCTCTGTCGACAGCATCTTGGGGTGGAACTTCAGACCATGCTGCAAGGTGGCTCCGATCATCTCGCAGACCTTTGCCCCTTGCTCGATCGTCTGCTGGTCCAACCAGTCACCTGCCCCGGTTTCTGTCCCACTGAGACGGCTTGAGATGTTCACCTCCAGAGCGGTCGGTTCTTGCGGCTCGGGCACCAGATCGCGGATATTGCCCGGCGTCATAGAGGCTGCGTGGCCATCACGGCTTCCGGAAGACCCGGCCAACGCGATGAGCCGACAGCTATGGAGCGTGCACGTCTGGAGAGATCGCAGCCGCCACGCCACGCGGCCTTTCAGCATCCAGGACACTCCCTTGATCGCATCGCTCTTGAGGCACTCCGGGCAGATCACCGCCCCCTCCGGGCGCAGGAAGCTCACTGAGCACGCTTCGCTCCGGAATTCCCGATACCTCGCCCTGTGCTGGAACGTGCCGGTCATCAGAACATCAACAGTCGTGCCGCTGATCTCCGCCAGTTTGGCGATCACCTCATGTGATCCCGACAGAAACGCCCGATGATCGATCCCGAAGTCTTTCAGCAGGCTCGACCCATCGCGTCCCGTGTGGAACTGGCTCAGGCGCCGAACATAGGACTCCGTGGTTTCTGCATCGTCGAAGGGCAGATACGGGCGCAATTGTGCAATCATACCGACCAGCCTTTCCTGTCGAGGATGTCTTTGAGAACCGGCCATGGCTCTGGATCGAACGGACCATCGCCCGTAAGCCCCGTTTTGAGGGCAAAGCCGCGCTGGAAGTCCTCAAGTGTCAGATGCCCATCCTTTCGCTGCAGCGCACGACCGATGGCTGAATGGGTGCATTCAATTGCACGGCCCAAGCTGCCGTTGGTCGCAGAGACCAGACGCTCGACGAGATACTCATCTTCCGGGATTTCCAGATGCACAAGCCGACAGCACTGCCCGATGAACGATCTGAACTCTCCACGTTCGCGCTCCGTCTGCATCGGCTTCAACTGGATGCGGAACAGCCGTTCACTCGTCTCCTCATCCGCCTGAATCTTTTCAGCAAGGCCGGGAACACCAGACACGATCAATGCCACCGCATTGTCCCCTTGCATCAGCGTTTTCAGCCGCCGCAGCACGTCGGTGCGCTCCTTGGGAAGCTCCAGCATATGATGCGCCTCGTCGAGCCAGAGGATCGTGATCCCCAAGGTTGCGAGCCGGGACACCACCATGTCCCAGATCTGGCTGGAGCGCAGGCGAGCGTGGACCTGCCCATAGCCGGTGACCCTCAGAATATCCGTCGCGACACCCTTCAGCGTTGGGCTGGCCGAGACGCGGAAGTAGAGCGCGTTTCCCGGCTCCTTACCGTCGGTCACGGTAATCGCAGTATGATGCCGGAGGTTGCGGCGGATCAGCGCCGTCTTCCCGATGCGTGGCGCCCCCAGAACCAGAACGCCACGGGTCTCGTTGACCAGACCGTTCCTTTGTGGGCGCGCGCTCAGCCCTCCGGAAGCATCACTTTCCAGGATTTCCCGCATCGCGTCTTCAAACATCTCGTCACGCGGGTTTTTCATGTAACGTGCGCGCAGCCATGCCAGACGTTCGGCAGAACTGCTCGCAAGACTGGGTGCAGAACTGGGCCCAGCAGGCGATTCAGGCAGCTGATGTAGCTGTTCCGGGTTCAATGACGCCCTCATTCCATGTTACCTCCGTATTCAGATCCGTCCACCGGCGGTGCCGGCATGCTGGAGTGCCCTCCGTCTGCCTCCTCCTCGTCTTGGAATGGCGTGACCTCGTCTTCGAACAGGTCACGCGCCCGGAATGGTTCTGCCGATGGATCAAGCATATAGCGTGAGAATTCCTTCGTCCGCCGGGCAAGGTCGTCCTTGGACGGTGCCAGTGGCAGCATTCCCCGCAGTCCCGATAGCTCGTGCGTGCGCTCGTCCGCGCTGACGCGGTAGCGATCGCGGACGTCCTGGCCACGCGTGGACTCCGCGTTCTCGGCCGCAACGAACATCGCGAGATCATCATAGGATTTATCGGCCCATTTTGGGTCGGAGCAATGCGCCGTGACCCAGCGACCATCCGGCAGCAAGACCTCCACGCGGCCAATCTTCCGGTGCCACCACCAGACCTCGAGGGTCCGCTCACTTTCATTCAGAAACCAGTCGGCAATCTCGGGTCCGATGTAATGAAGACCCTGAACCTGCAGCCCCTTACGGCTCACCTTGCGTTCGCTCCTGTCTCCGAAGGCTTTGCGCAACCGCGACTCGTCGTTCAAAATCAGTGGTGGCGTTTCGGCGACGGCGCGTTGCCAGCCAAACAGCGGGGCAGACCGCCCGATGGTTGCAGGTTTGCTCGTATGGTGAACGTCAACGATCCAGCGCACCAACCAGGCAAGGAACTCATCCAAGGTCAGCGTCGCGCGTTCTGCCGGATCGTTCTCCCCTTTCAGAACAACATTTCCGAAGGTCCTCCCCGTGAACTGCTGAAGGAATTTGCTGCCCATCGTCGGAAAGAAGCCCTCGACCCACGGTTTCAGAAACGGCTTCCCCGCAGGCACGGCCATATTGGTAATGCCAGCTGCCGCCAGACGCAGATACATCTCGTCGCTCATGTTCACCGACGCACGATCAAGGGCGAGCGTCTGCGGATGCCCGTGCATAGGCCACTCGTGTTCGGTCCCTGCGGCGGAAGCGATCGACTGCTTGTCGAGATAGATCATCTCGATCGTCTTGACCGCCAAATTCATCGTGCCTGCGGGCGCAATCTGCATGGCAACAATCGCGCCTGTGTATACGTCGATCGCCGCAGAGATGATCACCCTCTTGGGGGCCCCCGTCAGGCCCAATGACATTTTTTCGTCAGGAGTAATCAGATGGTCGATCTTCAAAAGGCGCAGCCACACCATGAGGTCGACAGTGTATTCGTCCAGCTCGACACGCTGAAGCGCACGTTCGACCTGCAGACCCTGACCGATCGTGTGCAAATCACGATAGGCAACATCCATACCGCGGGTCCGGATCTTATGATTAAGCGGCGCGATCTGCGCGATGGCATTCCACACGGCGTCATATCCGGGAACAGTCAACTCGCTCGCTGCGGGGTCATCCTTTATCAGGCCCTCGTTCTGAATCCGGAAGCGCGCCTGAACGGACTCACACACACTCGCAATCGAGCAACGCTCCTCCGTCAGCCTGAGGCCGATCACCTCCTGCATCAGAGCATTCTCCTCCGCGGTGAACCGGCTCCCTTTGCGCCCTGAGTTACGGTAGTTATCGAGGGCTTCGCCTGCGCCGAAAGCCCTGACCCGGTTCCACCAGTCCCAAACCGTTTCGCCACAGCGCGGCGGCATCCGGACGTCGATCCGCTGACCTGCACGCCTCGATTTCCCCGCCTTACTCGACCGCCGACTGTCCTCCTCCAGTCCATTGCGCGAGATCGCTGCAAAGTGGCGAACGAAGTCAGCCCGATACGGCAGCAACGTGCCTGCATCGATCATCTTCTGAGCAGCTAAGACATAACATTCGCGCCACGCTGCCCGCATTAGCTCTTTGGGCCGGGGCGCGACCGCAGCCGCCCTCCGAGGCGGCTGAACGTGCAAGTGATCGGGGAGAGAAACAATCTTCAAAGATCCACACGTCAAGTTCCGCTGGATCTGTTCATTACTCAACCTCCCCGAGACAGCGGCAACCATCTCGCCCGTTTCCACATCGCAATGCTCGCTCCAGACCAGTTCGCATCCGAAGGGACCTGACCGATAGACGGAGCCCACCCTCCCCCTGAGCGAGATCTGCGTGCCCTCGGCAAGCTGCATCGGCGTGCCTTCTGATGCCCGGCTCATGCGAATATCTGTGGGCGCTGGATAAACGAGCTGAACTTCAAGATCCCCGGCTCCATAGCTTCGATCATGCTGAACCGGATCATGCGAATGACCGCGTGAAAGCCCTCGGGGCCAAGGCCCACTTTCCCCAGAAAGTCCCGGATCGACGATCCCGGCTCAAGGCGCCCAACAGCCTGCGACAAGTGAGTGTCAAACTCCGGCTGCGCGAACCTGCACGAATGGAATTGCTCAACCCGTGAGAACCGCACAGGGTCAAGCACGCGTTCCGTTGCGACGACGACGCGATCGACCACAGACGGAATGGCTGCAGCAGCGACGCGAGCCACCAGATCCTGGAATTCATATCCGCTCGAGACGTAGGACGGCTTCACAACGATGGCAGTCCGACGACCATGTTTCTCGGTCGAGACATAGTCGAAGTAATGCGCGAGATATGTGCCCTTGGCGCTCTTGTAGACGACCTTCACCTGCTCGCGGACATCGACGACTCCGGCGTGGTATATCGCCATCAGCGCGATGTCGTGCTCGAGCTTGCTCTCGAACCCCAGCGTTTGTCCCTGCCCCAGTTCTTCACCAAAGGTCAGTTCCCCGACAAAATGGTTGTTTGATTTACGCGGAATTTTGCGTTCCGCGCGGCTCGGCTTCGGAGCCAGCCACACATTCGTACTCAGCATTCTCGTTATTCACTCTTCCTGACCGTGACCCGCAGGCCATCGTTCGGCGCCGTAGAACGGTCCGTTAAATTGTGGAAAAGTCGGGAAAATCCTTGCTCACTTTATGAGCGTGCGTCATTATGACTGAAGGATATGTTGGGTTCGCCCGACTAAGACTTTGAGCCCGGTCCATTGGATCGGGCTTTTTTTTGATCTGCTAGCTCATCACCATTTTTCCCCCTGTGTTATCTGCGTTGCGACATATTGACTCGGAGCCGCTCAAAGGCCGAGTCCCAGAAAATAGTTATCCACATGTTTCAGCTTTTCAGCCGTCGCAGCCCGGATTGAAAACAGGCTTACACAAAGCTCGAACGATTCGCATCCTATTGTTTTTATTGCGAAAAAATTGCGACCCTAGGTATTCAGCGACGATACACCGAACATGGCGTGTCAGAGCCCAAGCACCGGGTTTTGCGGCAAAATCTTGCAAGACTCCGAATCTTTGGGAGTTATATTTGCACTCAAGACGTTGAGAGTTCAGCGATATCCCCACGTGCTGTGAGCTGAGTCGGTGCGAAACACACGTCGGCAAGACCCGTCCATCGAAGCGGATCTCGAGGGTGAGACCGAAAACTTGGCATGAAGCGGGTGATCATTCGCGCGGTCGTCAGCTTTCTCGCAAGCCGGACACTATTTGGCGGTCTACGAGAACTATACCGCTGTAGGTGAACCCTAGGCCTCCGCCCAGAGCCTCGCCGTTCTATAGGTCAATTCGCCGAAGACGCAGAGCGTTGCTGATGACCGAGACGGACGATAGGCTCATCGCGGCCGCCGCGATCATTGGTGAGAGTAAAAGGCCCGTGACGGGATAGAGCAATCCCGCTGCAATGGGCACGCCAAGTGTGTTGTATGCGAAGGCGAAAAACAGATTCTGTTTAATGTTCCGCAGGGTAGCCCGGGCCAGTTTGCGAGCGCGCACAATGCCCATGAGATCTCCACCCAGAAGGGTAATTCCTGCACTTTCCATCGCAACGTCTGCACCCGTGCCCATGGCGATACCGACGTCAGCGGCAGCCAGTGCGGGCGCGTCGTTCACGCCGTCGCCCGCCATCGCGATCTTATGGCCTTCATGACGCAATTTATCGATCAACGCCTTTTTGTCTTCCGGCAGAACACCTGCACGCACCTCGTCGATGCCGAGCTTGACTGCGACCGCCTGCGCCGTGCGCTCGTTGTCGCCTGTGGCCATGATCACCCGCAACCCTTGGGCATGCAGTTCCTTGATTGCCTGCGCGGTGCTGTCCTTGATTGGGTCGGCGACGGCTACGATGCCCGCGAGCGCCCCATCGACCGCGATAAACATCGCTGACTTGCCCTCTATGCGCAGGGTATCGGCGCTTTCTTCGGCGTCTGTCGTATCCAGGCTCAGTTCCTGCATCATCGCGGTATTGCCGAGGGCGACCGCGCGACCGCCAACTTTTCCGCGCACACCCTTGCCGGTGACGGCCTCGAAGTCGGTAGCCTCTTGTCGTGCTGCGCCGGCCGCTTCGGCCCCTTCTACGATCGCCTCGGCCAGAGGATGTTCAGACCCGCGTTCAAGTGCCGCTGCCAAGGACAGCAAGTCCGCCTCGGTCACATCTCCCAATGTCACTGTGTCAGTCAGTTTGGGCCTGCCCATTGTCAGGGTGCCGGTCTTGTCCACGATAAGCGTGTCGACCGACGCCATGCGTTCCAGCGCTTCGGCGTCCTTGATCAACACGCCGGCTTGGGCACCGCGTCCTGCCGCCGTGGTGATTGAAATTGGTGTTGCCAGTCCAAGCGCACAGGGGCAGGCAATAATCAACACTGAGACAGCTGAAGCGATGGCAAAAACCAGTGTGGGTTCGGGGCCAAAGATCATCCACACAACGAAGGCAAAGATCGCGACACCTACAACCGTCGGCACGAATATAGCCGAGACCCGATCCGCCAGCCCTTGAATTGGGGCACGTGACCGCCGAGCGTTCGATACCATGGTCACAATCTGCGCCAGCACGGTATCAGCGCCTACTTTACCCGCCTCCATTACCAAAGAGCCGTTTTTGTTGATCGTGGCACCGGTCACCGGGTCGCCCGGACCTTTTCCCACCGGCATCGACTCGCCTGTGAGCATGCTTTCGTCCACGGACGATCGCCCCTCGATTACTTTCCCGTCCACCGGAACCGCGTCGCCGGGGCGCACGCGCAAACGGTCACCTTCCATAATGTTTTCCAACGGCGCGTTGTATTCAGTTCCGTCCGGCAAGATACGCCGCGCGGTCTTTGGCGCGAGGTCGAGAAGCGCGCGGATCGCGTCACCTGTGCGTTCACGGGCGCGCAGTTCCAACACCTGACCGACAAATACCAGTGCAATGATCACCACCGCCGCTTCGAAGTATGTGCCAACGCCTTGGCCCATGCGATATTGTTCAGGAAAGAGGCCCGGCAGGAACGTCGCAAAGATCGAATAGAGATAGGCGGCTCCAACGCCAAGGCTGACCAGAGTCCACATGTTGGGCGAGCGGTTCACGACTGAATCCCAACCCCGCCTGAAGAACGGCAATGCTGCCCAAAGCACGATTGGCGTGGCCAGCACAAATTCGATGTAGCCGGCGATCTGATGCCCGATCCAGTCGCGCACCGGAAGGCCAACCAGCCCGCCCATAGTCAGGACGATCAGGGGCACTGCTGCAGCGGCAGAGATCCACATACGGCGGGTAAAGTCGGTCAGTTCCTCGCTGGGCTCATCCGTCGGAACCATCGGTTCCAGCGCCATGCCGCAGATCGGGCAGGCACCGGGCGTGTCGCGGATGATTTCTGGATGCATCGGGCAAGTATACTGAACATCCGGAGCGGCCACCTTTGGGCGCTCGGCATTTCGGCCCGTTGCATAAAACCATGGGTCCTCTTTGAATTTCGTCTGGCATTTATCGGAGCAGAAATGGAAGGTCTCGCCTCCGAACGCCGCGTGACGCCCATCGGGATTGACCGCGACCGTCATCCCACAGACCGGATCCTTTGCCGTCTCGGCTCCAGTCGGAATGTCGAGCGCTGCGTGATGATGATCGTGGTCCATGGTGTGGGAACCTTTCTGGTTCAGTCGTAGTTTCACGCCTCCGGTGGGTGGAAGCGTAAGTCACTTTCGATGGTGGTCGGGAGCGCCTTCCCTGACAGAATTACGCGCGAGGAAGACCCGCATGAACAGGAACACCAGCGCCATGCCGACGAGGCCGGTCACGACGATCAGGGGGTCAGACTGCCATTTCATTACGACGAAGGCCCCCAGCACCACGGCATCGAGCACGACGGCCGTCAGCAAAACCCACCCTTGCGCGCCGATCTCCTCGCGGAGATATCGGAACACGCCTAAATGGATGATGATGTCCATCACCAGGTAGAAGAACGCCCCGAGAGAGGCGATCCGGCTGAGGTCGAAAAAGACAGTCAGGAAGCCCGCAATCACGACGGTGTAGACGAGCGTATGGTCCTTGATCGTGCCCGGCATTCCGAAATGACTGTGGGGGATCATATTCATGTCGGTCAGCATCGCCAGCATCCGCGACACCGCAAACACGCTGGCAATCAGACCCGACGCCGTCGCGATCAGCGCCAACGCCACCGTCAGGTAAAAGCCGGTCTGTCCGAGGGCTGGCCGCGCGGCTTCGGCCAGCGCGTAGTCCTTGGCCGCCACGATGCGGTCGAGCGGCAGGCTTGAGCCAACAGCGAAGGCGACAAGCAGATAAACGACTACGCAAATTGCAATGGACAGAATAATGGCCCGTCCGACGTTTTGATGTGGCTTGGTGATCTCGGCGCCGCTGTTGGTGATCGTGGTGAAGCCCTTGAAAGCGAGGATCGACAGCGCAACCGATGCGACGAAGCCGGTCGCACCCGCCTCCCCTCCCGTCGCCTCGAACGACAGACCGCTGGCCCAAAGCGCAGAAATACCGAACAGCGCGATACCGCCAACCTTGAGCACCGCCATGACCATGGAAACCAGCCCGACCGAGCGGGTGCCCGAGGCGTTCACCAAATAGGCGAAGACGATCAGCCCGACGCCCAGAACCGGAACAAGAATGCTTTCGGCATCGCCGCCAAAGGCCCGGAGGGTATAGGTACCGAAGGTGCGGGCAACGAGACTTTCGCTGATGACCATCGACAGCGCCATAAGAAGCGAGGCACCTGCCGCCACTGTCGTCGGCCCATAGGCCTTCTGCAAGATCATCGCTATGCCGCCCGCAGACGGATACGCGTTCGACATCTTGATATAGGAGTAGGCGCTGAACGCGGTAACGATGGCACCAACGACGAACGAGAGCGGAAAGAGCGGCCCAGCGAGTTCCGCGATCTGCCCGGTCAGCGCGAAGATGCCCGCACCGATCATCACACCGGTGCCCATGGCCACCGCGCCGGGCAATGTGATGCTGTTTTTCTTGTAGGCGTCCGCCATCAGAATTCCTTTTTGGTTTTGCGTCGGATGGCTATCCAGATGAGTGGTAATCCAGTGACCAGACCGAGCCCGAGCACCGCCCATGTCGCCCGCCCGAGATCACCGCTGACCGCCTCCCCACCGAAATGGGCGAGCAGGAAGCTCGCCGGAACGATGCCCGCCAGTGTCGCAAGCGCGAAGCGCCAGGCGTGTAGTCGGCTGAGCCCCGCCGCGTAGCTGATCATGTCGAAGGACACGAAAGGCAAAAGACGGCTCGCAAAGACCGTCACCGTCAAAGCGGTTTGCGAGCCGAGCAGACCGGCATCGACCTGATCGCCGAATATCCGACGCAAGACATCTTGCCCCAGAATTCGCGCGAGGCCGAACGCGATTAGCGCCCCGAGCTCTGCGCCGATTACGACTTGCACTGTCCCCCAAAGATGTCCGTAAGCAGCGCCAGCGGCCATCGCGATCGGCGCGCTCGGGATCGGGCTCGCCACGACCGCGACGGTCATCAGCGTGATGATCAAGACAGGACCCCAAATACCTGCGCGCGTTACCAGCATATCGAGACGCTCGGCGTCCATCAGCTCGCGCGCCTCTATGAGCACCGAAGGCGCGAACTGCCACATGCCGAGTAGAGCGACCCCAAGGATCGCCAGCCCTGAGAGGATGGCGGCGCGCAGGCCCACCTCAGATCGCCTCTACCGTCTTGGCCAGAAGGTAACGGATCTCGCCCGCGACGGCCGTCAGGTCAGCATTTTCGATAGCTTGCATCGACGCCACCAGGTCGACGGCGCTGACCTCAACTTCGCGCAGAATCACGTTGCAAGGTAGCATCGCGCCGACCCGCGGTTCTATCCCGGTGGCAGAGCAGGCCATTTTCGGGTTGCAGGCACCAAGTATGCTATGGGACGGCATCTCGACATCAAGCATCTTTTTCATGGTCGTCTTTACGTCGATTTCCGTCAGTATACCAAAACCATGATCCGCAAGGGCGCTTTGGGTTCGGGTGCCGATATCGTCGAATGAGCTGTCATTGAACATGCGATTGATTGTGTAACTCACGAACGTGCACTCCTTTATCGGGATGGCAGACGCAGAACCGGAAAATCGGCACCATGTAAGCACTTGATTGGTTGTTTTAGATATTTTTGAAACGCAAATTGTGCATCGGTATCCAGTAATTTTCTACAGCATTTTGTTAGCGCTGTATTGATCTAGATCATTGAGGTGTTCCCCATTCCCTGGACAGGATCTGGCGCTTTTTAAACTCTTCTTTGCTCCTGCTTATCGGGTTGCGTTGCTTCGATTTTCAGCCAGTAGACCACCACCGGCGGTCGAACGCCAAGGGCCTTGTGCGGGCGGCAGTGACTGTAGAATTCGATCCAATGACCGACGCCCTTGCGGGCCTGCGATCCGGTCTCCAAAGCGTGCAGGCATACGC
>Ga0115567_10006403_pt1 | contig 11267 bp, 12 predicted proteins | sample COGITO_mtgs_1204_2_FD_88679 | JGI IMG/M metagenome (GOLD analysis project Ga0115567, IMG submission 88679) | Pelagic marine microbial communities from North Sea - COGITO_mtgs_120412 | ecosystem: Environmental > Aquatic > Marine > Epipelagic | place: Germany:Helgoland, sampling site Kabeltonne...
TAAATGAAGGTGATATTATTATCAGCGCTAAATTAATTCATTTTGGACAAAAAGATGGCATCAAGGATGAAATAAGAAGTGAATTAAATAAAAGAAAAGTAGATCAGCCTTGGGGAACTCAAAACTGTGGCTGCGTATTTAAAAATAGCTCTAAACTGAGTGCAGGTAAGGCTATAGACTTAATTGGACTTAAGGGCTTTGAATATAAAGGTCTTAAGGTAAGTGATGTACATGCTAACTTTATTGAAAATAAGGGCGCAACTTATGAGGACTTTATAGAGTTCGTAGAATTTATCAATTATCAATTAGAGAGCTTTTGTGCACAAAAATTTGAATTAGAAGTAAAAATTGATTAAAATTATAGTATGAAAAAACTTTTAATCATTTCATTGATATTCTCATTCAATTCTTTTGCTTCAAAAAGACTGGCAAAAAGAGTAGATTACAAAACTTATTTTGGAGAGTGTCCATCTAATGTCGCTGGAAAGCTAACGCTAGAGCTGATGAAGACCTTTGAAGAAAAAAGATCACTTAAAAGTGTAAAAGAAAAAATTGTGGCCAACAAGCTGGCCGACAAATATTTTTTATCTGAATATCAAATATCATTTGATCCAATTAAGGACAGAATAAAGTTTAAATTCGATTGTCCTGAGCCTTTAATGAAGGTTCAAATTTATAAAAACAATGGAGATGAGTTCTATACAGCTATATTAGCTGACAACGGAAAACTATTAGATCCAACTTACGAAGTGTTACTAAGATCAGAAAAAATATTAACAAAAAAACTTCCTCACCTCGCTATCCCTGTTAAGGCATTGGACGGTAAATTGCATGAAGATATGACAAGGCTTATATCTAAAATGGATCCGGCCTTTAAAAAGAAGATTTCAGAGGTGATTATTAATGAAAACAATGAGTTAACGATTATTCTGTCGGTGCGAAATAGACCCAGCAGTGCCTTTTTGGGGCAAAATTACTGGAGTGAAAAACTCGTGAAACTTGAGAAAATCATAAGTTTTATGAAGCAAAAAAAGAGAATACCGACTGTAATAAACCTGACTAATTCAAAGAAAGTTGTTGTCAAGTTCTAAAGAGGCATCTAGGATTATAATTAGGTGCATAAAGAAGCAGAAAGAATCTGTGACTATATTATGAAAAAAGTATGGTGAGAAAGGAATCTCAAAATGAATGAAAAACAATTAGTTATCGCCTTAGACGTAGGGACCACGAAGGTTTGTACAATAATTGGCGAACAAAAAGCGGACGGATTAGAAATAATCGGTGTCGGCTCACATCCTAGTTACGGCCTTAAAAAAGGCTCCGTCGTAAACATAGACAAAACAGTTAGATCCATAAGTTGCTCAATTGAAGATGCTAAGCAAATGGCAGGTGTTAATGAAATAGGTAACGCTACAATTGGTATCGCTGGAAATCATATTTATTGCTTTAATAGTTCAGGCGTTGTCGCTGTTAAAGATAAAGAAATCACAAATTCAGATCTTGAAAGAGTTATCGAGGCTGCTAAAGCAGTTTTAATTCCTTCAGACAGAGAAGTTCTACATGTAATTCCTCAAGAGTTTAGAGTGGATAATACTTCTGGTATTAAAAATCCAGTTGGTATGTGCGGCTCAAGATTAGAGGCCCATGTTCATATCGTTACTGGTAAGACACCACTTATACAGAACCTTATGAAATGTGTCGAAGCTGCGGGTATTCAACCTGACAATATAATACTTCAACCAATTGCTTCTTCTCGCTCAGTTTTAACTAGCGAAGAAAAAGAACTTGGTGTTGTCCTAATAGATATTGGTGGCGGAACTACTGATATCGCAGTCTGGAAAGATAGCTCACTTATTCATTCTCAAATTATCCCAGTTGGTGGGAATCATTTTACAAACGACTTAGCTGTCGCTTTAAAAATTCCACATAGTGAAGCAGAGAGAATAAAAATTAATCACGGATCAGTACTGGCCGAAGAAGTTAATCAATCAGCTCATATTTCTGTGCAAGGATTATCGGGAACAAAGCCTAGGGAAGTTAGACTTGGACAAGTTGCTGAAGTTCTAGGCGCAAGAAGCGAAGAGCTTTTCTCTATAGTGAATACAATTATAGAAGAGAAAAACTTAAAAGAAATTATTACTGGTGGGTATGTTGTTACTGGCGGTGGATCTTTAGTAAAAGGTCTTCAACACCTTGGAGAATATGTACTAGAGAAGCCATGTAAGATTGGTTATCCAGCTCCATTTGGTGGAATGACAAATGTCATGCAAAATCCAAAGTTCTCTACAGTTTTAGGACTAATGCTAGAGAGCACTAAAGATATGGATACTAATAGAAGTAAAAAGAAAAAAGATAGAAATGAATCTAAGTCTCAAAACGATGCGTTTGGCAGATTTAGTAACTCATTAAAAAGTGTATTTAAGGAAATTTTTTAATTCGGAGGAATTTATGTTTGAAGTAGCCGAAAATAACGAGCAAGTATTAGGTGCAAAAATTAAAGTCATTGGTGTAGGTGGCGGCGGATGTAACGCTGTTAATACGATGATCAAGTCTGGACTAGGTGGGGTTGAATTTATTGTCGCCAACACTGACTCTCAGGCATTAGCTGCTAACTTAGCTCCAACTAAGATTCAATTAGGAAATGAGCTCACTAAAGGTCTAGGGGCCGGCGCAAATCCAGAAGTTGGAAGAAAAGCCGCTTTAGATGACTATGAAAGATTAAGCGAAGTTCTAGATGGTGCAGATATGGTTTTTGTAACTGCCGGTATGGGTGGTGGAACAGGAACTGGAGCAGCTCCAGTTATTGCAAAGCTAGCTAAAGAGCTAGGAGCATTAACAGTTGGTGTTGTAACAAAGCCATTTGTTTTTGAAGGAAAGAAAAGAAAGAAACAAGCTGAATTTGGAATTGAAGCTTTAGAAGAATCAGTAGATTCACTAATTACAATCCCAAATCAAAAGCTCTTACAATTAGCAGGTGAAACACTATCGCTAATTGATACATTTAGAAAAGCTGATGAAGTTCTTCTTCACGCAGTTCAAGGTATCTCAGATTTAATTAACAATACTGGATTTATCAATGCTGACTTTGCTGACGTAAGTACTGTTATGGCCAACAAAGGCCTAGCTCTTATGGGAACAGGAATCGCAACTGGTGAAAACAGAGCTGTAAAAGCTGCAACTGAAGCGATTAGCTCTCCTCTACTAGAAGACATCACAATTGATGGAGCTACAGGTATCATCGTAAACATTACTGGTAACAACACATTATCAATGCATGAAGCGAATGAGGCCATGACACTAGTTATGGAAGCTGCTGATGAAGATGCAGAGATTATTTTTGGAACAGTTATTGATGAAGAGCTCGGTGACGAAATCAAAGTTACAGTTATTGCAACTGGACTTGGCGGAGCAACTGAATTTGTAAGTTCGGCAGCTGTTATGAACGAAAGAATCACTGTTAATCCACATGCTGAAAATACTATTCAAGCTCAGGCCACTAGAGAGAGCTCAGAAGATTTTAATCACAGTGTAAACGCTGATACTTCAAGATTAGATAACTTTTTAGAGACTGATTCAAGAAGCGAAGTAACTGATCATGAATTAAGATCAAATGAAGAGCAACTTGAGCATAGAGCGCAAGCTCCAACAAGGTCTAGCCTTTCTCAAAGTTTAAGAGAAGCAGCTACAAGCTATGATGGAAATACAAAAACTCAAGAAAGTGCTAAAACATCTAGAGAAGAAGAAGCAGCTCCTCAAAGAAAAGAGACATCAGCTCCAAAAGCAAAAACAATTGCTGAAAAACTTGGGTTCATGAACTTTGATGAGGATGAGTTTGATACTCCTTCATTTTTGAGAAAAGATGATGCTAGGAGTGAGAGTAATACTCGTAACTAAATTTCTTTTAACTATTTTCTATAATAAAAAAGCCCTACCTTTAACAGGTGGGGCTTTTGCTTTTAAAGCTCATTCCTAGCTTAATATCTGTAAGTTAAAGTCTTATTACCAAAAGATTTCTTCAGTTTTTTGAGTACAAAGTAGCTTAACACTTCTAATTCTAGAGCTGTTGTGAATAATTAGTGCTCCGGTTGCGAGTGAGTTAGAAGGACAGATGGATCGTCCTCTTCTAGCTGAACCACCCTGTTTATCTCCACACTTAGAAAAACTAGACATAGGGATAAAACTAGAGTTTACACAATCTCCTCCCAGGCCATCAGTATCAGAACCTGTGTACATGTAGATAGCCGAAATAAAACCATTGCTACTACATTTACACTTGGGATGATTAAATCCCTGGCCAGAGCCACCTGTTCCACCATATCTACTTGAATCAAATTTTGAAGAATAACTTGTAACTAGATCTCTACAACGAAATTGGATACTATCCCAAGCGTTACCAGTCTTAGCAGAAACAGCTGAGATAGCGTAACCTGATGGACAATTGAATATTGAGTTTGTATCTCCTTCGGGATCCTTCCCCGATGTTTCATTACTTGACCAAACTTGCGCTGCTCTTTGAGCAGTCACAGCATCTTGAGAGCAAGATAGAATAGTCGAGTTTCCACTATTCGTTTCCATCTGTACACGTAGACTAATTGGTCTTAAATTTTTATCCATTCTACTTGTAGTAGAACTTTTTTTAGCTATTTTAATTTGTAGCTCACCAATGTCAGTATGGGACATACTGTCTGGATAGTTTGTTCCCGTGTTATTGTTCATAACTAGCTTGATTGATTTTATTTTGATTTTGCCATAGTTACTTTTATCATCTGATCCTGGATTATTCTCACCATTAAATTTTTTTCTCGTTTTAAAAGCACCATTTGTATCACTTAGCCATAACTCGACATCTAGGCCCTCATCAACTAGGTTCCCCGAAGAGTCGACACCATCGATATTCTTTTTTTTAAATGGCAAAGTATTAGCAAGACTAATTTTACAATATCTAGAGTCAGCTATAATTAACTTTACTTCATTAACTAGTTCTAATTCATCTAGGGAAGAAAATGATCGTACCGTGACATCTGTAGCATTTTTTGAAATTCTTGCAACAATAAGAGCTAAGGCACCAGCAAGACCCATTGCAATTAATACACTTACAAGTGACATTCCTTTATTACTTTTACATAGTTTAGTAAACATACAAGTCACCTTTAGAAGTTAATACGCAAAGATTATGGTCTGAAATTATATCTTAATGATACTATCAACTATTAGTTTTAGTCAAAACGTAAGCAGCGGACTAGTCGATGATATTTTGTAAAAAAACAGCACTAAACTTTTCTTAATATTTGTTTTTATAACTTGCTTATACTACTAGTGTAAAGATTTCACACTTTAGATGAATTACTATTAAGCCTTTGCTAGAGTCAACAAATTATACATTAACCGGAGATTGAAAATGAAATTACTTCTTATCATTATTACTTTATCGTGGAGCTTTTTCGCCTTTGCTTCAGAGGAAACATACTGCAGTGATATTCAACTTGAGGGAGCTTCTGGGGAGCGTGTTTATGTTGGAATAAAAAGGTATGATGGTCTGATTTTTGAAGGTGATACTGGTATGATTACAGTTTCTGGACCTGGCCATAAATATGAAGAATTTTTTAGTGGAGTAAGCTTAAATGTTCTTAAAATGACTGTTATTAAGGAGTCTCAAGACTCAGTGACTTATGCTGTAGAGCTTGAGTTTCCATATAATAAAAACCTTACTGAGAGATTTAATAATAAAATTCATAGCTTCTTCTCAGTTTGTGAAGTTTTTCAAACTAGATAAGGCCCAAGGAAAAGAAATGAGAAAGTTAACTATTGTACTTTTGTTTGCTACTAGTATTGCTTCATATGCGCAAAACTTTAGTAGTGATAGAAACCTTGTAAAAGTCTGCGGCGTCTTATCTGCAGACCCAACGAACTATGACTCTAATAATGACACCTACTTAGGTCGCGAATATAGAATATACCGAAACAGTACTCAACCTTTTCATACAGTGACTATTGTAAATCTAGTTGACTCACAGAAATATCAACTAGATCAGCTTATTGATAGGTCAAGTCGCGAAGGTACTACACCTGGTTTATGTCTTAAGGCAATTGTTATTGGGATGGAGTATCATAACTATGATGTCTCAACTACTGGTAGTCTAATAATTACTGATTTAAAAACATATAATAAAACTTCTGATATTAACTTTGCATTTAGAAGCTATGGTGAAGCTGAAGACTAGTACAATAGTTAAGTTTCTAGGTACATCTATGAGATAAGCTCCATAACAGTAAGAACTTCACCCTTGGCTTCTTTATAGCTGGTTCTAATAAAGCAAGCCTCGCCACTTTTCATCAGCGCAACTTGTCTATCATGAAACCCTACACTTAAATCCGGACGATCCGGCGAAGTAACAATCGAATCGATCACTTCCAGGTCTTTTTTTGATAGCTCTTTAAAGTGCTTAGGACAAAAGGGAAGCCCGTCTAACTCTTTCATTTTAGATTCTCTAAAGAGCTTATGACAAGCACTACAAGAGCTTTTCTGACGACTAAACATCGTGAACTATAACAACAGGTCTATAACCTAAAAATTGAGAAAAAGCCTGTCTGGCCTTAACTCGAACGCCTTCATTTCTTTTATCGCTAGGAGAGTTCTTGTGCTCATTATAGGCACAGCCTTTAATAAGATTTTGAATAACTTCTACATGTTCATTAATTGAGTCTGGAAGGCCTTGGTAGGTCATATCAAAAGCTTTCTTTTTAGTATCAAGAGTAATGAAAACCACACCTAGAGAAGCGAGCTTTCTTCTTTGAGAAATTTTATCTTTTTCAATCTCTAAGTAGTTTCCGTGAATAAGTATTGGCTCTTTCTTTTGAGAGCTTGTGATTTCAAGTTCGTGATCTTGAGTAATATTGAGCGTATCAAAGTTTCCAAGAAAGTATGAGTTAAACCCTAGCTCTTTTTTTGCAAACTCAGCGTGCTTTTTTAAAAAATACGTCTCACCATGAATCGGTATGTAGTGAGTTGGATTTAGATTACTGAGTAGCTGCTTGAGATCTTCTTGGCCTGGATGACCTGAAGCATGAACTTTATAGTCCCTAGATGTAACGATATCAGCTCCTAGAGCCGTTATATCATTGTAGATATTGCTAATTTTCTTCTCATTCCCAGGGATTGGCTTAGATGAAAAGATAACCTGATCACCTTCTTTAAATTTAAATGTTTTGTGATCATTGTTGGCAAGTCTTTTAAGGGCGCCCATAAAATCGCCTTGGCTTCCAGTTAAAAAGACAACTAGATCATCGGAGTTGGGACTTGATATCGATTTTTCTCCCGAGAAGTTATAGTCTTCATAATTAAAAATTTTACTTTGCTGAGCAGCCTCTAGATAATTATAAATAGATCTTCCAACAGCAGATATTTTTTTATTGTGTTTTTTAGCTATTTCAAAAAAAGTTCTTAGTCTATAAATATTCGAAGAGAAAAGGGTTACAAAGATTCTTCTTTTTTGTGAAAGTAGGTGGTCAATATCATCTAATAGATCTCTTTCTGAGTCAGTCTTTCCTGGGTTTAAAATATTTGTACTATCTAAAAGACAAATCCTCATTTGTTCTTTATTAAAGAGCTCTTTAACTTTCTCTATATCAAAGGCTTTTTCATATAAAGGATTTAAATCGTACTTAAAGTCAGAAATAAAAAGAACACTTAGGCCCTTACCTGTAACGATAATACCGTGAGTTTGTGGGATTGAGTGAGTGACATGAATAGGATGAACCTTAAAGCCATCAAAGTTGATAACATCTTTATCTGTGTAAACCTTAATAGGAGAAGTAAACTTTCTTTGAAGAAGTTTTTTTCTAATAAGGTTGGCCGCAAATTCTGGAGCGTAGACTTTAAAATTAAAAAAGTAATTAACTATATGAGTGATAGCGCCAATATGATCTTCATGCCCATGTGTGATAAAAAGAGTTGTTTTCTTTTTTTCATCTAAGTCGCTAAAATCAACAATCAAATAATTTAAGTCAAAGACTTCATCATTTGGAAAAAGAATTCCATAATCGATAATGAAATATTCTTTTTTAGTTTCAAGCACAGTCATATTGGAGCCGATTTCATCAACTCCACCTAATAGCTTTATTGATAAAATTGGATCATTCTTCATAACTTACTCTTTTAATAAATGGTTTAGTCTCGATGAGAGAATTTGAGCTGCAATAGTTGTCTCCTCCCCTACGATAAAGTCTGCAAATTGCTTTTGAGGATCAAGATACTTTTGATACATGGGTCTAACGGTATCATAATATTGAGAGATTACTGACTCTAGTGATCTTCCTCTCTCGTTTACATCCCTATGCAATCTTCTAGTAAATCGTATATCAGAGTCCACATGAAGAAAACACTTAATGTCTAAAAGCTCTCTGATATCTTTATCAAAAAGAGTGAAGATACCTTCAAAAATAATCATTTTAACTGGTTCAATAACAGTTGTTTCATCCATTCTTGAGTTCGTCTTAAAATCATAGTTTGGACAGTTTACTCTACCGCCTGACTTTAAAATTTGAATATGTTCTCTTAAAAGCTCCCAGTCAAATGCTTGAGGGTGATCAAAGTTGGGCTTATCATCTGCACTGCAGATCTCTTTGGGTTGCTCATCAAGGTAGTAGGAGTCCATGTGAAGAATTGCGGTCTGACTCGGGTTTAAGTCGTCGAGAACTTTATTAGCAAAAGTTGTTTTGCCTGAACCACTTCCTCCAGCTATTCCAACAATATACACGAATTCTCCTTTATTTAATGATTTTATAGGTTTAGCACAGAAAAATTGGAAAATGAATTTGAAAGTAAAATTTATAAAACTTTGTAAAAACGTAGGCATTTTGACTTTTTCTCGTTAAGTAAGGCTTATGAAAAATTACTTTTATCTTATTGTTGAGAGCACTAAAGAAAATGCTTTTGAAGAGCTGGACTCAATTGCCGTATCGCAATTTGGTTCAACTGGTGTTCAGGAGTACTCAATAGATGAGGCCCGAGTTGATGAAATTCTTGGGGATAGATCTTATTCTGGTGGAGATATTCCTATTGAAGTTTTAGATGAAGTCGAACAAGTACTTCAAAATGAGAAGATAACTCAAAAATTTTATTTTGCCACCAGGGGCGAGGCCATAGGCTTTAGTGAGTTTCTTAAGGATAACTTTGCTATAACAATCGAAGTTCACGAGGAAAAAGTTAAAGACTGGAATGAAAAGTGGAAGGAGAGCTTCTCCCCTATACATATATCTCAAAAGTTAGAGATCGTACCATCATGGTACGAAGATTATCAGTCTGAAAGCGAAAATGTGCTTAAGATATATCCAGGTATGGGTTTTGGTACTGGAACTCATGAGACAACTTATTTGTGTCTAAAACTGCTTATGGATATTAATTATAACAGCGAAGATTTAAGCTCATTAGATTTTGGTTGTGGTTCAGGGATCTTGGGCCTTGCTTTAAAAAGGCTAAATCAGAGCACGCAGATTGATCTTTACGACATAGACCAAGAGGCCTTAGATAATTGTCTGCAGAATCTTGGGTTTAATAATATGGATGCTGAGAGCTTTGGGCTTTATCTACCAGATAATAAAATCAAAATCTCTAAAAAATACGATATCGTATTTGCAAATATCTTAAAAAATATTCTTTTGGAAGAGTCCCACTTCCTTGTAAACTCAGTCAGCTCAGACTTGATTCTCTCAGGCTTGCTAAATGGCCAGGAACAAGAGGTTATAGCTGAGTATCAAAAATTAAATCCAAAGCTAGAGCTTGTTAATATTTTAAGAAAAAATGACTGGTGTGCAGTTCATATGAAAATTAAATGAGAGCTGTTTATTTAAAAGATATTCAACAAGAGCATATTGAGATTGATGGTGAGAAACTTCATCACTTTAAAAATGTTCTAAGGCTAAAACTTGGGACCGAGATTCTATGTTTAAACGGAAGTGGTTCAGATCGCGAATATACTATCGACTCTATTTCAAAGAAAAGTATGAGTTTAAAGGCCATATCCCCTATCAATAAACATGTACGGGCCCATGACTTAAGTCTTGCAATTGCTTGCGTAAAAAAAGATGCTCTAGATTTATCTTTAAAGATGGCCTGTGAGTTGGGTTTCAAAAAGATAACAATACTTGAGAGCGAGTTTTCTCAAAAGTATAAATTAAACCTTCAGAGAATGGAGTCTATTTTAATTTCTGCTCTAGAACAATCAAACTCCCCTTACCTTCCAGAGCTTAAAGTTGAAGGGCTAGATATTTTTTTAGAGAATAACAAAAAAATATTTTACCTCTCCATGAAAAAAGAAAAGTCCCCTAGTGTGGATAACTTTAAAAATTACACTCTACTCATTGGACCAGAAGCTGGTTTTAGTGAGTCTGAGCATGAACTTATATGTCAAAATATTGAAACTGTTCCATTGCATTTAAATACAAATATCCTTAGGGCCCAAACTGCAGTCGCAACAGGATGTGGTTTTGTACTTAGTATGCAAAACAATATTGATGCATAAAGAAAATTGTGAGATTCTTATAGTATGAATAAAGACTTTGATATTGATAGTATACTCGATCAAGATGACCTATTTAAACCACTAAGTGATGGTTTAGGATTTCACCATTCAGTTAAAGAAAAAAAAGATGTCGCAATCTCTTTAAAGAAACAATCTCTAGACTTAAAAAGAGACTTAGATCTTAGAACTCGACAACTCAATAAACGTGAGCGCGTGCAAAGTGAAAATGTTGATATGGGTGAACTTGCACCTTTTTATAAAGATAAAGAGACAAGTACGTTTAAAGAAATAAATATCAATCTAGATAAAAGTTATGAGAGCGAGCTAGAAACTGCTCCTATGATAAAAAGATTTAGTGCTTATATGCTAGATATCTCATTGCTATTTGTAACAATGGTATCGGCTTTTATTGGCTCTATCTATGCATCTAATCTAACTATTAACGATGCATCAAGTATACTGAATGATAATCTAAGTGCAGCTTTAGTCCTTGCAATCGGCGCTTTGTTTTATAGTTTGTACTTCTCCTTTTTTGATAGAAGTGAATTCTCAACAATTGGAAAAAGAATATTAGGCCTAAAGCTTGTTTCAAGCACTGGTAGGCTAAGTTTTTATCAAACACTCTTTAGAAGTGCCTTGAGTATTGTATCTTTATTTACTCTTGGCTTTTTTAATATTTTAAAACTCGAAGATAAACTGACTGACTCAACTGTTATTTTCGATGAATAATCTTCAAGAATTCTTAGA
>Ga0115567_10006404_pt1 | contig 11266 bp, 8 predicted proteins | sample COGITO_mtgs_1204_2_FD_88679 | JGI IMG/M metagenome (GOLD analysis project Ga0115567, IMG submission 88679) | Pelagic marine microbial communities from North Sea - COGITO_mtgs_120412 | ecosystem: Environmental > Aquatic > Marine > Epipelagic | place: Germany:Helgoland, sampling site Kabeltonne...
GATTCGCTGTGCGAGAGTCCGAGCGTTCGACGCGTGCGATGCCCGCTTCGGCCACGCCACGGGCTTTGTCGTCGATCGGCGCCGCGGTCTCATCCTCACAAACCGCCACGTTGTCACGGATGGGCCCGTCACTGCTGACGCGATCTTCCTCTCGAAGGAGGAGGTTGCACTGACGCCATTCTACCGGGACCCCGTGCACGACTTCGGGTTCTTCCGCTTCAACCCGCACGAGGTGCAGCACCTAGAGCTGGAGGAGATCTCGCTGAATCCGAGATCGACGGCTACAGCCTGGCGGCGACAGGACGACTGCCGCTAACCGACAGCTTTGCGTTGATCGCAAAAGCAGGACGCTTCTGGTGGGACAGTGATGTCCGCGTGGGGCCGTTTAGTGAGTCCTTCAGTGGTAGTGAACTGACATACGGTGTAGGCGCTCAGTTCAGCATCACTGAGAGTCTTGATTTACGCGTGGCCTATGATCGACTGGACGTTGATCTGGGAGAAGATGAAATCGGACCGATCGCAGGTGGCGATTTCGATTCCAAAGTTGATGTGTTGTCAGCGGGCCTGAAGTTTACCTTCTGAACACGACGACAGTTTCAACATGGATGTGTGCAAGGATGTAAGTGAAGTTGTGACAAGGATGTTAACACGGATGTGTTAATGGTCAGATAAGCGCACACGGGAAGGAATCCCGTGTGCGCTTTTTCTGTATCAGTACACTTCAAACAGTCCGGCGGCGCCCATGCCGCCGCCGATACACATCGTGCAGACCACGTATTTGGCACCACGACGCTTGCCTTCAATCAGTGCATGGCCGACCATACGCGCACCGCTCATTCCGTAAGGATGGCCAATCGAAATCGCGCCACCGTTCACATTCAACAGGTCATTGGGGATGCCCAGTTTGTCGCGGCAATACAGAACCTGAACCGCGAAGGCTTCATTCAGTTCCCACAGCCCGATGTCATCCATTTTCAGGCCGAAGCGCTTGAGCAGTTTGGGGATGGCAAATACCGGACCGATACCCATTTCATCCGGTTCGCAACCGGCCACCGCCAGGCCCCGGTAAGCGCCCAGTGGTGTCAGACCTTTCTGTTCGGCCAGTTTGCTGTCCATGATGACACTTGCTGACGCGCCATCGGAAAGCTGGCTGGCGTTGCCGGCAGTAATACAGCCGCCTTCAATGACAGGTTTCAGGCCCGACAGCCCTTCAATGTTGGTTTCCGGGCGGTTGCCTTCGTCTTTTGCCAGTGTGACCTTTTTGAAACTGACTTCGCCGGTTTCCTTGTTCATGCCCCCCATGTTGGACTCCATGGGCGCCAGTTCCTGGTCAAACTTTCCGGCAGCCTGTGCGGCAGCTGTACGCTGCTGGCTCTGCAAACTGTATTCGTCCTGGGCTTCGCGGCTGATGTTGTAACGTTTGGCAACCACCTCTGCCGTCTGCAGCATCGGCATGTAGGCGTGTTGTGACATGGCAACAACGTTGTCATCGACAGTTCGGTATTTGTTGCGGTGGTCGTTCTGCACCAGACTGATGGATTCCATACCGGCGCCAATAACAATCGGCATGTTGTCGCAGGCGATCTGTTTGGCTGCTGTGGCGATTGCCATCATGCCGGAGGCACATTGACGGTCCATGCTCATACCGGAGACAGAGCTGGGCAGACCGGCGGCCACGGCGGCCAGACGACCGATGTTGTAACCGGTGGTACCCTGCTGTACGGCGCAACCCATGACCACATCATCGATTTCATCCGGTGCAATGCCGGCGCGGCTGACGGCTTCGCGAATCGCGTGCGCGCCCAGCGTCGGGCCATCGGTGTTATTGAAAGCGCCTCGATAAGCTTTGCCAATCGGGGTGCGCGCCGTCGCGACGATCACAGCTTCTTTCATGATGAATCCTTTGATTTATAGTGTTAATTCGTAACATCACAGCAATGCGGGAGACCCTGTCCGCTGTGATCTGCGAGTGACTGAGCGTTTGTTCGGGTTTTGCATCGTCGCCAAGTGTAACGTAAAAATCACACAACGGAAAATAGCCGTGTCCGGGCATCAAAAAAAGCGTGCCAGCCTACCTTTATGGGCGTCTGTCGCAGCCCCGTTGTAACCGGCGCAAGCGCTATTGTGCGATATCAGACGCTGTGCTAGCGTCAGCAAATAAATGGATGAACGGTCTGGCTGTCTTCCCCTGCGGGCCGTGTCCGGTTGCTGTGCCTGATTGCTGATATCGGCCCGGTAGACCGGCTGAACAAGAAAATTTAATAGCGCTATTTTCCCCCGGAGGAAGTCATGAAAAAACGTTTGTTAACCGCGTCGTTGTCGGTGCTGGCTGCACTGAGTTTCAGTGCCAGTGCCCAGCAGACCAGCGAGCGCGCGGGCGATTTTGCCCTGCTGGATCATGAAGGCCTGTTCCACCACATGGCCTGGTACGACAATCACAAAGCCGTTGTGCTGATGGTGCAAACCAATAACAGCACGGCAGTACAGCAGGCCCTGCCCGAATTTCAGGCTGTCAAAGCAGCTCATGCTGATGATTTCCAGTTTTTTATGCTTAACCCCCTGGGGGAGTCACGTGATTCGGTCGTCGCTACCGTGTCGTCACAAGGTCATGACATACCTGTGCTGATTGACGATGCCCAGATTGTTGCAGATGCACTGGGTGTGCGCGCAGCAGGCGAAGTACTGGTGCTGGACCCACGCAGCTTTCAGGTGACCTATCGCGGGCCGGTCAGTGGCCTGGCAACAGCCCTGCAGGAGATAGATGCCGGCAATGCCGTGACAACGTCGTCATTGGCCGTGAACGGAGAGGCGATCAGCTACCCGGCGCGCGATGCCGATATGGCACGAACAATATCCTATAGTGAAGAAGTGGCACCGATTCTGGCGGAAAATTGCGCCAGCTGTCACCGGGAAGGCGGAATTGCGCCGTTTGCCATGGACAGCCATGCCATGGCTCAGGGCTGGTCACCCATGATTCGTGAAGTGCTGATGACCAAGCGTATGCCGCCGGGTCAGATCGATCCCCATGTTGGCGATTTCACCAATGATTACGTACTGAGTGTGGACGATCAGCAAACCCTGCTGCACTGGATCGCTCAGGGTTCACAGAAAGACGGTGACCAGGACCCGCTGGCCATGCTGGAATGGCCAGCAACCGAATGGGCTTTTGGTGAGCCGGATCTGATTGTGAAAGTGCCGGCGCAGAGCATCCCGGCGACGGGCGTACTGGATTATCGTAGCGTGGTAGTGCCGTTTGAGGGGCTGACCGAAGACCGTTGGGTCCGTGCCAGTCAGTACATTGCGGGTGATCGCACGGTACTTCACCATACCCTGAACAGTATACTGCCTCCCGGCTCTGATGGCCGCGGCAGCTTCCTGGGTGGTGGCAATCCTGACGAACCCAGCATCACCGCCTATATCCCTGGTGCTGCGCCGTATCATGAGCCAGAAAACACCGGTGGACTGCTGCGTGCTGGCTCACAATTGGCTCTGCAGCTACACTACACCACAACCGGACGCGAAACGGTAGATGAGAGTGAGATTGGTATCTGGTTCTATCCGGAAGGGTATGTGCCAGAGAAACGCATGTCTGGACAGTGTGCCTGTATCTTCACGCCGACCTGGACCAACATTCCACCGAATGATCCAGACTTCGAAATGGCGCAGACAATTACTGTGCCACGTGACGCCTACCTGCATTCATTCCTGCCGCACATGCATTTCCGCGGCAAGCGTATGCGTTTCGAAGCGCAATACCCTGATGGTAGCAGTGAGGAGCTGATCAATATTGCCAACTACAATTACAATTGGCAGTTAAGTTACAAGCTGCGCGAACCCAAGCTGGTACCTGCCGGTACCAAAATTGTCGCCACAGGCGCTTTCGACAACTCCAGCCAGAACAAGGCCAACCCGGATCCGGAGCGTTCGGTACCTTGGGGTCTGCAAAGCTGGGATGAGATGTTCTTCGGTGCGGTCAATTGGCAGTACGTAGATCAAAGCCCGGCAACTGAGGTCGCTGCGCAGTAATACGCAGCTCAACTGAAAAGGGGACGGAGGGATTTAATCCTTCGTCCCCTTTTTCTTTGCACACGCCTCACGAAGTCAGCGCCTGGCGGCTCGCGGCTGCAGAGGGGGAGGTTCCTCGGGTACACCCTCGCTCACAACCCCCTCCACATCCGGCCTGGATCCTCGTCAGTGGAAGATCTGCTCAAGCCAGCCACGGCAGGCGTTTCCGAAACGAAGCGCTTCGGGACTTCCATGGACCGACAACACTAGAGCGAAAGGACCAGCGTGATCTACAGCAGTTCGTAGCCGGACACTGCCCCCGGCCCCAGCGGCAAGCCCAACCAGATCCATAGCATGGTCAGGATCAAACCCGTCACCATCATCCAGATACTGTAAGGAATCATTGTCGCAGCCAGACTGCCCAGCCCGAAGTCTTTCTGCCAGCGATGACAGAAGGCCAGGATCAGTGGAAAGTAAGGCATCAGTGGCGTGATGATGTTGGTGGCACCGTCACCAACACGGTAGGCGGCGGTGGCCATTTCCGGTGAGATGCCCAGCAGCATCAGCATGGGCACCAGCACCGGTGCCAGCAATGCCCACTTGGCACTCGCTGAACCGATGAGCAAATTGATCATGCCGGTCAGCAATATGATCAGTGCCATCAGGATCGGCATTGGCAACGACGTCGCCTGAATGACTGCGGCACCATTGATGGCAAAAATCAGACCCAGGTTGGACCAGTTGAACATGGCCACAAAATGCGCTGCCGCAAAGGCCAGCACCAGGTAATAGGACAGGTCTGCCATCGCTTCTGACATCATGCGCACGACATCGCGGTGTGAGCTAACACTGCCGGTGGCACTGCCATAGGCCCAGCCGCTGGCCAGAAACAGAATGAAAAAGGCAGCAACCAGTGACTGATAAAAAGGCTGCATGCTGGCGGCACCGGCATCCTCATTGATCAGCGGTGTGCCGGGCGCAAAACACAGCAGCGCCCAGACCAGAATGACCCCAAGCGACGCCAGTCCAGCCCGTCGCATACCCTGGCGCTCGCTGTCACTGAGCACGTCCGATTCACGTTGCGCCAGCGCCGCCGAGCCTTTGTTCTCCTCCGACAAGGGTGCCAGACGGGGCTCAATCACTTTATCAGTGACGTACCAGATCACCGGCAGATAGATGAAAGTCATGGCGGCAATAAAATACCAGTTGCCTGCAATATTCATCACCCAGCTGGTATCCAGCGTCACGACCGCAGCCTCGGTGATTCCAAACAACAGGGCATCGAGCTGACCCGGAATCAGGTTGGCGGAAAAACCGCCGGACACGCCGGCAAAACCGGCGGCAATACCGGCGATCGGGTGTCGACCGGCGGCGGCAAAAACGACCCCGGCCAACGGTATCAGAACGACATACGCCGCGTCGGCGGCAAGGTTGCCCACCATGGCCAGCAGCGCCACCACCGGCGTCAACAGAGCTGCCGGTGCGGCTTTGACCGCACTGCTCATGACCGCTGCAAACAGGCCGCTGCGCTCCGCGACACCGGCGCCCAGCATCACCAGCAGTACATAACCCAGAGGATGAAAGTGAGTAAATGTTGTTGGCATTTCAACCAGCAGGCGTTGAATGTTGTCTGCGGATAGCAGACTGGCTGCTTCAATGATCAGTGGACTGCCATCAACCTCAAACTGGGTAGGGTGCACTGCGCTCAGGCCAGCAAGCGCAGCAACCACACTGATGGCCACAACAAACAGAATAAGCCAGAAAAATATGAACACGGGGTCGGGCAGGCGATTACCGTTATATTCGATCCAGCCAAGAAAGCCGGGTTGTCGGGGAGTCACAGGGGGGGTCTGAGCCATGTTGAAGTCCTTTAACGGGATCTTGTGATGAAAGTCGGGCAGAGATTCTGATATGGCAGCAAGCATAGTTCAGCTGAGGCATTGGCGCAAACAGTCGATGACCGGGCAGGATGGCTGGCGTCACTGGGAAGGGCGGGGAAGGCAAAAAAAGGCAAGTGACGGCAAAAAACGCCAGGGGCGCCAGCAGCTGGCGCTGAGTGGAACCCCTGACGGTGTTGCCTGCTTCCTGCTGGTGTTGATCGGTGCCTGCGACTGCAGTTGATTCGCTTGAACCGCATGTGGTTCGTTAATGAAAGTATAAACCATGTATGGTTCACTTGCGCGCAAGATTGGCAGCTTTTATCAGGAACGCACGCGGCGACGTGCCGCAGCGGGTGTTTGCCCGCAAAATCGGCGTGGCTCAATCCACCATCATGCGTATTGAGAACGAAGATCAGAATGTAACGCTGGATACCCTGGAGCAGCTGTGCAAGGCGTTCCGCCTGGATGTGGGTGATCTGTTCCCCGCCGATCGTGACCCTGCCAGAAAAACCGGCGCCAGAGTCTACCCGCCCGCCATGCGGACACCGTCCGCAGCGTCGTCGGCCATGGTCCACGACTCGGCAAGGCAAAAAACCAAATCCAGCAAGTCTTGACCATTGGCTTGAGTCTCAGATAAAGCTCAGGGTCGCCAGGGCATTGGTCATGTTAAGCAGTAGAAACAGCATGGCAATGCGGCCCAGCGCCTTGCCCGGGTCTTCTCCGCGATAGGCGAACTTGATGCCTGTGAGCAGGGCAAACGTCCATGCCAGCATCAACCCGAGCAGGACCACATAAACCGTCCAGGCATCATCGGCTACGGCAAGGCTTCCTGACACAAAAAATGCCCCTGCACCAACCAGGTAGAGCGTCCAGTAAGTCAGGGCCAGACCATATTTTCCATTAATCAGGTGTTTCAGGTTGCTGGCGCTGTTCCGGTCCGGTTTACTGCTCATGCTCGGTTTGCTCGCTGTTGGTCGTTGCGCCTGGTTCTGGTTGCATCAAAAGGGTGTGACTGCGCGCAGCCGTATATTAGCAGTGCGCTGCCGCTGAACCAAACGCTCCGCCGCTACGGTGATCAGTTTGCGACAGTTGGCACGGACATTAACCGGTTCAGGGGGGTATAATGCGGCCAGAAGTCACGCTTAAGGTTTACTGAAGAGCCCACTATGTCCTCGCCAGAACAGCCCTCGTCAAAACAGCCTGCGTCAAAGCAGCCGTCAAAAACAGGACCCGCGATCACAAAAAGCCATTTTTATGCCTATATCAGCAAGTTGCGCTGGCTACAGCGCTGGGGCATGAAACGCAACGTCATCAGCGAAAATGTCATGGAGCACAGCTGGGAGGTAGCCACTATCGCGCATGTGCTGGCGCTGGCGAAGAATCGCTATTTTGGCGGCAACGTTGATGTCAACGCCGTGGTGGTAGCGGCCTTATACCATGACTGCAGCGAAGTCATTACCGGTGATATGCCGTCGCCGATCAAATATCACTCGCCGGAGATCACCAAAGCCTACAAGGCCATTGAACACCAGGCAGATCATGAACTTCTGAACCTGCTGCCTGAGGACCTGAAGGCGGATTTCCGGCCGGTGCTGGTGGAAGCGGAAATTTCCGCAGAATATCACTCGTTGATCAAGTCTGCTGACACCATATGCGCTTACCTTAAATGCAAGGCCGAGGTACAGGCCGGTAACCCGGAATTTCGCAAGGCAGAAGAAGATGTGCACAAACGCCTGGAGCGGGACGACTGTCCCGAGGTGAAGTATTTTCTGGAAACTTTTGCGCCCAGCTATGGCCTGACTCTGGATGAGCTGTTGCGGTAATGGCAGTCATAAGCAGGAGTATGTGTTGACAGGATATCTGGTTTTTTTGCGGCAACACTGGGCATTATTGGGCTTCGGGTTTACGGCTGTTTTCTGGGGCAATTTCGGACAGTCGTTTTTTGTTGCCTGGTTTGGTGCTGACATTCAGCGCACGCTGGGCCTCAGTGCCGGTGAGTACGGCACGGCCTATTCGCTGGCAACACTGGTCTCGGCGGCGAGCGTGGTGTGGGCGGGCGGTCTGATCGACCGCCTTCCGCTACGGTCGTATGCGGTGGCGGTGGCACTGGGACTGGCAGTAGCATTGACCGTGCTGTCGCAGGCAAACGGTCTGGTGACGCTGCTGATCGGTTTTTTTCTGTTGCGACTGTTTGGCCAGTCGCTGCTGCCGCATGGTGGCATGACCTCGATGTCACGTTACTTTGTCGCTGAACGCGGCAAGGCCATCAGTGTGGCCATGTCGGGCGTTCCGTTGGGGGAGATTGTACTGCCGCTGATGGCAGTAGCAATGATCGCCGCCATTGGCTGGCAGGCGAGTTTTGGCCTGATTGCAATAGCCGCTGTTGTGGTCCTGATACCCTTCATGCTCTGGCTGTTGAAGCGCAGCAATATACCGGCAACACCACCGACGCCTGCTCGTCAGCCGGGGCAGACAGCCACCGATGTCGACAATGGCGGCGCCGGACGTCGGGAGATGCTGCGCGACTATCGCTTCTGGCTGGCCTTACCTGGCCTGATGGCAAACCCCTTTCTGATCACTGGCGTCTTTATCCATCAGAACTTTCTGGTGACAGACAAAGGTTGGAGCCTGAGCTGGCTGGCGACCTGTTTTATTGTTTACGGTGCCGTGCACTGGGTCAGCTCGCTGGTGTCCGGGGTATTGGTGGATCGTTTCAAAGGCCCGCGACTGGTCGGCATTTTTCTGCTGCCAATGCTATTGAGCATGCTGATTGCGGCGCTGATGCCGGGGGACCTGGCGGCGCTCTTAATGCTGGCATTGCTGGGCATGTCAGCCGGTAGCAGCCCGCCGATTACCGGCTCGCTATGGCCTGAAATCTACGGCACGCGTAAACTGGGTGCAATCCGCTCTATGATGATGGCGATCATGGTGCTGGCAACAGCGATCTCGCCGGTGCTGTTTGGCTATTTTATTGATCACGGTGTGGACGCCTATGGTTTGTTTGGCGTCTGCGCAGTATATGTATTCTTTGCGTCGCTATTGATGATGGCGTCGTATCCCAAAAACCCTACACCCGTACCAGGTGCCGAATGACTGACCAGACCGCAAAACTGTTTGAAGAACTGGTAGAGCTGAATTATCAGCTTTACAACAGCTTGTTTCTGACACTGCCCCTTGATGCCGTGGAACAGACCGGAACCCTGTTGCCGCTGATGGCTGAAGCGTGTGAACGCGGCCTGACGCAAGGCGATGATCCGCGACAGATCATCGGTGATTTTTTTGAACAACATCGGGATCACTTTACTCAGGATGAGCAGGTTCAGTTCTTGTTCAAGATCATTCAGTATGTAGAGCGCCAGGTCGTCCTGGTTGATGCGCTGGAGGATGCAGCCTACAGCCGCATTCATCATATTGAGGAAAAAAGCTCGCTGATGCGGCTGACCGAACGTGCTGAGGATGAAGGCCGTACGGAAAAACTGGCGCAGCTGTTGAAAAATTTCGGCGTGCGCGTGGTGCTCACCGCGCATCCGACGCAGTTCTATCCGGGGCAGGTGCTGGCGATTATTTCTGACCTCAGTGCCGCGATTGGTGATGCCCGCATCGCTGAAGTGCGAGACCTGCTGCAACAACTTGGCAATACGCCGTTCTTCAAAAAGCAGAAACCGACGCCCTACGACGAGGCGGTGCTGCTGACCTGGTATCTGGGCAATATTCTGTATCCCGCCATCGGCGACATTGTAGATCCGCTTGCCGCGCGTTACCCGGAGTCAATAAACAACAACAGCGAACTGATCAGTATTGGTTTCTGGCCGGGTGGCGATCGCGATGGCAACCCGTTTGTCACCACGGATACCACCTTACGAGTCGCCGCGCGTCTGCGACGTACCGTTCTGCAGTGTTACCACCAGGATCTGCGTGCATTAAAACGGCGGCTGAGCTTTCAGGACGTTTATGAGTTGCTGGACCGGCTGGAAAAACGAATACGTGATGAACTGGTCGAAAAAGCCGATCGCGAAGATATTACGCTCAGCGATATGATGGCAGCGTTGAAAGAAGCAGAGACATTGATCGTCGAACGCTATCAGTCCATGTATCTTGAGCCACTGCGCTCATTCCGGCGCAAATTGACGCTGTTCGGTTTCCATTTCGCCAGCATCGATATTCGTCAGGACAGTCGGGTAATCACCGGCGCCATGGAGAGCATTGCCGAACATTACCAAGGCCTGTTGCCCGATGATTTTGCCATGCTGACCGAGCAGGAGCAGGTTGACGCGCTGTTTCAGTGCCGACGCGATGAGCCGATTGATGCCAGCCAGTTTGATGATCCGGTGGTACGGGACACGATTGAGTCGTTTGACGTCATTCGCCGTATCCAGGCAAGCAATGGTGAACGTGGCGCGCATCGCTATATTATCAGCAACTGCCGTGGCCCGGTCGATGTGGCACGGGTGCTGGCATTGTTCCGGCTCTGTGGCTGGGTCGATAACCCGATCAGTGTGGACATTGTGCCCCTGTTCGAAACGGTCAATGATCTGCGCCAGGGCGGCCAGTCCATGACCAGTCTGTATCAGAACGAGTACTATCAGCGTCATCTGGAGCAGCGGAAAAAGCGCCAGACGGTCATGCTGGGTTTCTCCGATGGCACCAAAGATGGTGGCTATCTGATGGCAAACTGGGCGATCTATTCTGCCAAGGAAACCATTACCGGGGTCTCACGTGACGCCGGCGTTGAAGTCGTGTTCTTTGATGGTCGTGGTGGTCCACCCGCGCGTGGCGGCGGCGATGCGTATCTGTTTTATGCGGCACATGGCAAGAACATCGAAAGCAATCAGATCCAGATGACGGTGCAGGGCCAGACCATCAGCTCACACTACGGCATCAAGGTCGCTGCCAGTCATAACCTGGGACAATTGATGACGGCCGGGCTGGAGAATAATCTGGTCGACCGGGCCGATCGCGAGCTGGACGATCTGCAGCGCAATCTGATTCGCGACCTGGCTGAGCGCAGCTACGACAAATACGAAGCGTTCAAACAGCATGAACTTTTTATGCCGTATCTGGAAGAGATGAGCGTGCTCAAATATTACGCCATGGCCAATATCGGCAGTCGCCCATCCAAACGTGGTGGCGGCGGTGCGCTTAAATTTGAGGACCTGCGCGCGATACCCTTTGTGGGCTCGTGGAGCCAGTTGAAACAGAATGTGCCTGGCTTTTATGGCCTGGGCACGGCACTAAAGGCTCAGGAAGAATTTGGCCGTCTGGATGCCTGCCTGGACCTGTATCAGCGCTCGCGATTCTTTCGTGCGCTGATCTCGAACAGCATGCAGAGCATGAGCAAAACCAATTTCGAGCTGACACGTTACATGGAGAACGACCCGCGC
>Ga0115567_10006405_pt1 | contig 11266 bp, 21 predicted proteins | sample COGITO_mtgs_1204_2_FD_88679 | JGI IMG/M metagenome (GOLD analysis project Ga0115567, IMG submission 88679) | Pelagic marine microbial communities from North Sea - COGITO_mtgs_120412 | ecosystem: Environmental > Aquatic > Marine > Epipelagic | place: Germany:Helgoland, sampling site Kabeltonne...
CCAACACGGAGCGCGACACGCCTTCGCCGGCACCGGAGCCAAACACAAGGGAGGTCGCGCCCGGCGCGACTCCGACGACGGCTCCAACTCGTCGCGGTCCCGCTCGCGCTCAGGCTCGCGCGACGGGTCCGGCGGCCCCGCGCTGGGCCGCCGCCCGTCGTCGCCCGTCGAGCCGCCGACGCCCGCGCGGATGCACAGCAACGACTCGGCCGCGCGCTCGTGCGGCAGCGGCGGCTCCGCCGCGCGGTCGCGCAGCCCGCAGGACTCGGCACGCCCGAAGTACAGTAGAAGGAACGCCGCGCGCGCAAGCCCCCCGCTAGCGGTCAGGCCTGTGCAGCGTGCGGGGGTGCCAATCAGCACGGCGCCCCGCATGCTACGCCGCGTGAGCTCGTGCGGGGGCGAGGGGGCGGGCGGGCTCGTGGCCTCAGCGAAGATCTCAAGCTCCAAAGACGAGGTCTCTGCCGCGCTGCGCCCGCGCCGCGCCTCAGCACGCTGCGCGGCGCTCTGACCTGCGGTACGGCGCAGGACCTCTCTTTTCTGCGCGCTCTTTCCGCGCCAGAAGACTCATGGGAGCCGCTGCAGCCAGTGCGGGACCCACTCGCGGGCCTCACCGCGAGCCCGGCGCGCGGGCGTGTGCGCGTCCCGGGCGGCGACCTCGCCAACGATGGCTTGCGGAAGCTCGACAGAGACTTCGCGGTGCTCGCCGCCGAGGCGGCCGGGACGCTTTGAGCAGCGGATGGCGGGGGCTGCGCGGCGGTGCGGCCAGGCGCGTGCGGGGGGGGTTCACGCTGTTCAGACTAATTCAATGTAAGTAAACACGTAGGCATACGCGTCCCGTGCTGCGAATGCTGCCCTCCGAGCCCGCGCCTACTTTCGACGCCGCGATCGAGCCCTGGCGCTCGGAAGCACACACGCGCACGCCACCGACCAGGCTGTTGCAGGTGTTGCGCCAGTGTCCTGGACGTCATAGAGGAGCGAGTAGTCTAGCACGTCGCGGGTCGCTACTCACTTGAGAAGACGTAGCTCGGGTGATTATCGGCGATGTACTGGGTGATGTCGTTGACGGCAGTGCATGTACCTGCGATTCCTGCGTCCCACTGGCGCATGGCATCGGCCCCCGTCTGCTCGAAGTAGATCATGGTGTCGATCTGGTCGATGCTCCCCGCCACGCGCTCCTCCAGAATCATGTCGCGCGCGATGCTCTCCGCCTTGTCTGGCGCTACCTGCAGGAAGAAGCCGAGCTCCGTGAAGGTGATGTTGTTGTACATCTTGGCCGCGGCGAACAGGTTGTGCTCGATCATCGCCTTTTGCAGCACAGTGAGCCCGTCCGCTGTCCCAGCCATCTGGTGCGGTTTGAGAAGCGCCTGGAACTCCTCGATCTCAGGGGCGCGAACCACGCGTTCCATGTAGATGCGCTGCAGCATATTGTGGCACGGAATCTTTGCTGTTCTCTCGTCCTTGCAGAGAAGTGCGAGGGTTCGCGATCGGTCGGGCCCTGCGGGCGCCAGGATTGCGCAGATCGCTGCCTTGTTCAGGGCCTCGACGTTCTGCTCCTCGATAATCTGGTCCAGGTTGGCCTGCTGCGCGGCCTGTGCTCCCATGATTGCAATCACTGTTGCCTTACCGACCTGCGATAGCTCGTAGTAGTGTCGCGCTGCATCCTGGAACTTGCGCTTGGCGTCGAAGATGCGCGCGCGGCAGGCTTGGTGCTGAAACTTGACCTCCAGGTTGTTAAATTCGGACGCCCCGACGATGGCATGCGACCGCTGGACGAATGCCTCCGCGGCAACCTCGTCTTCATCCTCCAGGTAGAGCATCGCAATCCGCACGTACATCTTCGCCTTGTACTCGTCCGAGATGTTGCGCTGCGACGACGTAAGCGGGATTCGTGAGAGAACCTCCGCCGCGCCTTTCCAGTCTTCCTCGCCCTGCAAGATGTCTGCAATCTTCTCGCTCACCGTGCTGAACTGCTCTTCGAAGGAGGAGATCCGTGCGCGAAGTTTCGTGAGACAAAGGTTGCCAAGCTCCTTGGTCTGTGCGGGCCCCATGCATCCGGAGAAGAGCAGCTGCACAAATTCTTGGATCACCTGGCGCGAGATCATGGTTGGAACTGCCTCTCCGGATGGAGGAGGGTCCTCAGCGAGGCGCCCCAGGAACGTAACCAGCGGCTCCATCGCACCTGCGGCGCAGAGAAAGTGAGCTGAGCGGTCCAAGACATCGCGCTGTTTGGGCTGTTGCTGCGGATGCACCAGTCTTGAACAGGGATTCCGCGAGTTTCTTGTACTCGTCAATCTTCTGCGCGTGAGTCGACATCTTCTCGATACTGTCGAGCGCCGCTGTCACGTCGCCCATGTCCATCTTGAATCCTTGCTGAATCTGCCCTCCCAGGGTGCGCCCCTGGATCACAGAATATCGCGCCCACGACGATCAGCTTGGACCTAATTTGCCCCACTGCACGTCTTGTCCTATATCCAGGCTGCCACGAGGGCAAGCTCGCGGTCCGTCTGCAGGGCAGCAGCTGCGCGAACCAGCAGGGCAACCCTGCTTGTGGCTCTGCGGATTCCCGGCACAGAAAATGGACGAATCTGAATCGTGTGAGACGGGTACCTGAATTCTTTCAGAAAGAGTTGCCAGCAAGATGGGCCGCTCGCGCTCGCGCTCGCGCTCGCGCGACCGGAGGCGTGATAGAGACGATCGCCACCGTCCTCGTGCAGCTGATGACTACGACAACAAGCGTGACTTTGATCGCGACACCCGCGAATCTGGCTCCAGGTTCTTGCTCCTCTTCCCTTGCCAGCCCGTCGCCGCAAGCTGCGGCAGCTGCAGCGTATGAACAGCCCAAACCTGCCCCCTTGGGCGTTATCGCTTTCTCAAACACCTTTGCAGCTGATATTTCTCGTTGTTATGCGATCGAGTTGCTTTGGCGTCGTTGAACGCACAGACCCCGAGCTGCAACGCAGTGGCAGCTGCTCCCGCCGAAGGCTGTGTGCTAATGGTGACTGCGTGCTGCTTGTGGACAGGGATATAGACTACAGGGGAAGTCGTGACAATGGTGACGATTATCGCTCTAGGAGTGACCGCGACGGGGCGCCGAAGAAGCGCGACCGTAGCCGCAGCCGCAGCCGCGGCCGAGACCGCAGCCGCGACCGCAGCCGCGACCGCAGCCGCGACCGCAGCCGCGGCCGCGACAAGCGCAGAGAGAAGAAGGAGAAGAAGGTTGAGGTCGATGAATTCGGCCGTGTGGTCGACCACTCCCGTGCTAAGGTCTTACCAGCCTCCTTATCTGCCCCGGCACCCGGCGCGAGCATTTGGCCCAGGCTGACGATTGTTTTGGGCTGGCACAGAGCCGGTCGCCGGACCGCGGGCGCGGTCGAAAGTTCGACCCCAAAATGCTACGTCGATCCGAGTCGCCAGACCGCGACCTGATGGAACAGGAAGTGGCGCCAGTCGAAGAGAAGAAGAATCAGTTTGAAGTGCTCGAGGACGACGACCCCGAGACAGCTGCAGCGAAGATGGAGATGGAGATGATGGCTTCGATGGGCATCCCGATTGGATTTGACTCCTCAAAGGGCAAAGGCGACAAGCAGACTGACAAGTCGGCAGTGGCGGGAGGTGTGCGAATTAAGCAGCAGCGCAACACGCGCCAGTACATGAACAGGCGCTGCGGCTTCAACAAACCGCTTCCCGGCGAGAGCACTCGCGCGGTCAAGGGCATCGGCACCAAGGATTACGGAGAATTCTCAAATGTCAACTGGTAGGCTAGCCACGGCGAATGGGCTGCGGCGCACGCACGGCCCAGGTGAACCACCAAGAGTGGTGACTACTTGGTAAAGACTAGTAAGCTTCACATGTGAGCCGAAAGGTCATCCGGATTGAAAGCCGGATTATTGCGAGGCAGCCGGCCGACGCGTGGCAATGCGGTACAAGTCAGGAATTCATGCAATTTTCTGCAATCAAGCCACGCGTGTGTGATTGAACAGGAGACTTTGCGTTCGAGCTAGCTCCTGTCGCGATCCAAGACTGCTGGTCGCAGTGGTCTTGCGATGGCCCCGCATACACGCACACTTTCCTAACCGTGCTTGAGGTCAAGCCGCCCACCCCCCTTGCTGAACTTCGCCGCGACCGCAACTTCGATTTGGTTGCGCCGCTCCGACTCAAGCTTCTTGGTCAGCTTCGACGCTATGCTTTGCCTCTTGCGATCTTTGAAGATCTGCCCCTTCTTATTCTCACGCGAAGAAGCAGTAAAGTTCTTCTTGGAGACCTTCTTCTGCGGTGCCGTCTTTTTGGCTTTCAGCTGGCCTTGCGCCATCCTAGCCTTCCTTTCTGCTGCGCCGCTGTTGGACAACGGGGCCGTACCCAACTCGCACTTTCTTCCCAGGCGCCTGAACGTTGAACGAAGAGCTACCAATCCGGACAGATGCAATTAGAGCGACCCTTTGCCTGCCTCGTTCCACCCTCGCTTTTCTTGTGCAGTCGCTCCCGGCTACTCCAGTGGTACCTCAGCCGGGACCGCCGGTTGGTGATGCCCGCTTCACATGCGAAAATGGCTCAAGCTACGAGGTTGGGTGATAAATTTCACATCCAGATTGACAAGGTTTGACTGGCTTTTGTGGGGAGGGGTGGGGACAGGTGTGGGCAAGAGTCGCTGGGAGGATTCTTGTCTCGTGGACGTGCAGATTGTGCAGTGGTGTGGAAGAGAGTCCACAATGACCACCGTCGACTTCTCGATGAAGGCGATCGAGCGGGCACAGGTGGCGCTGGGCACCCTTGTTGCGTCAGCTGCTGAATCCGGAACGCGACCTTGGCAGCCGGAATTTAGGTAGGAAAAGGGGCGCACATGCTCTGTCTGATGAAATTTTCATGTACAGAACGCGATCAAGCTCGATCAGGATGCTATGGAGATCAAGGATGACCCGGACCGGCAGCGAAAAAAGTACAATGAGGCGTGGGCAGCCTACATGTCCTCATTCGAGGCATTCGAGGTGTGTTCCGCACCATACCAGATTCCGTACCACGCGTCTAATGACGATGCTGATAGACTTGGCGTTGATTGTGCACGACTGCCCTCGGCTTCTCGCCTGGGAAGCGTGCAAGCGATCAATCAGGATGCTGAGTTCTGCCCTCCTGACTGACCAGGTGGCAATCAAGTGGGAGAAGGTGCCAGCGCACAAGCAGAAGCTGAAGGTCTCCGTCTTCCTGTCAAGTGGTAGCTTAGTGCCAGCTAGGGACGAGCTGCCTTGCGCCCAGGCCGCGCAGCATCAACACGGAAGGAGAGTGGAAGAGCGAGCCACACAGACCAAAACCCGTGCCTCACTGCCCCAAAGCCACGCAAAAACAGCCTTGAATTGGGCAGACGCCCTTCACGCGCCACGGAACCTTGCACCCTGTAACGAAACAATGGCGGTACACTGTGCAGGAGAAGTTCCTAGAATACATGACGCGTGCGGAGCTTATCAAGTCGCTTCTGAATGAGCCTGTGAAGAAGAAAAAGGCAGCTGCAGATGGCGATGACAAGGGCGACAAGGACAAGAACAAGATGAAGGATGCGATCATGGAGGCGATCGTTTGTGAGAAACCAAACATCAAATGGTCCGCTGCTTCTCCCCAAACAGCCCCTTTGACCATTTTTCCTCATCGTTGTGTGCCCCGCCTGGTACGCCGGCGCTCAGCGAGTGCGTGCGCCACAGGTCGGACATCGCAGGTCTGGAATCTGCAAAAGAGGCGCTCAAGGAGGCTGTTATTCTCCCGATCAAATTCCCGCAATTGTTTCAGGGTGGTGGACGCAAACCCTGGACCGGGATTATGCTCTACGGGCCGCCGGGCACCGGCAAGTCCTTCCTTGCCAAGGCAGTCGCGACTGAGGCGGACGCGACCTTCTACTCAGTCTCGTCCGCTGACCTGACGTCCAAATGGCTCGGCGAGAGCGAGAAGCTCGTGAAGACGCTCTTCACGGTCGCGCGCGAGAACAAGCCCGCCATCATCTTCATCGACGAGATCGACTCGATCGCGTCCTCGCGCTCAGACTCGGAGAGCGAGTCGTCGCGCCGGATCAAGACCGAGTTTCTCGTTCAGATGGAGGGCGTTGGCAACTCGCTCGACGGCGTCCTCATTCTCTGCGCCACAAATCTCCCGTGGATGATTGACAGCGCCGTGCGGTGTGGCCCCCAGAAGCTTGGCGTGCTCCGCCACCCCCAGCGTGTCGTTCCCTGCTCGAGTTCTCATGCCCCTCTGCACGCCCTTGACCCGGTGGCGCGTGTGCTCTCAGGCGGCGCTGCCAGAAGCGCATCTACATCCCGCTGCCCGACTTCCCTGCGAGAAAGCGCATGTTCGAGATCAACATCGACAAGATCAGCCCGAAGCCAGACGTGAGCGAGGAGCAGCTCGCGCTGCTTGCAAACAAAACGGAGGGCTACTCGGGGTCCGACATCGCTGTCCTGTGCCGCGACGCGGTGATGGAGCCCGTGCGGCGGTGCCAGGACGCGCAGGAGTTTCAGGAGGTGGAGGTTGAGGACGACGAGGGCAACAAGCTGAAGAAGCTCATGCCGTGTGCTCCGGGGACAAAGGGCGGCATCAAGATGACGCTCATGCAGCTCGCGGAAACGCGCGGGCCAGAGATGCTCATCGCGCCGCCTGTCAACTACCGCGACTTTGACAAGACGTTGCTGCGCTGCAAGCCGTCGGTGTCCGAGGGAGACCTGCAGGAGTTCCAGGACTTCACCAACAATTATGGCCAGGAGGGCTGAGAGGCGGCCTGCCGGCCTCGTGTGGACGCGTGCGGGCTCGTCGCGATGTGCTGCGGCGGATAGAGTGAAAAGTGGAATCGCTTGCAGCGTGCGATGCGGTGCTCGAGCGGCCCCTGCATAGGAGGTAAGCACTCCAGGGTTGCGAGGCGCAGCAAATTTCTCTGTTTGAACCCACCACGAACCTACTACCATCTACCACGACGCGCAGCCAATTGCGCTCTGGAGCCAATTGCGCTCTCCACCGGGTCCTCAAGCGCCCCCACCCCCCTCCCTCTCCGCGCGTGCCCCGGCCGTCACCGCAGCCGCCGCGTCGTGCTCGGGCGCCGCCGCAGCATCCTCCCAGTCCCGCGCTGGCGGGTAGCGCGCCACGCGCGCCAGCAGCCGCTCGAGCGGCGCACGACCCTCGACCGCACCCGGTCCGGCCCCGCCAGCCTCGGCGCACTCCTCTCCCTGCGGCGTCAGCCCGAGCGCTGCACCGAGAATGTCTGCATCGGCGCCCTCGCTCTTCCAGACACCCGCGACCTGCGGCCGTGCCCCGAGCGTGGGCGGACGGGCGACTGTCGCGGATCGGAGCGCGGGCAGGCCGACGCTTCGCGCCGGCGCGGGGCGCAGGGGCGCAGGGGCGCAGGGGCGCGGAGAGGGCGTTGCACCCAGTCGTCGGCGTCGGGCCCGAGGTCGGGGTGCTCTGCCTTGGCGGCCTTGCCGAGGACGGAAACCCTGCGGGGCCCGGCGGGGAGCGGGTTCAGGCGCTCGGGACAAGGGCGCGGGGGAATTCGATTTATGTAGTCATATAGATATGTATATATACATGTATAGTTTCAGCGGTCGGTTGAGGGGATTGGGCCGAAGCGGCGCTGCGCGCCGTGCGGGGATGCTGCCACGCACCGCAGCGCGCGGCGGCGCTCGCCGCTGGGCGCGAACGCGCGTGCGAAGAGCTCCTCGATGTCGCCCTTGCTCACGCCCTGCAGCTCGCGCACCTCCTCCTCTCTGCACGACAAAATTAGATAAATTACAACAAAATAAAATAAATACAGATTGGCACATGCTCATACTGTTTGTCAATAAACGGATGCTTCTCCCTTCATCAAGTGTTGCCTGAAGCAAGGACCGCCGCGGACTCAGCCGACTGGGGCGGTTAATTGGGGGGGGCGGGCGCCACCGGCGCGCCCACGCGTAAGTTTCGCAGACGACCTCGTGAAACATGCGCGCCGCGCGCGCGTGCAGCGACATGTCCGGTTCCCGCTTCTTGTTGATGAGCGACGCGACGTGCGACGCGAACAGGTCCGCCGGCATGTCTGCCAGCACCTGTGGCGGCTTGCGCTCAGACCGCCGACGCGCTAGCCCTGCTGTGACGCGGGAGCGACACGGGCGGGCCAGGCGGCTCGCCTCTCGGAAGGAGAGCAGGAAGGCGTAGGAGACCAGGAGTGTACAGTAGAGACATGGGTAGGGGCAACAGTAGGGAGGGGGGGGGGGCCTCTTGGAAGGAGAGCAGGAAGGCGTCCACACGCGCGTGCAGCTCGCGCGGACTCCTCAACGACTGCACCGCGAAGCGGAGGCCGGTCACGCCCCAGCGCGCGTGCACCTGCGGGGGGCGCACGAGCGGGCTCAGGCGCGGCGCGGGCGCGCGGGCGCGCGCGGGCGCGGCACGCAACACGCACTTCGGCGGACACGATGTAGCCGAGCTGCTCCTTTGTGCGCAGCTGCGCGTACGCCTCCTTGTCGAGCAGCTGAGCGAGGAGCTGAAGGCGAGCGTCCAGCGCGTGCGACTGGCGCCCGGCCTGCAGGTAGAGCACCGCCGCGGAGTCGACCTGCCAGGGGGGCGGCGTCAGCGCCGGCAGCGGAGGCAGGCCTCAGCTGAAAGAACGTGGCTCGGTTGAGCTTGATGCAGCGACGCCTGCACGTATGCTGTCAAGGGGCACCGCGGGGAAGTCCGATCTCGCTGAATTCCGCGTAACGCCATCGAACCTCCAAGCGGAGGGGGGGTGGGGGCGGGGTTTGTTGAGTTGGGGGCTCGACGTGGTCGGCGTCGGGCGACGGCTGCACGTGCTCGAGCGTGAGCCCGACCGGGAGCTTCGCCATCTGCTGCGGCGGAAACCTGCGCGCCACCGTAGCGCGCCGTGAGCGGCCGCGCGCACACGCTGCGCGGGGCGCGTGGGCGTAGCGCGGTGGAGAGGGGCGGGCGGCACCCCGCGGCAGGGGCCGGGCTGCCGAGCAGGCTCTCCACGCTCGCGAAGATTCCCGCGGCGGCGGCGCCCTCGATGTTGCCCGCGACCAGCCCCACGATCTGCCGTCGGACGTCGTCCAGCGCCGCTTTCAGCTGCCTCGCCACCCCTCTTCCTCTATCTTGCACTATCTTGCACTATCTTGCACTATCTTGCACTATCCGGTGAGTCACTGAGGAGCGCTTGATGCCCGCGGCGGCGCCGGGCGAGCGGGCCCGCACCCGAAGCTGTGCGAGGAACGCGCCCTTGAAATCAACCAGGTCCCGCATCTGCGCCGCCGCCCGCGTTGGTACGGCTGGGGTGTGCGTAAATTCACAGTGGCGACGTGGGAGGTGCGGGGGTGTCTTGGGGCTGAGACGCGCGGTGAGACGAGAGAGACCGAAAAACCACAACAGCGTCCAGCAACCAGGTAAACAAAAAACGTAAAGCGACTTCTAGGGTCAGCCATGGCCGCGCACCCGCGCGACGCAGCCGGCGGCCGGGGCGTGCAGCGGCGGGGGGCGCTGGACCTCGAGCGGCCCCATGGCGCGGAGGCGCTCCTGCGGCGTGAAGAACGGGGACTCGAGTACCCGGTGGCTTGCAAGCAGGGCGTGCGCGTACGGCTGCTGGAAGCGCCGGTTGCGGTAGTCCGTCTCAGCTCGCTCCTTAGCCATCGCGAACAGCTCCGCGTCCACCTGCGCCGCCAGGGCGGGCGGGGCGGGCGGGCGTGAGCGGCCGGCGGCGGGCAAACGAATCGAAGAAGCGGAATCCTGTAGAGGGGGGGCGGCGGAGCGGCCTCTCTGGGCCCGCCTCTACGGGGGGAGGGACGAGACGTGTCCGATTAGTACGGGAGGAGGGGCGAGACGCGTCCAGTTAGTACGGGAGGGAAGAAGGGGGGGGGGGCGCCGCACCTCCAGCGCCGCGATGGCGCGGACGACGTCGCAGAGGAGCGTCTCGACCCGGCCGGCCCAGCCGAGGAGCGCCAGGCGCAGGCCGGCGACCGGCGAGTTGAAGGAGTGGTTGACTATCTCGAGCGAGAGCCCGCCCTCGGCAGCCATGTAGCGCAGCTCGCTGAGCCGCAGGTCGATCGCCTCGAGCATCAGCCGCAGCAGCGCTGCCGCGCGCGCGTCCGTGTCGACAAGCGGGCTGCCGCGCCCCACGCATCAGCACCAACAGTGCGCGAGCGGAGGCATCCGTCCGTGCACTGTCACCGCACGCCGTTGGGTCGGCCGCTTCCTCAGCCCTCACCGAGAGACTAATCTCCGCGGCGCGCGGCGGCACGAGGCGCGCGGCGGCGCGGCGCAACCTGTCGAGCTGCAGAATGACGGAGACGCGCGGCGCCTCGAACGAGACCTCGCGGAGGTGCCACCCCTCCACGAGCGGCCCCGTGGCGACCTTGTCCGGGGCGCGCGGCCCGGGCGCCGCCCCGGTCTGTGGGAGCAGCGCAGGGACGTCGGCGACGGCGAACTTGTTGGGCGGCGGGAGGGCCATGCCTGCCACGGCCGGGTGCGCGGCGCACCTGCGCCCGCCGGCCGCGCGTTGAGGGGCGGGACGGCGCAGAGGACGGCGGGGTCGTGCGGCGCGTGGGGCGCCCCCCCCCCTCCCTACTGTTGCCCGTACCCATGTTCCTACTGTACACTCCTGGTCTCCTACGCCTTGGTTGGCGGCCCCGGCCGGGCGAGGGGGTTCAGGGCTTAGATGGGGTTCGGGTCGAGGATTTCAGATTTCGGGTCGATGTTTTCAGATTTCGGGTCGATGGTTTCGGGTTTCGGGCTTTGGGATGAGGGATGAGGGTTGAGGGATGAGGGATCAGGAGCTGAGGGAGGGGTCAAGAGCTGAGGGCGCACGCGACCTGCAGCTCCCTGTGAGGTGGGAGAACCAGTCCCCGCTCTCCGCGCGCAGCGCCGCGCCCACCTCCCGCTCGTGGAACACAGTCCCATACCACTTCTCCACTGCCCAGCCCCCCGCGCCCGCGCCCGCGCCCGCCGGCACGACTTCGCCCGCAGAGGCGCCCGCATCCTCGCGCAGCTGCAGCCCCTCCAGACCGGCGGCGGCCTCGTCGGCGGCATCGTCGGGTGCGCTGCGCGGCGGAGCGCCGGCGTCGTCGCCCTGCCCCACCCCGTCCTGCCGCACACGCCACACCTCAGGGCGACTTGTCCATGGGCCCGCGGGCCCTGCATGCCGCAGCAGCTGGCGTGTCCGATTAGTACGGGGTGAGGGACGCGGCGTGTCCGATTAGTACGGGGTGAGGGACGCGGCGTGTCCGATTAGTACGGGGTGAGGGACGTGGCGTGTCCACTTAGTACGAGGGGGGGGGGGGGG
>Ga0115567_10006406_pt1 | contig 11264 bp, 7 predicted proteins | sample COGITO_mtgs_1204_2_FD_88679 | JGI IMG/M metagenome (GOLD analysis project Ga0115567, IMG submission 88679) | Pelagic marine microbial communities from North Sea - COGITO_mtgs_120412 | ecosystem: Environmental > Aquatic > Marine > Epipelagic | place: Germany:Helgoland, sampling site Kabeltonne...
CCAGTGAAGCCGTGGATAAAAACATGTTTCGCGACGTAACCGATTACGTCATGAAAACGCCCAACGCCAGTTTCACCTCGGCAGGTGCGCGCTCCCGCCGCGACATCAGTATCCGCGGTGTGACCAACTTCGTCGGGCAGAACAACGCCATCCGCACCTCGACCTTTGGTTTTTACGTCGATGGTTTTAGCGTGTCCAGCGCCAGCATCAATCCCCCTATGATGGATATCGAGCGTATCGAAGTTCTGCGCGGGCCCCAGGCGACCTATTTCGGGCGCAACGCGCTGGGCGGTGGTATCAGCGTGACCTCCAAGAAGCCAACCAATGAACTGGAAGGCTCGATCATGGCGGACTACTCGCGGTTTGATACCGTGGATATCGAAGGCGTGCTGAACATCCCTATCATTGAGAACGTGCTGGCGGCGCGTGTGAATCTCAAACACGCTGAGTCCGATGGCAATATCGAGAACATCAACCCGCGCGGTGGCGGCAACGATTCCAAGTACAAATATGCCAAGGCCTCGGTATTGTACACGCCCAACGATGCCCTGACGGTCAACGTTTTCGGCAGCTACGCCGACGAGAACGTCGGCATGCGCGAGGGCGTTCCCTCCGGTGTCTTCTCCACATTCGCCGGTGGTACGCTGTTTTCCAATTTTCCGGACCTGGATGGTGACGGTAACGCAGACCCCGATCCCGATGGTGTGGGCTTCTATCCGGACAATCAGGACAAGGTGAACTTCAACGCGCCCCAGGACGTGGGCACTGAATTCAAATACCTGGTAGGTCGGGTCGACTACGCTTTTGACAGCATGACCTTTACCAGCATCACCGGCTGGATGGAGTCCGATTTCTTCCTGCAAGGGGATATTGATGGTGGCAGCGCTGATTATCTGCGCGAGTACCGCACCGTGCCGCGCAAGAGCGTCAGCCAGGAATTTCGCCTGCAGAGCGGCAACGACACCGCCTTCACCTGGAACGCGGGCCTGCTCTACGCCAAAGACGAAGGTACCATGGACAACAAAACCTACGTCGGTGATGCTGGACTACCGAGCTTTGGGTTGCCCGGGGGCTTCCTCATTGACAGCGAAGATTCCGAGCACGAGTCCGAAAACTGGGCGGTTTTCGGCCAGGTGGACTACATGGTCACCGACCGCCTGACGCTGTCGCTCGGCGGTCGCTACGGGGAAGAGACCAAAACCGCCACGATCCTCGGTTTCTCCGGCGCCCTGGTGACGGAAGTGAGCTACGAGGACACCTTCTACGACTTCTCACCCAAGGTGTCTGCGGATTATGTGCTGAACGAAGATATCTCCGTGTACGCCACGATCTCCAATGGCTCCAAGTCCGGCGGGGTACAGGATGCGCCCTTCGAAGCAGCGCAATCCTATGATCAGGAGTCCCTGTGGAACTACGAAGTGGGCATGAAGGGCGAGTTCTTTGATCGCCGACTGCGCCTGAACACGGCCTTGTTCTACATGGACTGGAAGGACATGCAGGCGTCCTTCCAGCAGGCCGGCGTCGATGGCGATGGTAACTTCATTCTCTTCGGCGGCATCGACAACGCGGAACAGGCGACCTCCCAGGGCGCGGAAATCAGCGGTACGGCGATGCTGGCTGAAGACTTTGTGGTCAATTTCGGGGTCGGCTACCTGGATGCCAAGTTCGACACATTCACTGCCTTTATCGATGGCGAGAACCGGATCCTGGACGGTGAAACCATTCCCAACGCCCCCAAGTGGACCGCCTCGGCGGACGCCGAGTACGGCTTCCCCGTGACCGCCAATTTGCGCGGTTTTGTCCGGGCGGAGTGGAACTATCGTGACGAGGTGCGACCGTCCACCACTGCCTTGATCAACTCGGGTTTCCCCTGGGAAGTGCCGAGCTACGACGTGGTGAACATCCGTGCCGGTGTTGAAAATGACACCTACTCCGTCGTCGCGTACATTGAGAACGCCCTGGATGAAGAGTATTACACCAATGCCTATCAGAAGGCCTTTATGAGTGGCCTGTTCATAGAGCCTTCCTATCAGACCTACGGTGTTCGCGTGAAGTACAACTTCAACTAGGGTTTCCCCTGTAGCCCATTGGAGTTTGTGCGGGGCGAGCTTTCGTCCCGCACGTTTTTTTCCCCTTTTTATATCCAGCAGGTACTTTTCCATATGAAGGTATACGCGGTGATAAATCAGATCCGGCATTTTGTGTTATCCGGTGCTTTGCTTCTCGGCGTGTGTGCCTCGCTGTCGGCGGCTGAGTCTGTTGACGAACTCTCTGCTACCTACCTGTCCCGGTGGGCTGGGTTCTATCCCACCCGGGCTTTCGCCGAAGGGAAAAGGGATGCGGCACGCCACTTCGAGGATTACTCTGCTGACCGCCTGTCACAGTGGCAGACCTTCAATGCGCAGACCGCGCGAACCCTTGCAGCGCTCGATCAGCCCGCTGACCCGGAGCAGACCGTCGACCGCTTGGTGCTGCAGCGGCAAATCGACGCTGAGCTGGCGCATTGGCGTGACGACCGGCCTTTGCAGACTCAGCCCGAATGGTATGCCGCACAGGTCAGCCAGGCACTGACTCACGTGCTGGTACGGAAGGAACTGCCGGTTGCTGAAAAACGCGAGGCCTTGCTCGCTCGATTGTCCGGTATCAGCGAACTTTGCCAACTGGCTCGGCAAGAGTTGTCTTCAGGTAATCGGCTCCGGACTGAATCCGCGCTGCGCTCCCTGCAGGCCTCAGCCCATTTTTTCGAGTCTGCGTTGCCGACACTGGCAGCAAACTGGACCGGAGCTTCAGAAGCTGGCCGAGTAAAGGCCGCCGTGGCCGAAGCTGCCGCGGCAGTGCGGGCCCTTGGCCAGTTCATAGAGGAGGACATACTGCCGGACGCTGAGCCGTCACCGGCCCTGGGGCAGGAGCGCTATGCTGCGCACCTCGCCCGCCGCAGCGGCGGGCGCCTCACGCCAGAGCTTCTTGCACAGCGGGCGCTCGAGGAAATTGGTACGGTGCGGCGACAGTTGGAAGATACTGCGGAGATCTGGTGGCGCAGTGAGCACGACGGGCAGACACCACCTGCTGAGCAGAGCCAGTTAGTGGCTCTCGCACTGTCTGCTATGGAGCATGATCGGGCTGACCGCGAGGCCGAATTTGTTCAGGATTTCACCAATTTAACGGCGCAGGCCGAACAGTTTGTACGCGACCAGCAGCTGGCAACGGTACCCGAGCCGACCACACTTTATATCGCGCGATCGCCAGATCACTTTGCCGGTGCGGCGGTTGGTGGTGTCTATCCATCAGGGCCCTATGCCCCCAATGCCGACACCCTGTTCTACCTGCCGTCTATTCCGCTCGATGCCAGTCCGGCGGTTGCCGAGGGCTTTTATCGCTCGTTCAACCACCATTTCAACACCATGATCATTTCCCACGAGATGTTTCCCGGGCATTACCTGCAGTACAAGGTGGCGGTCAAGCATGCCTCGCCGCTGCGCTCGGTGTTTGCCGACGGCGCCTATGTCGAGGGCTGGGGCAGTTTCAGCGAGGTGCTTATGCTGGACGCGGGCTGGGGCGGCAATGAGCCGCTGACCTGGCTTGCGCACTATCGCAAGCGGCTGGAGAACGCCACCCGCAGTTATCTGAGTGTGATGGTTCATACCAGGGACTGGGATCAACAACAGGTTGCACGTTTCGCCACCGAACGCGGCCTGTTAGCACCGCAGTTTGCGGTGAACCTGTGGCAGCGACTGGTGAATTCGCCGCTGCAACTGACCGATTACTTCGTCGGCTTTCAGCAGTTCCAGTCGCTCTGGAGCAAGCAGCGGGAGCAGGCAGGCGAAGACTTCAGCCCACGGGCTCTGGTGGATGCCGTGCTGCGAGCCGGGCCAGTGCCGGTGGCTGAACTTGGGGCCCTGCTGCCCCCGGCGACTCTTTCACTTTGAGCCCCCATGGAAGGAACCGTACTGAGTGCTTTTATTGAGCCGTAATGTCCTGCAACAGGGTGTCCTTTGCTGCCTGTTGTTCTGGCCCGGGATGGCAGCCTCGGCCGATGACACCAAACGACTTAACACCTTGCTGGATGAGGTCTATGAACGCAGGGTTCAGCAAAATCCGATCCTCGCGACCAAACTGGGGCGCCCGGAAAGCCTGGATGCCTGGCCTGATCTTTCCGCCGCTGCCCGGGTCCGGGAACTGGACAATGTCCGGAGCGACCTGCAACGCTTGCATCAGGAGATAGAGTTCGCCCAGTTGGATGCCGATGCAAAGCTCAATTACCGGGCGTTTGAGGCCGACCTTGAGTTGCGCCTGGAGCGCGACAAATGGCGCTACCACCTCAACCCCATCAATCAGATCGTCGGCTTGCACCTGGAGATCACCGGCGTATTGACCAACTATCAACACCTTTATGATGTGACGGATGCGCAGGCGTACATCCATCGTCTTAACACTGTTGGCCAACCGATCGACCAGTTAATCGCCGCTCTGCGTACCCGCGAGAAGAAGGGCTTCAAGCTGCCCGGGTCGCTCTTCCCCCGCCTGATACAGGCCACCGAATCGATCGCAGACAGCAGCGGGGAAGACAATGTCATCCTGAGCGATTTCCGGCGCAAAGTGGGTGATTTGGGGCTGCCAGCAGCACAGGTCTCGGCGCTGAACTCGCGTGCGCAGCAGGCTTTCGAACGAGAGTTCGCACCTGCCTATGCCCGCCTCGCCGAGGAGCTCAAAGCCGAGCAGAAACGCGCTGAAGGCAGCTCGGGCGTGTGGCGTATGCCCGACGGTGATGCCTTTTACCAGTTTCTGCTGGGTCAATACACGACCACTGACATCACCGCTGAGCAGGTACATGCGATGGGCCTCGCTGAGGTCGACCGAATTCACGGGGAAATGGACGCCATTCGCGAGCAGGTGGCGTTTGAAGGTGAGCTCAAGGCCTTCTTCGATTTTCTCAAGCACGACCCGCAGTTTTATTTCGATAACACAGCGGCGGGTCGCAAGGCCTACCTGGAACTGGCCAATACGATTGTCGCCGGCGCCGTCGAGCGAGTCGACGAATTGTTGCCCATCGACCTGCCGGCGCCGCTGCAGGTCAAGCGTATCGAGGCTTACCGGGAAAAATCGGCCCCGGTGGGTTTTTACGAAGCCGGCAGCTACCAGAACGATAAGCCCGGGTCAGTGTATCTCGGCATGTATGACATGCAGGGTGCCGCGCGCTTTGACCTTCCGGCACTGCTGTATCATGAAGGCGTCCCGGGTCATCACCTGCAGTCTGCTGTGATGCAGTCAGAGCCGGCAATTCCGGCACTTCGCCAGTACTACATCTGGTGGCAGAACACCGCTTATACAGAGGGCTGGGCACTGTACGCCGAATCCCTGGCCGACGAACTCGGGCTGTATCCGGACCCCTATGCACAGTTTGGACGCCTGGCCGGAGAATTGTGGCGGGCGTGTCGGCTTGTGGTCGACAGCGGCTTGCATGCCAAACACTGGTCGCGGGAGCAGGCCATTGCCTACCTCAATGACAATACCGCCAGTTCCCGGGAAAACAACGAACGCGCCGTAGATCGTTATCTCGCCGTACCGGGGCAGGCCACCGCCTTCAAGGTGGGCATGATGAAGTTTATGGAGCTGCGCGAACATGCCCGCGACGCGCTGGGGGAGCAATACGATAACCGAGAATTCCACTACCTGGTGCTGCGCAGTGGACCGCTGCCTCTGTACGTGCTGGAGCAGCAAGTGGACAACTGGATCGCGTCGCGGCGACAGTGAATTGAAACTGAAACTGAAACTGAAGCGAAGAGGTAAGTGATGAAAATGCGCATACAAACAGCGTGGCTGGTGGCGATGGTGCAGCTCTGCATCAGTGGCACCGTGCTGGCGGATACCCGGGCGATCGTCGGGGCCAATGTAGTGAATATCGACGGCGGCAGGCCAGTAAAGAATGCCGTGGTTCTCATTGAGGATGAACGCATTGCCCAGATTGGTGAGCGCGGTGAGGTCCAGATTCCCGCCGGTACCGATGTCGTTGATGCCCATGGCCTGTGGCTGATCCCGGGTCTGATGAACATGCATGTTCACCTCGGCTTGATCCTTCCCGGCAAGATGGAGGCCGAGCTCGCGCACGAGTCGGCCGGGGCCCTGGCGCTGCGTATGGCGGTCAACGCTCGCGGGGCTCTGCAAGCCGGGGTGACCACCATACGTATGCCCGGTGAACACGCCCATGGAGACCTCGCAGTGAAAGCGGCCATCGCCCGTGGTGACTTTATCGGCCCGAGAATTTACAGCGCTGGAGAGTATCTGGCTATTACCGGTGGCCACGGTTCGGAGGCCGGCAAAACCTTTTCTGACGGTCCTTATGAACTGATCAAGAAGGCGCGTCAGGAAATCAGTCGCGGTGCCAGCTGGGTGAAGATTCTTATTTCGGGCGGAATAGCGACTGATGGCGGTGGTATCTCCCAGCCGCTGATGACCCCGGAAGAGATCAATGCAGTGGTTGATGCAGCGCACCGTTTTGGGGCCAGGGTTGCCGCACACTCGGGTTCCTCAATGGCGACTGAGGTAGCCGTTGATGCCGGCGTTGACAGTATTGAGCACGGCTACTTTCTGGATCAGAAAACCCTCCGGAAAATGAAGAAAAAGGGCACCTGGCTGGTACCCACCATTGTGGTGAGCCAACCGGCGTCGGAGCCATTCTTCACCCGTATAGGGTCGCCGCAATGGTACCTGGATCGTCGTAACTCTACCGGCAAGGAACACTGGAAGACGCTACAAACGGCAATCGACGAGGGCGTGAATATTGCTTTGGGTACCGACCAGCTACCACAGGAGCCCAACGATGGAACCACATCTACAGCGCGCGAAGCCCAGTATTATGTCGAGGCCGGCATGACACCCCTGCAGGCCCTGCGGGCCGCGACGATCGAGCCGGCGCGTATGCTCGGTGCCGACCAGGAGATTGGCTCCCTCGAGGTTGGCAAGTACGCCGACATTGTCGCCCTGTCGGCGGACCCGACTGAAGACATCAAGGCCCTGCGCGATATTCGCATGGTCATGAAAGGCGGGGAAATCTACCGCAACGAGCTGGGTCAGTAGCGAAGCCAGCCCTTCGGCCTGTCACCGCGCCCTGACAGCGCGGCGGCGGGCCGATGTACTGCCCGGTCGCCGAGACGACCCGGGAACACACTTCACCGAAATGAAAAAGGTCAACTATGAAAAAACTGCAACGATTTTCGCTCCAGTCAATCCTGACCAGCGTCGCAATGGCTTCGCTATTGTTCACGACAACCGCAGCAAAAGCCGAGGCGCCACAGGCCCAGGGCCTGTGGAAGTACACCGGGCTGACCTCGTCCAAAGGGCAGGATATGCCGCTGACCGGCATTTTCCTGATCAGCGATGGCAAGTTCCTGCAGCAGGCGGTGTTCAATGGCGAGCCCTATGCGGAGCAGGAGTCGATGGCGCACACGGGCTCCTATACCGGTACAGCAAAGGGCATCAAGCTCCAGGCTGGCCAGACCCTCGGCATGGCACCCTTCACCGAGTCGTCCCTGTCGGATGCGGGTGCCACCGAGCACGACCTCGCTGTGACCCGCGAGGACGACTCCCTGGTCCTGGTCTTTGGCAGCGGTACCAGGCAGACCTTTGATCGGGTCTCTGCAGCCGATAGCGCGGAGATCTATTCCCTGGAAAACGGTATGCTGGCCTTCGTTGATGACTATTTCATTCTGGTGCAAGGCGACGCGGAGTCGGCTGTGACCGGCTATGGCACTTATCGCAAGGATGGCGACAGCTTGACCCTCAATGTGATCCGCTGGTCAGAAGCCGCCAACGACATCGCCCAGAACCTGCGCGATGTCACCCTCTCCGCACGCTTTGACGGCAAGTTCTTGGAACTCGCAGACGGTCGGACCTTCCCCGTCACCCACTGAGTTATCGCCCGGCGGCCCGCTGATACAATGGGCCGCCCTCGTTTCCTGTCAGCCGCGGCAAGCTCTCCGTCGGGCCTGTCATCACTCTGGCAGGCTGGTTTGCGGATCGAAGAAAGTGTGAATGCCGAGGGGGAGGACCGTGCGAACGCAGCGGCCCCAGGAAGAGGAGAGGAGGCGAGAGGTGTTAGCCGTTGATCTCTGCAGTGGCTTCAATTTCGATCAGAAATTCTGGCATGGCCAGCGATTGCACACCGATCCATGTATTCGCTGCCGGGGTGATGTCCCCGTAGAACTCACCCAGGGCCATGCCGATAGGTTCCAGATACTCTGGTTTGTGGCCGACCACATAGGTGCGCAACCGCACGATGTCTTCTACGCTGGCCCCGGCAGCGGCCAGGGTCGTTTTCAGGTTGGCCAGTGCCTGGCGTGTTTGGGCACCAATATCATCGCCGCCGACAACTTGGTAGTCCTTGTCCCAGGCGACCTGTCCGGCGCAGTGGATGGTCGTGGGGCGTGTCGATTTCACAGCGTGGGAGAAGCCGTACTGGGTGCTGTTGTAGAGGGTATCCGGGTTGATGGTCTCTTTGCTCATGCTGGCGACTCCTGAATCGGGTTAAAGGTTGTCATTGAAATAACGGGTCATGGTGCTGAATACGTGTTCTCTGGCGTCGGAGATGCTGTGCCTTCGATTGGGATAAACCACCATGTCAAACTGCTTGCCAGCGGCGATCAGCGCGTCGACGAACTGTAGCGTGAAGGCAAATTTGACGTTTTCGTCCCCCGTGCCGTGCATCAGTAGCAGTTTACCTTCCAGGCGGTCTGCATCATTCATCAGGTTGACCGCAGCGTAGCCGTCGGGGTTTTCCCCGGGTGTGCCCATCCAGCGTTCGACGCCCACGGCCTGGTAGCGTGTCAGGTCGATGACGGGCGCTATACTCACCGCAGCCTTGAAGTGGGGTGCGCCCTTGGTCATCAGGGCGGCCGCCAGGTAGCCGCCGCCGCTCCAGCCCCAGAAGCCGACGCGTTCGGCATCGACCCAGGGCAGGGTCTTGAGGTACCTGATGCCCTGTAATTCGTCGAGCACTGCGTATTTTCCGTAGTGTCCGTAGGTCAGGTTTTTCGCCGTCTTGCCGCGGCCAGTGGTGGTGCGGTTGTCCATGGCGAAGATCACGTAGCCCCGCTGCGCCATATAGCGGTGCCATAGATCCTGCTGCGGCCCGCGTTGGGTGCCCCAGCGGTTGACTACCACCTGGGACCCCGCATTGCCATAGGCGTAGGCGATCACTGGATATTTTCTAGTCGGGTCGAAGTCGGGTGGCTTGATAAAATAGCCGTTAAGCGTGATGCCATCGTCGGTATCGAATTGAACGAATTCCGTATGCGCCAGGTCGAAATCGCTCATTCCGGGCACCTTATTGTCGGCCAGTGTGGTCACCCGATCGCCGGGAATGTCCCGGAGCCGCATCACGCGGGGCGTCCGCGCGTCTGACCAGGTCGTTATGGCGTGCTCTCCGTTGGGGGCCAGTTGCCACTGGTGCCATCCCGCTGTCTGGCTGACACGGGTGACCTCGCCGCCGCTGAGGGAAACCCGATACACATGTTGATCGATCAGTGAATCTTTTTTGGCGTAAAAGTAAACGGCATTCTGTTGGGGTGCGAGGCCAATGATGGCGTCTACTGACCATTCGCCCCGGGTGAGTGACTCCAGCTCGCCGTCTTGATGGCGGTATATATGGCGATACCCGCTGCGCTCTGAAGTCCAGAGAAAGTCGCCCTTGCCGCCGGGCAGCGAGGTGAAGTCGTTGGTAATGTCGATCCAGGCGGGGTCGGTATCGGTGAGCGGAATATCGCTGTCGCTTCGATCGAGATCAAAACGCAATAAACGCAGTCGCTTGTGGTCCCGGGTAAGGTGCTGCACAAACAGGTAGCGACTTTCGCGTCCCCAGTTCACCCGGGGCAGGTAATCGTCCGGATTCTGTTCGGTTGCCAGCCACCGGGTGGCTTCCGCCTCGAGGCTGTAGATCCCCACCCGGTTAACGGCGTGCTGCTCACCGGTGTTCGGGTAGTGGAATCGCCGGACCTTGCTGTAGCCGCCGAGTTCGTCGATCAGGGGAAAAGTAGGGACTTCACTGGCATCAAGACGCCAGAAGGCGATGTGCTTGCCGTCCGGGGACCAGTGCCAGGCTTTGCGTTGGCCAAACTCACTGCTGCCATAGTCGAAGATCCCGTTGAAAATGGCCTCTGAACCGTCGGGGGTTATCGCAACGGGTGCACCACCGGCAACAGATTCCAGATACAGGTCGTTGTCGAGGACATAGGCGATGCTGCGACCATCGGGGGACAGTTCGGCGTAGCTTACCAATTGGCCATCGGCTACGGGGCGCAGAGTTTGATCTTCACTCGCGTAGACGTAGCAAAGACTTTCGCGATTGCCGTCCCAGGTGGTCTGTGAATCCGTCTCGATCAGGGCGAAGGCCAGGTCGGGGCTCCAATGGGCTCCGCTTGCATTCAGGCTTTTGTTGCCATGATGCAGTGCTTCGGGCGCCAACAGCGTTGAGGGAGGGCTTCCATCGGCAGGGCGTAAAACCAGATCTCCCGATACACTATCGATATACGTCACCGCGGCGCTGTCGGACTGCCACTGCACGCTCGTCGGTAGGGGATTGTCAAAGGCGTCGCTGGAGAAAATGGCGTCCAGTGTCAGCGCCCGGTCAGCGCCTGCGGCCAGCGCCGCAGGTAGCAGCAGTGCGCAGGCGGTTGCAGCCAGGTGTGGCAACCGGAAGTGTCGGGTTTGAAGATCGGGCATTGGGTTGCGCTCCTGTTCAGGTGTACTGAACCAGCTCCATCTGGTTGCCAAATGGGTCCAGGACATACCAGGACAGGGAATCTGGCGCCGGGCCGTTTTCGGACACGATGGGGCCGGCGAGTGGCGTGCATTGGTGTTGCTCCAGGTAAGTCATCGCGGCCTGTACGTCTTCCACCTCCAGCGACAGGTGGCGGGCTCCGATGTCGCAGTTTCGCGGCGGAGTTTGTGCCGCATCCGCGGGCTTGTCGTACTGAAACAACTCCATGTTCAGGTTCCCGGTCAGCTGTAGCATGGCAATGTGCAGTCGCGCTCCTGCCACATTGACGTGGGCCTCGGTCCAGTCTCTGCCGTCGCCCATCGGTGGGATCTCGGCGGCGTCAAAGGGGCCCATTCGGTACAGTACCCGGGCGCCAAGTACCCCGGTATAGAAGGTGACGGCCAACTCCAGATCAGCCACGGTCAGCGAAACGTGGTCGGCGCGTTTGAATACAGGGCGTTGATTGTCGCTCATGACAGGAACTCCAGGTGGTTTCAGGGCAGCAAAGTTGTTA